>Ga0310694_10002098_pt1 | contig 21080 bp, 20 predicted proteins | sample 174DNAGHGhighgp2_FD_203884 | JGI IMG/M metagenome (GOLD analysis project Ga0310694, IMG submission 203884) | Sheep rumen microbial communities from Palmerston North, Manawatu-Wanganui, New Zealand - 1742 DNA GHGhigh gp2 (v2) (version 2) | ecosystem: Host-associated > Mammals > Digestive system... | reverse complement strand
CCTGTCTCCTAGAATCACTGTTTCACCAATGTTGATAGGATAAGAAACCGTTTTATTGGCATCAATATGGTCAATAATTTCGTCATCATCTGCACATACCGTTTCATACCAATAAAGATTTTTATTAGCCTCAATTGCCCAACACACAGCCAAAAAGCGCCCGTCTTCTTCTGCATACAGCTTAACCGGATACACATCATTAACATTAATATGAGCATCCAAAGATGCAATATTAGCCATATCTCTGATCGATAAAATACACCTGATACGACGGATGATCGTCTCACCGGTAGAGGTATAGGCACTGGCATAAAGATGCGTATTCCAATAGAAAAACATTTCGCTATCAGCAATGTGCGTTTTGGTAATTTGATTGTCTGCAACTTCGTCAAAATTATCAACCTTGAATATGGGCGCAGCTGCTACAATTTTATTTTCCTTAGGGAGAAAATACAGCCAAACCGGCAAGAAATTGTCTTTTAACGAAGCTAAAGAAAAGAATCCTAAAAGGACACGCCCCTCTTTCTCATAAAAGTCATGAAAAAAATCTAAGGCCACAACAGAATCGGATAAAATACAATCTTCATCAACCTGAGCATATTGCTCCGGTTGAAAAACGTCACCTAATTCTTTCATAATGGATATTTTTAAAATTAAACATAATACGAATAAGCACTGCAAAGTATAAAATATATAAGTTATATGTCAATGCAATTTATGAAAAATTAGCGAATTTTGATTTTGCCGAGTAACACAAAGACGGTAATAACTTCCAGTCTTCCCAAGACCATAACAAAAGAGAGAATGTATTTAACAGCAGGAGATAGGAACGCGAAGTTTCCCCTCGGACCGATTTCAGAAGATAATCCAGTTCCAACTCCGGTGATATTGGCAACAACGGCTCCCAATGAAGTCATAAAATCAAGACCGGTTAAAGAAAGAACCAGGGTGAAAAATAAAATACCGAATAAAAATGCTAAAACCAAGGCAAATACGGAAGAAACAATATTATCATCAATCACTTTATCACCGGTTTTCATAATCGTAACCTGATTAGGAGAAAGCGCCTTAGTGATATGCTTCTTTAAGAAAGCCGCAATAACCTGCCAACGAAAGATTTTAATGGAACCTGTCGTAGAACCGGTACATCCGCCATGTAAAAACAGAATAAGGAAAACCACAGCTGTCCAAGTTCCCCACATTGTATAATCCGAAGAATAAATACCGGCGGTGGTGATGGCAGCAATCATATTAAAACCGATTATGCGTATTGCTTGCAATATGGAAATATCATTTTGATAAGCATAAAACAAAGAAAAACAACAGATATACAGTGCAATGATTTTAAGAAAGGCATTTACTTGCGCATTTCCGAAAATAGAAGCAAAACTTCTCTTTTTTAAGGCTAAGATAAAATATGTAATTGGGAGCGCCCCTAATAGCATAAATAAAGCAATCACAGCTTCAATTGTTTCGCTGTCATAAAAAGCAATAGAATTATTTTTAATAGAAAAACCACCGGTACTAATGGTCGCCAAAGCCCAAGTTACAGCATCAAACCAATTCATTCCCGAAATTTTTAATAAGAATGCGCAACAAATATTTAACAGAACATAAACCAAGATAATATCGTTAGCAATATAGCGAATTTTCGGTAAAAATTTTTCTTCTGTATCGGAGTTTTCGTTGCTGAAAAGATGCATACCGCCGGTTCCTAAAAAAGGCGAGAGAGCAACAGCAAAAATAACGATACCGATACCGCCCAAACCATTGAGCATAGCTCGCCATAATAACACGGATTTTGATTGCGTTTCCACATCTTGCAGAATAGTTGCTCCGGTAGTGGTAATACCGGCCGTAGCCTCAAATACGGCATCATAAAAAGTCACAATACTGCCATTTCCCCAAAACGGTAAAGCGCAGATAAGCGGTGTCATAAACCAGGAGGAAATTGTAATCAAATATCCCTGTAAAATGGATATATTTTGGATTTTGCCATAATTAGCCAGAAACAGTGCCCCACCGAAAAAAATCGCAATCAAACCGCTTTGAAAAAATTTATAATCCAATATCCCATCAGCATAGTAAAAGCATCCTGCCGGAACCATCATCATTGTTCCCAATACCAGCATAATAAAACCATTAATCATTAAAACCGGACGCCACATACTATCCTCATTATTATTTATAAAACTTAAAAACATCATATCAGCAAGAGGAAGCATTTTGCAATCATAACCGATTTTTTCCCACAAAAAAAGCTCCCCGAAGGGAGCAAGTAGAGGACACGGAGGATTAATCCGTGTAAGGTCGCTGTTCATAACGTTCCTGTTCAAAGAATTTCTTATCAGACGTACCAACGAGATAATCCAAGAAAGACTGACAGGGGACGTACAAACCGCCAATTTTTTGAGTGTAACGAGCAATGTGACCTTCAATGCCGAAGTCATAATCCCGCACGGCGTAGGAATGGCGTGCATACAAATCTGAGAGGATTATGTTAGCCACAGCCGTTTCATGGTCAACACCATACAAAATTTCTTGATAATTAGGCCACCCCATATTACTGAAGTTGACGATAATATCACGAAATTCCTCCCAATCTGCTTCAGCAACACCGGGCATGAGATAGCGTTCCGGCTTGCTCGAATCTGTTTTACCATCAAAGCCGATGGTGTCCTTAGCAAGAGGGCCCAGACAAGCAGCAATGTAGCCCAGATATATTTCCGTTATCCGTGCCTCAGGAATAGACACACGATTAAAAGTCAGAAATATCGGGCAATGAGCCACAACCAGGTTCACTCGGATCTCACGGAATTTCTCCGCCTTCAACTGCAACATCCACTCGGCAAGCAAGCGCTTGTCGTAAAATGGATTACCAGTGCAGATCACCAGAGTTATTTCCTTCATGCCGCGCTTCTTTGCAAATTCGTACATTTCAATGAGGTTGCCCTCTGAGTCGTCGTCATTGCAAATCTCATAATTGGCGTACACCCACTTTTCTTCTGCCATACGGTTCATGATGGCATAGTAGGCATCATATTCCGTTTTCTTGATGAAACCTTCCTCGCGGTAAAAGAGCTTCTTAAATAAGCCCTTATTTCCCTCTTTTCCGGATGAAACGAAAGGTAAAATCTGTCCCGTTTGCTTGGCATAGAAACGCAAAATCTCCATAGCATAGAATGGAGCTGTCATCACACCGCCAAAGCAATACAGATAAGGATTAGTCATATCCTTTGGCAGGTCATACATAGAGCATACACGTGCCTCAGACATAGTACCTTGCGCATTAGGGTAAGGAAAGGTTTCCCCAGGAATAAGTTCGCCCAGCTTTTCAGCTTTGATAATGGTACTGAGATTCACATCAATCGGACGCTGCATCAATACTTTCACATGTTCAGCCATAAACTGGCGTCCACTCGCATTGCACTTCAAATCATTGCTACGCAACAAAGCCATGAACTCTTCACGACTCTTGTCAATAAAGTCAAAATTATTATACATAAAAAAAAGTTTAAAGATTTATAATAATGTTTTTTAACGCGATTAAAATATCATATTTTGGCTATTCTGTCAAATATTTTTTTTATCAGACTGAAACCCATTGCCAAATGAATGCTGCCAAGAAGGAAAATAAAATAAGCAAACTAACCGCAATACGTTGCACCATTGGTGGTGATTGCACTAAAAATTGCGCCATAATCATCATAAATATCAACGGCAGCACAGCTACATAGCGAAAATCTTGATTACACATAAACGGATGCGTCAAAACAAAAGCAATTTGCCCGCTAATAAGAGAAATAAGCAAAACCAAACAAAGCCCGAATAGAACTTTATTTTTAGCCTTAAAGCCCAGATAAAATATAGCTCCTATAACACCGGCAATAAGAATTTTGTATGTCCATACCATAAGCGTTATAATGGGCATAATCAAAGCCCCTCGTAAAGTAAAATCCCATTGTCCGAAGAGAGCTGTTTTAGTCATTGTCTCCCAAAGGTTAATACCAAAGTCATTATAAAACATTTTTTCGTATAAAAAGGCACCAAGCGGAGAGAACCGCTCCCATAAATTATAACTTTCAAGCGATAAATGTTGCTGCGGTGGAACATAAGATAAGCCGACGTGCAATATAAAATGCTGATACAGCGGCCACAAGGATATACCGGCTAAAATAAGCAAACCAAATCCTAGTACTTCTAAAAATGTTTGTTTATTTGTATATTTTTTCATCCGAAGTAAAAATGCCACAGCAGTAAAAGGTAGCACTAAAATTCCTGAAAGTTTGGTTAAACAAGCCAAAGTTGCAAATAAAAAGATATAAAACAGATTTCTTTTACCGCCGTTTTGATAGTAGCATAATGAGTAATAAATCACACCGGCTTGCAAAGCTAAAAGTAAACAATCATTATTAAAAAAGCCTGTAATGGCGCGATAGGTCGGAAAAAACACCACAACGGCCAAACAGGGCAGATAAATACGTTTATCAGTGGTAAACATGGCTAATATTTTAGCACATATAATGCCATACCACATCATGTAGAAAACAAACCATATTTGCGCCGCTTCACTGGCCACATCTTTGGTAAAGCCGAAGAATTCACCGAATCGAATAGCTGTTGCGGCCAAGAAAAAATGCAATATCGGATGATAAGTGGAATAACTCGGTCTGGTTAATAACGGATTTTCCTGCCAGAATTTAAAATCATTCTCCATAATATATTCAATATAGTTATAGCATGAAGCAAAATCATATTGCACATCACCGATATGCGTATTTGTTATAAAAGAAAGATTGAAAAATGCTGCCACAAAAACCAAGAGCAAAGCATAAACATTAGCCGGTATATGACGCCAATTAAATCCGATGGCAGTGATGACTAATGCAGTAAACAGCCACGGCGCCCAAAATTTTGCGGAAATAAAAAATGTAAGCATGGTTATGATAGCATAACAGAGCCATAAAGCAATTTTCTGCTGTTTAGAAAGATGTATCGGAAAAAAACATACCAATAAAGCTCCCCCGACTGCAAGATTAAGTTGTGCGACATCAAAAAAATGTTGCTCCGCCCACAGCGTCATACTCCAAAACACCAGAAAAGTAATCAAAAAATGTTTTAAGGTAAGAGTTTTAACCATAATCTTGCTTTCAAAAATTCTTTAAATACAAATAGCAAGCTTTCGTAATTCAAGTCAAGTTTAACAAAAAAATATCCCCTAAAGCATAATAGCTTTAGAGGATGTTTGAATTAGTAAGAGCTGAAAGTTTTAATCATTCCGTCCGGAGCCTTAACCGTAACCGTGTACGAATCACTGCCGTATTGAACGGAATAACCGTTTACGGTTGCAGCATAAATGCCATTGACAATGTTTTCCCAACCATAAATTTTACAAGTTAAGGCATCAATCCCTGAGATCAGCTTACTGTTTTCATCATACCATAAGATTTTGGAATCAGATGGCTGACTACGAGCCAGTTGGAATGAATCATTAGCTGTCTTTTTAGCCGCGGAATCAAAACCGGTATAAGTGCTCTTAGTGTAAGTAAATGAACTCGGGAAAGAAACATTGTAGTCGCAAATTCCCCATTCATACCCTTGTTCATAGCGCACCAACACACATTTTTTGGTTATATGCCCGCTATTGTTGGTTATGGAGGCTTGGTCAAACACTGCCGTAACTTTCACATCCAGAACTTTGCCATACTTAGACGTCTTAGGTGGTTCAGGTGTAGATACTTTGTTGAAACTCGTCAGAATTGTCTTGTCAAAGCTTTTTTGAGCAAAAGTAGCTGTTGCCACAGTTGTGTTTTTAGCTTGTTTATCGCTCAAAATACTCACCTGATAATTTTCCTTAAAATCAACCGAAAGGTCAAAATCAAAGGTTCGCCCGTCAAAAGTAACACTTGCCTCATAGAGCGGATAACTGAACACATCATCAAAGTACTGAGCCCCATTAGAAAAACTAACTGTTTGCGTGGCTGTTCCTTTTTTTAATGTCCAACCGTCACGACTGATATCCTGCTTGATAGAAGCATCAGAGCGCAAAGTACCGACAAAATCAAAGTTTGTGACATCAAGTGAACGATTACCCGTTGCCGTAAAAGAAAAAGAAAGGTCAGGAGAGGGCTTTCTTGTTGTCTTTTTACCGGCACGCATCCAAGTTTCAGTTCTCTCAACATACAGATTAAATGTTGTCTGGCTTGTCCAATCAACCCCTTGTGAATAGGTTGTATTGATAAGCTTATCAACATTGTCTGATTTTGTTTTGGCATAACTGACATTAATCGTTTGCGTACCATTTTCATCGTTATTACTGGTAAGCCAAGGCAGAGAAAGCGAAATTGTCGGATAGACAACCCCATTAACTTCCCGCATTGTTACGCTGGAAAACATCAGTTCTTGAAACTGAATGTACGGGTAAAACTGCTCCCTGCCACTACTGTTGAAATACGAGTAAATAGGCATTGACAACTTTGCATCAAGAACTTGTCCATCGTCAAAAAAGAGCTGTTGTGTAATTACTCTGTAACGAGGATTGGTACCTTCATAACCGTTCTTGGTAACAGAACGCAAATAAATAGGTGTCGGGTCTTTGCCTTCAGCATATTCAACCGATGAGAGAGTAGGGACAATTTTAACTGTTGCCACCGGATTAATTGTTTTCCAATTACCATTAGTATCTTCATAGCGAAGCACTTGGTTGCAAGAGAGAATTGTCGTATCGCCGTCTTGAGAAGACGACCATGTGTACGTCAACGAGCCTTCAATCCCGTTGTTACTTTGCGTTTTAGCGTATTCATCCGCACAGGAAAAGAATACAAACGCCATTAGTCCCCACAGGAGATAAAAAACTTTTGTTTTCATAATCTTAAATATTTGAATTTGTGAATATTATATGAAATAAAAGCTCTTACGGATAACAATAAAACCACATAGTAAACAGGACCTAATAAGAGCTTGAACAGCGTCATGATAGCATGGTTAAATAAAAAATCAAGATATTTTTGTCTAAAAATATTGACAGATAAATTTTTTATTGCTAAAAGAACATTGCTAAAAAATTATAATATCAATTTAATTATCATATATATGGATTATAAAACCTCAAAAGAGCTGCTTTTGGATACAAAAGCCCTCACCGAACAACAGGCAGAAGCCATTTTAAGCTTATGGGAAAATAATCCACGCGCTTATTATGATTTTCTGCGTAATGAAAATGCTTCCGAGCAACTAAAGATTTATCTGGGTGTGTCGGATGATGATGTACTTAACCACGAATTTTTGCCGATAAAAAAGCAAGTTCCTTCGGTTAGTATTGCTGAAAAATTTTTCGCGCTTGATGATGAGGACATCATTGATCATTTTATCAAAGTGCTGAATAAACTGTCGGTAAAGGATAAAGATAATGAAGAGTTCTATGCTTGGCCGTATATGACATCAAAATGTATGTCGCATATGGCTGTCGCTAACATTCTTTCTTTAATCAGTGATTGGCGGTATGTGTTCAACTTTGAAGAGGATGAAAGAGGAACCGTGTTTGACGGAGTTTACCGTCGTCTGGGTAGTGATTTTCTGCAAGATGTGTTTGCTGCTAACAGCTTTAACGTTCTTGGTTGGATACATTTTTCCTACAAATATCCTCAGGATCAGTTTGTAAAACACATTTTGATGAGTCAACACTGTCTGGCAACCGGCATCGGTATGGAAGTTGTCAACCGCAAGTTCTACATTTGCTATCGTTTGGATATTGCAAAGTCAATGTACGAGCTGGAAGATAGAACACTAGGTTATGTGAAAAATTAATCAAAACAACAAAAATAAGTCGGGCTTTTCCGGCTTATTTTTGTTTTAAATAGCGGAAAAATATGGATTTAAATTGACAAGTGGAAGAAAAAAAGCTTATATAAACGAGAAAAATAGAGATATAGGAGTATTTGTATGCCATCAATGAAGGATAAAATAAAAGTTACAGCGCAATATATTTTGCCCAAGAAAATATTATCAAGAGCCGTCGGTAAGTTGGCATCAAAAGAATTAGGCAAAGTCACAACATTTCTAATCAAAACTTTTATTAACCATTATCAAGTTGATTTATCTGAAGCAGAAATAAATGATCCTGCTGATTTTAAAACATTTAATGCTTTTTTTACCCGTGCCTTAAAAAAGAATGCACGTCCGATAGCATCAGATACAAAAGCTTTAGCACATCCGGCAGATGGCAGAATAAGCGAGTTTGGCGAAATATATAAAGATGCAATATTACAGGCTAAAGGTCACTATTATAGTTTAGAAGCCTTATTGGGCGGTGAACAAGAAGATGCTAAGGCTTATGAATCCGGTAATTTTATGACAATTTATTTATCGCCGAGAGACTACCATCGTGTACATATGCCCTTAGATGGTAAATTGGAAAAAATGATATTTGTTCCCGGAGATCTGTTTTCAGTTAATCCCTTAACTGCTGAAAACGTTGATAATCTTTTCGCCAGGAATGAGCGTGTCATATGCTTTTTCAAAAATGATAAAATAGGGGAATTTGCAATGGTCTTGGTCGGTGCTACCATTGTTGCCAGTATTGAAACCGTTTTTGCCGGTGTTGTTGCACCTTCCGGTGGCAAAGAAAAGAATATCTATCACTACGAAAAGGATAATATTCGTTTTAAGAAAGGTGATGAGTTAGGCCGCTTTTTATTAGGTAGTACGGTCATATGCGTCTTTCCGAAAGAAAAAATTGAATTTGATAAAAACTTAGCACCTAAAATACCGGTCAAGGTGGGAACTCGTTTTGCGGAATTAAAAACCAAGAAATAAAAAAATTAATGTTTTTTACCGATTAATTTTTTAAGAAAAGAAAAAGTAGCCGGTGCGGCAGAAAAGGCTATATTAACCTCTTCAATGCCCAATTCTTTACAGATACCGATACGATGGTGTCCCTGCAATAATTGGTCTTTAGCGCCAAATTTACGATTGAGCATAACATACATCGGCCATTTCGGATCATAGCCTTCATTTTTAAGATGCTCACGTAGCTCTTGATAACGCTTTTGTGCCACTTCTTTATCTATTTGCCAACGCTTATTTGTAAGCTGGTAAGCATTTTCTTCATTTCTTTCTCCCCGAGGCAAATCAGCTTCCAGTAAATCATGCAAGCGAACCCGAAAACTAACATGCGTACGAAAAGAAAATTTGCGCTTTATCGGCTTGATTAAAGTAAGTAAAAAGCAGATAAAAGCAGGATATGTGTAATAAACCACAATTGTTTTCAGAAAATCTTTATCGTTGGCATTCAAAACAAATTCTTTGCCACCGATAAGATTAGCACTATCATCGGGATTAATGAGCAGATAAGCACAGTCCTGACTTTTTTCATAATCATCAAAACCATCGCGCCATGGCTGCTTTTTCAAGTCTGCCGCTTGAATATAATAAATTTCCGAAGAATGAGCCAATCGTTTCATAAGAGTTACCTATTATAGAAAATTACGTCACAATCATATTTCAAAGAGGAAAGCACTACAACATCAATCTGTAACTGTCCACATGAAATTACACTAAATATGTTAATATAAACATAAAGCTGTTGCAATAAGAATGAGGAGAAGTAGAATAAAGATGAAAAACAAATCCGGAGTATACAGAGATGAAACCTTTAAGAATTATACATTGTGCCAATTTTAATACCGTACGTTTGAAGGGGTGCTATTTGGCTTCTATGGGATATAAACTAAACAACGGTTTGGTACGGTTAGGTCATCAGGTGATGACTTATAGTGACAGAGATATGGCACGCTTGTTCGGTATAATGGGGAAAAAATGCTTTTTTAGTCATAAAAAAAATAATGATAATTTTTATAAATTTTGCTTAAACATCAAACCGGATGTGATTTTTTTAGGTCATGCGGATACAATTGCTTGCGAAACCTTGCAGAAAGTAAGAGAAGTATTGCCAAATTTAAAGATTTTGCAATGGAATGTGGACCCTATAAATCCGATATGTGAAAGTGGAAGACGTAATATTAAAAATATTAAATCCAAATTACCGGTTGTTGATTATACCCTAATAACCACCGGCGATAAAAACTTATTTAAAGAATTTGAACCGGAAAAAAACAACATCGGTTTTATTCCTAATCCGGTAGATAAGAGCATTGAAACTGCACGCGTTTATGAAAATCCGGAACCGGCTTATGATTTATTTTTTGCATCTTCACCGGAAATAGAAAGAGATTTCTGCGGTGAGTTTGTAAAAGCGGCAGAAATTGCAAAATATTTAGAAGAAGGATGTCCAAAAGCCAAAATGATGTTTCCAAGATTAAACGCCCCATCTGCTGATGGCATTGCTTATCTGGAATTATTGGCAAAATCCGCTATGGTATTAAATTTATCGCGTACGGTAGATTATCTGTATTCATCAGACAGAATGGCTCATGCCATGGGGAATGGTTGCTTGGCATTAATAGACCGCCGCACCGGATTTGACCAATTATTTACCGAAGATGAAGCTGGTTTTTATAGCAGTAAAGATGAGCTGATAGAAAAAATAAATAGATATAAAAATAACCCGCTTGAAAGAATGTCCGTAGCACAAAAAGGCTGGAAAAAATCTTTTGATTTATTTAATGAAACCAAGGTTGCCGCATACGCTTTATCATTATTGGATGGCAGTTTCAAAAAAGAAGATTATCCGTTTATTTTATAAAATTTATCCTACTGTATTTTTGCTACGCAGTACATTATCCAAGCTTAAAAAGCGATGCCCGAGTTGCTCCAAAAATTGGAAATCCGGTTGCGGATGAAAAACTTTAGCTTTAATGTAGCGCATAAAATCAGCGGTCCAATAAGGATGCTCTAAATTTTTCTTTACATATTTCCAGTTAGCAGAAAGTGCTTTCATATAAATGAGAGCTGCTGTATCTTTATCTAGATTATCATAGTAATCCAACAGCATATTATAGTGTGCAAAGAAACGGTCATTATCAAGCTGATTGGTATTTTTACTCAAACTGTTTGTTTCAATCGGTACAAGCACAGCTTCTGCAAAAATTTTAATAATCCCGTTAGCAAAACGCGCTGTACGCAAAGGAATAGTTTCATCTTGAATAAATACACGCGTATCCGCTCCACCGGCTTGTTCTAAAACTTTGCGTCGGATGAGTTGCCCCATGCGCGTAAAACGGCCCTTAAGAACCGCGCGCATAGCATCTTTTTTATAGACATAATCAAAATCATCAGGCATTTTTTCATGGCATATTTCCAATGGTTCTTTACCGGTTTTCTTAAATGTTCCATAAACCATATCAGCCTTATGCTTAATTGCCAAATTCATCATTTTTTCAGTGGAATCCAAAGGCAGAATATCATCAGAATCAAGCATTCTCACCCATTCACCTTTAGCCAGCTTAATCCCTTGATTAATAGTAATTGAAATACCTTCATTTTTATCCTTGGCAACAATCGTAACGTTTTTAATCCCTTTGGTTTTCTCGCGAATAATATCTACGGAACGATCTTTTGATACATCATCAACAAAAATAAATTCCGGATTTTTTAAGCCGGTTTGGTTAAGTAAAGCTTCTAAAACCGCCGGTAAATAATATTCTTTATTATAGACCGTCATCACAAACGAAACATCAATCTTTTGTTTTTCTGTTGCCATTATAAATCCTCTAAAATTATATTTACTGACTATACTACATAAAAATATAAGGTATGCAATAGAAAATTTAAAATTTTACGCTATCGACAACTTCACCATCTTTATAAGTTGTTAAATTGACTAAATTACCATTTTTATCAAATTCTTTGCTGATACCGTTTAATTTATCTTTATGACGATAAGCTAAAATATGTGGCTTTTCATCTTTATAATAAGAGAATGCCGGTCCTTCACGTAAACCGCGTACATACTCAGTATAGCTGATAACTCGATTACCCTTGGTATATAAACGCGCCGGCCCGTGAGGTTTATCATTACGGTAAGTTGTAGCACTTTTAACTGTTCCGCTCGGGTAATATTCGGTAAATACCCCATGCTTTTTGCCACGAATATAACTACTTTTATACATTAAAATCCCATCTTTAAAATAACCGAATTGCCCGCCGGAAAGTTTTCCTTTTACATAGTTTAAAACATCTTTTTCCTGTCCGTTATCATAATAGGTTACGGTCTTGCCGTTTGGCATTCCTTTTTCATATTGAGCCACCATTAAAAGATGCCCGTTATTATCGTATGTTTTACTTATTCCGTGCAACAGTCCGTTGACATAATGACTTTCTTCAACCAAGCGCATTTTCTTTGTATGCTTTTGATAGACACCGGTAATCGGACGATGTTCTGCATCAACACGAATACCATTTTCTTCAATAGATGTATCATCATTATAAAGTGTAGTCAGTTGAGCAACTTGGCAACCGGTCAAAGCTATTATTAAAGCAAACAAACAAAGAATTCTTTTCATTTTCAACCTCACTAAAACAATATCTTGTAGCTTTAAAAAATTTAAAAAAGCGTAAAAATAAATTAAAAAACGTCTTACTCTGAATAAAAAGTAAGACGTTTAAGATAAGGGTAATAAGAGATTATTTCTGAGAATAACCGACAGCCATCGTGATGACGACATCAGAATCATCAAGACCGAGCGCTTGTTCTAATGCCTCATGGTCAAATCCTCCGCGAACAACGCATTGTAAACCTTCGGAAGCGCAATAAAGACCTGCATTTTCATACATAGATCCGGCATGTACGCCACCGAATTTTTTGTCTTTTGTAATAAAGAGAAGATGAAGCGGAGCCGATTCTGCAAAATTTTGACCGGAAGCAATAATCGTGCTTAAGTTTTTATCACCTTTTTGAATTAAAATATTATTTTCTGCATCATATAAGTACCAACCATCTTTAGTTGCAACATATAAATCTATGTCTTGCAGATTCCGCGCAGTAGGAACGACACGACGTCCGTCTTGAGAAGATATTCCCCAAGCACTCCAGAGCAAAGTACTCAAATGCTTATCAGATAGCATTTTATCTGAAAATTGTCGGCCGGAACGACGCTGAGAGATGGCATCAAGTAAAGGCATACCGCCACTTGTATCCGGTGCAACAAGATGGATATCGGCAGCCACAGCCAGATGAGTTGTTAAAATCATTAAGGCACCTAGTAAAAATTTTTTCATAAAAACCTCCATAATATAATACCTGACAAAACGATATAAAGAGTATTTTAAAAAAACATTAAAAAAGAAAATATTTACTTGCAAAAATATAAAGCTGTGCCAAAATCAAAGCAAGTATGAATCTCCAAGGGAGTATAAGCATGGCAAAAGAAACAGTATGTTTGGTAACCGGTGCTGCCGGAACGGTCGGGCAGCATTTAGTAGCGAGTCTGGTTGCCAATGGATATAAAGTTTTAGCATTAGGGGAAGTGTCGGATATTTTTGCCCCGGAAGTATTAAAAAATCGCAATATTAAGATTACGACAGCATTACCTGTTTCCGCCACGCAGTTTAAGAAGCACGATGTACAATTTTGCTTTGGGGATATAAGTGACATATCGTTTTTAGCATCGGTATTTGCCGCCGCGGATAAAGGGGATATTGCCATAGAATTTTTATTCCATTTATCAGCCAATCAACTGATACAAAAGAGTTCTCCTGCGGCATATCATCCTGAATATGGTGACACGGTTAATGTATTAGAGGTTTCGAGAGCCTATTGGCAAAGTCACAAAAATGAGTTTAAAGGTTTTTTCTATGCGGCGGATACGGGGAAGAAGTCAGCGCGTCAGATAGAGCAATTAATAAAGAAGACATCTGAAAAAGATAATTTTCCGGTAGTAGTATATCATGCAGAGAGGTTAGAGAACATTGGTGGTGGGTATATGGGAAGAACATCATTATCATCGTTATATCGTTTTATATCGCCGATAAAGTCTCCGGTGATGCCTATAAATATGGAATGGAAGAAAGAAGCGGATAATGAGTTGACATATATTGCCGGGTTAAAGCGAGCGGTAGAAAAAGTTTTAGAGCAGGTGCGGGAAGGCAAAACACCGAATTTAGATTAAGTATGGGCGCAAGCGCCCAGCCTCCGCGGCTTGAGCGGCGCGGTGCGCGTAGCACAGCCAAAGGCATTAAGGCGCACAAGGGATAAGATAAAAATTTCAGGCAAGGTTAAAGACTTTGCCTGAAATTTTTATGTGCGCCTCTCTACCAGCATTGTGAATAGCAAAGCGACATGACACTCCATAAAATAATAAAATTGCACATAAGGCTTCGTTAATGTATAAAAGCATACTCCGCCATGTGCACAATTTTATAGCTCCCCAATCCTCCAGAAAAAAAAGTGCCATCAAGGGTTTCCTTGCGGTTCCATCAAGTATACCTATTCCCACTGGAAAGCCCCATAAGTAATGGGTGCAGGGACGCCCCTGCTGGAGGTGCGCTGCGCACCAATTTTATATAAAAACAATCATCTCTCTAAACCAACAGCCAATTTCATCATTGGTGAAAGTAGTGTAAAGCCACCGAAATTTTCATTATTATAAGCTTTTCCATCATATCTTTCAGAAATAAGCATACGAATATGTCCGATAGCAATTTGTGCCGCCTCCACTTCACTGCGACAAGGCGCATAGATATCATTCTCGCAACGATACTTCATATTTTGCTGGATTTTGTGAAGTTGCATATTAATAGTAGCAACTTCTTCCGGTTTCAGCATCCTGCTTTCCTCTTGTTCAATAACTTTGCGAACGGAAAGTTCATGAGGCTTTCTGGAATCATAAAGCAATTGATTACTACGATTTAAAACCAACAAATCCACATTGTCGGCATTAGCTTGTTGAAAAGCGTCAATATTATCAATCATTTTCGGGAGCATTTGCACAACTCGTTCAAAATATTCCGAAGAAACAAGTCGCGGATAGAGTTGTTTATTATGAAAAATAATTTTATCATAAAGCGTGGCACTCCGATAGATATTGCTTAAATAAGCAATATCTTTATTAACTGCCATATAGACTGCGCATGGCTTATACCCATAGTCAATAGCTTTCAATGCATTATCCTTAAATTCCATACCTGCGCCCATAGAACCAATAGAAAGGACAGAGCGTTTTCCTGCTTGCAATGATAAATCCAAAATTTTACGAACATAATCAATAGTGACTCCGGCAAATCTCTCACATTCATCAATATGTCCTCCTTTGAGGTGTTCAAAGAGGTTAGGGAAGAGGTCACGATGATTATCTTTATCAATAATGTTGAAAGGCAGACAATCCTCATCATGGGCAAAACGTTCAATTAATTTTTGCGTCATAACGGATTTACCCGCACCAGGATATCCCCAATAAACAGCAAAACGTTTTATTTTGGGAGGAAGATTTTGGTTATTTGTTTCCAAAAATTTTGCAATAGCCTTATCATAATTGCGTCGAGCTTGCGGTTCTTCTTTAGCCAAGATTGCTTGCACTTCATCGGTTGTAAAATTAATACTGTCTTTGGCCGGAATACTGCCAAGATAGTCCAGTAAGTCATTTGTTTTATCAAGTATTTGTTGTTTAATATCGTTTGTCATTGATTATTTAATTCCTCTAATTTTTTAATAGTATCTTCAGCAGAGGTATGTAAAATACCAATACCGCCCATTTCTTCCCATTTAGCAATATTATTCGGTCTGTCATCAATAAGAATATCTTTCGGCTTACCATAATTTTGCTTATCTTTGGATAAACAACAAATAATTCCGTCTGTAATTCCGTATTGATTTTTAAGCCATTGTTTTTTTTCTTTCTCTGCTTTATCAAAACCATAAACAGGGAGGCCGGTTAAAATTTGAAAACCGGTCTTTTTTAGGTAATTAACCAATTTATCGGCATCATTAAGCTTGGGTAAATTAACCCAATAATTAGGGGTATTAATAACAATTTCCCAAAGTTCTTCTTTAGGCAATTTATAGGGTAAAATACCATGCTTTCTTTCAAAAAAGCCATCAAAATCAACTAAAACCCCATCCATATCACAAAAAATCATAATCCCTCCCTCTCAATACAGAATAAAGCATAAAAGAGAAAATCAGAGAATAAAACCAACAAATTATTACAAAATATTACTTGTGGAAAATCATTATAAGAGGTCTGTTGACTAAAATGACAAAAATAAGTTGACAATAATTATTTATTTTGATAAAGCACAAAATAAATAGTTATCTTTATGTCTCACTTTATTTTTTTTAAACAATTATGAAAAAGATTTTTTCTTTGGCTGTAATGCTGACGATAGTAGCATTCGCCGCAGTGACATTTATCAGTTGCAACAGCAAGAAGGCTCCGGAAATTCCTGAAGGAACGCCCATCGGTAACCTCAAGTACTTCGCAAATACCGATGATGCCGGTATCACAACAATCAACTTCATCAAGCCAGGTGAAACCGGGCCGGAGGTTGTTCAAACCTCTTACACAAAGGTAGAGGAAATCCCCGCAGGCTTCATTGTTGCCCACAATGCCGATGGCAAACTAAACTTACTCTCTTTAGACGGTATCTCATTTGCCAACGCATCCAGCTACGAAGTTGCACCGTATTTCGCATTGACCGATGATGTTGAACCCGGCGCTGGTCCGATGATTGTACTGACCGATGTTGGTAATGGTAACCATTTGGCCTACAACATTAAGGATCATAACGTATTAATCCAGGTGTCAGGCCTCAAAGAAACAGTTATTCCGCTGAGTAATGGCATAACAATCTTCAAGAAAGACAATGGTTGGGGATTCGCTAAGGCAGATCAGGAAAATCCTATTCTGGAAGGTTTGAAGGCTATTAATGTCATCTCGGTCAAAGGCAAAGCCTCCTACTGGGTACAATCGGCAGACTACACCGGAATCGTTGATGAGGAGGGCAACGGCGTTAAGTCGATGAATGCCAAGCAGATCAAAAAGTTGATCAAGAACGGTAAAAAGCTCTGGGAGAAAGACGGCGTGACTGGTGTTTTGGTCAAAAAACTTTGAATTAATCATTTATCTATCGAGTACCCCTTGTTTCCTACGAAACAAGGGGTATTTAATATGCCAAAGAAATGAAATAGTAGGGCAAAAAAAAATATAAAAAAAAACTTGACTCTGTGTATTTTTGTATATATATTTGTCCAAAATATTATGAGAGCAGAATCATAAAGGAGTAAAAAATTGCATGCAATAACGGAAATTTCCGATAATAGATTAAGAAAAGATATCGCATTAATGAAAAGTTTAAACAAAAGTGACTTTTCTCTTTCTGTCCATATGACAAGGTATGAACTAGATGAGCGTACTGATCGAATACTGGGAAATTTTAATAATGGAACTTTGCAATTACGTCCCGAACAATATCAGTTATTTGCAGAATACATTAACGTGTGTGGGCATAACAATGAAAAAAGTTTTGATAGATTGCAACAATTGGCCGATTTTGATGTTCGTGAATCTGCCAAAATGGCAAAACGCACACTCTGGCAAAAAATCTTCCGTATCAATCCTTACAAAGTGAAATACAGACCGGCGGAAAAATTAAAAAAACAAATGAATAAATATTTGGATACCCAAGAAGAATTAGAATCCGGTTTGGCAAAATCGTGGATATATACAAGAAATGAGAGATTACACCAAGATGGAATAAGCTATATTCAAGCCTACTTAGACGGTAAAATAAATATTAAACCTGAAGATGTAAAAGCCTTCAGAAAATTTGTAAAAGTTATGGATTATCCAATATATGAAGGTTCTTTAGGTGACCAAGTATTGAAAAAATTGGATGCGGAAATGACAAATAATGAAACACCGGTTGTAGAGACTGTTGCTGAACATAAGCCGCAAAAAATAAGTTGGTATAGACGCTTGAAAAATAAAGCTTATGAACAAATTGCAAATATTAAAACTAAAACCAATGAACAGATTACAAATATTAAATCCAATGAGAAAATTGCAAAAATTAAAGAAAAATCCCCTTTCTATGCTAAAATTTTCGGAATTGCCGCAGCAACGGCGACCGCTGTAATTTTATTGATTGGTAAAGGAAGCTCTGATACCAAAGTTAAAACTGTAGATAAAAATATAGATAAGACAGAAATAAAAGCCCAAATTACAACAGAGAGTTCGCAAAATTTAGCGGAAGCTAAAACCATTCAAATCAATCCACAAACAAATTTGGAAGAGAACAAACCAAATCAAGAGGATGCATTGACATGTCAATGGCAACCGGTATCCACATATCAGTTTAAAATGCCTGAAAAAACAGATACGATGCAAGCAACCCACGAAGTTGTCAGAGAAGTCAAAACTGATGCCAAACGCCAAGCATTAGTTAATCACCATAATCATGTTTTGGATATGCGTTTGGGCTCCAAGAAGAAAGATGCACGCTATGAGAAAATAGAAGAGCAAATTCAAAAAGGTATTTTTACTTTGCCGGATAGTATTGGTAAAGAAGAATTTGCTTATGCTTTGGAAATGTACAATGCCTATGGTATTGATTGCTCATTAAATGAAGCCTTAAATAGCAATCAAAAACTATCTCAAACAGCAAATAACCGAATAGCAGAGGAGATAGCTGCAGCAGGTGAAACAGGTTTAGGGGTAAAGAAAATGGCAGAGAAAAAATATAATGGCCACATGAATAATAATAGTGTTTATGATCGAGCATCAAAGAAATCGCAACATCAGCATAATATGAATTTGCAACAGTGGCGACAAGCTAAAAAAATGTCATCACGCGCAGCATAAAAAGACGGAGCGCTAAGCTCCTTTTTTTATAAAAGAATCTTGACTTTTTTTATTGGCTTTATACAATCAGAAGTAATCAGTAATTATTAAATATATAGATTTATGAAACCATTATCATCATCACCGCAGATGGGGAAGGAAAAGTATCCATCGCATCAAATCTCAGAGAAGAGGTTTGCCGCAGTTTTATATTGCGTGTACGATAAAGTCATCGTGGCAGCAGCCAAAGATGACACACCTGTTTATCCGACATCATTTTTTCTTGAGGTAAAATTTTGCCATAAAATTTTTGATATTACCGATTATTCCGGTAAAAAATATTGGGAATTGGCATCGGATTGTATAGGTCCTGCCGGCAAAATTAAAGATGTTGTAGCTTTCATGGAAAAAGTACGTTGGGATAATAAAGCGAAAGACACAGACATGTATGTTACAAAACCGTATCCGATTTATCCTCTGCATTCTTATATGAAAGAAGTAGATGTAAATGTCAGATTTTGTGGTTTGGATAACAATGGTGAAGCTGTCTGGAAAGTCATTCTCTGAAAGGTAAAGCGTAAGCTGAGTGATAATTAATTATTAAAATTAAAAAAACAATGAGAAAAAGTAATTTTTTATGGGACTTTTTGTCCTGGTTTGCTGAATTTGTGATGCAACAGGCATTATTTTGGGGCTGGATTTTTACCATCAAGTTTCTGTATGTTTTGATGGGAGCCTTGTTCGGTTGGGTAACCGGTTGGTTCTTCGGTTCGACAATTCTGGGTATAATGAATGACCTTGGAATTAGCGGATACAGCATGTGGCAGCTTGGTGCTTTCTTGGGATTTGTAGGGTCTTTCTTTGGCTCAACGAATCAATTCAATAAGCACATCAAAGAAAACGATACCCCGAGGCAAATGCCAACGCAAAGGTACTATTAAACGTAAACCAAAAGGGAGAGATAGTATACACTATCTTTCCTTTTTTTTATCTTGTCAGCAAATATTTTATATGATAAAAAATAAAAAATATATTCAAAAGAGGTTAAAACTATGCAAGAAAAAGAAACAATGTATAAAGGAGTTTTGGGCGCAGTTATTGGGGATATTGTAGGATCCCGCTTTGAATGGCATAATTACAAAGGAAAAGATTTTGAGTTGTTTGTGCCACAAAGCCATTTTACCGATGATACAGCCATGACAATTGCCATCGGAAAAGCATTAAGTAACTGTAATGGGAATTACCAAAATTTAAGCCAAGAAGCAATAAGAATGATGCAAGAAATTGGTAGACAATATGCAGATTGTGGTTACGGTGGTGGTTTTAAAGCATGGTTAAATTCAGATGATCCACAACCATATAACAGTTGGGGTAATGGATCAGCAATGCGGGTGAGTGCTTGTGCCTATTTTGCACAATCTATGACAGAAGCAAAGTTGCTATCTCAAAAAGTGACCGAAATAACACATAATCATCCGGAAGGGATGAAAGGGGCAGAAGCTGCAACTGTTGCCACATTTATGGCCCTGAACGGAGATAAAAAAGATAAAATTAAAGAATATATTTCCAAACACTATTATTCGATGGATTTTAATTTAGATGATATCAGAGCCGAATATCATTTTCATGTTTCGTGTCAAAAGTCGGTACCGCAGGCACTAAAAGCATTTTTTGAATCAGAAAATTATGAAGATGCCATACGCAATGCTATTTCTATCGGAGGTGATAGTGATACTATTGCCGCTATTACCGGCGGCGTAGCTTGCGCCTATTATGGTATGCCCAGAGATATAGCAGAAAAAGGCTTATCGTATTTAGATGATAATTTAAGGGTAATGGTCGAAAATATTGATGACAAAGCAAAAGCATTACACATGCAATCAGCTTTGATAAAAAATCAAAAACAAGTGAAAGAAAAAGATTAAACCTTAAAAAGTTCTCATTTTCATAAGGCGTTCAATTCTGCTTTCTGTACTGGGATGAGTTGAAAATAAAGCAAGAAGAGAGCGACTAACTCCACCACGCAAAGGATTAACAATAAAAATATGAGCTGAGGAAGAGGTGGCTCTGGCAAAAGTATTTTCTTTGGCATAACCTTCAAGCTTTTCAAGTGCACCGGCCAGCCACTCAGGATGTCCAGTCAACTGAGCTGCTCCCGCATCGGCAGCATATTCACGCGTACGTGAAACAGACATTTGAATAACAAATGCGGCAACAGGCATCAAAATAAGAGCAATAAGAACAAAAATACCGGATTTGCGATTATTTCTGCCATATGCATTTCTTTGTGCTGATCGCGATAAATAAGAAATTGCACCGGCAAAAGTTGCAGCAATGGTACTGATT
>Ga0310694_10002094_pt1 | contig 21119 bp, 25 predicted proteins | sample 174DNAGHGhighgp2_FD_203884 | JGI IMG/M metagenome (GOLD analysis project Ga0310694, IMG submission 203884) | Sheep rumen microbial communities from Palmerston North, Manawatu-Wanganui, New Zealand - 1742 DNA GHGhigh gp2 (v2) (version 2) | ecosystem: Host-associated > Mammals > Digestive system... | reverse complement strand
TAGCCTGAGATAGTCTTTACATGTGTTGATCGCAATTCGGTAAATCCAGGTGTATACGGAACTGCTGTTTTTCCCTTGATATCGATGCATGCTTTTCCACACCTTGACAAGTAAGTTTAACTTCAAATTCAATAGTGCGTTATCTGAGCACTGATTCGATAGGCTTCCCCTTAGCTAACTCATCGATTAGTTTGTCGAGCTGACGCATTTTCTTGGTCATTGGATCTGTAATCTCTTCAATCTTGATCCCACAAATAGAGCCAGTAATCAGCTCTGCTCTCGAATTCCAGACAGGTGCTAACGACAGGAACTCGCCGTATGTCAGTCCTGCCAAGATATCTATGCTTACATATCCGGTCAGCCATTTGATGACTTGATCCACCTCTGCTTGTGTTCGGCCATTTTTCTCTGCCTTCTGGACAAGACATTGATAAACCTTATCAAATGGCATTTCAAAAACACTTTGTCTTGCCATTGCTCATGTACCTCTCTAGGGGCTGGATGCCCTTGATAAGTATACCATATTTCCACTTTTTTGGCAGGCACTTGTGCCTGCCATTGGTTTTCTCAACATTCTACTGCTTGGAGGTGTTTCCGATGCCTGAATTCCTTCCCGAAGAATTGAACCTGATCTACCTGTATGACCCCGGTAATCTTCGAGGACTGATCTATGAGCTTCGATCCATGATGGCAGTCTTGATGCCAGATGAAAATGAACTACGCAATCTGGCACAGGGAGTCATAAGTAAACTCGAAACGCTCTCCAGTTCTGACTATAAAAAAATATGTGAAACCTGTTCGCCCGAAACTGCGCTTCTGCATTTCAATCTCGGGCTGGGACAGGAATTGACTGAAACGGAGGATTAACATGCCCGGTAAGGTACAGGCCTATGTAGAGATGGCTAATGAGACTGCCGCCAGCATAACGCAGGATGCGGAAGCCTGGATGCAGTTCCTTCGCCACTCTGCAAGGTTTTATAAGTATTCGTTTAATGATCAGCTGCTGATCTATGCCCAGCGGCCGGAAGCTACGGCCTGTGCCAGCTATGAGATCTGGAACAACACTATGCACCGGTACATCCGGCGCGGTTCACGCGGCATTGCGCTGCTTGCTCCAACCGATAACGGTATGCAGCTGCGTTACGTTTTCGATGTAGCTGATACCGGAGAATTACTGCATTCACGCCCGGTTGAGATCTGGAAAATGGAAGACCGGCACACGAATGCCGTAAACACTGCTCTGGATAACGCTTTCTCTCCGTCTGGAATGAATAATCTCCGCGACCGGCTGAAGATGATTTCCCTCGAGTCCGCTGCAAGCTATCTGGACGGGCACCTGAAAGATATCGTCGACAGCGTTGCGGGGTCATCGCTTTCCGGATATGATGAAGCCGAGATCGGGAGATCCTTCCTGAACACCGCGATGTTCAGTATCTCCTATATCCTGCAGACCCGATGCGGTATGCAACCGGATGTCAGTACGGATTCACTGCAGGAAATCAGGGAATGGAACACTCCCGGAGCTGTTGGACAGCTCGGAGATGCTGTGGCTCAGATGAGCAAGCAGATTCTCCGGCAAGTCGAAATTGCGATTAAAGATTATGAAAGGGGCGTTGTGTATGATGCGGCTGAACTACAAGCAGAACGGAGATTACCTGATCCCGGAGATGGGCTTGACCGAACAGGAGCAGAAGCCCCTGGGCAAATACGGGATGATGCGCCGGAAGTACCTGGAAGAGAATCGCTCAGGCCTGTACACGAGGATGATCCTGAACGGGACGCTGATGGAACACCTGCAGGAGATCGAATCGACAGCTCAGACGAGGCTGGAGACGATCATGGAGAGCCTGAAGAAACAGAACGGAGTGACCGAGGATCTGAAGGCGACGAACCAGATGGCCTGGGTAGCTCGGATGAACTCCCTGAAGAATCAGGCGGAAGAGATGATCTTCTCGGAACTGATCTTCGCCTGACACCGCGAACGGAACAGCTGAGCCTGTTCCCAAGCGAAGCGGAACAAATACGGACCTTAGATGCAAGAATTATCCATCGGCCTATCGGAACGGAGCGGGGTGACCGCCCCGTTCTTCATTTATCTGACGAAGAGATCGAACATGTTCTTCGCCGCGGTTCCGGTTTTGAAGGAGGCAAATTACGGATTGCTGCGCTATATGCACAGAATCCTACTCCTGTTGACGCCCGGGTTTTCCTGAGCAATGAATACGGTGTCGGTGGTCACAGCCATACTTTCCTGGATGGCACCAGCGGGTTCATTGATTACAACAGTCGCGGAATGCAATTCCGCCGCTGGAAAACCAATGAAGAATATACCTTGCGCTGGCATGCGGTCGAACGCTATATCCGGAATATGATGGAGCAAGGGACTTACCTGACTCCACAGGAACAGCAGCGCTTTGCAGAGATGCAGAGCGCTTTTTTAGGCTCTGAAATGCCGCTTCCGCAGCCCCGGATGCATTATCCGCCCGTCGAGCCTGAAACCCTGACCCAGGGGTATCGCTCTACTAACGGGATTATCACCCAGATGGACATTGAGCGTACTCTCCGTGAATGGAACGGGCATATCGAAGGTAAGCACGCCATGACGCGCTTCGTGAAGGAAGGACACTCTACCGAAGAGATCGCAGAAAGGCTGCGTGCCGAGTTCGGCGGCGATCTACCTTCTCTCCCGGTCATGGTGAATGATGTTCAGCGTGAGGTTCCGTGGACGGATGCCGCAAATGCGCTAAACCGGCTGGTCTGGGATAACGAGTTCTATACCGAAGAAGAACAGGAACATCTGGATGATATTGATCCTGTCGCTATCCGGGAAGATCTCGCCAGGAACGGCATTGTGAACGGTGAAGTGGTCAATCCGGAAGCACTGGAAAACAATCCTGTCGTGCAACAAGTGGAAGCTGATGCGGAAATAATCGCTGCTGAAGCTGAACAAACCGAGGATTCTACTGTTCCTCCTCTTCGCCCTGGCGAGAGCAGAATTCCTGCGCATGACGGAATTCCCGCTATGCGGCAAATAGTTGTGGATCTGACTCCCCGTGAACCTGAACCGCCTGTTTTCTCATATGACCTTCATGCCGGGGATACTGTTTACCTTGGCGATCAGGCATTCATAGTGGAAAATGTTGGTCTCTTCGACGTGAGCTTGCGTGACCCGTCCCAGACTTATCCTGTACTTCGAGCTGAAAGCAAGGAAATGCTCCAGCGTTTGCTAGGCTTGGATGTGCGGAACGACGTTTATCGTCCGGATTTCTGGCCGCAGGCACAGGAGACAGTCCCGGAAGAGCAGCCTGTCGTACTAGTCAGCGGAGAAAACTTCCATATCACAGATGATCATCTGGGCGAAGGCGGTCAGAAGACCAAGTATGCCTATAACGTTGCCGCGATCCGGACGTTGAAAGCCATTGAAGCCGAAAACCGCGGCGCGACTGCCGAAGAGCAGGAAATCCTTTCCCGGTATGTAGGCTGGGGCGGTATTCCCCAGGCTTTCGATGAGGATAACGAAAACTGGGGCAATGAGTATATCGAGCTGAAAGAGTTGCTGACGCCTGATGAGTATGATATGGCGCGCTCTTCCACGCTGAATGCTCACTATACTTCGCCAACCGTGATCCGGGCAATGTATCAAGCCCTTGAGCAGATGGGATTTCGTACAGGAAATATCCTGGAGCCTTCCTGCGGCGTAGGCAACTTCTTCGGCATGCTTCCTGAGTCCATGCGGAACAGCAATCTTTACGGCGTGGAACTGGACAGTGTAACGGGTAGGATTGCAAGCCTGCTCTATCCGAAAGCGGATATCACCATTGCCGGCTTTGAAACCACAGATCGGAAGGATTTCTTTGATGTTGCGATCGGCAATGTTCCTTTCGGAGCGTATAAGGTGCCGGACAAAGCGTTTGATCGTTATAACTTCCTGATCCACGACTACTTCTTCGCCAAGGCGCTTGACCAGGTACGTCCCGGTGGTGTGATTGCTTTCATTACCTCCAAGGGCACCATGGACAAGCAGAGCCCTGAAGTACGCAAGTATATTGCTCAGCGTGCTGAGCTGCTGGGTGCCATCCGGTTGCCTAATACGGCTTTCAGTGCGAACGCGAATACTTACGTCACTTCGGATATCATTTTTCTGCAGAAGCGGGATCGTGTCATTGATATCGAGCCTGACTGGGTGCATCTCGGAAAGAACCCGGATGGGATTACGATCAACAGTTATTTTGTTGACCACCCTGAAATGGTTCTTGGCCAGATGATCATGGACGAGAGTATGTACGGAAGCCTTGAATCTTCCTGCATTCCTTTTGACGGTGCAAATCTGGCTGATCAGCTCACTGAAGCCGTCCTGTATATCACAGGGAGATACAACGAAGCTGAACTGCCCGAAGTCGGCGATGATGTGCCGAGTCAGAAGACAATCCCTGCTGATCCCTCTGTCAAAAACTACTCCTTCACGGTTGTGAATGGTGAAGTGTACTACCGCCAGAATTCTGTGATGGTGCAGCCCGATCTTGGCGATGTTGCAAAAGAACGGGTAAAAGGTCTTGTAAACCTGCGGGGTATTGTTAATGATCTGATCCAGGCACAAATGGATAATGCTCCTGATGAAGCGATTGAGATGCAGCAGCGCCGGCTGAATGATGCATACGATGCTTTTGCGGCAAAATACGGCTTGATCAGTTCCCGTGGAAATGCGAATGTCTTCTCTTCAGATGCGTCCTATTATCTGCTCTGTTCACTCGAAATTGTGAACGAGAAAGGTGAACTGGAACGGAAAGCTGACATGTTCACCAAACGCACAATTCGCCATAGTACCCCTGTGACGCATGTGGATACACCTGCCGAGGCGCTTGCTGTGTCAATTACGGAAAAAGCGCGTGTGGATCTGCCTTTCATGGCAGAGCTGACCGGTATGGATGAAGAAGAAATTGCTGATCAGCTGACCGGTGTAATCTTCATGCTTCCAGTACCTTTAGACGAAGATGGTCGGCCTACTTACGTAACAGCGGACGAATATCTGTCTGGCAATGTCCGTCAGAAACTACGGGAAGCGGAAGATGCAGCGGAAATGTCTCCATATTTTGATATCAATGTTCAGGCGCTTCAGGCAGCGCAGCCCAAAGATCTGGAAGCTTCTGAAATTGATGTACGCCTTGGCGCTACCTGGGTGGACAAGAAGTATATAAACGATTTCATGTATGAAACCTTTCAGACGCCCTTCTATATGAAGCACTCAATCAAGGTAAACTTCTCTGCATATACTGCGGAATGGTTCATTGATGGGAAAAGCCTGATGTCTACAAATAATGTTGCGGCATATGTGACATACGGAACTGACCGTGCGAATGCCTATCGGATACTCGAAGACACACTGAATCTCCGGGATATCCGCATCTACGACACGATACAGGATGCAGAAGGAAAAGAAAAGCGGGTGCTGAACCAGAAGGAAACCACGCTGGCCCAGCAAAAGCAGCAGGCAATTAAAGAAGCTTTCCGCGACTGGATCTGGAAGGACCCTGATAGACGCGAGGATTTAGTAAAAAAGTATAATGAACTCTTCAACTCTATCCGTCCCCGCGAGTATGATGGCAGTCATATTTCCTTTGATGGAATGACTCCCGAGATTGATCTGAGAGAGCATCAGCGAAATGCAGTTGCACATATTCTCTATGGCGGGAACACGCTACTGGCACATGAGGTTGGTGCGGGCAAAACCTTCGAAATGGTTGCCGCGGTCATGGAATCCAAGCGCCTTGGCCTTTGCCAGAAAGCGATGTTTGTGGTGCCGAATCACCTGACGGAACAGTGGGCTTCCGAATTCCTGCGGCTATATCCCAGTGCAAATATCCTCGTAGCCACCCGGAAAGATTTCGAGAAAGCAAACCGCCAAAAGTTCTGCGCACGTATCGCTACCGGCGATTATGATGCCGTCATACTTGGCCATAGCCAGTTTGAGCGGATTCCGGTTTCCCAGGAACGGCAACAGCGGCTGCTGAAAGAACAGATCGACGATATCACGGACGGTATCATGGAAATGAAGCGGAACCGTGGTGAACGCTACTCCATTAAGCAACTGGAACGCGCAAAGCGCCAGCTGGAAGTCCGGCTTAAAAAGCTGGAAGCAGAAGAAAAGAAAGATCATGTCGTCACCTTCGAACAGCTCGGTGTTGACCGGCTGTACGTAGATGAAGCACATGCTTTCAAGAATTTGTTTCTGTTCACCAAGATGCGGAATGTAGCCGGCCTCTCTGCCTCTGAAGCTCAGAAATCCAGCGATATGTTCCTGAAATGCCGGTACATGGATGAAGTGACCGGCGGACGCGGAATTGTGTTTGCAACCGGTACGCCTGTGAGTAATTCCATGACAGAACTGTACACTATGCAGCGTTATCTGCAATACGGAACACTGCAGCAAAAAGCTCTCAGCCAGTTCGACTGCTGGGCTTCTACCTTTGGGGAGACCACGACAGCCATCGAGCTTGCTCCTGAGGGCACCGGCTACCGTGCCAGGACGCGGTTTGCAAAGTTTTTCAATCTTCCTGAACTGATGAAGCTGTTTTCTGAAGTCGCTGATATCAAAACGGCTGATCAACTGAATCTGCCCCGTCCCGAAGCGCACTATGAAACCGTAGTCGTGCATCCCTCCGAATACCAGAAGGAAATGGTGGGAATGCTGTCCGAACGGGCTGCTGCTGTGCATTCCGGGACGGTTGATCCAAGCGAGGATAATATGCTGAAGATCACTTCTGACGGCAGAAAACTTGGTCTTGATCAGCGACTGGTCAATCCATTACTGCCTGACGATCCCGGTAGTAAGGTCAATGCCTGTGTGGGCAATATTGTCCGCATCTGGCGTAATGGGAATGCAGAAAAACTTACCCAGCTCGTTTTCTGTGATTTGTCCACTCCACGCGGGAAAGCTACGAACGACAAGGAAGCGGCTGCACTTGCGGATGCCACAGAAGAAACCGGTATTGGTAACTTCAACATCTACGACGATATCCGCGAAAAATTGGTAGATCAGGGCATTCCCCGGGAACAGATAGCATTCATCCATGAGGCAAATACCGAAACCCGAAAAAAGGATCTGTTTGCAAAGGTTCGTTCCGGCCAAGTGCGCGTCCTGATGGGAAGCACTCAGAAGATGGGTGCAGGCACCAATGTACAGGATCGGCTGATTGCGCTTCACGATCTCGATTGCCCCTGGCGGCCTGGTGATCTGGAGCAGCGTGCGGGGCGTATTGTCCGTCAGGGCAATCAGAATCCCGAGGTGTTCATTTATCGGTATGTTACGGAAGGCACATTCGACGGTTATCTATGGCAGACGGTTGAGAACAAGCAGAAGTTCATATCCCAGATCATGTCAAGCAAAAGTCCCGTCCGTTCCTGTGAGGATATTGATGAGACGGCTCTTTCCTATGCGGAAATCAAGGCTTTGTGCGCTGGTGATCCGCGCATAAAGGAAAAGATGGATCTGGATGTGGACGTTGCCCGTCTGCGGTTGATGAAGTCCGATCACTTGACCAAACAGTATCGGCTGGAGGATCAGATCCTGAAGTCGCTCCCCAAGGAGATTGATCAGGCTACACAGGTGATCGCTGCATTTAATAAGGATATCGAAACCATGCAGGCACACCCGATTCCCGAACAGGATTTTGTTGGAATGACTGCTGGCAATGCTGTGATTACTGAAAAGGAAGATGCCGGCAATCTGATACTGGAATCCTGCAAAAAATCTTCCCATGGTGAGGTAGTCCGCGTCGGTGAGTATCGCGGGTTTGATCTGTCTGTTCAGTATGATCTGTTCAATAGTCGCTTTCAGATGATGCTACAGGGTGCGCTGACCCATCGCGTTGATGTTGGGACAGACGCTCGTGGCAACATCCAACGACTGGATAATACGCTGGCCAACATGTCCCAGCGGCAGGAGGACGCCAAAGCCCGTCTGGAAAACGCCCGAAATCAGTTGGCTTCTGCAAAAGAGGAATTAGGGAAACCTTTCCCTCAAGAGGCCGAACTGAAAACAAAGAGTGCGCGGCTGGCTGAACTGGATGCGGAATTGAATCTGGATCGTCCCAAGGAACAGCCCCCGAAAGATAAGAAACCGCCTGAACCGGAACGGTGATAAACCATGAATGTATATAGCGCCGTGAAAAACAGTATTACTACCCGACAAGCAGCTGAATTCTACGGGCTGGCAGTCAATCGAAATGGCATGTGCAAATGTCCCTTTCATAAAGACAAAAATCCAAGCATGAAAGTCGATAAGCGCTTCCATTGTTTCGGATGCCAGGCAGACGGTGATGTGATTGAGTTCACATCCCGTCTGTTTGGCTTTAGCAGGAAAGCAGCTGCTATAAAGTTAGCATCTGACTTTGGTATTCGGTATAACGGGCGTGGTTCTTATATTCCCACAGGCAGAAGGCCTGTCTCAGAAGAGGAAAAGACCGAGCATCAGGCAGCGTATTTCTTCAGGAAACTATCGGATTACAGAAACCATCTGATCGATTGGGAGACCGAATATGCGCCTGTGAATCCAAGTGACGATTTCCATCCGAGGTTTGCAGAAGCGCTGACGAATCTGACTCAGGTGGAAAACGACCTGGATATCCTTTTGTCAGATGACCTGAACAGTAAGCGAATGTTAATCAGCGAGCTGATGCTGAAAGAAAAGGAAGTGAAATCAATGAACGAAACGGATCTGGTTCCGATCTATTATGAGAGCGCTGTTTATGCTCGTGAACATAAAGAAATCGAGCAGTTTAGGGAATCGCACTTTGAAAACGTGAACTGCAAGCGTGCTATTGAGGCATCAATATCCAAACATTTCGATGGAATGCGTCTGAACAAGCAAGCTATTGATGAAGTACTGGAAAAATACGGGTCAGAACGTGTCGCACTTGTATTGGCGGCAACCGTGCAGCTTAAGTCATGGGATGGCCGCTTTTCTCAGGCAAACAAGGATTGGGCTTTTTCTGTCCGGATGCCTGATACCCAGTCCAAGATGAATTATGACCGCAGGGATGCTTATGCCGTCACATCCCATCCTGCTGTTTTGGATGGGTTTATCTCTCATGCCCGGAAAGTGATTCAGGAAAAACAAATCCATTCAATCCGGGACGAACTTAATCAACCCGTTGTGCCGACAGCAAAACCCTCCATAAAGCACGACGGTCCTGAACGATAAGGAGGCTACCACTATGACCGAAAATGAAACCCTGGAAAATGCCATTTATGGTGTTGTGCTGACTACAGGACAGTCTGTAGGCATTGTTGAAGTTGAGCCGGATGAAAAGGTTTTTGACTGTGCCCGCAGAGCTATAGACTGTGAATGGATTGAGGTCGTTGAGCCGGCTGGATTGCAGGGACAGGATTACGTTCTTTTAATCGATGAAGAATCGAAACTCAAAGGAGATGTCCACTTTGTAAACTGTATTGCCAGCTCTCTATACGAGTCTCCAGAGCACGGGGATTTAATCATTGGAAATGCGATGATCGTAAAGCAAGATGGCGAGGATTTACGGCTTCTGACCGAGGATGAAGCGCTCAGCTTGGCAAAAGATATGCAGGCAATCCGAAAGGCTTCTATCCATGAAATGACGGAGTTTCTGAGCAATTTGAAACTTGCTGAAAAAACACCGGAAAAGTCAATATCGGCAATTCTTCGCATGGGCAGTGAAAGAGAGCCGCGACAGCCTTGCACAAAAGAAGGGCTGGATCGATAATGAACATGGAAAGCGGAAAGCACGATCATATGTGCACTCTTCGGCTGACAGATCAGGAGTATCAGATTATCACTGAGAAGATGAAACAGGCAGGGATCAGCGAGAAATCCGCTTACTTTCGAAAGATGGCAATCAACGGATATATCCTGACCATGGAAATCCCAGAACTCAAGGAAATAATCTCCCTCATGCGGTATTCCAGCAATAATCTCAATCAGATTGCCAAAAGAGCCAATGGAACCGGCGAGATCATTGAAAACGAGCTGAAGGAAGTCAAAGACAGCCAGGAAAAAATCTGGGACGGACTCAATCGAGTATTACAGCGTCTGGGTGAAATATCCTAAATTCAAGGAGGAAGCGAAAATGATCAAAGTAATGATTAGAATCATTCTGATGCCAATCCTGATGGTTTTTCGGCTTCTACTGGGAACACTGGCTTTCTTCACCACGATTTCCTCGGCGGTGATCGGCTTGGGAACTTCAATCTTTGTCGTTTTTGCAATGATCGAATTCTTCATTGGATACTGGAAAAACGGAATCGCGCTGATGGCACTGGCGCTTCTGGTCAGTCCTATCGGACTTCCTGCTATCGCGAACTTTCTTCTCAAGCGAATTGACGGAGCCTGTTCTTTCGTTGAGGGACTGATACTGTAACAAAACTGAACTGCATGGCAGCCAAGGCAAAAACCTGGCTGCCTCTTTTTTTATGGAGGGAATCTCTATGGCAACCACTAGACTGATTGCAATGCATATCACCAAGGGCAACAATGCTTCACAAGCATTTGCCGATCGGATTGACTACGCCTTGAATCCGGCGAAAACAGAAAAAGGTGAATTCGTAAGCTCTTATCAGTGCGATCCCAGGACTGCGGCGAATGAGTTCGCACTCATGCGCAGGACATATCTTCGAATTACTGAACGACACAGAGACGGTGAAGTGATTGCTTATCAGCTTAGGCAGTCGTTTAAGCCCGGTGAAATAACACCAGAGGAAGCCAACCGTATTGGGTATGATACAGCTGCCCGATTCCTGAAAGGCAAGCATGCCTTTGTTGTTGCAACACACACAGACAAAGCGCATATCCATAATCACATTATTTTCTGCGCCACAACACTGGATTGCAGACATAAGTTTCGGAATTTTCTAGGTTCTGGGAAAGCCTTTGCCCGGTTGAGTGATCAGATCTGTATGGAGCACAAGCTTTCCGTTGTAGGAGATCCAAAGTATCGCGACTCCAATTATGACCGATGGCTTGGTGAGAAAGCAAAGCCTACAACAAGAGATCAGCTGCGAATAGCTATAGACGAAATGCTACAGAAAAAACCTGATGGGTTTGCTGCTCTGATGAAATTGCTTGAAGAAGCCGGCTGGGAAATCAAACGTGGAAAGCAACTAAGCTTCCGCGCGCCGGATGGGAAAAGATTCATACGAATGGATACCCTCGGTGAAGAGTATTCGGAAAAAAAGCTGATGGCTGCGCTTTCAGGTGAGCATACGCATATTCCGACAAAAACCCGCAGAATGAAACAGCGAATCAGTCTCCTGATTGACATTCAGGCAAAAATCCAGGAAGGCAAAGGAGCCGGATATGAGAACTGGGCTAAAAAGTTCAACCTAAAACAGTTGGCCAGCAGTATGGCCTATATCTCAACACATGGCATAAAAACCTATGAAGAATTGGCCGGGCGGGTTGATGATGCAGTTCGAAACACCGATGAATTACTTGCCCGTGTTCAATCGGCAGAAACACGGTTGAAAGAGATTGCCGAAATGAAAAAAGCGATCACAAATTACCTGAAAACCAAGGATGTTTATGCTGAATGGAAAAAGTCAGGCTATGACAAAGAATTCTATGCTGTCCATAAAGAGGAAATTCTCGTTCACAAGGCTGCAAAGAAAGCTTTTGATGCCATTCCCGGAAAGATTCCTACGATCAAAGCTCTTTCTGCGGAATACAGCGATGTCCTAGCGAGAAAGCAAAAAGCCTACTCCGAGTATCGGGATTCCCGTAACAACATGAGGGAATTGCTGACAGTAAAGTCAAATATCGATAGAGTAACTGAATGCCGCGGACTATCCAAAAACAGAAGGACTATCGAAATATCCAGGTAACCTGACTTAATAGCTGAAACCATGAAAAACAGATATCAGGGCAGAGGTTAGATATTGCGTTTTAGCTCGTCAACTGCTACAATCGGTTGTGGTTCTCATGAACATGAGGGGTGAATAGCAAATGAACGAGGATGCCAAGGAGACACAAGAATCATCATGGGATGAAAATCATCCGTGGCTGTCTCATCAGACCGCTGCGGAAGATGATGATTCCGTTGATGAAGTGATCAGGTATACTCTGGATGAACTCAGGCTTGCTTAGCGCACAGCGCTATTAAAATGCCCACAGGGCAAAAAAGAAAGGATGTATCTCATGAACAAAGGTGAACTGATTGCGAAGATCGCAGAAGCCGGACTGTCCAAGAAGGATTCCGAAACCGCTCTGAACGCTGCTATCGCTGCTATTGGCGATGCGCTGGCCAAGGGTGATTCTGTACAACTCATTGGCTTTGGTACTTTCGGTGTGAAAGAACGTGCTGCCCGTGAAGGCCGCAATCCCCGCACTGGTGAAGTTGTAAAGATCAAGGCCTCGAAGGCTCCTGTTTTCAAGGCTGGTAAAGCACTGAAGGACAAGGTTGCCAAATAATCCGGAGGGAAACTACATGACCATTAAAGAACTGCGTACAAAAGAAGGACTGTCTCAGTCCGCACTGGCCAAGAAACTCGGCATTGCTACATCTGCTATCGGGCATATGGAAAATGGCCGGATGAAGGTTAGTGCAAAGATCGCGGAAAAAGCGAAGGAAGTCTATGGTGTCGTAATCGATACTGAAGCGAAGGTCGAGAAAGCTGCGAAAGCTACCGCCAAGAAGACCAAGACAGCTGCCCAGAAAGCTGAAAAGGCTGTCAAGAAGGCTCCTGCGAAGGTGAAAGCCGCTGAAAAGAAGGTCGAAGATAAAGTGGTTGCCGATAAGATCGAAGCGAAGAAGGCTGTCGCTAAGACGACCCGGAAGACTAAGACCGCTGTAAAAAAGGCCGCTACAAAGGTTGAAAAGGCCGTAGAAAAGCCCGCTGCCAAAGCAAGGGCCGCTAAACTGACCATCGAGATCCAGTCTCCTTTAGGCGGATCAATCACGCCTGAAGAGATCGCCGCGAAACTGCCGAAGGATACAACAAATGTTTACGTCCGCATTGACGAAAACAAGCTGTATTGGGTAAAGAAAAACGGCGAAACCGGATCGGTCGATATTTGGGATTAATACATTCTGGAGCAGTGATGAACTGCTCCGCTTTTCATTATATGTTGGAGGAAAGATAAAAAATGACTATCGAAGAGAAAATTCAGCAAAACCCGGAAGAGTTTAAAGCTTTACTGGATACGAAAACCGAGACCATTCAGGCCGCTTTGCGTGCTCTTTCCCAAAGTTTTGATATCATCTTCAATGATGTGATCAAGGAATACAGCAAGAAGAATGGTGTAGAGTTTGATTTGGAGGCTATTCCGACATACAAAACGATGAATAAACTGATTACGGGCAAGATTGATTCTGTAGTTGCAGAATATATCGCAGGAAAGAGAAAGGATCTGTAATCATGCGGGAATATAAACTGGTATATCTCAACAAAGGCTTCAGTACTTCTCGGGAAAAGGATGTCGAGAAAGCGGAAAAATTGATCAATGAGATGGCTGATCAGGGCTGGATCCTGCAGCAGATTGCTACACCTGATGATGGCGTTGGCGCGATGGTCGGCGTTTTCTATAAGGAAAGGAAACTGTAAATGAAAGTATTGCTCTTAAACGGAAGCCCTCATGCGAACGGATGCACAGCAGCAGCGCTGAAGGAAATGATCTCTGTGTTTGAGGCTGAAGGCGTAGAGACAGAACTGGTTCATGTGGGCAATAAGGATATCCGGGGCTGTATTGCTTGCCGGTCCTGTATGAAGAATGGAAAATGTGTTTTTGATGACCTGGTCAATGAAGTTGCCCCGAAGTTTGAGGCTGCGGACGGGCTTGTGATCGGAAGCCCCGTATACTATGCTTCTCCGAACGGCACAATCCTGTCCTTTGTTGATCGGCTGTTTTATTCCACTCGTTTCTCCAAACATATGAAGGTCGGCGCTGCAGTTGTCAGTGCAAGGCGTGGCGGCAACACAGCCTCCTTTGATGTGCTGAATAAGTACTTCAGCATCAGCGGAATGCCAATCGCGACAGCTACATACTGGAATCAGGTACACGGCTTTACCGCTGAAGATGTCCAGAAAGATGCGGAAGGCCTGCAAACCATGAGAAACCTTGCCCGGAATATAACATTCCTGATGAAAGCTATTGCGGACGGACAGGAAAAGTACGGATTACCTGAAGTCGAGCACGGAGCATTTACCAGTTTCCCCGATGGGAAATAATGTACTCCTCCTCCTTTTCTGGGGCAGAAATAATCTGCTCCAGTTTTTTCATTTTAAGGTAATTTAAAGGTTTGTGGTTTATGATTCACACATCAGATGAGAGAAAGGCGGTGATCCGATGTCCTTCGGTGCCAAATTCAGAACCCTCAGAGAAGCAAAAGGTATGCCCCAGGCAAGCTGTGACGAGATCTTCAGCCTGATGCGTGGAACGGTCTCCAACTGGGAGAACGGCTACGCCGATCCTGAAGAGGAACTGTTGCCCGATATCGCCAGCTTTTTCGGCGTTAAGATCAGGGATTTGATGAGTGATGCCTCGGTTGCCTGACTTTTGCTTTTCCATCCAGCTGGATGTTTCAGATATCTTCTTTTTTCCCTGCGGTGTCCATGACGGGCACCGCTTTTATTTCAGAAGGACTTTCTTCAGCATGATTATTTCTTCTGTCCGGTATTCCTCCTGGAATCCGCATTGAAGAAACAGATTAATCCCGGGATTGTTAATGGCTATATTGTCATACAATTCCGGGATTTTTTCTTTTTGCGCCACTTCACAAAGCATCTCCAGGCCAGCTTTTCCATAGCCATGACGCCGACTTCTTGCAGAAATAATGATATCTGCAAGATATATGTTAAGATCATTATCGTAATGATAGGCTGCTTCTCCCACAAATGAACGACTTTCCCCTGTAGTAATATACCGATAGAACCGATCCTTGGGATTGATGACCCAATAATCGTACCATTCTTCCCAGTTTTCGCGTGGAAATGGGATCGTACCACCCCATGCGTTGTTATAGCTCATGGTCTCAGGATCTGCCATCATGGCCTGGCGAAACCACAGATCTTCCAAATGAGGCTTGTAAAAGATCACTTTTGATATTCTGCTTTTCATGCTTTATCTCAAAACCTGAAAACATCAGGCTGTATTCTTTCTTTGGTTTTTACTGTGGCAAGAACCAGAATGAGAATAAACCATGTGCTTTCTTCATGCAAGAAAAACTTGTCTTTCGTTTTTGAGCATGGTAACATAACGCCGATTCGTGAAAGACCGATCAGATAAGAAGGGTTAAAATATGATTACCCAGAAGCAGATCAAAGAGTGGTGCCCGGGAATTATCGAAAGCTTCTTAAAAGCAAAGCCTGATATCACAGTTCCAATTCCCGAAATCATCATCGTTACAAAAATAACGTGGGAAAGAATACGGGCATCCCTCGTCGAACAGCTTCATTCAAATCAGATCAGTCCAGGACCAGATGCTGGAATGGAAACAATCCACGGGAGTAATGGTGACGCCATTCTGATTTATCAGCATAAACTGAACAGCCATGTAAATGGACTCTCTGAATTCAGACATTTTCTTTGGCATGAACTTGGCCATTTTTATGCAATAAGCAAAGAAGATCCGGCCTTGAACAGATTTATGGATCAGAAACCGCATCCTGATGAGTATGAAGCTTTGCGTGGCTATTACTTCTGGGCAGAGTTTATAGCTGAAACGATAGCCTGTAATGTGGAGCCTCAGCCGGATATAGACTGGTCTAATGTGTATTTCTCTAGCATCAGGAACACACTGGGATATCATCTTTATCAGGGAACAAGCATGACCGACGAAGAGATGATTGACTGGTATAATCTGTCCTTCTATTTCGCAAGAATACTGTCAGACAAGATGATCATCGGATACTTAAAAGCTGCAGAGGACGGCACACTGAAATACCGGCGGACATATGATGATAAGCATCCAGTTTCCCTCCGCGAAGCAGGAATTGACCCGTATTGTCTTGACCTTGTAAACGAGTCGACCGGACTGATTATCAAAGATATAAAAGACATACTGTCAAAACAGCTGAAAAAGGACAACCCTTATGATATTTCCCTTGAAACAGTCATGGTGCTGGGAGAATGTCTTATCAGCATTGAACGCAACAACAAGATAAAAGAGTTTGCAGATCGTTTACGCATTAATCAGAAACAGTAATTGCCTTAAGGAATAGAAAGAGCACCGCCAGCATTGAGACGCTGACGGTTTTTCATATGGAAAAATAGACAGCAATAATTTGCTGAAGAAAACCTGTTTTTATATTTTGCTTGCGATTATCCTATACGTGTACCAAATGAATGGTACAGACTAAACGACTTAGTGGAGGAACTGAAAATGCTGCGTCTGCTTGGTATCCTGACCCTGGGGAACGTGATCTTCGGTGGCCATCGTTGCCATCGTCATCATTGGCATCGCCATGGCAGTCTGGGCAGAGGCCTTCTGCTCGGAACGCTGCTTGGACTGTTTGTGAGCCGTGCGAATCAGAATCGCACCGAGGAAGAGTATTGAATATGAAAAACAGATTTGAGGTTGTTAACAGAGAAGGTTTCTCTGACGGAACCAGGATTATTGTGGATACACAGACAGGAGTTCAGTATTTACTTGCCTGGTGGTTGAATGTGGCAGGACTTACCGTATTGCTTGATCAGGACGGAAAGCCGTTACTGGATCCGCGTTATACGCAGAAATAAGCAGCACCCGCAATAACAGAAACGGGGACAGGCTTTCACATATGGGGCAGGACCCGTTTCCTGCCCCGTCTTTTTGAAAGGAGATGAGCTCTGTGAAAAAGCTTTTTAGTCGTCAGAGCATCTTGCCTGATCGCGCAAACCATTATGACGAGCACGGTCATAAAGTTGGTTATAGTCGTTCCAGCATTCTCGGAACCTATACAAATCATTATGATGAACATGGTCATAAAATAGGATACAGCCGCGAAGGCTTGCTCGGTACTGTGCACTACGACAAAGCAGGCCACAGGGTTGGTGTCTCTCATGACAGCATCCTTGGGTATAAGAATCATTATGATACTCATGGCCACAAAATTGGCTATACGTATGATACACTGTTAGGCAAGAAAACTAAGATCAAGTAATCAGCTGTAGTGGCTAAGGAGTGAAGATCACAATGAGTTGGGTGTGGATTCTGATTGCAGCCATAGTCTTGCTGGCGCTGCTCTCTGGTACTGGGAATCAGAAGAGTACCCGGAAGGCAGACAGTCATTGGATTTATCATCCTCATGTAATTGAACCTGACGACTATGAGTGTTCTCATTGCCATAGTCGTATTCATAAACCTGGGCAAACCTGTCCGAAATGTGGAACGCAGATGATCGGCAAAACAGAAAAGGACGAAGACGAATGGTTTGAAGAAGAGGAAGAACTGGATATGATTCTGGATGATGATTAAAGCTTGGGGCTGGCAGCAAAGAACACTGTCAGCCCTTGAATCATTAGACTTTGACCGGCTTCTATGGTATCATATCGGAGTTCAATTAGACGATTCAAAAGACGGAGGATGTCAGCTGTGGAACTGAATTTGGAAACGCAGAAACAAGAATTCCTGACCATTTGCCGGTCGTCAATCCATCGTGACGGCTTAGAAGATCTGATAGATTGGCTCTGTAAAGCCGACTTTTTTACTGCTCCTGCCAGCACAAAGTATCATGGCGGATATGCCGGCGGTCTTTGTCAGCATTCTATTGATGTATATCAGTATGCTAAGAAGATTTCATTTTTGATGCCAAAGGAACCTTCTGAAGAATCCCTTGCCATCGCGACTCTGTTCCATGATCTATGCAAAGTCAATCTCTACAAGGTTGATAAAAGAAATCAGAAGATTAACGGTGAATGGCAGGAAGTACCATATTATATAATCGATGAAAAGTTCCATTTTGGTGGACACGGTTCCAAATCCGTTTTTCTAATACAGCAATTTATGAAGCTGACCACAGAGGAAGCAGCTGCAATTAACTGTCACATGGGTTTTTCAGACGGCAATGCAACAACAGTCAGGGACGTCAGTAATGCATATCATCAATTCCCTTTAGCGTGGATTACACACGTTGCTGATGAAGCTGCAACCTATCTTCTGGAAAGATAACGACCCAATACAGATTTCTTTATTCCATATGTTCAGTGACCCGCCTTATTCATTCCGGGTCACTTTTCTTTTATCTCTTACAACTTAATGCTAACAAGCCACAGAGCTCCGCTCTGTGATCAAGGGGATTGGGGGCAGTGCCACCAACAAGCAGATTTGCAATTGTATTACAATTGCCCTGCTTGCGAGTTTCAAGTTTGTTCGAAAAAGTGACTCAAACAACCGTCGTTATTCCCTGCGGATATAGAGGGGTCTAAAGAACTTTATGACAAGATCCCGAAGATCGGAGGGAACATTATGCTGTTGGAAGAGAAAAAGGACGCAACCGTTGAAAAGGACGAAACGAATCTACCGGCTGAGCCAAATCGCTGCTACACCGTCCAGGATCTGGCAACAATACTTGGTGTTGGGAAGAAAAGCATCTACTCATTGCTGAAGAAAAACGAATTCAGAAGTATCCAGTTGGCAAGCGGAATCTATCGTATCCCAAAGAAAAGTTTTGATGAATGGCTTAACCGCGCCACCTGATTTGTCAAGGCTGTCGTTTGTTCTAACGAAGGCAATCGACAGCCTACCACTTTTGAAGCGTTTCTGTTAGTTTGCTTTTTGTGATCCGGATCCAAATCGCTGAAAGGAGGAGAAAGGATGGAGGCAGCACAAAAAACCACTATTTCTGTTCCGGAGATGACACGTCTTCTTGGATTGAAAAAGACTGAAGGTTACTGGCTTGTGCACAAGAAACAATTTCAGACGGTTATGATTGCCGGCCAGATGAGGATTGTTCTTAGCAGCTTTGAAGAGTGGTATGCCAACCAGACTCACTACAAAAAGGTGGATGGTTCTGCTCCTGGAAGCGAAATTAAAAGCATTTCATATTCGATAAATGATCTCTCAAAGCTGCTGAACATTTCTGATGATTGTGTGTATGATCTCCTGAAAAAGGAAGACATCCCAATAATCATTGTGAGTAATCAGAAACGTGTTAAGAAACGTATCTTCCACAAATGGCTTTCTCAGCAGTCCCATTACCGTACTCCTCAGCAACGCGAAGCTGATTCAAAAGCCATAAAAGCATCCATAAGTCTGCCTGATATGGGCAGAATGATCTGTCTGAACCGAAATCAGACTTATCAACTGGTAAAGAGTACACCGGCATTGGAAGTCATCGTTATCGGTGATCAGAAAAGAGTCACTATCGAGAGTTTCAACACATGGTATGCCAATCAATCTGATTATCGGAAGTTTGATGAATTAACAAAAGAGGAACAAGAACAATTCATTGCTGAGCATGAAAACGAATCCTTAGGGAAAGTGCTCCGAATGAAAAAGGAAAAAGAATCCAAAGAGAAGTTTGGCAAAGAATGGTATTCCACGGATGAGGCAGCTTCGATTTTAGGGATAAGCAAGTCAGCAGTATTGCGCTTGATCCGCTCTGGCCAGCTAGGAGCTGAAAAGGTTAATCACTCATTGAAGATACTTAAGCAGGATATTATCTGGTATCTCAACCCGCCACAAATAAAAAAGGAGGATGAAATCCATGGCGTCGATTCAGATTAAGAAAGACAGATATTATGTCGTCTACACTGTAACAGAGGAGACTGGAGAAAAGAAGCAAAAATGGGAACCGTGCAAGTCTGAAGCTGCAGCCAAGAAACGGAAGAAGGAAATTGAATATAAAGAAGGCGTTGGTGCAATCTCACTTCCGCGGTGCAAAACAATTGATGAATTGCTACAGGAGTATACTGCTCTCTACGGAAAAACCAAATGGTCGCTCTCTGTGTTTGAGACCAACAAAGCATTAATCAAGAACTATATCTCACCATTCATTGGATCAATGAAGCTCAATGAGGTATCCACACATGTTCTTGAAAGATATTATCAGCGTCTGCAAAAGACTGAATCAGTAAAACGGCTCACAGATTCAAAATTCAAGAAAGAAGTAAGATTTGTGGGTACTTCTACGATAAGAGATGTACATAAACTATTAAGAAGTGCATTTACGCAAGCAATGAAGTGGGATTTGCTTGATAGAAATCCAGCTGTTCTGGCGGAAGTTCCAAAGCATGTAACAAAACGAAGAGAAATATGGGATCTTCAAACATTGGCACATGTAAATGAGGTGTGTCCGGATAATAGGCTGAAGCTCTGCATCAATTTATCATTCTCTTGTTCATTACGAATCGGAGAACTTCTGGGATTGACCTGGGATTGTGTCGATGTGTCTGAAGAAAGCATCAAGGAAGAGAGATCATATATATATGTCAACAAAGAATTGCAGCGTGCTTCCAAAGATGCGTTAATCGAATTGGAAAACAAAGGGGTAATTAAAGAATTTCCCGAGAAGATGCCAAATACCAAAACCGTTCTTGTCTTGAAGACTCCAAAGACGCCATCCAGTGTTCGGAAAATCTATCTTCCCAGTTCAGTTGCCGAAATGCTTATTCAGTGGAAGAAGGATCAGGATGAAGTTAAGGAAGCGCTAGGCGGTGAATACTATGATTTTGATCTTGTTATTGCAAGCCCCATGGGAACTCCAGTTGAACACGGGCAAATTGAAAAGAGCTTTAAAGATTTCATCAAGCATTATGAATTGCCGGCGGTAGTTTTTCACAGCCTTAGGCATTCCAGTATAACTTACAAATTGAAACTGACCGGTGGTGATATCAAGGCAGTTCAGGGAGACTCCGGTCATTCTCAAGCACAAATGGTTACCGATCAGTATTCACACATTCTGGATGAAAGTCGAAAGGAAAATGCGCGACTTCTCGAGAATGCTTTTTACCGGGCTAATGACCCAGAGCCTCGGAAGAAAAAGGAAACGGATGAATCTGGAAAGGCAAATGCTGAGCCAGATCCTGAAGTAGTAAAGCAGATTCTTGGAGATCCGGATATGCTTCAGTTGCTAATGAAGCTTTCAAAGACTTTAGGTAAATGAGGTGGAACATGATCCTGCTGACTGGTGACATTCACGGTGATGTCAGATCTCCATTATGGGTAATACAGAGA
>Ga0310694_10002092_pt1 | contig 21121 bp, 34 predicted proteins | sample 174DNAGHGhighgp2_FD_203884 | JGI IMG/M metagenome (GOLD analysis project Ga0310694, IMG submission 203884) | Sheep rumen microbial communities from Palmerston North, Manawatu-Wanganui, New Zealand - 1742 DNA GHGhigh gp2 (v2) (version 2) | ecosystem: Host-associated > Mammals > Digestive system... | reverse complement strand
AACAGTTTTTCATAAATGTTAATTTATTAAGGTTTTACAAACATCCCGCCCCTGTCGGGAGATACGGGCGGCATCATCACATGGAGAAGCCTGTTACCGCGAGGGCAGGTGGGCAGTCCGTCACCCGCAAGGGCACGCTTTGAACCTTCCGCACTTCTCCATGAGCCAACCCCGTCCTGCGGGGTACTTGCAGGAGCCTAAAGTCTTGGGGTGGGCGTCGGAATCCAATGACACCCCAAGCGGACATTAATTTTTGCTAACTGGAATAACAACCCCGCCTGTCGCTGGGAAGCGAGGAGGCGGCACCAACACCCTGCTCGGGCAGAGCACACAAGGTTTTCAATGGTTTTTATTCAATGTTACTTAGTTGATTGATTTATGGATGTTTTCCTATCCCCCGGTGTCCGTGAGGATGGAACGGGGTTCTCATCACCCAGCTGCGGGCAGCAGCGTCTTTTACGAGGGAACGGCAGCGAGCCGTGGAACACCCCCCGACGGGTTCGGGGAGCGATTAACCAACCATATTAACCAGTGGGCATGAGAGCGCACGGCCATGGTTGCAGTCGTACAGATTTATCCACAATGTCGAGGGGTGCAACGACATCCCTCATCTCATCACAGCAGGGTGGTTGGTGCAGTAATGCCCGACTGGAATTAAAAGTCTCGCACACCCTGCTGACTATAACCACGGAAACGTGGGGCACTATTCATCATATCAATCAATTTATAATCTACATTTTTACACTCACTCCCCGCCCCGCAGTGATGCACGGCGGGTTTCTTTGACTTTTTTATTAACCACTAAATAATAACAGCACTATGAAGAAGATTTTATTGATTATCTCACTGGTATTAATCAGCGTTACGGCATCAGCCGAAACCAGTTTCAAACTTATCGAGCGTGGCTTCCCCGCTGGGCAGGTAAGAATCAGCATGTCTGACTGGGACAAAATTATCTACGTCCAAGTCTGCATCTCCAGCGATAAGAGTTATGACGAGTTCCACATCAACGTGGTCGAGGCAAGCCCCGGCATTGACGTGCTTGGCTGGGTTATGGGGTCGTGGGCTGACATTCCAGTTTATCTCGACCAAAGCGGTGAGCCTCACAAGGTTTCTCCATTTTGGGAAACCGATGGGTCGTGGTGCAGGTGTAAGCTGATGGAACTCGGCTATGAGTCCGATGGCACACCATACGGAAGCGTCAAGTGGCAGGCAGGCATTGGCCTTGAAATGGCAATCCTCAAGGTCAAGGTCGAGCATGGCTTCGTGGGCGGCTCGATTAGGCTCGCTGGCTATCTTGCCGCTGGCCCCGATTCAAGGGAGTATGAGGAGTGCGTTGACGGAGTTCTTGATGTCGATAGCGAGAGTGTCATTTGCCTCGGTAGGGAGGCAGGTGATGTGAACGGTGACGGTGAGGTGACCATTGCCGATGTGACGGCTTTGATTGATTCTTTGATGCAGTGAGTTATGGCAAGAGAAGAACAAATAAAAGAAGCGGCAAGACAACGTGCTAACCAATATAACCATCCTTCTAAATGGAGCGACACCTATTATGGTTTTATTGACGGCGCAAAGTGGGCAGACTCCCACCCCGCATGGGTGAGCGTGGAGGATGAACTGCCGAGAGAAACTGGTTGGTATCTTGTGGCAACACCAACCTTGAACTCAAAGATTGATGTTGCGTTGTGGGATGGTAAATGGCGTAGGCTCGTTACTATCACCCACTGGATGCCGCTCCCTCAACCGCCAGTCAAGAAAGGAGGAAACGATGCCAGCTAAAGACTACCAAATTTGTTGTGCGCTGTTCAATGCCTACATCGGCAAGCAAAGCAAGCGCAATCCCAACCAAATGACCGCTGACCGCAAAGAGATAACCGAGAATGAGATACTTGGTTTGATTGACTGGTATGTCAACAAAAGGTCTTGGGATGGCTCTTTCGGGTTTGAGTTCGACTCACACATCAAAGACGGATATAAGGTAGAGGTTGTATTGAAAAAGAAAGGAGGCGAACAATGAAACCGAGTAGGGGAATATCAGTCACATTCCTTAAAGGGAAGGACGGATTGTGGCATTCATATACAGCATACGCTGAGGACGTTGACTGTGAAACAATGGTCAAATTCATGGATTGTATAGGCAATGCGGTTGATGCACTTAACAAGAAAGGAGGAGAGAAATGAACTTCGGCGACGTGTTTATGGCATTCTTCTTAGGGATGCCACTTGACAAAGAGGAATTTGACAAATTCTTCGACGAATCTTTTATCAAGTACTTCCAAGATAATCCTAACGGCTATGACGAGGCAATGAGGCTTATCGAAGAGCAATCCCCAGCAGATTCAAAAGATATGATAAGAGAGAGAATGAATAAGATTTACGAACAATCAAAGAAAGGAGGAAAAGATGATAGCAACTAACATCGAACAGTCAAAGCATTTGCTTGAACTTGGGTTAGACCCGAAGACTGCTGATATGTTTTACTTTTCTTACGGAATGTTTCGGCCAATGAAACTTCATGTAGGTAAGATTCTTGAAGATGTTGTAACTGGGAAAAGACAATGGGCAATCCCCGCTTGGTCACTCTCCGCATTGCTGGAGGTGATGCCGAAAGTCATCGTACATGATATGGACAAACACGTCCTTTGCTTTAAATATGCGGAAGGTGTCGCACCATTCATGTACTATGTTGTAGAAAGTGGAAGAAACAAAGGTAAGTTGATTAGGTTTGACAATGGCAGATGTGTGCCCGATGCCTATGACGCTTTAGACGCAGCCTACAAAATGGTGTGCTGGCTTCTTGAACAAGGAATAATTAAGAAAGGAGGAGAATGATGAGAATCCACATAGACATCCGTGATAGCATTCCTACAGACATTGCACTAAGATGTGTCGCTAAAGTCATTGAACAAGGCAGAGTTTCTGCAAATGGGAAAATGTATGCCTATGCTACGACTTTGGACACCAATATTGGTGAAGTGTGGGTTGCCGCAAGACCATATAGAAAGAGTGATTGTTTTTTGGTGTATCTCAATAAATACAAGAAAGGAAACGAACAATGAACAAGCCTTTATGGGTTATACTTTGTGAGTTTGATATGTGTGTCAACATATTATTGGGTTGCCCAATGTGGTCAAAGTCCATCATCGTGTTGTGCCTCATCATCATTCTCCTACCCGACAAGATTGAAATTTGGATTTAATTATTAACCATAAATTTTTCAAAACAATGAGCGAAATTAATGCAGACGTGAATGGCGATGGCACCGTGGACTACCACGATGTCAACGAGATGACTGGCGCACTCCTCAAAGGGGATAAGTCACCAGAGTACGACGTTAACAAGGACGGAAGGGTCGATATTGGAGACCTTGCCGACACCATTGACGCATCCCTCAACCCCACTCCCGCATGGGACGGCAAAACCACCGTCAACGGGGTATCGTTTAAGATGATTCCCGTCAAGCCGGGGACATTCACGATGGGGTCACCCAACAACGAGACTGGCAGCGGGACAAACGAGAAACCGCAGCATGAGGTGACCATCACCAAGGAGTACTACATCGGCGAGACCCAAGTCACGCAAGCCTTGTGGATTGCTGTTATGGGGGTGAACCCCAGCAGTCACAAGGGCAACAAGGATTTGCCCGTGGAGCATGTGTCCTACATCGAGTGCCAAGCGTTCATCGCCAAGCTGAACGAGATCACTGGCCGTCAGTTCCGCTTGCCCACCGAGGCCGAGTGGGAGTTTGCTGCAAGGGGCGGCACGTTGAGCAAGGGCTTCATCTTCGCTGGTTCCAATACCCCGAAGGATGTGGCATGGTACTCATCCAACAGCAACGGAAAGACCCAGCCAGTGGCCACCAAGCAGCCCAACGAGTTAGGCATCTACGACATGAGCGGCAACGTGAGCGAGTGGGTGCATGACATCTACGGTGCATATCCCGCCACCGAGCAGACCGACCCGACTGGCCCCGCTACTGGCAAGTTCAAGGTGTACCGCAACGGCTCATTCCAGGATGTGGCAAAGGAGTGCCGCAATGCCCGACGCTATCCCGCTGAGACCACCTACAAGCAGCCGTTCTTGGGTCTGCGACTAGCGATCAACGGAGCCGAGAACAAAGAGAAACCAAAGAAATAGCATAGTGATAATTTTTTCATAGGTCTATTAAAAAGTTAATAAATTGGAACGGCATCAGCCGTGAGGCCCATGTCGGCGGGTGTGCCATCAGCCTCTCTAGCGATTAGGAGGTGCTAAAGGCGGCAGATGGTCAGCGCAAGCGAGAGATGCAGGTTCGACTCCTGTCACCCGCACTAAAATTATCAATTTTAAATAACGGAATTATGATAACGAAATTTTTGTACAAAGGACATGAGTTCCAGGTCGTACCCATCGAGGGCAACACCGAGGAGTTTATCATCATCAAGGACGGGCGGCAGACCCGCAAAGTGACAAAACAAGTGGCCACGACTGCCATGCAGCACGTCGATAAATTGTTCAAGCCATGAACGAGGATAGCATCATCCAACAGGTGGCCGACTTCTACAACGTCAACGTCACCGACCTGATGCACGGAGACCGCAGGCGGGTATTCTCCGAACCCCGCCATGTGGCGATGTACCTGTTGCATGAGCTGTTGGGTATGACAACATCGGAAATCGGCAGGCACTTCGACAAGAAGCATCCATTGGCCGCTTATGCCGTCAAGCGTGTCACCGATTGGGTCAATGACCCACGGCTGAACCGAAGGGGCGCAGCGTGTGTACAAACTATCTTAGACAACATCAAACACCAAAAACAATGAATATCAATCCAAACACCAAATCGAGCGCAAGCCAGTGCGCCCAGATAAAAGACTGGCTGGAACAGGGCAACGTCATAGACGGGATGATAGCGTTGAACCTGTTCGGCTGTTTCCGTCTGCCGAGCCGCATCCACGACCTCAAGGAGCGTGGCATGAAAATCACCGACCGATGGAAGACAACCGAGAGCGGCAAACGTGTTAAGGAATATTTGCTGGGGGTATGACACACGACATCAAAGAAGTGCTGGCACGATGCAAACCGTCTTTCAAGGAAAAACTTGAAAGAAGCATCGAATTGTTGCGCAATGCGAAAGACTTGGCATTGAAATATAGCGATGATGGGTTTTATCTCGCATTCAGCGGCGGCAAGGATAGCCAGTGTTTATACCATGTTGCGGAGTTGGCTGGAGTGCCGTTCAAGGCGCACATGAACCTTACCAGCGTTGACCCGCCACAGGTGATTATGTTTGTCAAGCGTCAATACCCATCAGTCGAATTACATAAACCAGTTGACAGCATCTATAACATCGCATACAAGCGGAAATTCTTGTTACCGTCACGCATCATCCGTTGGTGTTGTGCCGAGTTAAAAGAAGGGAGAGGTGCAGGTACCGTGACGTTGACAGGCATCCGCAAAGCCGAAAGCACAAAGCGGGCAAAGCGGTCAGCCGTTGAAGTGAGCAACAGGTCATTCAGTGGCGAACTTGACCAGTTTTTCAAATGGCAGATGGAGCAGATAAAAGCCAAACTACCAAACATCAACCAAGACCAGTTTGCCGAGCAAGACATCAGCGAGGTGCGTTGCGTCAATGGCAAGGATAAAATCATCATCAACCCGATTATGGATTGGAGTGACCGTGAAGTGTGGCACTTCCTCAATGATGTGGTAAAAGTTCCGCATTGCGAATTATATGACATGGGTTGGCATCGCATCGGTTGCATTTGTTGCCCAATGGCGAATTACAACCACAAGGTGGCCGAGTTGAAGATGTTCCCGCACGTCAAGCGCAACTGGATTAAAGCAATCAAGAACATCCGAAAAGACTACATCGGTGACAACATGATAGTAAACAACTATTGGGGGGGTGGAACCGAAGATGAACAATGCGAACAAATCTTTAACTGGTGGATTAGCGGCAAACCCTACGATGAATGGTATGCCGAAACATTCTTGCAGTTAAAGATAGATTTTGATAAAGAAAAACATTTGTGATATGAAAATCTACAAAGGCAAAAAACGGCACTGCTATGTGTATTTAACTCCAGTGCTAGTTTATCAGAAATATCGTTGCGATGGCAAACCTACGCACTGCATCGGCATCGCAATAGGACATCACGAGTATTTTATCGAGTTTGAACTATGACCAAGCAAGACCTACAACCGACCCGCCACTACTACATCGGTATCGACCCCGATGTGAAGAAGAACGGCGTGGCCATAGTTGAGAAAGAGACAAAAAAACTTGAATGCGCTGCGCTCACCATCGGTGACACGTTGGACTACCTGCAATGGGTGGCTGGGCGTGCCACCGAGAGCGGGGCATCCGTCAAGGTCTATGTTGAGGCAGGCTGGATGAACCGCACGAACTGGCACCTGACCAAGTGGGATAACCGAGGCCAGGTCGTTGCCAAGGGTGTCAGCCAGGGACGCAACGAGCAGGTGTCCCGTCTGCTGGGCGAGATGTGCGAACACTACGGACTGCAATGGCAATGGGTCAAGCCGCTGCATAAATGCTGGAGCGGCCAAGACCGCAAAATCACCCATGCCGAGTTGTGCGCCGTCACCGGGCTGGTGTATGGACGCACGAACCAAGAGATGCGGGATGCCGCACTGATCGCATGGGTGTCGGCAAACCTGCCCATCCGCATCACCAAACGAAGATAGACATTTGTTTTTCATATCCATAATTTTTTGTTTGATTTAGTTTTGACCGTCCCTGTCGTGAGACACGGGCGGTTTTTCGTTTCCGTGCGTTGTGGCGGCTTTTATTCAGCCGATGGTATAACTTATCATCCCGACAAAGAAATGCCCGCAGACGCAAAATTTCACGAAAATAACTTGAAAATTCGTGCAATACACGAAAAATGTACTATATTTGCGGTGAGTTTTATTCACGTTGTGAAACGAGTGGAACTTGTAACGCTTAAAAATTGAAAAATTCATTGCTGATTATCGGGGGAGCAATCCCCCAACATAGGGGAGACAGGAAACGATTTATTGTTAAACATGTGGTGATTCTTTGATTCTTATTTCGGGGTTCGATTCCCCGCTCCTCTACAAAGTAAATAGACATCGTATGGAGAACATTCAGGACATAGACATCAAGCGGCTGGAGGTGAACAAGGGGCAGGTCGAAGGCTTGCCCAAGAACCCCCGCTTTATCCGTGACGAGAGGTACAAGGCACTGGTCAAGTCCATCGAGGACGCACCCGAAATGCTGAAACTTCGGGAGTTGCTGGTCGTGGAGCATGGCAGCAAGTTCGTTGTCATCGGCGGCAATATGCGCCTTCGTGCCTGTAAGGAGTTGGGCATGGATACCGTCCCCTGCAAGGTCTTGCCTGCCGACACACCAGTCGCCAAACTGCGTGAGTATGCCATTAAGGACAACAACGGCTTCGGTGAGGACGATTGGGATGTGCTGGCCAATGAATGGGATGCCGAGGAACTCGAGGACTGGGGTGTCGAGTTGCCGATGGATTGGGATGTTGACGGAGGAGAGGCACTTGAGGTCACCGAACAGCCGAAAGCTGAAAAGGACGAAGATGCGGAATGCCTGTTAAACGAGGCAATGAGGCAGAACCTAAAGGAGTGCTACGATCAGATAAATTACACGATGAAGAAGGGGTGGCTCGTTAGTGGCTTAACTCTTGGGATGTGCAAGGCAAAGTTCATCCGTGCGAAATACTACGGCGAGAAATACCCGCAATATCTTGCTGTGTACTTTACACCGCAAATGTATTTCACGTCTGCAAATACCGTCAGTGTCTATGACCAAATAGAGAAAATCGTAAAAGGCGAAACCGATGCGGGCATCGCTGGATTTCGTACGCTCACCGAGGACGGCAACGTTACTACTACTACTACTACTAGAGGCTCATACCCTGTCGGTGGGGCAAGGCTCCCGCTTGATTTCCCGTCCAACCGTGCGGCAGAACTATACAACGAATTCTGCCCCACAGACAGGAAACCAGACATCCTTGACCCGTGCCACGGATGGGGCGGAAGACTTGTCGGTGCGCTACTCGTTGACGCAAATAGTTACACGGGCATAGACCCAAGCGATGATGCGTCAAGCGGTGTAAACAAAATCGCCAACGCTTACAAAGACTATGCGCCCGACACGAATGTAAGGCTTATAAAGGCTTGCTTTGAGGACGTGGATTTGGATGCAGAGGCATACGACATCGCACTGACATCACCGCCATATTTTGACGTTGAACAATACAAGGGCGAGAACCAGTCGCACGTTAAGTTCCCAAAATATGAACTTTGGCGAGAAGGCTTTTATCGCCCGTTGATTGAGAAAACATTCCGTGCCTTGAGGAATGGCGGTGTTTTCATTCTTCAAGTAGGCAGCCAAAGTTATCCGTTACGGAAGGACGGTGAGAAGATAGCAAAGGAAATAGGGTTTACCGTTGAGGCGGTGCGCCCGCTTGGTGGCCAAACAAATTCTTTCTTGCATGGCAACACTGACGATGATTACGAGAACGAGAAAATAATCATCTTGAGGAAGTAACTGCGATGGCTAAAGAGGACATTATAGAGCATCAGTTCGACAAGCGAACAGCAGGGGAACAGCAGGAAATCGCCCGTCAAGGCGGCAAGGCAAGCGGACGTTCCCGCCGCCGCAAGCGTCAGTTCCGTGACGAACTGGAGATGCTGCTGCCGCTGACGGACAAGGGCAAGGACGGGCAACCCATCATCAACCCGCTCACTGGCCGCAAGCAGACCGTCCAGCAGTCCATCACGATGCAGTTGCTGCTCAAGGCTCGCAAGGGCGATGTCAAGGCGGCAAAACTCATCTTTGAGGTGTTGGGCGAGAGGCTGCTCCGTGCCGAGGAGACGCACGAAGTCAACGTCACGCACTCCCGCTACGAGGGCATGACGGAGGATGAACTGATTGCAGAGACCAAGCGATTGAACGATGCGATAGAAAACACATGACACCATTGGAACGGGCAGAAAGGTTGAACGAGATATTGGGAAGGCTGGCAAGGACGAACTTGACGGCTTTCCTCAATTACGTCATGCCCGACTACTCGATGCAATGGTTTCACAAACATATCGCCAAACAATGCCAAGCACTCATTGACGGGGAGATACCGACACAAGGACTGATGCTGTTCGTTCCACCGCAGCACGGAAAGAGCGAAGCCGTGTCCCGCAAGTTCCCTGCATGGGCATTGGGGCGCAACCCTGCCCTCAAGATTGTCGGCTGCTCCTATTCGGCAGACCTTGCACAGCAGTTCTCCCGTGCCGTACAGCGCACGATAGAGAGTGACGAGTACAAGAGCATATTCCCCAACACGCAACTGCCCAGTGGTGGACGAGGCTACCAGCGTAACGTGGACTACTTCGACATCGTGGGCGGTGGCTTCTACAAGGCAGTCGGTGTGGGTGGCTCACTGACGGGTACACCAGCCGACCTGGGCATCATCGACGATCCCGTGAAGGATGCGATGGAGGCATACTCCAAGACCTATCGTGACAGGGTGTGGAACTGGTACACGGATGTTTTCCTCACCCGCCTGCATAACCGCAGCAAGCAGTTGCTCATCATGACCCGCTGGCATGAGGATGACCTTGCAGGGCGGCTTCTTGACCGTGAACCCGACAAGTGGACGGTGGTCAGCATCCCGGCCATCTGCGAGGTGGAGAATGACGGTGGCATCAGTAGCCGCCATATCGGTGACGCACTATGGCCAGAGCGACACAGCCTTGAGCGGCTGCGTGACGTGGAACAGCGCAGTCCACGCACATTCGCTGCCCTGTATCAGCAACGGCCAACGGTGGACGGTGGCAACATCGTCAAACGGGAGTGGTTCAGGACTATCACGGCCAGCGACTTCGCCCGCATCCGCAAGCAAGAGCCGATGGTGTTCTTTCTTGACACGGCATACACCGACAAGACGGACAACGACCCAAGCGGCATCGTGGCAACGTGCAAGATTGGCGGTGACCTCTACATCGTCCATGCCGAGAAGGTCAACATGAAGTTCCCCGACCTGCTGCGATGGTTGCCTACATACGCACAGGCACATGGCTACGGCTACGGCTCATCCATCCGCATCGAGCCAAAGGCAAACGGCCTGTCGGTCATTGACCAGTTGAAGGAAACCACTGGCTTGACTGTGGTGGCAACTCCGTCACCGAAGGACAGCAAGGAGACCCGGCTGAATGCGGCATCCCCATTCGTGGAGGGTGGCCGTGTCATTCTTGTTGGCGGTGCCTGGAACGAGGCATTCATCGACGAGGTATGCGGCTTCCCGTCAAAGCCGCATGACGAGTATGTTGACGTGCTTTGCTATGCCTGTGGCTATCACTTGGGCAACCCCTACAAGCCGATAGACAGGGCAAGGACGGCACGTTTGGTGTACTGACGATAAACTATACCAACGCACAAAGAAAACGCAGCAGAACACAAATAAACGAGATTAAAAATATGAAAAAATTTGAGTTTATCAAAAACATCAACTTGGGTAAGGACTTTACTGCGATTGATATATTACCGCAGTTTTGCATAACCAAGTCAAAGGTGTGGACAAGTGACAAAGGTAAAAACGGAGAAGTGTATTCAGTCGTTTTTAGTTGGATTGTATTTGCGATTGCAATTAGGTACTGGAAATTCAAGGATAAACAACAATAAACGCAACTATGGACATTAACGAGATTATCAGGATTGGAGAGGTGGCAAATGTGGAGATCATTGCCGCACTCAAGAGAAAGACGATTGATGTGCCGTCATGGGGAAGCACCCGCAGCCGTGAGGGACTGGTGGCGCAGTACGACCCGACACTGCACCCGGTCATGGACAAGAGCAAATACCCCGATGTGACAGCAGAGGACGGCTCGCTGGAGCAGGTCACCCGCATCCCTTACGACCTGCAAAGGCTGGCCACGAAGCGTATGACGGAGTTGTGCAACGGCATCCCCGTGCGGCGCATCTATCGACCCGACAACGACAGGCAGGCCGATGCAGCGAAATATCTTGAGGCTATCTTCACGAACAACCGCATCGATGCAGTGAACATTGACCGATGCAATATGCTGTTCGCAAGCTGCGAGGTGATGACGCTCTGGTATGCCGTGCAGCAGCCGACAAGCATCTACGGCTTCGACAGCAAGGTAAAAATCCGCTGTGCCTCCTACTCCCCCATGCAGGGCGATGAATTATACCCGCTATTCGATGAGTATGGTGACATGATCGCCATGTCGGTGGCCTATGCCCGCAAGGTCGAAGATAAGCGCATTGAGTACTTCGACACCTACACCGCAGACCATCACTACAAGTGGTCGAGCGAGAACGGCTGGGACTTGGTGGAGGAGGAGCAGTACGAAGTGGGGAAAATCCCCTGCGTCTATATGTACCGACCCACACCGATATGGGAGAACACCAGCAGCATCGTCTATGAGATGGAGTGGGCAATGTCCCGCAACGGGAATTATCTGCGCAAGAACAGCAAGCCGCTGTTTGTGGTCTATGCCGACCAAGAGATAGACTACGGCAAAGAGGGCAATGAAAAGAACGAGTTCAAGGCCATTCTGCAATACCCGACAGGCAGCAGTGCGCAATACGTCACATGGCCGCAGGCTATTGAATCGCTCAAGTTCCATGTTGACAGCCTCCGCATGTTGTTCTTCACGACCCTGCAACTGCCCGACTGGTCATACGAGAAGATGTCGCAGATGGCATTGTCGGGCGAGAGCCGCAAGCAGTTGTTCATTGACAGCATGATGAAGGTGAAGGACGAGAGCGGCAGACTCATGGAGTTCTACTCCCGTGAGGTGAACGTGGTGAAGCAGTTCCTTATCAAGATGCTTGGTGAGGGCTGGCGCAAAGACATCGAGTCATTGCAGGTGGAGATTGAAATCACTCCATACACCATCACCGATGAGAAAGACACCATCAGCAACCTCTATCTCGCCAACGGAGGCAAGCCGCTGATGTCGCACCGTGAGAGTATCGAGGCATTCGGCCAGTCCTCTGATGTGGCCAAGACCCTTGAGGAGATCAGGGAGGATTCGGTGGCCGATTTGATGGAGCCGACCATGTGATAACCGATGAACCAGTTCGACAAGCAGCATCAGCTTAATGTGCGCAAGTACCAGCGGCGCATTGATGCCATATACAAGAAGGCGGCAGAGCAGGCAGCGGCAAGAGCGGCCAGCCTGCCCGTCCCTGATGACTACATCTTCACGTTTGACGATTTCCCTGCCGTAAAGAAGCAGATTGACGCATTGATGGCAACGATGGCGGCAGACATGGAACTGACTGTCACCGATGGCATCCGTGCCGAATGGGACTTGTCGAATGCGAAGAATGATGCGCTTGTCGATAGTATTCTTGGTGAAGCGGCCGGTCTTGCCCGCTACCACCGCACCCATACCGATGCGCTGAATGCGTTCCTGGAGCGTAAGCAGAACGGCCTCGGCCTAAGTGACAATGTGTGGCGGTACACCAACCAGTTCAAGAACGAGATAGAGATGGGTCTTGACATCGGCATCCGTGAGGGTAAAGATGCTGCATCCATCGCACGAAGCATCCAGCAATATCTGCAATACCCCGACATGCTGTTCCGCAGGGTCAAGGATGAGCATGGGGTGTTCCAGCTTTCGCAACGGGCAGCGGCTTTCCATCCCGGCCAAGGTGTCTATCGCTCTTCATACAAGAATGCGCTGCGCTTGGCGGCTACTGAGACCAACATCGCCTACCGCACGGCAGACCATGAGCGGTGGCAAGACCTTGATTTCATTGTAGGCATCGAGGTGCATCTATCCAACAACCACACCATTCTTAACCACAAGAAGGAGCGTGTGGCATTGTTTGACATCTGCGATGAGTTGCAGGGTCGATACCCGAAAGAGTTCAAGTTTGTTGGCTGGCACCCCAACTGCCGCTGCATCGCAACGACCATCACCAAGACCAAGGAGGAGGTGAAGGCCGACCTGGAACGCATCCGCAACGGGGAGCAGCCCAGCGAGCCGATGACGAGCGAGAACTATGTCAAAGACATGCCCGAAGGCTTCACCAAGTGGATGGAAGACAATGCCGAGCGGCTGGAAAGTGCCAAGTCCATGCCCTACTTCATCCAAGACAACTTCAAGGACGGTGACCCGTCACAGGGGTTGAGGTGGATGAGTGGAACGGCAGTAACCGAGTCGAGAAAACTCACCGTGCTGGAGGATGAAAAGAAAGGAACTGATGTAATGCAGTATGTCCGTCAGCAAATGGAGAATGCGCCTTATAACCCATTTGTGGAAGAAAATAGAGAAGGGATAGAACAATTCATGGGGAAAGCAATAGAGCAGAGTGATATTGCTATACGCATGAGCGAACAAGCAGCGATGCGAATGATTGAAGAAGGCGAGTTTAAGAATGCGTTTGAGACGGGCATGAACACGCTTGTTAAAGATGCAAAATTCGCAGAGTATTTGGCCGAAAGAGCGGCAACGGAAAAAGCATTGTTTGGAGTTAGCGGGAATACAACGTATGGCTATCTTGAGTCAAAAGAAATAGGAGGAGGTTTTGTAAGCAAGTCGCTTGATAGATATGGGAAAATTGTCGTGCGGCTCAAGAAAGACACAATCACATCGGCAACATGGACTCCAGCAGACTCAATGGCCATGTGGCGTTCAAGAGATACAATGTTAAGGACACGCAGCGCAGAGTGGAAACAAGGTTTCTTCCATCCAAGTGACATAAACAACCCAAACGCATCTATGTTTGCAGAGTCACGCAAATATAAGATGATAGAAAGTAAACCGTGGGGAGACAAAACCATAAATGCAAGGGAGTTTTTCCAAGAGCGAAGTTCGCTTTATCCAGAGGTGCAGATACACCAAAAGTTAGGAATTGGAGATATTGATTCGGTTACATTCCCATTCTCTCTCAAAAGTGAAAAATACGCTGAATGGGTGCAGCGTGCAGAGTATCTTAAAGAGCAAGGGATAAAGGTCTATTATAAACGAGGAACCAGTTTTGTTGAGTTCTAACAACAAAAAAATCCCGCAAACGTGTAGTTTATCACCTGCGGGATTTCGTCGCGTTAGAGGGTAGTCAGTTTCGTTTTTGAGGTTTCCTATGGACTGAAATGCGCCTTATAAAGCAGTATTTATTGCCATACGGCAGAACGGTGTTATATAACCCGTCAAGAGATATGCCAATATCTTCATGTTTGAATACTCCATATATGGCGGCAAGACTGCCGAAAAAACCGTCTCTCCCATCATGCAGATGTACCCATATCAGTGTCTCATTGCGTGTCATGATGCACCTCCTTTCTTGATGTAGCCGTTTTTAAGCAGCCAGCAGGCCATTTGGAAAGCGGCTTCGATTGGAGACGAGCCAGGACTCCCAATATAGTTAAACAAACCACATTCCCAACGATATTCTTCATCAAATGGTGGCTCATTTAAATACATGATGTATGGTGTCTCTTCTTTTGGCATTATCTCTAATAATGCGCCAAGCGACCAAGCAGGGATGTCTTCTTCGCTTTCATCTGCGCCATATACGAAGAGTTCAAGCCAATCAGTGCCTACGTTCTTCCACGTCATATCAGCCGTGTCTTTGTCTAATCCCAAAGCAAGCAGCCGTTTTGATTGTTCAACAGTTGTACTAATCATTGTTCGCTCCTTTCTCCACTGGTGTCAGTTGGTCTGGTCTGCAAGGTTTCCAATAAGCATCGTGCGCAAAATAAACACACTCATGATATTTGCCTGGTTCCGGGGTAAAGCCGAGAACCTCATGAGGGCCGAATGTGTGGCCGTAGTTGTTGGTAAACATCACCATCATCCCTTTGCGCAGATTTGAGCCGGGCAGTGTATCGACAACGCAGATGTTGCACCGCTCTACCCATGCCAAAAAGTCTTGTTTGTGTTTCGTGTCCATTGTAGTAATGCCCGTCCAGCCGATAGCGCAGCCTCTATGTGGTTAGTCAATCTCGTTAATGTCGCACACCAGTACATCACCGACAATGGTGTCGTGGTATGAATGACGGAACAACTGCGATGCCTTCACGTTGATGTCGCAGCCGATGAGTTTACCCTCCTCGTTGCAGATGAGGTAACGACCATCTCGGAGGATGTGAGCCTCAATCCAGTGGTGTTCCACTCCGTTTTTGTCGGTGTGGGAGACAACGGCCTGCATCTCCTCTAGTTCAAAAACCTTGCCGTTCTTGGGCGATACGTTGATGACCTCGCCCGTGGTCTTGATGATTTGTGCCATAGCGGTAATTTTTTTGGTTAGTAAATAAATTATTTTGACGATGCAAAAATATATAGTATTTTCGTAATACCAAAACTTTTCGGCGAAAATTTTCAAGAAAAGTTGTGTTATTTTCAAAATACCGCCTTTCCCAGCCAATAAACCACGAAAATTTTCTATATTTTTCGTTTGCATTTTTCGTGTTGCTGCCCTAACTTTGCACCGATATATCATTTTACGAACAAGTTAACTATGGAAAAAAAGATTTTAGATGCACTCATCGAGAAATATTCGGGGGTGAAAGAGCCTATTTTGCGCAGGGTTGCCACGAAGCTGGCAAAGACTGTGGAGAATGAGGATGACATCGCAACCGCAGTGGATGGGGCATTCGCAGACGTACTTGAGGCCTACGGTGACCAGCGAGCCACCGATGCGCAGAAGACGGCAGTAGCCAACTATGAGCGCAAGCATAACCTCAAGGACGGCAAGGCAGTTGACGGGGGCAAGCCTGATGATCAAGAACCCGAACAAATTCCCGCTGACGATACACCCGCACTACTCAAGAAACTCATTGAGCAGAACAATGCGCTCAAGGAGCGTCTCGACGCTATGGACGGGGAGAAACGCAGCCAGTCACGCAGGTCAGTAATCGACGGCATCCTTGAACCGCTGACGGAGGTACAGCGCAAGCCCTACAAGCACATGAGGCTTGAGGACATGAGCGAGGATGATTTCGCTGCATTGCAAGAGACAATCAAGGGTGAGGTGGACGAACTGGTGAACGAGCAGAACGCACGTTCTACGGTATTCGGCAGACCCGCCCAGACAGGCAAGCAGCCGAACAACCAACAGGCCACCGATGCGGAAGTGGATGCAGTGGTGAAGACCATGCGCCTTTAAAAACACAAAACAAATTTAACTATGGCAAAAGCAACAACCAACACAACTGCGCCCATGAACATGGAGGCCGTGCAGATTGACAACAGCAATGACAGCATTGTTATTGTCAAGGCTCTCGGTGACATCCCCGGTGGCCGCACGCTGGATATGACTGGCTTTACCAACGGCATCAAAGGCGGTCATATCATCATCAAGCTCTCTACGGGTGTCTATGCACCTATGCCTGTAAGCGGTTCTTCCTACGACAGCCTGCCCGCTAGTGCAGCCTATGTCGGTGTAAACCGCTATTCCGTCAGTGCTGCCGATCCTCGTGCAGCCATCGTTACCGTTGGGCAGGTCAATGCGGCAGCAATGCCTTACCCCTTGACCAGCGACATCAAGTCGGCATTGTCACACATCGAGTTCCTGTATCAGGACGCTTAATTACTAACCACTAACACACTACTACTATGATTGCAAGTTTATTTTCTGACTTGATTAACAAGTATTTCGCTGCGGTGGTCGGTAAGGTGTATGACCGTTTCAACGGCGAGAATGTCGAGCCTACCATGCTCCACAAGACCATGCTGACCGAGGAATACTCGGCAGACCTCACATGGGGCAGCACCGATTTCAACAACTCCATCGTGGCTGCTGACGTGGTAGCCCTGGAGTCTTCTCTCCCGCTGAAGAAGCGTGATGTCATCACCACCGCCGCAGGGCAGATTCCCAAGCTGGGTCTCAAGTACGAGCGTGGTGAGAAGTTCATTACCGACGTGAACGTCATGCGAGCAAAGGGTGTCGCAGAGGCACAGGTTGCCGCCAAGATTCTTGACGATGTGACCAAGTGCGTCAAGGGCATGGATGTCCGCAAGGAGATCATGTTTGAGCAGGCACTCTCTACTGGCCAAGCCATCATCAAGGATGGCAGCATGAAGGCTGGCAACGACGGCACCGGCATCCGTGTCGATTACGGGTACCAAGCCGAGAACTCCAGCAATGCTGTTACCACTTGGGGCAGCACTGGCTATGCTCCCGTGAGCGACATCCGCAACATGATTGATGCCGCAAGCGCAAAGGGCACTACCATCCGCCACCTGTGGATGAGCCGCACCTCTTTCGACAGCCTGCGCACCAGTGACGAGGGCAAGCAGCTTGCCGCCGTGTTCAACGGCCAGTCTATCGCTGCGGGTGTGGCACTTCCCGTTCCCAGCCGTGGCGCAATGAACGACGCTCTTGCAGACGAGTTCGGCATCACCATCCACATCGTCAACGGCTCGTTCCGTGAGCAGTTGCCCAATGGTGGAACTACCACCGTAACCCCGTGGGAGGCATCCGCTATCATCGGCACCGAGAGCGAGAACGTAGGCCGCTTGGTCTATGGCACTCTGGCCGAGGAGACCAATCCCGTTGCCGATGTGCAGTATGAAAAGAGCGGCACCCATGTCCTCATCAGCAAGTTCGGTGACACCGACCCGCTGGTAGAGTACACCGCTGCACAGGCTCTCTGCATCCCTGTCATCGACGGAGTGAACAGCATCTACCGCCTGAACAACGTACAGGCCATCACCTTTGGTGGCACCGACATCAGCGATGGTGTTGTAGCAGTTCCCAAGACCGCCATCAGCGGTTCTTCGTCAAAGGTTGTCACCACCGACTACGCAGGTTACCGCACGTTGAGCGTAACCTCAAGCCAGACGTGGTGTACCCCCACCTTGGACGGTACGAGCGTGAAGATTGCGACCAGCGCAAACTCTGCGTCCAACGCACCCAAGCGCACCGCAATCGTCACCGTGACCGATGGTGTCAACACTGCCACCTTCACCGTTGAACAGGCAGCTAATTCTTAATAAGTCATGACCATAAACGAGGCACTTCGGAGCATCAATGCTTATCCCATCCCTGAGCGCACCATTCAAGAGGTGTGTGAGCGCAGGGGTCTTGGCCCTTGCATGGAGGCTGGGGTATCGATTCTTGACAGCGCAGACTTCAAGCTGGCCAAGGCCGACTTACTGCTGTGGCTATCGTATGCTCCGAACGTCTCGCAGGGTGGTCAGTCGTATAGTTTCAGTGACGAGCAGCGGCAGAACCTCCGCAACGAGGCAGCGGGCCTCTATGGGGATAATGCCGAGGACAACGATGGAGGACAGCAAATGCACATCACCTACGGCTACAAGGGTAAAAGGCTATGATTATCGTTAACGGCACAATAGAGGTCAAACGCAAGGATGGTGGCGGCATAGATCCAGCCACAGGTTTCCCAATCGCCGCAACAAGCGAATGGGGAGAATGCATCCCTTGCCAGTACCTGCCGACCGAGAACAAGCAAGCCCGCACGATGGGCGAGCCGATGACCCGAAGAAGCTATGCCATACTGCTTGAAGGACATTGCGGGTGTTACCCGTGCATCAACGAGCAGATAAGGTTGCGTGACTGCTGCGGCAACGTCATTGACGAGTTCAGCGTTCTATCCGTCACACCGCTTCGTGCGGTTGACCAAACACGCATTGATGTATGAGCGTTAGATTGGTCGAAGGTGCTGAACAAGCGGTCACCGAGGAGATTGCCAGGGCAATGCAGGATGAGCGCAATGCCATCATCTACGCTCTGCGCTATGCAGGGACGAAGGCTGTCGAAAAGGCAAGGCTGATAGTCACCGCAGGTGGAGGTGGCAGTGTATTGCCGCCATACACCGTGCAGACGGGAAACCTAGTAAGCAGTGTCGGCTATGCCATCGTCGAGGACGGGAAAATCATCGAGACGAGTTCCTTTGAAGCCGTCAGCGGCCCGAAAGGCGATGGGCAAGAAGGCTCTGCAACAGGCAAGGCTTACGTCAAGGAACTGGCCATGCGCTATCCTAAAGGTTTTGCGCTAATCCTCGTTGCTGGTATGCACTACGCAAGCTATGTGCAGGAAATCTACCATCGTGATGTGCTAGTCAGTGGCTCGTTGGTAGCCGAGCAGTTGGTGATGGAACTCCAACAGGACTTTAAAGGGAAATGAACAGGACAGGTTATCAGGTATTGACGGATGTGTATGGCTGGCTGAGAGGCAGCGCACTTGCCGAAATGGTGAGCGGTGGTGTCTATTATGCCGGGACAAGACCCCGTGACAGCAAGTTAGAGGACATCGTTGTCGGCTACCTTGCTGGTGTACCTGCCGACTTGCAGCAGATTGTTGTAAATATCAACATCTTCGTTCCCGACATTGATCCTTGGAACAACGGAGTCCTTACACCGAATGTCGCACGGCTTTCAGCTATTGAGCAAGCCGCTGCCGAGTGGTCGAACTCGCTCACCGTGGCCACCACAAATGGAGACTACAACGTATCATTGTACGACAATATCCACTCTGGCGAGGCGATGGGGATTGGGCAGCATTACGTCAATGTCCAACTCCGCCTCCGCTACTGGTCTAATTATGAGTAATAACACGTTAAAACTCAATAAACAAATTAACTATGGCAACTATTTCATGGGGTAAACCCACAATTTTGATTGCTCCGACGGGGACTGCTCCTCTTTCTTCCGCATCCTCTAGCGGTGCGTACTCATGGCAGCAGCTTTCCACTCCCGTTGAGGACTCCACCAACTTGACTGGTACGCAGGGCGACAAGACCGAGGCTACCATTGAGGGCGGTGAGGCCGAGGCCACCAAGTTCGCTGCTGCAACCTTTGAGTTGGCGATGAACGTCCGCATGGCACTCGACAGCAATGTCTATCGCCGTCTGCCGAAGCCTTTCTACAAGGAGACTACTGGCAATAATGCCTACAAGGAGTACACCACAAGCAACGTGGCTGTTCTGCTGATTCCCGAAGAGGAGAACGCTCCCGGCTTCTATTGCCCCGACTGCTCCGTTTCCGTCATGGAGACCTACACCGCTGCTGATGGTGCAATGTGGGAAATCACCCTTGCGCCCAACGCATCGACAAACGTGAAGGCTGTGCAGTTCGGCCAGTACTATGCCGTCATGAAGGCCGATCCCGAGAGTGACGGCACCCAGATGTGGCAGGCAGTTATCGGCCCGCACACTAACAGCTAACGAGTTTCATTCGCTTTATTAACCAATAAACAAATTAATTTCAAATGGCAGAAACTAATTTCTTGATTCCAGATGGGCAGAGCGGCATCCCCGTGGGTGCTCTGCCTTTCCTCAACAACAACAATGGCGGTTTCCTTGGCGGTAACGGTCTCGGTGCTGGTCTTGTCGGCTTTCTGATTGGCGCACTCATCAACAACGGTAATGGCGGTCTGTTCGGTGGCGGCAACAATCAGATGAGCGACCTTGTCATCCAAGCCGTGAACAACAACGGAGAACGCACCTCTGCCGCTATCAACCAGCTCTCTACCATGCTGGGACAGGACTTCACGCAGGTGTACAATGCCGCTCAGACTATCAATCAGAGCATCAATCAGATTGCCAATGCGCAGGGTCTGAACTTTGCGCAGGTCATCAACGCCCTGCAGTCGGGCAACGCTTCCATCATCACCCAGCTCCAGCAGTGCTGCTGCAATATGCGTGAGGCCATCTCATCGCAGACCAACATCTTGCAGCAGGGTGCCAATCAGAACACGCAGGCTATCCTCGGAGAGCTTCGTGCCATGCAGACCCAAGCATTGCAGGACAAGCTGGATGCAGAGCGTGCCAAGAACACCCAGCTCGCTGGTGAGCTGAGCCAAGTCCAGCAGAATGGTGTCATCGGTCAGATGATTGCCAACGCAGTCAATCCTCTGGCTATCCAGTTGCAGGGCATCCGTGGCGAGGTAGACGCTATCAAGCGTTGCCAGCCCGCCACGATCACGCTGCCCAACAACAGCATGACCGCAGTTCCCACCATTTGGGCAAACGGTGTGGCTGACTACGTTGTTGATAAAATTGCAAGTTCGCTCAACGGTGGTACTGCCACCACTCCTACAACCCCCGCTAACGCCTAATCGCTATGGATTTCAAAAGTCTGCAACCGGGTAATCCCGTCTATATCATCTACAAGAACGACACACCGCATTTGGTCGT
>Ga0310694_10002090_pt1 | contig 21126 bp, 29 predicted proteins | sample 174DNAGHGhighgp2_FD_203884 | JGI IMG/M metagenome (GOLD analysis project Ga0310694, IMG submission 203884) | Sheep rumen microbial communities from Palmerston North, Manawatu-Wanganui, New Zealand - 1742 DNA GHGhigh gp2 (v2) (version 2) | ecosystem: Host-associated > Mammals > Digestive system... | reverse complement strand
CTTCCATCCTGTCAGGGTGCCGTGTGCCTCTCATGGATGCAAAAGAGCTGCCAGGGCTGCCAGTGGTGCCGTGTGTGCTGTCTTCCATCCTGTCAGGGTGCCGTGTGCCTCTCATGGATGCAAAAGAGCTGCCAGGGCTGCCAGTGGTGCCGTGTGTGCTGTCTTCCATCCTGTCAGGGTGCCGTGTGCCTCTCATGGATGCAAAAGAGCTGCCAGGGCTGCCAGTGGTGCCGTGTGTGCTGTCTTCCATCCTGTCAGGGTGCCGTGTGCCTCTCATGGATGCAAAAGATCTGCCAGAGGGTGCCGACGGGTGCCTACTGCCTCCAGAACTGGCAGAGCCGCCACACAAAACTCTCTTATATTATAGAATGTGTGAAATATCACCGTTTTATAGAATGTGCGAAATATCACCGTTTTTTTAGTTGAAAAATAGGATAAAACAAAAAATTTTCAAGAAAAAACAAAAATTTTTCCGAAAAATTTGGTAGTTTCAAAAATAATGCTTACCTTTGCAGCAGAAATTTAAGTTTAACCGTGGCAAGAGCCACACAAAACAAAAGTAATTATGAGCGCACCTAATTTTAATTGTAGCCACAATTCACGCCACATGGCAGTATTTTGTATCTCTCAGGACTTCGAGGCATACAAAAAGGACTCAAAGGAAAACGATCCTGACTGGTACGAGGAAAACGAGGACTATTTAGAAAATAGCCCCTGGGCACAGTCTGACTGGTACGACGAAGAAAAGCGTTATTATCTCGACTGGCTGGAGGAAAAGCTGAAGGAGTCTGGCCTGAACGCTCGTAACTTTGCAGACGCTGGCAAAGTATGTGACGGCGACGAAGTTTGCACCGTTGGCACTTCTTTCCGTTTTGCTGGCATTGACTTCGATCTCGTTGTTTCCATCGACTTCGAGGCCGGTTATTATGATGGTTTCAAACTCGACTGGAATATTAAAGAAATTTGTGGTATTGATACAGACAGTTTGAAGTGGATCGACGCTGAAGACTTGACAGACGCACTGACGGGCACCTGGACGGGCTGGGGATCTTACAGAGAATATAATAGCCCTGGACTGGCTAAAATGTTGGCCCCTAAACTCCGCAAACGTATTGAGCGGGAACTGGCTGCCCTGACCGGCAAAATTGATGACTGTTTAGAGGCCATCGCCCCACACTGTTGGGAAGGGATGACCCTGGGCAACGGCGAAGGTATTTATTTCGAGCAAAAGGAGGCCGCCTGACGGCCTTCTCTCTGCCCTCTTTATAGTTTCTCCATTTATTCACAGAAAACGTAAAATTGACAATAATATGACCGTTTCAAGACTTTACAGAAAAGAGTTGCGCCTGGCCTACATTCTGGCCCGTCTCATGGATCGCTTTCCGCGTCTGACTTCTTTTGCCCTCTGGGGCCTATCTCTCTGGGCACTGTGGTATATCTTTATGAACTACAATTTTACTACTCACATTTAATGCCTTTATAGGCTCTCTAAAATTTCACCGTTTCACTAAAAAACAGAAAACAATTATGGCAATTATTCGCGTAAATATCGAGACTGAAAAGGCTACATTTAGCCGAGTTTTCACTGACGAACAGCAGGCACTTCAGGAGGCCGACGCTTTCCTGTTTGAGCACGAACTGAATGACGGTTGCAGTCTGGCCAGTAACGAGGACTTTATAGCCCTAAATGCTGTTTTAGCAGAGCTTTTCGATGATCCCTGGAATGCTGAGAACTTCGCACAGTGGGATGACATCACAGAGGCCGTTTCCGACTTCATTCTACAGGCTTTGCGCTCTGGATCCTGCCTGGATGATGAAACGCTCCTTTCTATCGCTAACAACCTGGACGCTCCCCTCATGGAGTTGGCCGCTTAAAAATTCACTTTATAGTAAATCCAATTTTTCACCGTTTTTTCAAATTTTCGCGTTATGAAACACAATGTAGCATTTTTCGAGATCGTGAACCGTCTGGCAGTAGTATTGAGCAACGAGAAACTGACTGCCGAGTATAACCAGAATAGCAATACACGCGAGGGCGTTTGTGGTTGGTGTGGCGTTATGTCGCCGCTTACCCGTGTGGCCTTTATTGAAGACTTCGGACTCGATGCCGTTTTGCTGGCTGAAATGGAGGCCCGCAAGATCATCCAGAAAAAGGCTGAAGAATACGCTGCAACAGCTTTCCACCGTCACGAACTGGAGGCCGACGAGCACAAGGCTGCCGGACAGCCAGCACCTACCCACGAAGGGCAGTTTGTTTGGGCTGTTTCTTCGTGCTTGAAGGGTGATGGTGGCTTCAGTAAAGAACTCCGTGCCCTGGTGGAGTATGGAGGCGACCAGCACGAGCACGGCCCCCGCCTGTGCTGTATTGAGAAAATAATTACCGTTGACTCTCTGCCAATGAGTTACGCCGACTGTGACGCAATAGTAACGGCTTACGGCTTGCATGGTGGTAGCCGTTCCGACGATGTGACAGACGAACAGATCAACAACCTGGGTGGCCTCTGGAATCTTCCAGAAGATCAGATAGCACTTTTCTATACAGTTGCCGCTGCTGTGGTCGATAAGGCCGGACGTTGGTACCTGATGGATGCAGAGGGCTATGACTATTGCCGTTACTATTATAGCCCCTGTGATTTTTCACAGGTTTTCGCTTCTGAAGTTTCGGCCATCAATGCCGAGATAGCAGCCGAGAAAGAGGCTGAGAAGCGCGAACAGGAGGAAGCAGCTGCCGCACGTCTGGAGGCATACCGTCAGAAGTGCCAGAAGTGGGAAAATATCATGGAGCCTGTGGCCCCCTACGAGAAGGCTGAGAAAGAGGCTGCCGCCGCTCTCAATGCCATCCCCTACCGCCAGCAGAAGGGTAGCAAGGAGCAAAAGGCATACAAGAGCGCACAAATGAAGCTCAATAACTGCCGCCGTCGCAATATTCTGGCTATGGTTGCAGCCGCTTTCCCTGGACTGTCTGTCTCACTGAAAAAGGATAACGGATGGGGTGCCGATTGGGATCTGTCATGGCAGGACGGCCCCACGTCTGAAGAGTTCAACGAGGCCACCGACCTGGAATTGTTTGCCACCTATGGCGACCGTTTTAACGGCATGGAAGATTATGCCTATACAACCGACTACGAGCACACTGACTTTGCCCGTAAGTACATGGGTGATTATGCAGCCGAGATCGACACACACCGTAACTGGAGTAACGAAAAACGTGCCGAGCTTGTAAAGAAGCACGAGGCAGCCGGTTACGATGCCGACCGCGAGGCATGGAAAGAGTTTTGCGCTACAAGCTATTTCGTGGCTCCTGAGACTCCCGTAACGCCAGACCCTGACAACCATCCTCGTCGTACAGAAAAGGCTGTCAGGGAAGCCGAAAACGGCTCTGGTGACGTTCCCGCCGGCCTGTCGCTCGTTGACATTGAAGGTGGCGTGGCTGTGGTAGGCGAAAACTGGAAAGATACTTATTTCCACAAGCGCGAAATAAAAGCCCATGGTGCAACATGGAACAAAGAGGCCCAGCAGTGGCAGGCTACCGAGCCAGAGGCCGTGGCCGCTCTTCGTGCTTGGTTTGGTGTGGCTGCCGATGAGCAGCCCACCACTGCCGATGACTCTCACGTTATAGAGTCTGTGAAAAATCAGAGTTCCTGCGATCAGGATGACTCTCACGTCTCTATGCTTCGTGCCCATTACTCTTTGAATTATGACAATTTCCACGAGCTGAAAGATCGTTGGGGCCTGCGTCAGTCTATTGTATTTTTCCGCTATACTGACCACTGCGAGCTATACGGCTGGGATGCTTCTACTGTGGCTCCCTGGCTCAACCGTAAGCCAGTAGCACCAACTGACCCGCACGAGGGCACTGTACTTTTCTATGCTCTCTCACTTGACACCGATCTCGCGTATATAGCTGAAGACCTTATTTGCAAAAAAGGTTTGCAGGTGGTTTACACCGATGGTCTTTCGGCTGCCGATGATCCTGCGCCCGACGGTTCGCCCAGCAGAAACTCAGAGACTCCCGTTATAGAGCCTGTGAAAAATCAGTCTCCTGTTATGAAGCAGTTTGCCGAGCTGAAGGAAAAGCACCCTGATGCTTTGTTTCTCTTCCGTTGTGGTGACTTCTACGAAATTTATGCAGAGGATGCAGAGAAGGTCTGCCCCATTCTGGAAATTACGTTGACCACTCATAAGGATGGTTATAAGATGGCTGCATTCCCTTATCATGCTCTCGACACTTATTTGCCTAAGTTGGTACGCAAGGGCTATCGTTTGGCTATTTGTGACCAACTGGAAGATCCACGACTCACTCGCAAACTGGTGAAACGAGGTATCACCGAAATGGTTACTCCTGCTTCGTCTGATAAGGATCAGGAGGCCGCTTGACGGCCTCCATCTTACCCTCTTTATAGAACTTCTAAAATTTCACAGTTTTTATAAATTCATCAATTCATTAAATCATGTCAAAGAATCAAAACCCGATGGCTCGATTTGTGGAGTCATGTCTTCAGGATGAAGAGATCCAGAAGTGTACTACCAATAGTGAAGTGTTTAATGTCATCAATCGTGAACTTCAAAAAGCCTATAAAGGCCGAGCCTCTGTTGCTCACATTGCTGCCGTTTCCGAAGATGCTGCTGAAAGCGTTTGTCTTCGTATGAATATTCCCTGGACTGAAAGCGTCAATGCTTAATTCATCAATTCATCGTTTCATTAAAAAACAGAAAACAATTATGGCAACAACATTTGTAAAAGCTCAGTATGATGCAGACAACCGTACCATGGTGGCCTGGACTGACCACGACCGTGTAGAATTGTTTTACGTCTATTCCCAGCAGGAACACGATGACCGTATCAATCGTGCTAACCTGGCAGAATATCTGGAAGATCAGTTTTACGAGAATGAGATACCAGAAAAGTATGATGGCTCCTATGAGAAATGGGCCGACTCTTTCAGCTATGAAGATATGTCGGAAATGCTGTTTGATTCCTCTCACTGTTGCGAGTGGCCGGACATCTGCCGTCTCGCTGGTCTTGATCCCTACGACGATAATAATGCCTTTGGAGAGTGGACGGCTTCAATGCCAGCCAGTCACTACAAACAGGCTGCATAATAAATTCATGTATTTATCAATTCATTAAATCATAAAGTTATGAACGCTATCACTTGTAATCATATCGGTTTTATCATTGTTGGCCTGGCTGCAATTAACCTTTGGGGAGGTGGTGAAGGAACCATCCCTATGAAGTCCACTCGTATCAATACTACTGAACCGCTCACTCAGAAACAGATCCGCGAAGCTGTCAACGATGGTGGTTTTGGTGCAGAGTCTATCATGGGTGCTGTTGTGCGTGTCGATACCATTTACGAACATGGTGCTAAGACGTATGGTGATGCTCAGATCATCAATTTCTCGCCTGCTGGTGCCTGGTCACGTCATTTGGGCGAGGTGCTTTCTTGGGGCCATGAGCAATCTCCTGTCAGCGTCTGGGAATGTGATGATGACCAACTGAAAACTGTGGGGTTGGCTTGATCGTATCACTTCTAAAATTCATTAAATCATAAATTTATTAAAACATATAATTATGAAACTATTTACAGATAACCCCGATTTCTATCCCACTCCTGTGGAAGTTATTGAACAAATGATGATGGGTGAAGACATTATCGGTAAGACTGTCTTAGAGCCTTCTGCTGGCTCTGGTAATATTGTTGACTGGCTCAAAAACAATGGTGCTGGTGAAGTCATTGCCTGTGAGAATGACCATACACTGTTGAAGATTCTGAGAGGCAAATGTGATATCCTGGCTGAAGATTTCCTGACTGTCACCTCTGAGCAGGTTTCGCACATTGACTACATTGTGATGAACTCGCCATTTTCTCAGGATGCCCGCCACATTTTACATGCCTTTGATATTGCACCTGCTGGATGTACGATTATTGCTCTCTGCAATAGCAGCAGTGTTAATCCTGGCTATCGTGACACAAAGGAGGAACAGCGGTTGCAAGAGGCAATAGATCTCTATGGTCAGAGTGACTATCTGGGTGAGTGTTTTTCTTCAGCTGAGAGACGCACAAACGTACATGTGTCTATGGTGAAACTCTATAAGCCTGGTGAGGGTGCCAGTGAGTTTGACGGTTATTTTTTCTCTGCCGTCGATGAAGACCAGGCCAACGTGGAAGGCAAGGAGGGAATCATGCAGTATAACTTGGTGCGTGAATTGGTTGGCCGGTATGTTACGGCTGTTAAACTGTTCGATGAGACGTTAGCAGCAGCTCAGAAAATCAACGAGGCCGCCCGATGTCCTGAAGCTGGTGAGTATGACTATATTCCCATAAAGTTTACGACTGTCAGCAGCGACGGCCATTCTAAGGAGGTCTCTCACCAACAGTATAAGAAGGCTCTCCAGAAATACTACTGGCGTATTATCTTCAAAAAACTGCACATGGAGAAATACGCTACCAAGCAACTGCGTGAGCAGATCAATAAGTTTATCGAGACTCAGATTCATGTGCCATTTACGATGCACAATATCTATCGTGTCATTGATATGGTGATACAGACCAATGGCCAGCGTATGAACAAAGCTATGGAGGAAGCATTCGACTTGATTTGCAGTCTGTCGGCTGAGAATAGCACCGCTGGCGAACATTGGAAGACGAATGCTAACTACATGGTGAATCGTAAGTTTATCGTCAACTATATGTGTGAGGGTTACGACCGTTACGGTACTGACAAATACGGTCGTAATTGTAAGCGAGCCTACCCTACCCTGTATTTTGGCTATCACGATTCCCACCGTTCTGACCTGGAAGATGTCTGCAAAGCATTGTGCTACCTGACTGGCAGAAACTATGATTATATAGAACCGTTATCTAATCATGGTGCCAGAAGCAGCTGGTCTAACGATGGCGAGGAATGGGGCCAGTGGTTTGTCTGGGGATTCTTCCGCTGTAAGGCATTCAAGAAGGGCACTATGCACTTCGAGTTTCTGGACGAAGATGTTTGGTTTAAGTTCAATTACGAGGTGGCCAAATTGAAGGGATGGGCATTGCCTAAGAAAACTGTTAAGGAGGCCGCATAATGGTCTCCTTTTCCTCTTTGATTGAGTAAAATGTGAGTTAAAACAAACTTTTTTCGCTTTTTCTTGAAAATAATCGCTGAAATATTTGGTTATATCATAAATTATGCTTATCTTTGCACCGACAAATTGAAGTTTAACCGTGGCACCGAGCCACACAAAACAAGTTTTGAGTATGAAAAGAAAGCAAATCACCGTCCGTATTGAGTCACGCGAGGATCACGATGAAATAACCTATACTCGTGTGTCTATTTACAACAGCCATCTGGCAGACATCTATTTTCTGGAAGAGCCTGAAGGCTATCGCTATTGCATTGATTATGGTTATGGTTGCTGGGATCGTGAGACCTACGAAACAGAACTGGATGCAGTTCGTCGTGTGGTTCGTCACTATGGCCTGAATGGTTCCTATAATAATATCCCTGTACGCATGGGCTATTATTGTAACTCTGAGAGTGGTGCTATCACCTACCGAGACAACATCCAGGCAGTCAATTTGGCCGCCGCATGATTTCATCAATTCATAAATTCATTAAGTTATGAGACATTTCTGTTTTGTTCCTGGTTATTATGAGTGGCACCTTGTTGATGACAATGGTACGACGCTGCATAATATGGTTGATCCGTCAGATAGTCTTTATGATGAAGATGGGAATGAGTTGACTCTGGAGGGTGTGATAGCTCTTTGTGAGGATGATTTGAACTGTGCTGATTCTCGCTATGCCGAAGGTGATGATTATAATGGCATACTACTGGAAGATACGCTTACACCGCAAGAAATTGTGGAAGCTGCTAAGATTATGGGCCAGACGCTTTATGATTATTATATCTCTGAATAAAACTATACGATTATGGCTTACAAATTTTCTGAACTTAGCAAAGTAAAGACACTCTTTGAGAGTTTGTTTCATACTGGTTTCAAACAGTTCTATGATAACATGTCGCCGTTCTTTGGCTGTCTGTGTCTTGATATCCTCGCCTTTGATGACTGGCTGCATAAGCAGATCGGCAATTATGAGAATAAAGGAATGAGTATGGCCGATGCTGTCCGTCAGCATTATGGTGACAAAGCAATGAAGTTAATTGATGATTTGACATCTTACGAAAAATAATATAACTATGGCAAAGAAAGAAAAAGTTTCTGACTACCTGAAGAGTGGTAAGCGTGAAGTGCAGGATTATCTCGGAACCGAGGAAGAGCCGTTTGTGAAGATCACAACTGCCACCGGCTGTTACTCTTTTATCGAAACTAACGATCCTGTGAGTAAAAAGACTGCCTATGACTATATAGACAGTTATGTGAAGCGTGAAGAGCGTCGCCTGGCTAATAAGCTGAACTATGGCGATGAGCGTGGACGTGGTGCTGTATATTGCGACAATCAGACGGCAAAGGACTTGGGCCTGTTGCATGGCCGTCCTGACTACCTGCGTGTGGCCTATCGTGCCTATGTGATGTCACAAAAGGCTCCTGAGAATCTGCGCCGCTATGTCTATCACAACATGATAGTGCTGGCAAACCGTTTCCATGGTGATGCTGAGAAGTTCTACCTTCAGGACATTTCGGCATATACATTCGAGGTGTTGCCACCGGCATGGCGTAAATGCTTGGATGATCCGTGCCCAGAGTTGGAGGGCGTTACTCTGTTTGACATCCTGGAACCATTGACACCGAGCTTTAAGGAGGGTCAGAGCATGGCCCGTAAGATGATAGGTGGAAAATTCGTGAAGTGCAAGGTGGTTGGCATCGAATACAACTATCAATATACCATCCGTCGTGGTGAGCTTGGGAGTAATCCCTTTGTACTGGAGTATCGCGTGAAAAATGTGGATGATAACAGTCGTTGCCCGCATTACTATAATGTGCGTCGTGATAATGCCTACCCTGCTTTTCATGCTGACGAACTAAAGAAGAAATGACAATGAATAATTACACTTTTACTATCGCAGAACAGCAAGGGGAATATGGTCACTCGTTCCCCTTGCTCACCGCCAATGAGTACCCTTACATGAATATCCAGATTATCCCTACCCCACCCCAGCAGCGTGATATGATTATCGAGGCTCTGCGCCGTCGTGGTGGCTGGATCATTCAGGCTGAAGGTCGTACTGACTTTGTGGCTATTCAGGCAGGAGGGCACCACCCAGACCAGCCGGACATTGAAATTAACTCGTTGAACTATCGAGAGGTGGCCGCCTCTCTCCATGAGTGTATGCAGGCCGCTGCTGACTATTGGGCTTCGACGCACAAAGAAGTAGCGAAAAATAGCGGAAAATAGCGGAAAAACAAACTTTTTTCGCTTTTTCTTGAAAATAATCGCAAAAATGTTTGGTGGTTTCAAAAATAATGCTTACCTTTGCAGCAGATAAGTTAATTATTAGTATTCACCGAGCCAACTGAGGCTCACAAAACAAGAAAGAATATGGCAAACAAAAAATCTCTTCGCAAGCGTCAGTTACAAGATCTCAGAGGTCTGGTACATTCTAACGACTTCAAACTTTTGGTGCCGGTAGAACTGTGCTGCCTGAAGGGTGGTGGTTTCACCATTACTGCCACACACCTCTCTCCTGATGAGGACTTTGTAGATGTGTTCGTACAGAGTGGCGACTTCGACGCTATCAATGAGAACCGTGCCGGCTGCTGCATGGCCAGTGATCTGACAGCTGAGTCGTTGGCACGTCTGCATCAAGCAGCTTGGAAGGCTGCCTTTACTGGTGGCAGACTTCACTAATTCATTATTTCATCAATTCATCAATTCACCGTTTCACTAAAAAACAGAAAACAATTATGACACAGAAAGATTACATTGCACTGGTGAACCAGGCACAGAGAAAGAGTTATGAGTATTACGTCCTGTCGGCTCCGACTATCAGCGACACAGAGTTTGACGTGTTGGTGGCTGAGATCGAAAAGGCTGAGTCTGAACATCCTGAGTGGATAGTTCCTGACTCTCCGACACAGTGTGTAGGTTCTGACCTGTCGGCCAATGGTCGCCGTCAGATCATCCATCGTACACCGATGCTGTCGTGCCAGAAGGCTAAGAACCTGGACGAACTGGCTAAGTGGGTCAGCAAGAGTGAGCAGCGTATGAATGAGCTGACTCATAGCAACCATACCGGCGGTTACAACTATGTGCTGATGTGGAAGTATGACGGCATTTCGTGCTCTATCGTTTATCAGGATGGCGAATTGGTGAGTGCATCGACTCGTGGCGATGGTAGGGTAGGGCAGGATATAACCGAGCATGTGAAAATGATGGGTAGTGTGCCCCAGCAGCTTTCAAAGATTTACTATGGTGAGGGCTTTTCTCTCAAAGGTCGTATCGAAGTGCGTGGCGAGATCTGTTGCAGTAAGAAGAATCTGCCGTTGCTCTCGCAGAAGTACACCGACTGCCGTACTGCCGCCAGCAGCTTGTGTAACCAGGCCGTTCCCGATGAGTACGACATGGCTATGCTCGACTTCATTCCCTGGGATGCTATAATTGACGAACAGATCAGCTGCCAGCGTTACCTTTGTCCTACGCCGTTGGGTTATCCTTGGCATAAGCTCTCATTCCTGGAGAACCTGGGTTTCGTGCATCGTGCAGAGACTTTCTCGCCTCATGGCTACGAAGCCTGTGCTGCCTGCATTGCAGAGCGTGAGAAGGAGCGTGACGCTTATCCATGGCCTGTTGACGGTGTGGTTATACGCATTACGCATGATGACTACTTCCAGATGTTCGGTGCCACTGAGCACCATCCTCATGGCTCTATTGCCTACAAGTTTGCACCGGCTAAGACCATTACCCGCTGCACTCGCATTGAGGTGACTGTCGGTAAGACCGGCAAGCGTACTCCCGTCGTACACTTCGAGCCTGTCACCATTATGGGCCGTACCGTCCGTAAGGCCAGCGTGGGCAGTGAGGCCACTCTCCAGCGTCTTGGTGTGGTCATGGGTAGCACCATTGAGGTAGGACTTGCTAACGATGTTCGTCCGACTGTCTATCGCGTTATAGAGGATGCAGAAAATCAGGCTCCAGAAGTTACGGAAAATGACCCCTTAGAGGGTATCGACTTCCCTGGTGAAGAGAGTCCTGTATGTAGCAACATTGTTGCTGCCTCTGAAGAGGAACAGCCCGAAGAGCCTTGGTTGGCTCCATCGTTTGCAGATCTCTATCCTGAGACGCAGGTACTTCACGATGCACCTACGCCTCCAGTAGTGGAGCCTGCTGCCGTTCCTGTCAGTGAGGATGATGGCCAGCAGTCGCCTGGTGGCTCTGTTGCTGCTCCTAACGGTAAGCATAAGATTCTGGCTGCCGTGGCCACTCTCTGCGTGGCTCTGGCCGTTGTGTGTGGTGCTACCGTGCTCCTGGGTGCTCTGGCCTTTGCGCTGCCTGTGCTCAATGGAACACTTCGCGCATAACCATCAATTCATAGATTCATAAATTCATAAAATCATTATAGTATATGTCAGAAATCAGAGAAAATCAAGTAAGACCACTCCCTATATGGGATGGTGAACTATCACAGTACAGTCAGCACTTTATGACTGGTATGCAGTTTCATGGCCCATTCATCGTGACGGCTCCACAAGCTCGTAATGACCTTGGCCAGTGTCTCATCAGCACTCGATCACCGCACCTGGTATGTAAGATTCATGCTTTCAAAACCAACATGGGCGAGGGTGGCAATGAGAAAGCTCGCGCACAGGAAAAGCGTGAGGAAATGGCACGGATGGCATGGCTTCAGCAACGTGCAGACGCTTTCGACAATGAATGTGAGGCATTGCGTCAGGGCATAACCATCCGCGACTATATCGAGCAGAAGGGTAGGGTATATGACGAAGAGTTTGACCAGCCGCGTATCGTAGTAAAGGTGCCTGGACTCTCTGCCTATCTGGAACTGCTGGGGTGCCTCGATTCGTTGAATGAGGGTGAAATGGACTCTATCGACTGGACGGGTGAGCATGGCATATTGGCTACGCTTGACAGCATGGCACAGTGGGCACAGAATATCTGGGATCGAAAAGACCGCCGCTGCCGTGCGTCATCGACTCTCGACATGCAGCCGCTACCTGAATGGCAGGCTGATGCCTACGACCCAGAATTGCGTCCCTGGATGCCTAAGAAGCGTGGCCTCGGTCATACCTATATCGACCCCAGCCGTCGCCCAGAACTGTTGCACTCGAAGGCCCCGCAAGGCTCTGCCGACTATGGCATGATACGCGACTTGAAACGTGCGACTGCCGACAATGCAGCTGCTGGCATGGCTCCTGAAAACTATGGTGATGAATAATGGTCCTGTATGTGGTTATGTTATAACGACTCTGAAAAATCACAGTTTTCATAAATTCATTAACTCATATTTTCATAAATTCATAAAATAATGACGATTTTATTTTGTCAATTCAAAGTTTTATAGTACATTTGCACCAAATTAAAATAATATAGGTTATGGAAAGACTGAAAGAAGTGCTGGCATTTGCCAACAACAAGGGTGGGGTAGCGAAGACTACCACCGTGCAGAACGTGGCTGCCGGAATGCTGAGACGTGACCCGTCGCTGCGCATCCTCTGCATTGACCTGGACCCGCAAGGGAATCTCTCATCGCTCCTGGGATGGAGGGAAAAGATGAAACAGTATCACGAGCAGAAGCACTCGACGCTGACGGTGGCCGACGCTCTGAGGGATGGCGATAACAATCACCTGCCGGTGTATCAGAGCCGCGAGGGGCTGTTCTATGTGCCTGCATCGCCCATGCTGGCCGAGATAGATCCTGACTTGCACCGCCAGATGCAGCCGAAGCTGGTGCTGGCCTCGCTGTTTGGTAACGACATTCACTACATGGATAACCTCTACATGGAGGCAGAGCGACTGGATGGCGACTACATAGAGGACTGTTTCGACTATGTGCTGATAGACTGTGCTCCTGCGCTGTCAGAACTGACCTACAACGCCCTTGGTGCCGCTACGGGTGTAATCATACCCGTGCAGCTGGGTTCGCTCAGTGTGGACGGCATAGGGCGCATGATGGAGGCTTACAAGGCGGTTAAGCGGAAACTAAACAACGACCTGGATATGCGGGGCCTGCTGATAGTGATGGCCGATGAGCGCACTAACCTGGCACGAGAGACCAGCGACTTCCTGCGCGACACTTACGATGCCGACATGTTCAAGACGCGCATCCGTCAGTGTGTGAAGGTGGGTGAAAGCCAGTTCCAGCATCAGGATATCTTCGACTATGCGCCTGACTGTACCGCTGCCCGCGACTACGACGATTTTATCACGGAATTGTTGAACAATGATAATGAGGAATAATTATGGCTACAAAATCGTATAAGAAAAAGAGTATCGTGGCTGGATCGCCTGCCATTCAGGAACACGAGGCCATGATGCAGGAGGTGATGAATGAGCAGCCTGTCAACGACACGCCAGCCGCTCCGACGGCAAGTGTGCCAACAGGTAAGGGCGTGAAGCCTACGGGTGTGTTCTCGCAGTATGCTACCGGCATGACGAAGAATGTGCAGACGCGCATCCCCTTTGACATGTACCAGCGTTTGCTTGCACTGAAGATGCAGAGTGAGCAGCGGGATAAGAAACTGAAACTCTCCATCGGCGACCTGGTGCTTCAGGCCATCGACGAATATCTGCAACGGCATTGAGGTTACGCCCTCATACCCCTTACTTAAAGGCTATGCAGAAAATCACCGATTTTGGAGAGTTACCGAATTTGACCCCTAAATTTACGACCCCGCACCCCCGAAGGTTACGGAAAATGACCCCTAAATGAAGCATTTTCTTTATTTATTATATAGTATTGAGAATTTTCTTTTATGAATTTACAAAAGATATATAATTATAACGGTATGAAAATAGCCGGAAAAGCCTTTATACAAAGGGTTTTCGCTCTTCGTATGGTGCAAATGTCCGTAACTTTCGGTGCAAATGTCCGTAACATAAGGGTAATTATCCGTAACCGTAGGGGATATTCTCTGGAACCCTTTTGTTTAGGGGTAAAACAGCGTAACCTATCGCTGAATATGGTGGAAGATTTAGGGGTAAAATCCCGTAACCTGTTTAGGGGTAAAACAGCGTAACTTTGAGTCGCTACTAAGTTTCAACTTATAAAGAAATGACTATGGCAAAGAAAAACAAAGACGATAAGATGCAGGCACTCATCAAGAGCGACAATGCCATTATCCGTGAGCTACGCGATCAGAAGTGGATTTATAACCCCAAGGTGTTCGCACAGGTGGCTGGTGACTTCTCGCTGATGCACCAAAGGGTTCTGTTGGGTGTGCTCGAAAAGCTGCAAGACCGTATAGCCTATTCTGCTTCTGAGCATCAGAAGAATCAGCAGCTTTGGCTCCCGCTCTTCTCGCCGGACGAAATGAATACGTCGGTGGACTTCGAGATTGACCCAAGAGACATTGGCGTTACTCCTGGTCACTATCCTGAGTTGGCACAGGCATTGTCAGATCTGATTGGTCTGAAGATGGGATGGCCGAAGCGTAAGGGTAATAAGACGGTGTATCAGTTTGTGTCATTCTTCAGTCGCCTGGAAATGCCGATGACTGAAAGCGGATGGCGCACAGGAAAGATCCGTGTAAAGATGGATAAGGAGAATGTCAACGACTTCTTATCCATGGAGCGTGGCTATACTGACCACATCGCTAAGATTGCTCAGTTCTCGAAGAAACAGCGTACTCCCAGACTGTATATCTACCTTTCGACGTTCAAATATAAGAAGCGTGACGAAGTGGAGTACCCAGAGCTGTGCGAGTTCCTGGGCATTGATGATGACAGTTATGTGGAGTCGCATAAGGCAGAGAATCCTAACGTGAAGCCTACGGATAATCCTTTTCATAAGTTCTCGAAGGTGAAGAAACTGATTTTGGACCCATCGAAGCAGGAAATGGATAAGTTCTCAGCTGAGAAGAAAATTGACTTCACGTTTACTTACGAGCCGATGTATAAGGATGGCCGTAAGAAGGGTAATCCTACGCATATTGAGTTTGTCATCGTTCCAGGACCGCTGGGCATTGAGCGTGAGCATGACCGCAAGCGTCACGGGCAGGTGCAGAGTGTCATCAGTTCGCTTACGAAGTGGTGCCCTGACATTAAACCCTACGAGGTGGTGGAACTGGCCAAGGAGGTGCAGGATGACTGGCTGGATGACTTCTGTAACTTTGCCTACGACGATGTGCGCCATCAGGTAGAGAAGACTCAGCCTGACCATGTGGCTGAATATGTCATTACGATGCTCTCCAACTGGATTAAGGATCGTCAGATGGCCGCAGAGCGTAAGCGCATAGAGGACCAGAGACAGTATGAGCTATTTGAGCGTCAGGAGGCAGAAAGTAAGTGGCCTGCTTGCTTTGCTGAGATCTCGGCATCTATACCTGTCACTTCCAGTCAGCTTTATTTCTGTGACTATGGGAATGCAGAGATAAAAGGGGTGGTTAGAAAGACCATCACTTTGTGGATAGTGAATGAGGCGTTTATATCGGTGATCGAAAGCAAAGAGAATCTGCCAGCCTATGAGGGTGCTATCCGTAAATATTATGGTCAAATAGCCGTCCAATATAAATTGATGAGGTAAGGTTACGGAAAATACCCCCTAAATTTGTCTCACATTTTTCATTGGATAGAAGTACCTTTGGCGTAGTATTCACCAAAGGTATTTTTATTGTATGAGAAAAAAATCATTGCTTTTCTGTTTCTTGTGTTGCTATATCATAGCAGCCCTATCCTCGTGTTCTGCTACTCAGACTACCATTGACCACTCAGAGAGCCACCACATAGATAGCAGCTATGTGCAGATGCAGTTGCAGCAGTTGGTCAGTCAGCAGCAGGCCCGTTACGACTCTCTGATGCGTGTGGTGCAGCAGCGTGACTCGATTTCCCAGAATATCAACGAGCAGGAGCGTGAGCATATCACCGAAACGGTTACGTCGTGGATTGACTCGCTGGGGCGCAAGGTGACTCAGGAGGCCCGTACCATCGACCGCCAGCGTGACCGATCAGAGGAATTGCGTCAGCAACGTATAATCAACGAGCAGGAGCAATGCATCCAGTCGTGCCAGGAGCGCATCGACTCGCTCTATAATCTCTTACTCGAAAAGACGGCCCTGGAAGTAAACGACACTACCAACTATCACAAAGAGGTTGTAAAACCGGCACACACACCATCGTTCCTGCAACGTGTGCATGACTTCCTTACTACCTTGGTCAATGTCATCGTTTTTGCTGCTATCTTCGCCTTTATCATTCGCTGGAAACGCCGTAAGTCGTAAGATACTCCCTACACCTGAAGCCTTTTCGTGGCTCAAACTCTTCAAAGGAATGGGCTACGAAATGGGCTTTTTTGTTGACCCATCCGGCCATGTCCTTTTGCCATTGTGGAATGATGTGGTGTGGATTGTTAGGATCACGGTAGGGTTGGGCATGTGGATAGACATAGCGGCCTTGATGCGTGGCCCGCGTCTCTTGTGTACGATGCCACCAATAGGTGATGCGCTCGTAGCACTCCCTGAAGTCTGAGGTGAGCATGGTGTATAGAAAGTATTGTCCTGTGAAGCCGTAACGGTTGATCATATTCATGGCCCGCTCACATTCTGCTATCTGTCCGTGTGTGTCACAGCCGAAGCGGATGCGGTTGTTATCGAGCCACTTCACTTTTGCCAGCAGCTGTGCTATCTCATCCGTTACCAGTCGTGCATCGAGGGCCTGGTTAAAGTCCACTCGGTAGCCTCTTTCTATAATCTTTTGCAGCTGCTGTATGCAGTAGTCGCCAGCAGCCAGAATGTTGTTATCCATCAGCACCAGTTTCCGGCGGCCCTCAATGGCTATTTCGTCCACATCCATATATGGCCGGATGGCTCCCTCTTTTTTGGGCACCACACACCAACGGCATTTGTTAGGGCAGCCGCGAGTGAGGAATCCGTAGGCAGTATCTTTCGGAATGTTAGGATAGATGGAGTAGTCTGGCTGCAAACGGTCTATTTCGTCGGGCAACTGGCTAAGAGGATCATAGCCGGTGCCTCCCTTGATGATTTTGTCTGCATCGTAGATGTAAGTATCGTCTGGGGAAAAGTTAAACACCTTCGACATATACACAATGTCGTAGTGCTCCATGGGGCTTGCCCATGAGATTTGCTCACCCCTATTACGCCAGTATCTCGCAATCTTAGCGAGTGCGAGATTGGGGTAAATCGTGGCTCCCCACTTCTTTTTCTTGGCGTGTCCGTCAACGTCCACAAGTCCTATCTTCATATATTAAGCATGTTTGAACAGTCTTATTTTGTAGAAATCCGTCATATTAAGCAGGTTTGAAACTTCTTAATTTTACAGATACCCGTCAAATTCTAATTCATACTGGAGAAAACGCTCGGCGTACCATCGTTTGTATGACATGCCACTGATCCACCAGTCGTAGATGTTTTCGGCTATTTCGCGCTCTTGCTCATCAGTCAAGCCGTCAGACGATGAGCTGGAAGAAAACCCGCGTTTTCCCTTTCCAATGTGTCGGGTCTGGGTGCAGGATGTACCCGTAATCGTCGATTGTCTTCTTTGGATAGCGGTTTGAAGTTGGTTCCAATACCGTACCACAGGGTTTCCGTTGGTAAGAATTTTGAGAAATACCCCCCCCATGTCGTATAGATATGATGGCTTTAATCCAGTTGCGCTTTACATGGGGCCATCGTTCATTCTCTATGCGTTTTTGACGTGGGTTGCTCATTGGGCACCCTATGCAGCCTATACGATGAAAGCCCTGGTCGTAGAGTTCGCAGTGCGGTACTCTTACCACGTCATTCAGGAACTTCCATACATCACGCTCCGTCCAGTTGATGATAGGTGATATCAGCAGGCTTTCTTTGCCACTGATGCAGCCAATGGTGGTTTCTTCGGTGGCATTGGTGATATTGATGCCTTTTGCTTTGCGGTACTCATCCAGGCCGTCTAATGTGCCGCTGTATTTTCGACTGTCAATCTCCACTTCATTGCGTTTCTTGCGTCGGCTGCTTTCCTGCCTTCTGATGCCGATGAGCGTCACCTTACCGGCTCCCGCATGTTCTTTGTATTCCTCACAGCACCAACGTACTTTCTTTGTTGGTAGCAGCTGCTTGCGCTCTGCCACATGATAGATGCTATCCTTGGGCTTTATTAGTTCCACTTCTGGATAGTGCTTCCTGACGAAGCGGATCACCTCTGGCGCATCTACTGAAGTTAGATTCATGTGTCCCTCGAAGCGTACACCGGCCAACTGTGCAATATGATAGAGGGTCTGACTGTCTTTCCCTCCGCTGAAAGCAAGGAAATACCCCCCCCTATTATCGTAGGCCAGAGCCAGCTTCTCGGCTCTCTGCAAAAGATTGATGGAATACTCCATCTTCATTCGCAGGCCCTTACTGGCTCTTGCATACGCTTCCTCTAATGTGATGTCTATTTTCATATCAATTCTTACCTTTACTCTGTTGTGCCATGGCCATCAGTTTACGCTCTTCGTCGGTGGTGGTGTCGAGCGTGATTTGTTTGAAGTCTGGGTATTTCTCCCATATCAGATCAGAGGCTTCAAGAGCCTTTGATACGGTGTCCTTTATCAAGTCCTGAAATCCGTCCAGGTTCTTAATCTCGCTGGTCTCAGGTTCAATGCGGAAAGTTCTGTCATTGATGCCCTGTGCTAATATAATTTTCATAATTTAATGAATTGATGAATTACTTAAATCATTTATTTTTCTTGTGAAGAATGACCCTGTTATACGTTTCCTCAATAGCTTTATATTCCTGTATTGTCATTGGCATAGGTGGGGTCATAGGACGTAACATTGGACGTTTTTTAGGCAATGAGTATTTTTTGTTTGACATAATCGTAATCTTTCTTCATATCTCGAAATCTAATGTTAGTTGTCTGCTTGCTTCTCTGATGCGTTTTTTAGCAACCTTGAAATACTTAGGGTCTTTCTCGATGCCGATATACTGCCTTTTCTCCATGATGGCCGCTACACATGTGGTGCCGCTTCCCATCGTATTGTCTAAAATTACCCCCCCCCATTTGGCTATAAGTCCTTATCAGGTAGCGTAGCAGATCCACGGGCTTTTGTGTCGGATGGAACACAGTGGTCTCATGCTCTTTCTGAATATGGATGATGCTCTGAGGAAATTTCTCGTTGGGTCGGGTAGGGGCCACCTTGCGTATTTGCTTATCGTAGTCATACGTTCTGCCGGTCTTGAACTGTCCGTAACAGTTGTTAGTCCTGGGGTGCTCCAACTTTCCCTGAGAATGATTTGGCTCTCCGATGCCCATCTGAGGGTTATAGACAGGCAGCTGTTTATAGAACACACAAATATCTTCATGGCAGCGCATGGGCATACGGTTGGCATTCAGAAAGCCGGTGCCGCGTCCTTTATCCCATATCAGATTGTATCTCCAGAGCTTCCTGTTGCTTTGCATAAGGTCGCTGGTAAACATTCCCTGGGCAAAGAGTATAATTGCACCATTGGACTTAATAATGCGCTCATATTGCGCCCAAAGTGGCTGGAATGGGATCATGCGGTCCCATTGCGCATTAGGATTGTCTTTGTGAAGCACCTGGTATGGCAGATCACAGATGATGGCATCAATGCTTTCGTCTGCTATCCCTGTCATCAGGTCCAGGCAGTCGCCTAAGTATATGTTGTTTGGCTCTACGTTCATTTCGTTTCTATTGATTTCTTCCTTAGCATTTCCGCAAGCCGTGCCTGTTGCTCTTTCGTCACAACCATTTCCGCTGCCTGCTGCTTCATGTACTCCTGCATCTGCTTCGTCGTGCGTTCCTCCCATGCCTTGTGCAACTTCTTAAAGTGGCAGAAAGCCTTATTGACCCACTTCGTGCGCTTATAGCCATGCTTCATGCCCAGATAGCTGCTCATGGTAATCTTTACGTCGTTGGCATTCTTACCACCTCCCAGTTCCACATGTGGCTCCATGTCGCGGATAGTCATCTTTCTATACGCCTTCTTCAACTTCCTCGGCAATCGCACCTTTTTGAAGTACCGCCTACGCAGCAGTTTCTTATCCGCTTTACTGAAGTAGTGCTTCACATTGATGCTCATGCTAAAAGGCTCCTTCGGCACCTCTACTTTTGGAGTTACCATTTCCGGCTCTATAAAGACAGAAGGAGTCATCTTGACGTTATGCAGCTCTATCACATTCGACATCGGCACCGGCTGCCCAGGCACAATAGGGTGGTCTATCGACGGCTTAATCAGATACACCTTCGTCTTATCAAATGCCGGTACGTCTGCTAAATCATACGTCAGCATTCCTGGCTTTAAGTTCTTCATACGAATAATCTATTAAGAATTTAATAACAATGTCCCGTGTGTCCGCCTCGATTGACAGGCTCATAGGTGGCACAATGGCCGCTGCCTATCTTGCGATAAAGTGTCTCGCTGCCGCCGCAATGACCCCATCCGCCACCGCCGCCATCACTGCAATGTCCCATTTTTAACGTCACCTGAAGCATCAGGTCTCTTAACAATCTCGTCCACATAATCTTGAAATTAAAAAGTTAAACTTATACCCACCCGTTAGTAAGTGAGCCATCTTCATATACTACTGCATAATGGCCTTTTTGTGGCCGTAACAGATATTTGCGCATAACCTTCATGCCGTCCATAAAACTGGCTTTTAAGGTCTCTTCGCAGAGGAAGCATGACCGTTTAAGTAGCAGACGGCCTTTGTACCCAGGTATGTATGGGCGCATATCTACCCATTGTTGACAGCCGTAGGCAAATGGTGATTTCATCTTCATGCCTAATGTCTTCTCGAAAGATACGAAGTGCTCGGTGCCGTGTTGGATTTCTGAGAGTTTTATTTCTCTATAACCCATGTCATCGTAGTGCTTTAGACAGGCTAACAGATCTTCACGCTTATATAGATACGGTTTGACAATGTTTAGATTGATGCGTATCTTTCCTTTCATGGGTAATTCTGAATAGAACTTTTGTCTGTCAAAGGTTGACTTTACGCAACGTATTTCGTCTGCAACATCCTCTCGGTAGTGCTGTACTGATAGATTCATGCCGTCCAATATT
>Ga0310694_10002087_pt1 | contig 21150 bp, 21 predicted proteins | sample 174DNAGHGhighgp2_FD_203884 | JGI IMG/M metagenome (GOLD analysis project Ga0310694, IMG submission 203884) | Sheep rumen microbial communities from Palmerston North, Manawatu-Wanganui, New Zealand - 1742 DNA GHGhigh gp2 (v2) (version 2) | ecosystem: Host-associated > Mammals > Digestive system... | reverse complement strand
TCAGCAACCAGTACAAAAACAAAGTGGGCGGCTGTACGGCTACCACCCGCACGAACGAGGAATCCGACATCCGTTCGGCTACTGATGGCAACGAATGCGGTATTGATCAACCCGTTCGCCAAGTGGCAGAAGGATGGTATCGCGCGCGGGCCAAATATAATGAATGGACGCTGATCAAGGTGCCCGTTCTGTATAAAAGCGATGCCAAACCGACCATGTGCAATGTGATTTTCTCCGCGGGTAACTATCCTGCTTTCCGTGCGAACGATGGTCTGTACGATGGCAACGGTTTGTACGTGGATGATGTGCAAATGATCTATTCTTCGCGCATCGACAAACTGCTCGTTAACGGCAAGGAATGGAAGGGCTTCGATCCGGATACCGATGCGGTGCAAACCTTCAAATTGACTGATGGTGAAGCGCAAACAATGAAGTTCGAAGCCCTGCGTGGCATCGGTACACTGACGAATATCAAAGGCGAGAAAGCGCGCTTTAATGGTCGCAAACTCTCCACCTCGGAAATGACCGTCACGCCCGGCGTGGTCAATGGTACACCGTGGATCATTACCGTCACCGCGGAAGATAACTCCTCTACTCATGTCTATAAAATTAAGGTAATACGTTGATTAGTTTAGAGTTGCATATTGTTGATTACGTGCTGTTTGGAGTCCTTGCGGTTCTCTTTGTGGCACAGGTGTATTGGTACAGCCGTTATATGGCTGCCCCGGCGCGGAAGATGCGTAAGGGCAATAAATCTCAAATCTCAAATCTCAAATCACAAATCACCGAAGGTGTATCCGTCATCCTTTGTGCGCATAACGAAAGTGAGAACCTCTCCCGCTATTTGCAGGCTCTGCTTACGCAGGATTATCCGGAATATGAGGTGATTGTGGTGGATGACGGTTCGGAAGACAGTACGAGAGCCATTATTGAGAGTTATATGGTACATGACCCTCGTCTGCACATGACTTTTGTGCCTTATGGCGCGCGCGTGCGTTCTACTAAAAAATTAGCGCTTACCCTGGCTGCTAAGGCTGCGAAATACGATTTCCTGCTCTTGACCGATGCCGATTGTGTGCCGGAATCGAAATACTGGATCGCTTCGATGATGGCGGGATTTGGCGAGGCACAAGGGGACAAAGCGCAGGGAACCAAAGAAATCGTTCTGGGTTTCAGCCCGTATTTTACAGAGAAAGGACACATCAACCGCTTAGTGCGTTTCGATACGCTCTTCAATGGGCTTCATTACTTAGGAGCCGCAATCGCCAAACATCCGTATATGGGAGTGGGACGAAATCTGGCATACCGCAAATCCCTCTTCTTCGAGTCCGGAGGATTTACCCGGATGATGGATAATAGAGCCGGCGATGACGATCTGTTCGTGAACCATTTGGCGACTAAATCGAATACAGCGGTCGTGGTGAATCCGGAGAGTTATATCTGGTCGCTTTCTAAAAAGACCATGAAAGAGTGGTGGCAGCAAAAACGCCGTCATCTCTCCGTCTCGCCCGCCTACCGTCCGGTGACGAAGTTCCGCCTGACTATCGAGCCCCTTACGCGTGGGCTGTTTTACTTGGCGCTGATGGTAGTAATCGCGTATTCCCTTTACTCCCTCCCTTGTGGGGAGGGTAGGGGAGAGGTTCTGTACTTCGCCTTGGGGCTGTTCCTCGTTCGGTGGGTGTTGCAAACGGCGATTCTCAATGTGTCCGCACGTCGGATGGGCTTGACGAGATTTAATATGTTCAGCATTCTGTGGTTCGACATCGCTCTGCCGCTGGTCAACCTCTGGATGATTGTCGTTCCGAAAAGAAATAACAAATGGTAAATAACGTAATACCGTCATTACGTCATTACGTCATCCCGAAATAACAACTAAAACTAAATAACATTATGGAAAAACAAGAATTGAAAATCAACATTGCTCCTGATAAACAGCAGGGCGTTTTCGCCAACTTGGCGCTTATTGCACATACTCCCACGGAGTTCGTATTTGATTTCGCACAACTGATGCCGGGCGTACCGCAGGCAAACGTCGTTTCGCGTGTGGTCGTTACTCCTGATCAGGCAAAGAAGATCCTTGCCGCTTTGGGCAATAACATCAGCCAGTACGAGCAGAAATTCGGTACGATCACTCCGGTTGGTGGCGCACCGAAAGGCTCTACACTCCCCCTCACCTTCACCGGCGGAGAAGCCTAAATCCCGTAATTACGTAATCCCGAAAAATAACCAAAATAACGTGAAAACATTTCCTGCATCGCAGTTGATCATCAATGCGGATGGCTCTGCGTTTCATCTGCACCTCAGACCTGAGTTCTTGGCAGATAAAGTGATCTTGGTCGGAGACCAGGACCGCGTGAATATGGTAGCATCCTTCTTTGACGAAGGATCTATCGAGTGTGACGTGCAATCCCGTGAGTTTCATACCATTACCGGTAAGTTCCACGGCAAACGTATCTCCTGTATCTCTACCGGTATCGGTACCGATAACTGCGACATCGTCATGAACGAGATCGACGCCCTTGCGAACATCGATTTTGAGACCCGCACGGAGAAAACCGAAAAGCGTTGCCTGGATATCGTCCGAATCGGAACCTGTGGCGGTATGCAAGAGGACATCCCGCTGGGAACCTTCCTCGTTTCGCAAAAATCCATCGGCTTTGACGGTGTGCTCGCTTTCTATGAGGATCGCGACAAGATCGCTGACCTCGGTTTCGAGAAAGCTTTCGTCGATTTCGTGGGTTATCCGAAAAAAGCCGCTGTGCCCTATGTGGTAGCCGCTAATCCCGAACTCGTGGACCGCATCGCGAAAGACGATATGATGCGTGGTTGCACGATCGCAGCGAACGGCTTCTACGGCCCGCAAGGACGTGTACTCCGTGTGCCTCTGGCGGTGCCTGACATCAACGAGAAGATCACCGATTTCCGTTACGAGGGGCAGCGGATCACCAACTATGAGATGGAAGGTTCGTGTATCGCCGGTCTCGCCCTCCACATGGGACACCGCGCTATGACAGTCTGCTGCGTCATCGCTCAGCGTAAGATCGAAGCCGCCAACACCGACTACAAACCCCGCATCAAAGAACTCGTCCACACGGTTTTGGAGAGAATATAAGGCAAAACACAACATTAAGAAAGTTAATACCAAAACACCCCCGCAGCACAAATCTGCAGGGGTGTTTTGTCATAGTAACCGATCGGTTCTAATCCCGATAATCTGCTTAATCTGTTGATTAGAAAGGTCGTTTCGGTGCACGGGCTTTAAATTGCTCGTCACCGTTTTGGATAGTCATGCCTTCCGTTGTACTGACGCACAAAGCAGTCATACCCTCAAAAGGGGTATTCTCTGTACAAGGTATAATATAATTCTTTTTCATAATAATTTTCCTTTCAATTAATTACTTTACTACTTTTCCTTGTACATTGTATTTGATGCCGTTCTTGATAATGAACAATTGTCCGTTCTCGATGACCTTTGTACTTTGTACATTGTCCCCTTGTACATTCTCCACGGCTGTCGGCGTTTTGGGGGCTGCTATCACAAGACGTGCCGGAGCATGACGCGGAACACTCTCTTGACCGCCTAAATTATTGATACGGAAATAGGCACGGAAGCCCTTCATGGAAGTAGCGTCCGAAGAGTCCGACCAATAGAGATTGTTGCTCTCGCCTACGAATAAGTAGGACACATTGCCGTGCGGCAGTGTAGAGCGGCCGATGGTTCCGATGAAGTTGACTTCGCCGCTGCCTGTAACAATACCGGTGCTTGTCGTAACGGTCACGCCGGTAAAGAGAAGCGAGGTCATCACCTCTCCTGTGTTTCCCCAACGGATGAGATACGGCATGCCTGCCTCAATCTCCGTAGCCGAAGAGATATTGATGTCCAATCCATTACCGTTTCTGGTTGCCGACTGGAAGATATATAGTTCACAGCCTGCCAACGGACCGGCAGCAATCTCGCTTGCGGTGAGGCTGAACGGAAGGCAGATAGTATTGAAGAAACCGTCCTTGTACATGTCGCGCACGATAGTCAAATCGGTAGCACCTGTGCCTATGAGAGCCGCCATAGCATCCTCGATACCGGATACATCATCGCGGGTATTGGGAGCCTGTACATCTTGTACAAGACGCACGCTTGAGCCCATGCATCTGTAGCGATATGTGAAAGTATATATATGGCTATCATAGAACATAGTAGCATCAGCACGCTTGTCACCCATAGCATCAGCAGCAGCCGTTGCTAACCAGTAGTAGCCATATTCACCAGCTTGACCCACATACTGATATTCCGATACAGGCTGATTTTCGTATTTTGGGTCTGGTCTATAGCTGTTAAATCCTGCTGCGGGAAGGAATACTGCGCCTTGATTCTGTAAGGTAGCCCATTTGTCCAAATCCAGCTCGTTGGTTGTAAATGCTCCGCTTGTCCCGGTGATAGTCAGCGTAACGCCGTCTGCTGTCCATCCGTCCGGCAGGAGGAGAAGACCGGCTTTACCGTCAACGGTGGCTTTGGTCCAGAGATTAGCGGCATTGTCGCGTCCCTCCAGAATATACAGCCACTCCGCTTTATTGAGCGTACGCCATCCGTCACCAAGGTCTTCAGCAGCAGCCGTTCCCCAGTCGTTAGCCGTACCGAACTCGTATTCCTCGCCGGTGATGTCCTGCAGGAAATCGGCTCCATTGTTCGATATATAGGTAGGATTCGTACCCGTTCCCCAGCAGAAGAGGTCAATCCATTCCGCCTGTGAGGCACGGCCTGTATAGACATTATTGCCGGGTGCTGCACCGATATAGTCATATTGGTTCACTGCAAAGCGCCATGTGTCAGTAGAAGCGAGGTACTGCAGGTTACCAGAGGAGAAGTTCACCTTGCCGCCGGTGCTGTTGATGGAGAACTCACCCGTCAGTTTGCCGGTAGCAAAGCCCGGGTCGGGGGTGGAGCCGCCTCCGCCTTCGCCACCCTCATCGTCATCATCTGCACCACCTGTGCCAAAGATAGCACTCTGGGTGCCGGTCTTGGCATTAGGGAAGGATGTATTGACGCCGAATCCGGCCGAATTATGTATTGGTTGTGCTTGGTCGCAAAGCAGATAAGTCAGTTCCTCAGTGCTGGTCTGCCCTTTGATAAAGATAGCAAAACGCGCCGGGTCTTGCGTGCCGTCCCAATACATTGATACCAGACCGTTGGTGATGGTGATCCACGCCGAGCCGTTCCACTGTTGCAGCGCATACACTTCTTTCTTGGCACGGTTGGTAGCGTTAACCTCTTCCCCATAAGCCACGCATGCAGCGTTCACCTGATCGCGCACACCGTTGCCGTACTTGCTCTCATCAGCCGGTTCGAACTGACCTAAATACACGACACGCCACGGTCCGCGCGGTTTCTCGTTGACTACGGCAACCGTACTATTGACATCACGGGGTTCAGCCAAATCATTCACTACGACTGCATTTGTGGGATACGAGGAGGGGTTCACATGCGCGTCATAGCAATACTGGAAAACACCCTTGTCGCTCACGATGGAAGCGGTAATCTTGTTGTTTGCATCGTAATCTACACTGCCATATCCGGCAGCCCCGGTCAGACGGTAGTAAACCGTATATTCGCCTTCCTCGGTAGCGGTAGGCAGAGCCGTACTCCATGAGGTACCGTCCGTTGAGTATTCGAACGTGCCGTTCAATGCAGCACCGCCGGAAATCAGTTCCTGTGCGCTGCCCGTATAGAACAATGCCTTGGCATTGGGCATCTCAACCACCGTGGGAGCCGTCCCGGATGTCGGGTAGAGCAGGTCGCCGACGAAGGTCACGTTCAGCGTTGTGCCAAAGGAGGTATTGTACCCATTCAACTGGTCTGTCCGCACGTGGCACTTGGTCGTCTTGACTACACTTTTGATGAAATCGGGGTTCTCCGCATCGTCTGTCCATAATGTCATACCAAAGTTAGAGCCGGCATTAGAGTTCGGATAACAATATACATCCGTCAATGACGTACAGCCTATGAATGCATCTGCACCGACTTGCATGACGTTAGCCGGAATGACAATCTTGGGCAGGTAGGTACAATTGGCAAAAGCATTCAGCCCGATAAATTGAATCGTACTTGCCATCTTGACCGATGTCAGGTTAGGAAGCGCATTAAAGCAGCGTTGACCTATAGAGGTAACGCCATTTTCAATCACGATGCGTTTAATGTCTGCTGCATTGGTCTTTACCCAAGGAGGACAGTTTGGACCTGATTTTTCCTGCAAATAATTATCCATCGCCCCAGAGCCGCTGACAGTCAGCGTACCGTCATCGGTGAGCGTCACGGTGCAACTGCTGCTCGTCCATGAGCCGGTGGCTGCCCACATTGTCGCGGAGCATAGCAGCACCGCCAACAGAGAAAATAGTTTTAGTTTTCTCATAATGTTTTTGTTTTTAATTGTTGTATATTTAAAATATTTTTTGTATCTTTGCACCCGATTTACATCTAAAGTATGGATTAAGACCGATTGATTGGTGGTGATAAACACCGTTATTAACGTTCCGTCCCCATACTTTATACATCCAAAAACTGGATAGTTCATTGGGCTTTTGACCCCGCATTCGCAACGATAGTGTTCAGATGTATCAGATGTTAATCGTGCACAACTTAAAGTTTAATGTTATGACCTACATTGGTATTGACGTAAGCAAGGATTCGTTCGTAGCAGCTTATCCGACTAAGAGTGGTTATACCACCAAGACATTCCCTAACACCACTAGTGGTGTGCGCAAGTTCGTTAACTCGCTACCAGCGGACTGCCATTGTGTGATGGAAGCGACTGGCAACTACAGCATGCTCCTCCTCTATCTGCTTCAACAGGCTAACATTATCGTTAGTATGGAGAATCCGCAGAAGATTAAGCATTTTGCACGTGCTATGCTGTCCACTACTAAAACAGACGAGATTGATGCTAAACTGATTGCCACGTATGGTGAGAAGATGACTCCTGCACCCTACAAGATTCCCTCGGAAAGTATTATTCTGCTAAAGCAGAAACGTACTGTTCTTAGGCAACTAAAGAAGCAGCTTACTGCTACAATCAATCTCCAACAATCGTTAGCAGTGTTGCCCAAGCAAGATCCTGCAAGTAAAGTAGCCATAGAGCAAACTGTTAAATTCTTGCGCAAACAGATCTCTAAAATGGAAGAGGAGATAACTAACCTTTCCACTAAAGAGTTTGGACGTCAAGTTAAACTGTTAACCTCTATTAAAGGTATAAGTGTTACTATCGCGTCTGCGCTCATCTTAGCTACCGGAGGATTTACCTACTTTAGCAATGCCAAGCAAATATCCCGATTTCTCGGTCTTTGCCCTACCTACCAACAATCCGGTACGTCAGTCAATTTCAAAGGTCACATTAATCGCAATGGAGATACACATCTGCGCAGTCAAATGTATGTCGCTGCTTTCGCATCTATTAGGTGTAATGCTGCTTGCAGAGAAACTTACGAACGTCTGCGTGCGAGAGGCAAATCCGGCAAACTTGCCGTTGTTGCTGTCGCCAACAAACTTATCCGACAAGCATTCGCTATTGTCACTAACAATCAACCTTATATAGAAGGATTTGTATCATCTTATGCGAAAAATTAATTTTTTTACTAAATTTTTATTATAGTTCGTTAATACTTGTGGCTTGCGCCACGTTAATTGGTTGTTATATTGTTATGTTTTATAGATAGCTTTTACTTAAATCTTAACGAGAGTACATAAAGAAAGCGTGCGCTTTCGCTGCTTCCATTTGATTCTTCGAGGTCCTAGACTTACCTTTGTACTTCAAATTTATGCACGGAAAACTCACGCTGAAAACGTGAGCGTACATAAAACCATGCTTGAAGTACAAATGATTCTTTTTTAACTTGTCTAGGGTTTCGAAGAATCAAGACTTGGCTTTTTACGCTATATTTATATGTCTTGCGTAGCGACTACGCGGGTTGGTTTCGTTTTTATGCCATAGGCGGGGTGTTATGTTATTTTATTTGGTCTATGATATCTTGTGCGGGCGTACCCATCAGGCTGATAGCAGAGAGTTTCTGCCCCATGTCTTTGAGCGAGTGACCGCAATGGTACAAAGTATCGTCAATTATCAGCCAGCGGTCGTGCGAAGGTTTGCCCCAGACGAACGTGTCTATCGGCTCCACGCCAGCCGTGGCATTGTGCGCGTCACGCAAGGCGCGGAAATCCTTTTCGCTATAGATAGCCGCCGTCACGCCTTTTTGTCGCACATCCAGCATCTCAAAAGTAGAAGCATCTACATACCGGTCGATGATGATGACACGGCGCTGGGCAGTCTTGATCAGTTTCTCCAGAACCACGCGTGCTGCAAAGAACTCACCGCCAAAGAACACCTGCTCTACCGGTGTCTGGTTCGTACGGACAAAGAATTCAATCTTTTCTTGGTGGTCGTGGAGCTCATTTTCGATGGCGCGGAAACGTTTGTCCACCCTTTCTTCGAGATGTAATAATTGCTGATTGACCGCATAGCCGCGAAGCATATACTCTTTCAATACACGAGTAGCCCAACGGCGGAATTGAGTGGCATTAGCACTATTAACGCGGTAGCCCACAGAGATAATCATGTCCAAATTGTAAAAATCTATAGAACGAGCTACCTTACGATTGCCTTCCAATCGAACTACTCTAATTTTTTGAGTAGTTGCTTCCGGCTCTAATTCATGTGTCTTAAATATCCCTTGAATATGGTAGGTGATATTGTGCTCTTTCACACCAAATAGCATTGCCATCTGCTGCTGTGTCAGCCAGACCGTTTCATCTAATAACTGCACATCCAATTGGAGCGTTCCGTCTTCGGATTGATAGACAACAACGCTTTCATCAGTTGGGTTATATAGTGCTAATTCATTTGCCATCACTATATCATGCATACATATCCGCTGCAAAATTACTACAATTTTTTGACATACGCAAGAAATCTGGCAAAAAAATTTGCGTATGTGCGAAAAAAAGCGTACCTTTGCACGCAATTTTATATTTTGAGATATGAAAAAGAATAATGCAATTAATCGTGCCCTTGCGGCTAAGAACATGTTTAACCCTGTGACTGCGTGCATTTGTACATTGTACATGGTCACTTTGTCACTTCTATTCACCGCTTGCCGGCACAAAGAGCAAGCACAATCCTTCCAATACAACGTGGATAAGTTTTATGATCTGGAAATCCTCCGCTACGACGTGCCGGAGTTCGATTCGTTGAGTCTGCAACAGAAGCAGCTCGTTTACTGCCTTTCCGAGGCTGCCCTTTGGGGACGTGATATCCTCTTTGACCAAAACGGTCGCTACAACCTGCGTATCCGTCGTGCCTGCGAGGCGCTATACCTCAACTATCCGTACGACAAAAATACGGATGAGTTTGCGGCTTTTGAGCGCTACCTCAAACGCGTTTGGTTCTCCAACGGCATCCACCATCATTATTCCGAGGATAAGTTCCTGCCGGAATTCGACCAAGCTTGGTTCGAATCAGCTTGCGCTGAAGCAGGTGTCACGTACGACGAGGAGATTCTCCCCGTTATATTCGACCCTGCTGTCATGCCCAAACGCACAACCGCGCAGGATGGTGTGGATCTTGTGCTCAACTCCGCCGGTAACTACTACGGCGAGGGTGTCACCCAAGCTGAAGCGGAAGCGTGGTATGCTGCGCACAAGGACAACAGCCCCGAACCGATGTGGATCGGGCTCAACTCGCAACTCGTTAAGAATGAGTATGGTCAGATTGAAGAGCGCGTCTATAAAGTGGGTGGTCTCTACGGCGAAGCACTCGAACATGTCGTTTACTGGCTCCGCGAGGCACTCCAATACGCGGAGAACGACGCCCAGAAACTCGCTATCGAGAAGATGATCTCCTTCAACGAGACGGGCGACCTGAAGACCTTCAACGAGTATTGTATCGCGTGGGTGCGCGACCTCGACAGCCGCGTGGACTTCGTGAACGGTTTCACAGAGACCTATTCCGACCCGCTGGGAATAACCGGTACATGGGAGTCGATGGTGAACTTCAAAGACCTTGCGGCTACCAAACGTACCCAACTCATCTCATCCAACGCGCAGTGGTTCGAGGACCACTCCACCACCGATCCCAAATTCAAGAAAGAGGAGGTTAAGGGTGTGACCGCGAAAGTTATTACCGCGGCTATCCTTGCCGGCGACTGCTATCCCGCTACGCCGATCGGTATCAACCTGCCGAACGCCAACTGGATTCGCAAAGAGTACGGCTCCAAGTCGGTCACGATCGACAATCTTATGCACGCGTACAACGAGGCAGCGAAAGGTAACGGCTTCAACGAGGAGTTCATGATCGACGACGAGATCCGCAGCCTTTACGAGCAATACGGAGCCCTCTGCGGCGATCTGCATACCGACCTCCACGAGTGCGTCGGTCACGGTTCCGGCAAACTCCTGCCGGGCGTTTCCAAGGATGCCCTCAAGGAGCACGCTTCGACCATCGAAGAAGCCCGCGCAGATCTCTTCGGCCTGTATTTCCTCGGCGACCCGAAACTTGTTGAGTTAGGCCTCCTGCCCAACGAAGAAGCCTTCAAAGCCGGTTATTACCAGCAGCAGATGAACGGCCTCATGACCCAACTCGTGCGTATCGAGCCGGGCAAAGACATCGAGGAAGCGCACATGCGCAACCGCCAACTCATCGCCAACTGGGTCTATGAGCATGCCACCAACAAAGAGGTGGAGATCATCGAGCGCGACGGCAAACATTACCTCCGCATCAACGACTATCAGGGTCTCCGCCGTCTCTACGGTGAACTCCTCGCTGAGATCCAACGCATCACCTCCGAAGGCGACTACGCAGCGGCGAAAGAGATGGTCGAGAAATACGCGGTGAAGGTGAATCCCGAACTGCATAAAGAGGTCCTTGCCCGCTATCAGAAACTCAATCTTGCGCCCTACAAAGGTTTCGTGAATCCTGTTTACACCGCCGTGCGTGACGAGGAAGGAAACATCACGGATGTCAAGATCGACTTCACGGAAGGTTACATCGAGCAACACCTCCGTTACTCCCGCGACTACTCGCCGCTGCCCGATGTAAACTAATTGTATTAGATTGTCTTTAATTGTTGACAGATATAATTTTTGAACAATTTTGATAATTTTGGAATTATAAAAATCTGTTTAATCTGGTTAATCTGTGGACCACGTTAAACTTCCGATATCAAAATCTATAGCCAATAGAATCCTTCTATTGCAGGCTATCCATGGAGATCCGCTCATGCGGGTCTCTTCGGATATGCCCGACGACGTCCTCGTCCTCCACGATGCCTTGCAAAAAATCAGAGAACTCTATGGCACTCCAAAGGAGTATGCTTCTTACCCCTCTCCCTCCCCTTGCGGGGAGGGTCGGGGTGGGGTTATTCCCTTGAAAAACTGCGGTACCGCCCTCCGCTTCCTCCAAGTCCACATCGCCAAATGTTATCCCGGAGCACCAATCACCCTTACTGGCGATCCGCGGCTCATGGAGCGCGACGGCAAGCCCACCACCCAAACGACCTCTGCCCTCATCCTCCACGGTGAACCCATCCCCGTCACTCCCAACGAATCCCCCTATATAACCCTCTCCCGCCGCATCAAAGAGGCGTACGAGAAAAAGGACACCCGTTCATCTCTTCCCCCCTCTAGGGGGGGACTGAGGGGGGCTTTAGAACCCGACTGGTCCTCCGCGGCCTTTTGGTATGAGTACGTAGCCATCCATGGCGGCGAGTTACTCCTCGAAGGTCTCCAACCCGATTCCCTCCAAGGCGACCGCATCGTCGCCGACCTCTACGCCACCCATTTCGGCGTCCAAACGACCTTCACCCCCGAAGGAGCACGCATAGCCAAAACTCCCTCCCTCTTTTCCCCTCCCCCTGAGGGGAGGGTTAGGGTGGGGTTTTTCAACTGTCCGGATTTATATCCGGCAGTGGCACTGACTTGCGAAAGATTAGGTATAGAACTAATGGCCACCGGTACTGACCGTCTCCGTTTCAAAGAGTCCGACCGTCTCGAGGCGGTCCGTCTCCACGAAGTCCGCAACGACCACCGTATGGCGATGGCGCTTTTGGCGGCTGGCTATAAACCCCTCCCGACCTCCCCACAGGGGGAGGAGAGTGATTTGCAGCGAATCATCGCCAAAAGCTATCCCCAATTCCCCGAGATTTATCATCGTCTTACGGTAGAATCCCGACGGTCGAACGACGGTCAAACGACAGTCAAGGCTTGCGTCAGTGCTCTGTCGGTTACCCACATTACCCCGATTCGGGGCGTCAACGATGACCATTTAGGCAAAAAACATGCCCTCTCCAAACTCATTCATGCCGCCACGACGGAATACGTCTGGCTCCACGATGACGATGTCATACTTCCTCCAGCGGCAGTTAAAGGACAAAGTGACAAAGTACCAAGTACAAAGGACTTGTTCGGCGAAGCCGATCTGATCATCCTTCCCCTCCGCATGGAATCCTCTCCTTCTTTGGGGCGTGCTAATAGACAAGAAACTTTCAATTTTCAATTTTCAATTTTCAATTTATTACAGATTGCCGAATACGCTGCCATCCAGGAACTGACCATGCGTACCGCCAAACGCGGACATGCCGTCATGTGTTCCGGCGCGAACCTCATCGTCCGCCGCGAAGCGTGGCTCGCTTGCGAAGCCGATCTCCACCCCGAGATTCCTTCCGGTGACGATATGTTCCTCTTGGAAGCTATGAAAAAGCGCGGCTATAAGATTGCCGTCATCGACGAACCCGATTTCACCGCCGTCGTTCGCCCTGCTCCTACTTGGCGTGCTTTCTTCCGCCAGCGAATGCGTTGGGCTGGCAAAGCGCCCAAATACACCGACCCGGACATCCTCCGTTGCGGCGCACTCGTCGTAGCCGCTAACCTCCTTCAACTCCTCTGTCCTCTGATCCTCCTGATCAAGTTCCCGATAGAGTACTCTCTCATCCGCCAAAGAGAAATCACAAATCACAAATCACAAATCACAAATCGCAAATCACAAATCACAAATATAGAACCACGTACTCCGTGGTACGTGGCTCTTTTGCTCGAGCTTCTCTATCCCTTCTATATCCTCTTCTCTCTCCTCGGCGGCCTCTTCCGCCAAAAGAAGTGGTGAGCAAGTTCTACGGATGGATGTACACGGAGATCTACCATGGAATGAGAAGCCCCTCCAACTCCCCAATGAGGGGAAGAGAAGGGATGAACCTGTATATCACCCACCCGAAAGACATATACCCTTAGCGTGGGCTCAATACTGCAAAACTTTCTTAGCCACATGAGCACGATTCATTTTGCGCTGCATAATTACACAAAAAAATGACACTTGCAAATAAAAGTGCCATTTTTCTGTATTTTTATAGTTTTTTCGGCTTATTACGCTTATCTTGGCGCACACTTGCGCTGTTATGTTAATTTGTATTGCCCCTTTCCTTCTGTGTTTTCCCCGCTTAACGGGGACAACCTCATGCTGTCAGTGCCAGCAATGGTTATACTATGCCGGAGTGCCGATTTCATATAAATACTCCGGAGCGATGTCCAAGCGACCATCTTGCCAAGAAACAGTCCAGCCGTCCAACTGAAATTGGCTAAACAATTTTTTGTCTTGAAGTGACACAAACAAAGGATGAGACGCGATAAAATCTTTCGCATCAAACACTCTTTGCTCGCCATTAGAAAATGACAGAGACAAACGATAATCACCTAAATACTTGGCACTATTTACCCAAATCAGATTCATATCAGTCAAGTGGTTCAATGTTAATAATCTCTTCCCCTTTTTCCATGCGAAGCCAATTCTCTTTCAGTTCGTCCTTATGTTGATCATACCACTCATATACAAGATTCAAAACGCGGCGAGGTAAGTTACCATTGATTTCGCCGGTATTGATATCCATAGTAGCTCGGTAGTCATTATAACGAATATGGAAATGTGGAGGATTGTGCTCCGAATTATACATCGTGATAACGATTCCATAAAAACGACTAATCTCAGGCATAAATTTAAATAGTTTAATGATTTTGCGCTGCAAAGATACTACAAATTTTGCACATACGCAAACATTCGGGCATTTTTTTTGAAAAAAAGCGATTTATCGCGTTTATTAGGGTATTGGACTGCTATTGGGAGCTTGCTCACGGATAGTTGTCCTATATCCTGATAAGCAGGGACTTCAGTCCCTTTTTCATAAAAAATGTCCGCGGTGCTTAGTATATGTCCGGCAATATGCGACCTTATTTTCGGTGGGACCCTGTTTATATTTTATAAATAGGGAGGACCGACGTTACACAAAAAAAATGACACTTGCAAATAAAAGTGCCATTTTTATGAATTTTTATTGCTTTTAAAACAGATTATTACCCATTATCTTGTCCCTTTGTACATTGTTTGTCCCTTGTACATTGTCCCTTGTACATTGTCCCTTTGTACATTGTCCCTTTGTACATTGTCCCTTGTACATTGTCCCTTTGTACATTGTTTGTCCCTTATTGGAGTCCTTCAATCAGTTTGTCCAAGGAAGGAATGATGCTTTTCAATTCGTCCACAGACACATGCTTGGTGACCTCGGCGCCTAATTGGTTGGGGATATCTTTGGCTTGTTCCTCCATCGCTTTGCCGGCGTCTGTCAGGCAGACGATGCGTTGCCGGGTATCTACCTCGCCTTTGACACGCGTCACTAATCCCTGACGCTCCATCCGTTGCAGGAGCGGCGTGACGGTATTGGTTTCTAAAAGAAGTCTCTTAGCGATGTTATTCACCGGTTGACGGTCTTTTTCCCACAGAACTAACAATACTAAATACTGCGGGTACGTGATCCCTAATTGTTCGAAATAGGGACCATACGCACCGGCAATCAACCGCGCCGCCGTGTAAAGACGGAAACAGAGTTGGTTATCTAATTTCAGTTGTTCGTACATCGGTTGAAGTCAAAGTACAAATTATTTGTTGTATCGGTTAAAGTTATATTGTTTGCGTAGTTCTGCCTGCTTTTCCGGGCTTAGGGAAGTGAAATACGCTTTCCATCCGGGGCAGAAGTTAATGTGCCAGCGCCAGAATTTGCCTAAAACCGAATTCGGTTTCGCATCATAGTGTGCGCGGAACTTACAATTTTCACATGCGTGTGCCATAACGATTTAACATTTTAACAATTTAACAGTTTAACGTATTCATCCCAACACCACGTCAAGAGCCATCCTCAGTACAAAACCGATCGCAAAACCGATGGTGGATAGGTTTGAGTGTGTGCCCTGCGAAGCTTCTGGAATCAGTAATCCTATTGCAAGAGTTGTCATCAATTAGCCGGAGCCCATTTGCAACGAACGGGCGAGATGATAGCGCCTTCTTTTTTCAACTCAGCAAACGCTTTATCGACCTCTTTGCGGTCGGCGTTCAATGCCTTTGCTACGTCACCTGCCGAAACCGGCTTGCCTGCTGCACGCATGGCAGCTAATACTTGCTCTTTCATAATTGTATCCGAAGTTATTGTTATTTAGCCAATTCGGCTACGATGTTTGCCTCAAAATCTTTGGGCTCGGCTACCGGCGCAAAACGCTGGATTGTCTTACCGTCCTTGGAGACGAGGAACTTGGTGAAGTTCCAAAGAATATCGTTCTCTTTCTTGTACGTCTTGCTGATACCTTTGAGCATGAGGTGCGTAGCTTTCGCTTTGACGCCTTTGTATTCCTCGGTCGGAGCTTGTGTCTTGAGGTACTCAAATACGGGGTTCGCGTTCGCGCCGTTGACATCGCTTTTTGCCATGAGCGGGAAAGTAACGCCGTGGTTCAGGCGGCAGAACTCTTCGATCTGCTCATCGCTGCCCGGCTCTTGGTTGGCGAACTGGTCGCAGGGGAAACCAAGGATGACGAAACCTTGATCTTTGTATTTCTTGTACAACTCTTCCAGACCGTCGTATTGCGGGGTGAAACCGCACTTGGATGCGGTGTTGACGATTAGAATTACTTGTCCTTTGTAGTCCGAAAGGGATACTTCTTTGCCTCTGTTAGAGAGGACTTTGAAATCATAAATGGTTGCCATATTATTGTTCGTTTTTAAGTTACATGAATTGATTGTTAGCACGATGCATGCCGACCAAAGCATGCACCGTAAGGAGTGAATGAGTGCCATATTACATCATTGCGATCAGGAAGTTCTCGTATCCGAGTTTATTGATGTAACCCAGGTATTGTGCTTCCCAAGCCATGTGAGCCTGCTCGCCTTCGATCCATTTCTCGATCAGTTTCTTTGTTACATAATCATCATTGAATGCTTCTGCCAATTTGCTGAGCTCTGCAATCGCATTAGGATTGTAGTCACCCTCAATCTGTTGTTTGGGGTCGTCGCAGAAGGGGAACTCGATCGTCTTCATCGCCTCTTGCAGGTCTTCCGGTTTGCAACCAAGCTCAACCAGACGGTTCAGTACTTCTTCCGCCTCGTCCCATTCTTCCTCGGCTTCCTCTTTCCACTTGTCTGCCAACTTGTTCCATCCGTTCAAACGGTCGTACGCCGAGAATGCGAAATGTTGCTTACTGTTTCCAAACCACACTGCGCCTAAGTACGCAAATGCCTTCAATGCTTCTTCTTTACTAATAATAGTATAATTTTAAAGGTCTAAAATAATTGTTGTTTTTGATGATTTATGTCGCGAACGACTAAAATCGAGTACAAAGGTACAATAAATATTTTAATATCGCAAGCGATATATATTGAAATATGGCATTTTCTTAATATGAGTATATAATTTCTTAATAATTTGCTTATATGCTCTGGCGTTCTTTCCTTTTTGTCCCTGATAGGATAGAGGCATAAAAAAACTTACGCGCGTACTTTATAAGGTACGCGCGTATGTATGCGTGAGAGGATTATAGTTGACTTGAACTATAAACCCCTTTCATCCGACTATTAGACCACTCCGCTGAAGCCCATGAATGCCATTGCCAACAAACCGGCCGTCAGCAAAGCAATTGGTGTGCCTTTCATCGCTTTCGGCACTTTTGCCAAAGCGAGTTGCTCGCGGATACCGGCAAATAATACCAGAGCCAAACCAAAACCAATCGCAGTAGCTAAAGCATACAAGGTTCCGGTCAGTAAGTTAGCACTTAAAGCACCCTCACCCGGCAGTTTTTGCAATAATTGCTCTGAATCAGCTACGATCAAAGCCACACCTAAAATACAGCAGTTGGTGGTGATCAACGGCAGGAATACACCTAATGCCTGATACAAGGACGGACTCACTTTCTTCAATACAATCTCAATCATCTGCACAAGCGCAGCGATGACGAGAATGAACAAAATGGTCTGCAAGAAGATGAATGTGTTCGGATCTCCGAAGATATTGGTTCCCAGATTAACCAGCAGCAACTGCAGCAAATAGGTCACTACCGTTGCCACTGTCAGCACAAATGCTACCGCAGCACTCATGCCAAGCGCTGTGTCAATCTTCTTACTAACTCCCAAGAACGGGCAAATACCCAAGAACTGGCTCAATACGATATTGTTAACAAAAATCGCAGAGATAAATATCAAGAAATATAACATAACTCTTTACCTTTCTATTTTATTTTTCACCTTTCATCTTATTAACAATCGCCATCAGGTAAGCCAGTGCGATGAACGCACCCGGTGCCAAAACGAATACCAATACTTTGCATTCGTCACCCGGCACAGCCCAGCCGAAGATGGAAGCGGAGCCCAAGAACTCACGAACGGCACCAAGCAGAGTCAGCGCAAGCGTAAAGCCAAGACCCATGCCAATTCCGTCCAATGCACTCAGACCGACGCTGTTCTTCGCAGCAAAAGCCTCTGCACGACCTAATACGATACAGTTCACTACAATCAACGGAATAAACAAACCTAATTTCTCGTCAATTACCGGAAGGTATGCTTTCAACAGCAATTGAACAATGGTCACGAACGTAGCGATTACGACGATAAATGCCGGAATACGTACCTTGTCCGGAATCAGGTTCTTGAGCAGTGAGATCACTACGTTCGAGCAAATCAGCACGAACATCGTAGCCAATCCCATACTCATACCGTTCAACGCACTGGTGGTAGTAGCCAGAGTCGGACACATACCGAGAACCAGTACAAAGGTCGGATTCTCTTTGAGAATACCGTTGGTTAGTGTTTTTAATCCATTATTCATTTGTTACCTCCGTTTCTTCATTAGCGGTTTCTACTTGGATGGAATCGTTGGCTACCTCTTCCGCCTCGTGATGCAACTGACTTGCGCCGGCTACAGCCTCCACTTCAATGCCTTCCACCTGTTGAGCAGCCTTCCATGCATGGTTAACGGCTTTCAGGAATGCGCGGGATGAGATCGTAGCCGCCGTGATAGCATCTACGTCACCTCCGTCTTTGTTCACCTTAAAATTGCCGGTTGCCTGACGACCAATGATGCATTGACTCTCTTTCGTCGGGTCGTTGAACCAATCTGCGATATGATCACCCAAGCCCGGAGTCTCTTGATGCTCCAGCACTTTGTAGTTGAGAATCTTGCCTTCGTTGTCAAAACCGACCATGATCTTCTGCTTGCCGCCGAAACCGACTGCACTGGTCTCCACTGCCTTACCGATCACCTGACCGTTCAGCGCAATGACATTCACCACGCAGATATTGATGGTATCCAACTTAGCGGTGTCCTGTTTGTTCTGCTCGGTCAATGCAACCGAATCAGACGAAACGACCGTGATCTGCACCGAAGCATCTGCATCGGGCAGCACCACCTCTTTCAATGCGGCAGCGAGTTTCTGCTCTTTCTGCTGCTGGATGTTCTTCTTGGTCAGCAGATATACGCCTGCTAACGCGCCTGCGGCTACCATACAAATGATAACCAGGCTGAGCAGCATATTCGGGAGTGAACTCTTTAATTTTTCCATATCAGTACCTCCTTATTTCTTTTTTTCGCCGAAACGTTGCGGACGAATCTTGTTCAACAATGGAACGCAAGCGTTCATAATCAATATAGCGAACGACATACCTTCCGGATAAGCACCCCATGTACGGATCACCATCACAATAACACCGATGCCGATACCGAAGATGATCTTGCCCCATGCACTCATCGGGCTGGTTACGTAGTCCGTAGCCATGAAGAATGCGCCTAACATCAAACCACCGGTCAACAACTCGTATGCTACATAATGGCAGGTATCCATTCCTTCCGGTAATGCACCACACCAACCCGTGCAAGCGGCAAACAAAGCGACCGTAGCAATGATACTAACCGGTATATGCCATGTGATCACTTTCGTGCAGATCAGGAACAGACCGCCCAAGATCAATGCTAAAGCACAAACCTCACCGAGTGAACCTCCGATGAATCCATAGAAAGCATCCATCAACTGCGGCAGCGCATCAATCGATTTGGCTACATCGCCCGCAGCCTCTGAATTAGCATGCTCTTTTACGATATACTTCAAGTAATAAAGCGGGGTGGCACCCGTGTTTGCATCGGTAGCGGCATGACCCATAATGAGCGACTGGAATCCTTGTGCTTTCGGCCATGTAGTCATTTGTGCCGGGAACGAAATCAGCAGAAATACACGACCGACCAAAGCCGGGTTGAACGGGTTCTGACCCAAACCGCCGAAACTCATTTTTCCCACACCGATGGCTACTACTGCGCCGATCAGAATGATCCACCATTCAATGTTCGACGGCAGGTTGAATGCCAACAACAAACCGGTCAGTACGGCGGACAGATCGCCGATCGTTTGTCTTTTCTCTTTGAGCACAAAGCGGCTGATGAGCCATTCCGTGCACACACAGACTGCCACCGAAATAGCTGCTGTGATCAGCGCGCCCCAGCCGAAATTAAACACCGATACCGCATAAGCCGGCAGCAGCGCTAAGATGACCAGAAGCATATTCCGGCGAACACTATCACCACTGTAAGCGTGAGGAGCCGGAGCTACAATAAAATTTTTCATATCAAATTAAATTTCAATTCTCAAATTTCAAATTTCAAATCACTTCTTCGCGTTTCTTTCACGGATAAGTGCTCCCACTTTGGCTTTGCCGGGACGCATCGAATCCAACAGACGGCGGTGAGCAGGACAGGTAAAGACGCAACAACCGCAATCGATGCAATCCATAATGTCGTGCTTCTCCATCTCGTCCCACATCTCCAGTTCACCCAAGCGGCTCAACAGGAACGGCTCCAAGCCCATCGGACATGCTTGTACACACTTACCGCAACGGATACAGTTCTCCTCCTCCGGACGAACGCTCTCTGCTTGCGGCAGGAAGAGCAGACCCGACAGACGTTTGTTAGCCGGCATGCCTTCTACGTGATCCATCGCGCGACCCATCATCGGACCGCCGCCGATTACCTTACCCGTATCAGCAGGAATACCGCCAGCCAAAGCAATCACTTCCTCAATCGGCGTACCAAAACGTACGCTGTAGTTGCCCGGTTTCTGGACTTTCTTACCGGTTACGGTCATTACACGGCTGATCAACGGTTTGTTCTTCTGTACAGCCTCATAAACCGCAAAGATAGTAGCTACGTTATCTACTACGGCACCCACCTCAATCGGCAGCGCACCACTCGGCACTTGACGACCGATACATGCGTCAATCAATTGCTTCTCACCTCCTTGCGGATATTTGAGCTTCAACGGCAATACATTGATACCCAACTTGCTGTTGGCTAACTTGGTCATGTGCTCGATGGCATCTTTCTTGTTGTTCTCAATACCGATGATAGCACGATTGACACCTAATGCCTTTTTCAGAATCTCAATACCGATGATGATCTCCTCGCCGTGCTCCAACATCAACTGATGGTCGCAGGTCAAGTACGGTTCGCACTCAACGCCGTTCACGATCAGCACTTCTGCTTTTTTGCCTGGAGGAGGCAGTAATTTCACATGCGTCGGGAAACAAGCACCGCCTAAACCGACGATTCCGGCTGCGGCAATCTTGTCGATGATAGCTTTCGGTTCTAAGGTACACGAACGGATAATATCCGGTGTACGGTCGATCTCCGGCAACCACTCATCGCCCTCTACATCAATGAAAATAGCTTGCATCGGTGCACCCCATGCATCGGTAGTGGCATCGATCTTTGTGACCGTTCCGCTGACCGGCGAACTGATGTTCGCACTAACGAATCCACCTGCTTTTGCTA
>Ga0310694_10002086_pt1 | contig 21156 bp, 16 predicted proteins | sample 174DNAGHGhighgp2_FD_203884 | JGI IMG/M metagenome (GOLD analysis project Ga0310694, IMG submission 203884) | Sheep rumen microbial communities from Palmerston North, Manawatu-Wanganui, New Zealand - 1742 DNA GHGhigh gp2 (v2) (version 2) | ecosystem: Host-associated > Mammals > Digestive system... | reverse complement strand
CCGGTGTAATCACTGCCCGTTTCGGCCAAAAACGCGTGTTTTTCTTCTTCTGAAAATTCGGCGATATCGGCTTCAAATTTTACGCACAATTCCACGAACCCCGCGCCCGTTTCTTTAGCGTACTGGGCTACTTTGGCGGCGTTTTGCTCGTTGCGCTTTTCGCTGTTGTTGCCGACGTACAAAACAGGTTTGGACGTTAAAAATTGATATTCCTTTAATTCTTCCGGCTCTAAACCTAAAGACGAAACGGGTTTGCCGTTTTCCAACGCGGCTTTAATTTCTTTCATACGCTCAAAGGCGGCTACGGCATCTTTTTTGCCGGACTTGGCGTTAGAGCCGAGGCGGTCGCAGATTTTGGTCGCACTTTCCAAATCGGCAAGCATTAACTCGGTGTTGATGACTTCAATGTCGCGTAGCGGATCCACGGAGTTCATCACGTGCGTGACGTTTTCGTCTTCAAACAAACGCACGACGTGGATAATAGCGTCCACTTCGCGGATGTTGGCTAAAAATTTGTTTCCAAGCCCCTCCCCTTGGCTTGCTCCTTTGACGATACCCGCGATATCTACAAACTTGATAAACGCGGCGGTTTTCTTGGGCGGTTTGAACATGTCAAAGAGTTTATCTAACCGTTTATCCGGTATCGGCACAATGCCGACGTTGGGCTCAATGGTGCAGAACGGATAGTTGCTTGCTTCCGCACCCGCGCAGGTTAGCGCGTTAAACAAAGTAGATTTGCCCACATTAGGCAGACCGACGATACCGATTTCCATGAAAATACTCCTTGAAGAAAAAATGCTAAAACGTCCAATAAGGTGGAGATGCTGAAACAAGTTCAGCATGACATTATTTTAATGTCATCCTTACGAATATTTTAGCATTTATTGAAAGGCATTAAAAACAATGGGTGTACCGAAAAAAATTTATTCTCAGTTATTGTGTAATTCAAGCCCGCCGAAAGAGGAACAAATTGATTGTCCCAACTTTGAACCATTATAAGGGACGCACCATCTTTTATTTCGTTTCCATTCGTACTTATTGTGTTCTAAAAGGAAATTGATTTGCAATTCACGCACGCCGGAACAATCCGACCAATTTGTATGGTGATCGGGACAATAATTTGCATTTACGGCACCTTCTTCGGCATAATTATCTATGACAAAAAAATTATCACAATGCGCCAATTCTCCCCGGCCAGTAGTGTCATAATTGGCGTGATCTATATGGGTACAAGTAGCAGGTAAATCTATATCTAAATCAGAAAATTTAGGGGCATACTGGCCATTATGCATATAATATACTTCTTGGGCTTCTGCCATATTTTTCAAAAGACCTAATACGGTTGCCGTCCGCGCTTTAACAACACTTCGTTTGTATTGCGGCAACGCCACCGCCGCCAAAATGCCGATGATAAGAACAACGACTAAAAGTTCAATGAGTGTAAAGGCCTTTGTCGTTGTAACACGTAGGTCAGGCAATTTGCCCGCACGGCGAGTGCCCTGACGGGTTATTAACCTTATTTCGTTTTTCCAAGTGGTATTTTCTCTCTCAGGCATAGCCTGACCTACACAATTTCTTCCTAAACGGCTCAACATTTGTTTTTTCATAACGCCCTCCTCGCCCCCCGTTCGTCATCCCGCAGAGTTTTTATGCGGGATATAACGGGGTGGCTCTTTATTAAATCTTTATCATTTATTAAAATGTAGCAAAAAAAAAAACGGTGTCAAGTTTTATTTAATTGATACTCTTTTTCCCCTTCGCTATACCCCGCTTTTGCCCGTGCGGCAAGCACCGGGGTGACGAGCGAAGGGGTACTCGCCACACAGGCGGATTATCCACGGGCTCTGACTTAATTGTAGCCACACTACTTAGTTATGTTGCTTTTGTTTTGTTTGACTTTCCCCCCCTCGCGCAGGAAGGGGTTGGGCAGACAATATCCAAACAAACCGATGAGAGGGAATAATAAGAAATTTCCTTTTTATACTCCCCCCCTCACCCGGCCTTTTGCCCGTGCGGCGAACACCTCCCGCAAGGGGTAAAGAGAGAGGCTAGTATGGCAAGCACTTCCAAAAAAAAGGTCCTATTTTTCCGTTAGGTCTTTTGTCCCTTGACGCAGTTGTCCCATACTCCTATACTATTTAGTAAGGAGAAACGTATGAAACGGTTTTTTGCATTTTTCATGTTGTGTTTCTGTACCGTTACGGCCGGAGCGGTAGCGCCGCATGGTATCTCGTTTGACGCGGTGGACGACCATACGTTTGGTATAGATTTGTTTTTGCAAGAAAACCCGACTATCACCTATACTGCGTTGGGTGAATTTACCCCTGCACAAAAAACCATTTTCACTAACAACTTACAAAAATGGCCGCGCGAGACGTTGCAATTTATCCAACAAAGCGAACGGGAAAAAGAATTTAAGGATATTCTGCCGTTTTTCACACGCGAATTAACAATTCAAGAAGTACCCTTTTATGAACCGGCCCATGTTATGCTGACGTGGGACAAAAAAAACAGACGCCAAGAACAAGTCTCCGGCTATTTCGCCCACACGATGCAGACAAACGACATAACATTTGCGCCGACCGTATTTGTTTCGCCCGATGAAACCGGCCGTTTTGACGAAGTAACATTGCACGAACTCGGTCATTTTTACGGGTTAGCAGACGATTATTTTTCCGGCCGAAGAAACGCACACCCCGAATATTCCGGCGAAGTGAACGAATCATACGGGAGCATTATGCAGGAAATCGGCACGCACGATGCCCACTTAACGTGCGACGATGCCGACGGATTTATTAAGTTGGTAGATTTGCGTTTATCCCAACAAAACAACGGTAAATTTACAGGACGCGCCCGTAAAGGGTGGAAAAGTTTATGCCCCGGCTCCGCGCACCGCTACAAAAACGGTTTGACCGTCAACCGCAACGAATACGACGGCAACGCCGACGGAACCATTTTGCGTTATAAAAAAGGAAAACTCGTGGAAACGGGTACCCCTATTTTCTCACAAAAAAACGTATTTGACATTTTTGGTGTAAGCGAACAAGACACCGTCATTACCGATAAAACAACCGGGCGGGTACGCGCTATCACGTCGCCTTTAGAAATGTATTTTTTGGACAAAGAGGATAACGCACGCAAAACCACCGTTACGCTATCGCGTACTTTTAACTACCGTCCCCACGCCCCAAACGAGTATTGGATAGATGTCCGGCGGGAAATCAACGGCGCCGTAGAACGGGAAATGCGTTTTTTAGTAACGCCGGAAAAAGTGATTCATATTGAGAATAATTACGCAGACGGCGTAAATACTTTTACCGCCGCACATTATAAATCATCCGGGCTTTCACCGTCGTATGAATACGGCAATTTTACCGCGGATATTACCTTAAACAACTTTCAACCCGTATCGGCGGAAATTACCATTGCCGGGCACGGCCAATACCGCAACGGTAAATTACGCGTACAAAAAGAAGGCGAAAGTTGGAAAGGGCTGTTGCGTATAGAAGATAAAGACAGAAATGTCGCCGGTTATCACGTGGTACTTACCCCGCAGTTGCGCTATGATGAAAAAATGCAACGGGCCCACGTTACTATCTTAAAACTGCTTGAGCGAGTGTTCAGCGATAATGTATCATATATCCGAGACTTCTACGAGCGGTTTTATCAGCCGTTAATGGGCACAGAAAAAACAGAACTGCAAGTACAAAAAATCTTGCAGGAAAAACTGTCAGGCAAAAAATAAGGTGGCATTATGAAACGGGTTTATGCGGCATTTCTTTTTCTTTCCGTTGCGGTTATGTTACACGCCGAACCGTATGGGATATTGGAACACGCCGTAGATAACCCCACCTACGGTATTGACCTTTTTTTGGCCGGACAGCCTATCCGTTACGCCGTTGCTGCGGATATTACTCCTAAAGAAAAACAAATTTTTATCAACAACTTGCGTGCATGGCCGAAAAAAACCTTGGCCCAAATTCCGCCCGGCCGCAGAGACGAACTGAAAGATGTTATCGCGTTATTAAAACAACCGGTACAATTAGAAGAAACCTCCCCCAAACAGGCCGATGTGTTTTTACGTATCGGGCCGGAAGAAGAATTCAAACGGGAGGATAAAGAGAATTCTTATGCCTGCGGAACGCATCACGCACTTACGCATGAGATTGCCATTAACCCCATTTGCCGATACCGCTTTGACGAAGTTACCTTGCACGAAATCGGCCACTTCTACGGGCTAGCCGACCAATACCCCGAGGCCCACAACGCCAACCAACAGTATTACGGCAGCGTTAATACAAACGAATATAGCATGATGTACTCTATGACAAACGACAGTGTCCACCAAGCGTTCACGTGCGACGACGCCGACGGCTTCATCAGTTTGATTGATTTGCGTTTATTTCAACAAAACGGTTACTTTTCCACGCGGGCCACTTACGGTTGGAAAAGTCTGTGCACCGATAATATAGAGTACCGGGAAGCCACCAAATATAAAGGATCTTACGCCCAAGGAGAGACCTTACATATTTACTATGACGCCTTACCGTTATTTGCCACCCAATATCCCCAAGCCACCTACCGCGACAAAAACACCCACATCGTGTCGGATATGCACGACAAAGGCCCGGTGGGTCCTTGCCCGGCAGATGCTACCGGTTGGCGTGTTTTTACGTACGATAAAGCATACGAGCAACTTAACATCTATTGCGTAAAAGGCCAACGCCGTCCCAAACCCGGCGACGCCCCCGATTTCCAATTTCCGCTTCCGACAGCAGATAATTGGGAAGTGGTACTTTCCGGCCCTTACTCCGTCCGTTTGAAATTTTTTAATAAAAAATTGGCGTATGTATCGCTTACGCTTATTCATACCAATGTAGCTAGACACCAACATATTTCTATTACACTGGAAAACGCACTATTTGGCAAAAAGCCCTCTACCCAAGTGGACATTTTCCAAAACGGCGAGCATTTTTACACCAAAGTCGCTTCCAATGATTCCGTCGGAATGTTGCAAGCACATCCGGAATTTGGTCCTATCTTGTTCAAACTAAAACAAGAGTTGGATAAACAAACCCGTTTAGCGGTCAGTTTTGATAAAAACTTTTACCAGCCGCTCATACAAACTCCGTCGCGCAAAGCGTACGAAAAGGATTTGGCGTTGCGGTTGCCTACGGCCTTTCAAACTACGCCTAAAGTTCCGTTCTCCCGGTAAAATATGGTAAAATGATAATATAAGTCCCGTTCGTCTAGTGGTCCAGGACGCCGCCCTCTCAAGGCGGAGATCACGAGTTCGAATCTCGTACGGGACGTTTTTTTATGGGGGATGTTGTGGAATTATCTGTTTTGCAAACTGTTTTGCTGTCGCTACTGATTGTGGTAGTGCTCTTGTTGCCGCTTACCTTGCATAAAGTAGAAGAAAATTTGGAAATCTTTTTGTTTGCGTGTGGCGTGTTTGCCGTAACCGTTTCACAGGTATGGAGCGGACACTTGGTATTTACTGCGCTTAAAGACCCTATCAAAATTACCCTTGCCGTACTCATCGCCGGATTACTTTTTCGCCAATTTAACACCCATTTACAAAAATTGACCCAAAAAGCCGTTAAAATCATCGGCCTGCGTTGGACGCTGTTTTTAATCGTTCTTATTTTGGGGCTTACGTCCAGTTTGATTACCGCTATTATCGCTGCGCTGATTTTAGCGGAAATCTCCGTCATGTTACCGTTAGAGCGCAAGGGACGCATTAAATTAGTTACGTTTTCGTGTTATGCTATTGGTATGGGCGCGGTGCTAACAGCCATTGGCGAGCCGTTGGGCACGGTAGTGATTTCCAAACTGGCCGGGCCACCGCATAACGCCGGATTTTTTTACCTCATTGAACACGTGGGTTGGTTTGTACTGTGCGGTATTTTATTTATGGCCGGGATGGCCAGTTCGCTACGTGAACATACCATTTCCCGCGCCCCCGGCGAAAAAGCCGCCCAACTGGGTAACGACAATACCGTCAAAGGTATTGCCGTGCGCGCCGGAAAGGTCTACCTGTTTGTAATGGCCTTAACTTTTTTGGGAGACGGCCTAAAACCGCTTGCACTTAAAACAATTACGCATTTAAGTGCTTCATGGTTGTATTGGATAAATATGTTGTCTGCCGTCTTAGACAACGCCACCTTGGCCGCTATTGAAGTAACCCCCGCCATTGACGACCGCACCCTTACTTTTCTGCTGATGAGTTTAGTTGTTTCCGGCGGCATGCTCATTCCGGGAAACATCCCCAACATTATTTGCGCGTCCAAACTGGGCATTAAGAGCAAAGAATGGGTCAAAGCCGCGTTCGGATTAGGACTGGTGCTCATGGTGGCGTATTTCATGCTACTCTGTGCCGTTTTATAAAAAATAATTGTTTGCGTAAAAACCCCGGGAAACCGGGGTTTTTCTTTTCCCCGCATACGCGTACGAATTTTATATAATATGATGTATATTTTACTTAGCAAGGAGACCGAATGAAAATCCATTCTTTTAATGTGCAACCGCACTTACCCGAAAACATCAAATTTTTAGAGGAACTGGCCAATGATATGTGGTTTACGTGGAATTGGCAAGCCATTTTGCTTTTTGTGCAAGTAGATGACAAACTTTGGACGGCTTCCAAACGCAACCCGAAATGGTTTTTGGGCAGCGTGCCGCAAAAACGGTTTGAAGAACTTAGCAAAGATAAAAATTTTGTGGAACAACTCAACAAAGTCAAAGAGTCGTATTACAATTACAAAAACAATCCGCACACCTGGTATAACGACCATAAACACGAAAACGGACAACTGCTAACCGCGTACTTTTCTATGGAGTACGGTATCGGCGAAGGGTTGCCGATTTATTCCGGCGGCCTGGGAATGCTCGCGGGCGACCACATCAAATCTGCCAGCGACTTGGGTATGCCGATTATCGGTGTGGGGCTTTTTTACAAACAAGGGTACGTCCAACAGGTGTTAAACCGCGAAGGGTGGCAAAACGAAGAATATCCCGATAACGATTGGGCACACATGCCGGTAGAACGCGTGCAAGATAATAACGGTAAAGACATTGTGGTAGATATTCCCTTAGCGGGCGAAACCGTCAAAGCGTGCGTATGGCGTGTTCCGGTCGGCCGCACCTCGCTTTACTTGTTAGACACAAACTTGCAGGAAAATACTCCGGCCCAACGCGCCATTACCGAAAAACTCTACGGCGGCGACCGCGAAAACCGCATCCGCCAAGAAGTCGTGTTAGGTATCGGCGGAGTGCGCGCCTTAACGGCCATGGGCATTAAGCCGACCGTCTATCACATTAACGAAGGGCATAGCGCGTTCCTCTTGTTCCAACGCATTATTGACATTATGCAAGAGAAGAATTTGACGTTTGCCCAAGCGCGCGAAATCGTATGGGGTTCGTCGGTATTTACGACCCACACGCCCGTGATTGCCGGTAACGAACATTTTGACCCGCAACTCGTACGCAAATATATGCAGTACTATGCAGACCAAATGCACATCCCGTGGGAACAATTTTTAGAACTGGGCAAAGAAAAACCGAGTTCGCCTACTTATTGTTTAACGGTAGTGGCGTTGCGTTTATCGGCGTACGCCAACGGGGTAGCCAAATTGCACGGAGCCGTCAGCCGCGAAATGTGGCACAACTTATGGCCCGAACTTCCGGTCAGCGAAGTGCCCGTTACCAGCATTACCAACGGCATACACAGTTCGTCGTGGATTTCGCACGAACATAACGAACTGCTACGCAAATATCTTTTCAATAACGACCAGTTTGGCGAATTTGACCCGTCCGATGAAAAGTTGTGGAAAAAATTGGATACTATCCCCAACGAAGAATTGTGGCACATACATAACGAGCGCAAAAATAAACTCATCGCCCTCGTGCAAGGCCGCCTCAAACGCCAACTCAAACGCCAAGGGTTTGACGTAATGACCGTTAAAAAAGCCAGCCGCGTACTTCGCCCCGACGTGCTGACGATCGGTTTTGCGCGCCGCTTTGCTACATACAAACGCGCCACGTTGTTATTTAAGGACTTAAACCGCCTGGACAAAATCGTCAACAATCCTTCCCGCCCGGTGCAATTTGTTTTTGCCGGGAAAGCACACCCCGCCGACACCGCCGGAAAAGAATATATCAAACTGATTGTGGGCCTTACGCAAAACGACCCGCGTTTTAAGGGTAAAATTGTGTTCGTGGAAGATTACAATATGAACACCGCGCGCTATATGGTACAAGGCGTGGATGTGTGGCTCAACAACCCCATTCGCCCCATGGAAGCAAGCGGTACGAGCGGTATGAAAGCCGCGCTTAACGGCGCGCTTGCGCTCTCGGTATTAGACGGCTGGTGGGATGAAGTAGGGCCGTGTGAATTTGGGTGGTCTATCGGCGGGCCGGAAAATTATAAATCGGACGCCGAGCGCGACGCCGTGGAAGCCGAATCGCTTTACAGTTTAATTGAGCAGGAAATTGCGCCTGCGTATTATGCCAAAAACGAAATGGGCATGTCCGACACGTGGATGAACCTCATGAAAGAGTCCATTAAACACATCGCGCCGTTCTTCAACACCAACCGCATGGTTAAAGAGTATTACGAACGTTTTTACATTCCCGCCAACAATTACGGGCAGATTTTGCGCGAGGACGGCAAAGCCGCCGCGGTAGCCGCATGGCGTCAAAAAATTGCCGAAAACTGGTACCGCGTCAGCATTACCGACACCACACCCGCGCCGGAAAAAGCCATTTTTACGGGCGAACAAATGAAATTTACCGCCCGCGTGACATTGGGCGATTTATTGCCGCAAGAAGTACAGGTGGAATTGTATTTGGGCCAACGCGGCACGCGCGGCGATATGGTTAAAGAAAACGCAGTTGCGATGAAATGCGTGGGCCAACAGGACAATGCGTATAATTACGAAGTAACGATTGCGCCGTTTAACAGCGGGCGGCAAGATTACGCGTTGCGCATTTTACCGGCCAATAACGATATTCCCAACGTACTTACGCCCTTATTTATCCGCTGGGAAGAATAACGCAAGGGGTGCAAAGTAACGGGAACTGTTAAAAACGGCCCACTTCCCCAAGAATAACTTTGTAGAAGATTGGGTGATTTTTCAAAACCGCTCCCTCCCCTGCTCGTCATCCCGCAGTGTCGGTATGCGGGATATAGCAGGGGAAATAAAATATTTTTCGCTCTCACATATTCCGTACTAAAACACTGCGAAATGACGAAGAGAGAGAAAGTCAACATAACAAAAAAAATACATACTTGCGTAAGATAGCAACAGTCGTTATATTATGTTAAACATTGTACTCGTCAATCCTGAAATTCCTTTCAATACCGGCAACATCGGCCGCTCTTGCGTGGCTACCGGCACGCGGTTGCACCTGGTCGGCAAACTCGGGTTTATTATTGCGTCTAAAGAAATCCGCCGCTCGGGGTTAGATTACTGGCCGAATTTGGACTATAAACGCCACAACACGTGGGAAGATTTTTTAGCGGCTGAAAACCCGGCAGAAGAAAAAATGTTTTTCCTGTCTACCAAGGGTAAAAAAGCGTATTGGGATGCCCAATTTCCCGCAGACGGTTATTTGATTTTTGGGGCAGAATCGTGCGGACTGCCGAAAGATTTTTACACGCGCTACGCGCACCGTTTATTTACTATTCCGATGACGGGCCCGGTACGCTCGCTGAATTTATCGTCATCGGCGGCCATTGTGCTGTTTGAGGCCTTACGGCAAAACCGGACAAATAAGTTATAATAATTTTAGGAGATTTGCAGTACCACCGCGGATGCGGTTAATTCTATTATCTTGGCGCGGCGTGAAAATGCCGCTAATGTAACGAAAGTTACAGGGCAAAGTGCCAAAAAGCCGTTGAGGTACGCTAGGGTGGCCACCCGAAACGTACCGAACGTTTCCCGCCCTTCGGGGTGGGAAGCTACGGCTGTTATGTTTTGGGTTATCTTTGTCCCTCAGAACATAGCGGCCGTTTTTTTATGGCCGCTCGGAGATATCCTTATGATAAACAAACACCGAGTAGACGGACAAATAAGTTATAATAATTCTAGGAGATTTGCAGTACCACCGCCAGCGCGGTTAAAACACAATTTAATTGTTTTTGGTTTAGAATGTGATGAAAATCACTCAGCGAAAACCAGAAACAGCCGTTTAGGCAACAGAAACGATTGCAAGCGTTTCTATTGCCGAACGTTTCCCGCCTTTCAGGGTGGGAAACTACGGCTGTTATACTTTGGATTCATTTCGCTGACCAAAATATAGCGGCCGTTTTTTTATGGCCGCGTAACAGGAGTGAACGTATGAAACCCAAAAAAACAACCTCCCTACAAGCGGATAAAGGGCTCATTCTGCCGCCGCAGGAAATCGCCAAACTTAAAAGACAAAACTCCCAATTATTTAACCAAATGACACAAGAAGAATTATTTTTGGTGATAGAACAGCGGATAATAACTCTCAGGAAATCGGTTTTATCGTTAGAACAGGAACTCATCTCATTATCGGAAGAAATCAACAAAGCAAAAACCGCCGGACAATAGTCCGACGGTTTTCTATAGGAGCCCGCCGTAAAAACAGCGGATGTAACTCAAAAGTACCTAGCGGATGACGGCAAGAGCGCTTTCCGATACGCCGCCCAACAAACCGCCATATGTATTGACACGCTCTTTAACTAACGCCACTAACTTGCCTTGATAAAACAGCGGCTCGCCCACGCGCAAACGCGTTTGTCCGTACGTTTTACCGGGCCGCAAATCGCGGTGCTCTACCACGCCGCGCTCGCGGAAAAAGCGTTTCAAGTGCTCGGTCATCGGCGTGCCGAATTTATCTTGCAATGTCTGCCCTTGTGCGGTGCGGACAAAAACAGTATAGGGGTTTTGTTTCGTTAAATTTGCGTTCACATTTATCCACGCAATATCCCCTTGGATGACCGCACGGTCCGCTTGAACAGCTACTTCTTCTCCGCGCTTAAAGTGCATTAAAATACGTTTGGGTTGATACTCTTTCTGTTCCAAACATACCGCGGGAACGATCACTTGCGCGCCTTTGGAAACTAACACGCCTAAACATTGTTTTTCGGTTTTATCTACAGACAGCACTTGGTTACCGTCTGCCGGATGGCGGACCGGACGGAGCATCGCGTCTTTGAGTAACACTTTTTTCTCAAACAACACCGTTATGTGCGCCTCATACCCTTTGAGCGATTTTTTTAAGGTTTCTTGCGCTACTGTGCGGGATAATTGCGTTTTTAACTCGGCTGACGTTACCGCCCCCGCCGTAAAACCGACACTTTCTACCAGTGCGGTCAGTAATAATACAACTGCTATTTTTTTCATTTTTCTTTTTCCTTATTAAGTAAGATAAGTATATTATACAAAAGTTAGGCAAAACTAACAAGTGTTTTTTTAATAGATTAAAAGCCCTCCGCACGCACTGATAAGCAATACGCCCACGGGCCCCAATTTGCGCAAAAAGACGAGTAAAAAGGCTACGGCAAAAAAGAGGATGCTTTTGTAATCAATAAAGTTTTCGCTATTGCATAACACCAACGCGGCGGCGGCAATTAACCCCACTACCGCCGGGCGCAGTACCGCAAAAATACGTTGCATACGCGGCGCGTGTTGGTGTTTAAGCAAAAAACTTCCCAACAAGATAAGTAGTAAAAACGACGGCAAACACACGGCAAATGTGGCTACCGCCGCGCCGAAAATATCGCCCGCGGCTGTATATCCCGTGTAGGTTGCCATGTTGATACCGACGGGGCCGGGCGTCACTTGGCTGACGGCTACGATGTCGGTAAATTGCGACGTTGTCAACCACGCGCGTTTGAAAACGACTTCGTTTTGCAGAAACGAAATCATCGCGTACCCGCCGCCAAAATTAAACAGACCGATTTTGAAAAACGTGTAAAATAATTTCAAATAAATCATACGCGCTCCTGCCGGGCGGCCCAAATAAAACCACCCGCCACCGCCGCCAAAATCACATACACCGGCGACAGGTGCAGTAGCCACACTAATACGACCACCGCGAGCGGCAACCATACATTTTTGCGGTTAATTTTAGCCGCGCGCGCCAACCGGAAAACAGGAACGGCAATCAGCGCCACTACCGCTGGGCGGACTCCTTTGAAAATGCGGTTAATGACCGGGTTTTGTTGATAGTTATGAAAGAAAACGGCAATCAGTAAAATGATAATAAACGACGGGAGCGCCGCCCCTGACGCCGCGCAAATACTCCCCCGTGTTTTGCACCGTTTATATCCCACCAAAATCGCCACGTTAATGGCCATAATACCCGGCGCACTTTGTGCCAATGCCACTACGTCTAAAAATTCCGTGCGGGTCAGCCACGCGCGCTTGTCCACAATTTCCCGCTCCATCAGCGGCAACATCGCATACCCGCCGCCGAGTGTGAAAAGTCCGATTTTGGCAAATGTGTAAAATAAAGCAAACATATCTTTATTTTACTATTTCGCGACGAGAGTTTTCTTTATTACTTTTGCGTTTTTTGCGTTATAGAACGCATTTTAGAGCGGCTAAATTAGGGTTTATTTCCGTCGGGCTCACGCCCGACCTATAAGGGCTGTTACGCAAGTTAGCATATAGGAAACCCGACATTAAAAAACATCGGATATCAAAAACCCTATAACACCCATTTACGACCACAACAAAAGGCGGTTTGAGGCCGTATTGCCGCCCGCAGGGTCGTCGGGCTTTCTAAAAGTACCGTCTATAAACCCTATTGCTCAAACGTCGCTTCAAACGCAAACAGAGGTTTTAGGCCTTATGCCCGTGCGGCGAGCACCCCGGCGAGGGACTTGACACATCAAAAAAAAAACGATAATAGTTGTAGCCGCAAAAAGGGAACATCAAATAAGGTCATCCTGAAAGGTTGTAGTTCAGGATCTCAACCTTGTGTTGTTTCAAGCGGTTGAGATCCTGAAATAAATTCAGGATGACAATATTTAATTAAGGAGAAATTTTTATGCAAACAGAAAATCAGTTAAAAAGTTGTTGTAAAAATAGCCTGTCATCCCCGAACACCTGCCCCTCGTCACCCCGACCCTGCGGGCAGCAAGAACGGGGTATAGGGGCGGCCCACACGTTATATCCCGCTTTTGCCGCCCGCAGGGTCGGGATGACGGAACGTGTGTGCCGCGTTGCCCGTACGGCAAGTACAGGTTTCACTTTAATTGAACTATTAGTTGTCGTTTTAATCATTGGTATTTTAGCCAGTGTGGCATTACCGCAATATAAAAAAGCGGTTACAAAAGCCCGACTTGCCAATATGAAAACCGTTATTGCGGATCTGAAGCGCGCACAGGAAGCCTATTATTTAGCCAACGGGAATTATGCGTTTGATTTAGATGAACTTGCCACAGAAAGCACTTGCAAAAAATTATCCGCCGATGACGGAACTACCTACTCATGTGATGCTTACTTTGACATTGACGTGATCGGAGCCGAAAAAGCATATGCAACACCGGCTCATTATTACATTCAAGCCACTTATTGCCCGACCGTATCCGCCACACATACTAGAAGAGACAATTGCGTATCCGTACAAGAATTTGTCTATACCGTTTGGTTGGACCAGTCACCTCATCCCGGTCAAATTGATTGTTCGGGCTCTACCACACTGGGCCAAAAGATTTGTGCCAACCCGTAAGGGACGGCCCACCGTTCCACGGATAATTTGCCCCCCGTTTCGTCATCCCGTAAAAGCCTGTCCCGCAGCGCCGTAGTGCGGGATACAATACGGGATATAAACGGGGGGATTATATGAGCACCCCTTTTATCTATATCCCGCATAGAAACACTGCGGGATGACGAGATAAAAGGGGTACGCGTTTATAGAAGATAACAACAGTTGTTAAAACTTAATTGATCCAACCTTCGTTCTTGGCGTAGTTTAATACACCGTTGTAAATGCCTTGTGCCATTTTTTTCTGCACGCCGCTTTGCGTCAACCGGCCGCGGTCTTTACTACTGCTAATATACCCCATTTCAATCAAAATCGCCGGACTTTGTACGCCTTTTAATACATAGAAATTGGCTTGGCGCACACTGCTATTTTGGTTAACGGCAATACCAATACCGGGCTGTTTATATACGGCATTTCTAACATATCCGGCCAATTTGGAACTTTCGTTGATGTACTCATTTTTCGCCAAAGACTGCAACAAAGCGTCCACAAAATTGTAATGGACTTCTTCGTATTGCATGGCTTCGTTTTCCAAGGCGGCAGTATCGGCGGCTTCTTTATCGGTTGCTTTTTCGCTGCGGAAATATACTTCAAATCCGTTCGCGTTTTTGTTTTTAGATGAGTTGGTATGCACCGACACAAACAAATCGGCCTTAAACGTATTGGCAATTTTGGAGCGGCCCGAAAGCGGAATAAATGTGTCGTTTTCGCGCGTGATTTTCACTTCAAAATTTCCTTTTTGCAGTAACTTGTATAACTCCTTGGCTACCGCTAAATTAAGGTCCTTTTCGCGCGTGCGTCCGCGAAGTGCACCGGGATCTTTTCCGCCATGCCCCGGGTCAATAACAATACGCATTTTTTTATGCACCGGAGAAATAGCCGCTACCGGCGCGGGTTTGATTTCGGCTTGCGGAGTCGGTTTGATTTCCGTTTGCGGGGTCGGTTTCATTTCCGGCACGGCGGCAACGGCCATTGTTGGCGTACCTGCCGGCACCGCTTCTTCTGCGTCGTCCGTTACCGACGGAGCGGGCAATTCTTCGGCCTCGGCCGCTTCTGCTTTCACGGCTTTGGCCGCAACAGGTGTTGTTTGCGTTTGAAGCGGTGTTAAATTATCGCGCCCAACGCGGAAATAAATTTTTCCCGCGTGTTCTTCTACCGTCCAATGTTTCCCCTGTTTGCCTAAAATGGTTTTGACAACGGTATTTCCGCGGTCTTGCCGGATAGACACCGAGGAAATATGCCCCGTTTTAAGCCGGAAATTTTCCACCCGTTTAATTCCCGTATCGGGAAATGTTATTTCTACTGTATGCGGATTTGGCTGCGCGGATGTCCACGTTACTTGACGGCGCGGACTAAAAATAAGCCGGTCCTCTTTGGCTAAGAGTTCATTATCTATCCGTGCCAAATCGTAGGGGCGTTCCACTTGCAATTCGCCATTTGTAAATGCAATTTCTTTCGCCAGCGATTGTTGCAAAACGGGCAACTCAAAAAATTCCGCGGGGGCCCACATATCCCCCCCGTCTATTAAAACGGGAGCGGACAGTTTAACGGTCTGCGCATTAACAATCAGTTCGTTGATACCGGCTGTTAAAATGGCATAGAAACCGCGGGTGGTCAGTTTGGCTTGCTTGGAGCGGGCAAATAATTCTACGTTTAACCCCAACTTGCGGGCGGTTTGTTGCAAATTCAAATAAGTAGTGCCGTTTTTTTGTACCGTTTCTATCGTTCCTTGTTTGCGGCCCGAAAAAATAAACGGCGCTTTTTCCTGTCCGTATGCAACTACGGACAGGAAACTAACTGCTACCAAAACTTGTAAGAAATGCAACATCCGTTTCATACGCGTTGGTTTTTATTCCAATACGATTTTGTAATCTTCCCACGCCAATTGCGGATCGGCTTGGATTTTGAGTGTGCGGTGAATGTTTTGCTCAATATCTTCTTGGCGTTGTTTAATCGATTCGGCTAACACCGGGTGCAAAACAACCCGCAGATTTCCGCCGGGGCGTCCGTTGGTTAAATCATAAATTTCGCGTTGGATTTTAATACGCATGGTTTCGGCAGATAACACACGCCCCGAGCCGTGGCATTGGGGACATTCTTCACTGATAAAACTGCCGGTGCTGGCGCGTTTGCGCTCGCGCGTCATTTCCACTAACCCTAAGCGCGTAATGGGCAAAATGCGTATTTTGGCGCGGTCGCCTTGCACGGCCTCAGCGAGCGCTTCCACCACGCGGTGGCGGCTGGAGGCCTTGCGCATATCAATAAAATCAATAACGATAATACCGCCAATATTGCGCAAACGCAACTGGTGGGCGATTTCTTTGGCGGCCTCAATGTTGGTTTGCGTGACCGTTTCTTCCTGCGATTTATTACCGGTAAATTTCCCGGTGTTTACGTCAATCGCGCAAAGCGATTCGGCCTCTTGGATAATGATACTGCCGCCGTTAGGCAAGGGCAGTTTGATTTTGCGCAAATTATCAATTTCTTTTTCTACATCATACGCTTCAAAAATCGGCGTTTTGCCTTTGTAGAGTTTAACGCGGTCGGCCAGTTCCGGCGAATTTTTGCTGACAAAATCCATCACGCGCTCGTAATCTTTCTCGTTGTCCAACATATACACTTTGGCATTTTCGGACAGCACATCACGCGCTACTTGTAGCACCGCGTCCATATCTTCGTGCAAGAGTTTGGGCGAGCGGGACGTTTCAAACTTTTTGACGATAGATTGCCATTGGCGGTATAAGTATTTGATTTCGCGCTCTAATTCTTCTTTTGTGGCTTCTTCGGCCTCGGTACGGACGATACACCCCATACCGTTGAGGTGTTTTTCGGCCAATTCCTGCATAATATCGTTGAGTTTGTGGCGCGATTGGGAATCCTCAATATGTTTGGAAACACCTACAAACCCTTGGTGCGGTGTGAGTACTAAATAGCGTCCGGGCAAAGTAACGTCCATAGTCACTTTCATCCCTTTGGTGCTGATAGCATCTTTGACTACTTGCACCATCACTTCTTGGCCTTTATGCAAGGCCTTATCAATGTTTTTCTTATCGCCGCCGACCACATCCGAAATATACAGATACGCATTTTTTTCGTAACCGATATTCAAAAATGCACTGGAAATACCAGGGAGTACGTTTTCCACCGTACCTTTGTAAATGTTGCCCACCAAATTAAGCGCGCCGCGGCGTTCCCATAAAAGTTCGTTGACGCGCCCGTCTTCCAAAATGGCAATACGCGTTTCTTCAAACGACGTATTGACTAACGCTTCCACCACGGGAAGTTCTTGTACTGTTTTAGTCATGTTAAAAATCCTCGCTTAGGGAAATTCCCTTTTTATATTTCGTGGTACACGCCTTGCGTGTCCCGCCAATATAATTCTTGCCGGATAAAATCTAACCCTTCTACCGTAAAGTTTTCATCTTGCGCCGGAACAGTTATTCCCAGCCACGCCGCTATAAACCATTGGGGGCGTATCCACAATCCGCTCATCGGAACAAGGGTTAACTCTATCTCTTGCGGCCCAAGTATACGTGAAGCGAGCAAGCCGGCGGTTAAATTCTTCTCGTGAGTAATACCGTTTAAGGCCTGCACCGTTACCGTTAAATGACTCATGCCGTTCCAATCTTCCAACTTCCGCCCGGGCAACATACAGGCCGAAAAATCGCCTTTTACCCGGTACCTGACCGCGGCCATCAAGTTCTGTACGGAAGGCAACGCATAAGGTACGCGCGCCAGTTGCAAGATGGTAAACCCTTCCGGGGCCGTTTGCAACAAGGCAGCACGCACTTCTTCTTCGCTGCGCCGTTCTAACAGATAAATGTCAAGGTACTCGCGCTCGGCCCGCTGTCCTTTAGCGGGAGCCGGGCCGTAAGCCAGCCGAGGCAGGCTTTTTACAAATTTAGACGGCTCGTACGGCAACCCCGAGTCAAGCACCATTCTTTTTATACCGCGCAAAGCGTGTGGGTGTTCCGCTTGACCATCGGTCCAACAGAACACTATACGCATTTTATAAATTTTTGGCGAGTTTATCATCTTTTTTATGCCCGCAAGCGGCGCGCATACACCGATTGCACCACCCCTAATGCCCATAAACTGGCCACCAGGTTAGACCCTCCGTATGAAATAAACGGAAGCGGTATCCCCGCTACCGGCACTATACCTATCAGCATACCATAGTTGATAAGCATATAGGTAAAAAACATACCAAAAATTCCGGCACATACCAAGTAGCCGTATCTATCGCCCGATAAATACGCCACCGCAATAATGCGCCATAAAATCAGAAAATATAACCCGAGCACCAGTAGCGTTCCCCACAGGCCGAGTTCTTCCCCCACAACGGCTAAAATAAAATCAGTGTGTCGTTCCGGCACAAATCCTAAACGCGATTGCGTTCCCGAAAACAAACCTTTGCCTTTAATGCCGCCCGCGCCCATGGCAATTTGCGCTTGTAAGATATTATATCCGGCCCCTTGTGGATCCGATTTGGGAGCCAAAAAGGCTTCTACACGTTTGCGTTGGTGCGGTTTCATTTGGTGCTCTACAAAAATTCCCCCCACTAATCCTATGAGCACTACTATTGTTGCCAATACAAAATAAAATGACGGCAATAAAATACGAAATTGCCTAAATAACCACCACATACCATAGCCCAAAAGCATAATAATTACAGCAAAAACACCCATATACCACCCATTATGCGCCAAGTCATTAAACACGCGTATCCACGCGTAATCTAACAATTCCGGGTGTAGATAGATATACGTCCACGAAATCGTAAAAAACCCCGCTACGCCGGCTAAAAGCGCAATAAGGCCCAAATAAAACAAGTTAATCCCTGTGCAAAACAATAAGATAATAATGGACGGTAAAGTAACTACCACCGATGAAAAATCCGGCTGCATCATAATCAGGCCAAACACAGGAATAAGCAACAACCCTAAATAAAATACCGAAGACACATCACGGATACGACGGCCGCGTCTATCCATAAAAGCCGCCGCCATTAAAATGGTCCCCACACGGCAAATTTCGGAAGGTTGCATAGAGAAAAACGGCAACACAAACCACGAGCGCGACCCGCGCTGATACGATCCAAACAACAAAACCCCAACAAGCAGTAACAAAATAAATCCATACAGGGCTTTCCATTGTTCATCGTAAATTTGATAATTCAAACTACATCCGACAAAAAAAGCAACCGCTCCCGCGACTAGTGCAATAAAATGGGTACGCACCACCGGAGTCGTCCACGAGAAACTATTGACCGCAGACATAATACATAACGCCCCCAGAACTACCAACAATACCATGGCCCCAAAGAGCACCCAATCTATACGGCTACGGCCGGAAACCAATTGTTTCATATCAGCCATTGTCTTCTCCTATGAGTAATTCGTCATATTCTTCTTGCGTTTTGGCGGCCGGTTTATGACGGGGATTATCAAAATAAGCCTTGAGCATATCATGGGCAATCGGGCCGGCGGCAGAAGAACCGCCTTCTCCGTTCTCCACAAATACGGCTAGCGCAATAGACGGTTTTTCGCCCGGATAGGCCCCAAAGGCCATAAACCAACCGTGGTCGGCCCCATGCGGATTTTGGGCCGTTCCCGTTTTTCCGTAAACGTCAATGTCTTTAATTTTAGCACGGCGCGCCGTACCGTTATCTACGGTATATTTCAACGCCCGGAATAATTTATCATATGTTTCGGGCTGTAACTCGGCCACTTGTAAAATTTCCGGCTTACCTACAATCTTCGTTTTTCCGGTTTGGTTACTGACGATTTTAGACACATAATACGGACGATATACCTTCCCCCGGCTGGCTAAAGCCGCCGCGAATTGCGCCAATTTAAGCGGCGTAACTAACAATTCCCCTTGACCGATAGATAAATTGAGCGTATCTCCGATAAACCAGTACGATTTATTACGCGCCCGGCGCGTAGGGCCGTACAAATTACCGGCTTTTTCGCCGGGCAAATCAATGCCGGTCGGACGGCCAAACATAAACATCCGTTGGACGCGTTCAATGGCGGCCGGACCTATTTGGGCGGCTACGGTGTAAAAATATACATCGCACGAGTGCGCCATCCCTTCCCAAAAATCTACCGGACCGTGCGTGCCCCAACATTTGAAAATACGCGGGCCGGAATCGTATTTACCAAAACACGAAATTTTACGCTCGGTATCAAACCCACCGCTTTCCAAAGCCGCCGCCGCAGTAATCACTTTGAACGTAGAAGCCGGCGGATAAATCCCTTGTATGGCTAAATTATATTCATTGATTTTTTTAGCCGACGGGTCAAGCGTCTGGTCGCTGTACGGAACAAATGCGTTCGGGTCATATTCCGGGGCACTGGCTAAGGCCAGTACGGCTCCGCTGCGCGGGTCCAGCGCGACCGCTGCGCCGCGTCCGGTCGGCGAATTTTTAAGTCCTTCCTGTGCGGCTTGCTGTACGGCAAAATCAAGTGTTAAATAAACATCGCTTCCGGCTGCCCATTTTTTATCTTCAATAATACTTTTAACACGGCCTCGGTAATCTACTTCCAAAAACACACCGCCGTCTTTGCCTTTCAATTCTTTTTCGTATTTTTTTTCAATGCCGTTTTTGCCGATTTTACTGTTCAAACGGTAGCCCAGTTTATCATCGCGCTTACGCCATTGGCGTTCGTCCATACTGCCCAAATAACCGAGCAGGTGGCTGGCAAAATCATTATAGGGGTAATGACGTTTTGTTTCTTCTATCAAATACACACCGGGATAATAGTATTGTAATTCTTGCAACGCTACGGTGCTGGGGGTAGATAAGTTCTCCGCCAACAAAACCGGTTTGCCGCTTTTAGCCCCGGTATATATTTTTTCTAATAACTCCATAGCCGACACATGCAGATACGGAGCAAAATCGTTCGCTAAGCGGTAAAAAAAAGCAGGTTCCTGTTTCCCGCCTAAATAATACAAACTAAACGAAGGAGCGTTGGAGGCCACCTCAACGCCATCTGCGGTAAATACGCGGCCGCGCGGTGCGGTTTGATACAGGATTTGGGTACGGTTACGTTCGGCCAGTTGCAAATAATCATCGTGACGCAAAATTTGGATATCAATCAAACGCACCGCAATGATAATTCCGGCAATCGCCGCAACAATCATCATGGTTTTCAAACGCCGGTTGAATAAAATTTTGGTAACTGCCGCCATATATTCCTTTGTTACAACCTATCCTCTGCCGCAAAATCACGGCAACCCCACCGCACCACGGCAAAGACCCCCGGGGCTAACAACGCCCCAACCACAGCGCCTCCCAGCAGGCCACCTATCCCCGGTAGAAACGGCAAGGAAGTAAACCAGGCAAGCAATAAACTGTTACAGAATCCCACCGCACAGGTCAGCAAGAACACAATGACCATTTGC
>Ga0310694_10002085_pt1 | contig 21162 bp, 19 predicted proteins | sample 174DNAGHGhighgp2_FD_203884 | JGI IMG/M metagenome (GOLD analysis project Ga0310694, IMG submission 203884) | Sheep rumen microbial communities from Palmerston North, Manawatu-Wanganui, New Zealand - 1742 DNA GHGhigh gp2 (v2) (version 2) | ecosystem: Host-associated > Mammals > Digestive system... | reverse complement strand
CCGAAAATGCGTTTAACTATCTCAAACAATAACGTTTTATGAGAGCAATCAATAAAATTGTACTTTGTACATTGTCCCTTTGTACATTCCTCGCTTCCTGTCAGGAAAATATCCCGCAGGAGCAAAAGGACTGGGAGAACATCACCGCCTATTTCAATTCGTCGGACGAGGTGAGCAGTAATACTTATTACAAACCCTCCGCAGGTTCCGTAGGTGACCCGCTGCCTTTCTATGATCCGGTAGCAAAGGATTTCAAGATACTCTATCTCCATAACTTTGAGCAAAACATGGAGGAGACCTTCCACCCCTTGTGGGGAGTACGTACCACCGATGCAGCCACCTACACCTCTATGGATGAGGTGCTGCCTACCGGTCGTGTCGGTGAACAAGATGCAGCGCTCGGTACCGGATGCATCGTCTATGACGAAGCCGAAAAACTGTATTACATCTATTACACCGGAGAGCGCTACAAACCCGCATCTGACGAAGATCGTCAAGTGGTTATGCGTGCTACCAGTCCCGATTTCAAGACATGGACCAAGGACCAACTTTTCCGTCTTCGCGGTGGCGACTATGGCTACAGCACGCTTAACTTCCGTGACCCGTTCATCTGGAAGATGGAGGACGGCTATCACATGATCGTTGCCACCAAACCTGTTAAGGAAGGCACTACCACCGAGGAGAAAGACGGCTGTTTCGCGGAGTTCACCTCTGCTGACCTCAAGACTTGGGAGCACAAAGGTCGCTTCTCCAAAATGGTGTGGGATCGTTTCTTGGAGTGTCCCAATGTGTTCAAGATGGGTGACTGGTGGTATCTGACCTATAGCGATATGAAAGCCTTCGAGCGCCGTGTCCACTATCTCAAGGGGCATACCATTGATGAACTCAAAGCTGCTACCGAGCCCCATTGGCCGGACAACAAAGACAAAGAGGGCGCATTGGACGGTCGTGCTTTCTATGCCGGAAATACTGCCTCCGACGGTACTGACCGTTATATGTGGGGATGGTGTCCCGAGCGACGTGGCAAGGACAATACCGACATTAGCGACAGCGAGGAACCGAAATGGGGCGGGTCGCTCGTCGTGCACCGCCTGATGCAGCGCGAAGATGGTACACTCTATACCGCAGAGGTGCCTGCTATCCGTACCAAGTACAACCAAACGGCTACTCTCAAACCCGTGAAGAAATGGGGGGAGGAAGAGGGTAATCTCACCATTGCGGACGGTGTTTACTCCATGAAGGCTTATAGCTCCGCCATGTTCAACACCCTCGGCTACCACAACCATATATCCATGACCGTTACTACGTCCGACAAAACGGACCGTTTCGGCATCTCCTTTGTTCGCGGCGACCGCAAGGATGGCGACAAGACCTACGAGAAATACTACAGCATCATGGTCTGCCCCGACGGCAATAATAACTATATCCGTTTCGAAGAGGAGCAGGGCAAATGGGAACTCAAAGGTGGCGGCAGCTATCCTTTCCCGATTCCTGCGGATAGAACGTATAATATCAACATCTATACCGACAACTCTGTGCTTGTAATGTATATCAACGACGTGCTCACTTATACCCAGCGTATCTATGGCATCCAGCGTAACTGCTGGTCTGTCAACTGCTACGAAGGCGCAATGACCGTCAAAGATATCCAAGTTAAACAATATTAACCACTTAATCTTTAATTATTATGAGAAAAATCTCTTTATTGATGCTATTCGCCTTGGCGTTCTTGTTCAACGCGAAGGCAACCAACCTGTTTACAGGTGACCATGCTGTTACATGGGACACTCCGCTGAACTTGGAGGCAGCGAAATTTGCTGAAGCCAAAGCAGGTGACAAGATTGTTGTTACCTACACCGGTGCTTCGGATGGTATGGAGTTAAAAGTAATTGACGTTTGGCAACATATTGCCGGTTCATGCCCCCTATGGATTAGTGGTGATGGTTCGAAAGAGCTGTTCCTTACTCCGAAAGCCGTAGCCGATATCCAGGCACACGGTCTTCAAATCATCGGTGCCAATTTCCACTGCACCTCCGTGGATCTCGTGGACGGTAAGGCTGAACTCCAAAATGAGACAACCATCTGGACCGGTTATTTCTGGGCAGACAGTTGGAATACCATGGAGCTTTACCTTGACGGTGAAGCAATCGACTGGAGCCGGTACAAAGAGATGGTGATCTACCATGAGGCAAACCGCTCGGATTTCTTTGTGAGTATCTTAAGCCAGTTTGAGAGAGAAGGTGCGAAAGTACCGGAAGGAGCAATCGCCAAATACAATGACAAGATCGTGGTTGATCTGCGCCAAGTGGATATGAATGCAGTCATCGCTGCGGCTGAGGAAGGGCAGAGAAATACACTGAAATTCCAATTCAACAAAGAGTCGGGTGATGCATTTAATATCACCGATATCACTTTGGTCAAAGAAACCCGTATTTTCTATGGCAACAAGCATGTATCGTGGGAAGATGGCGGTCTGCAAATAGCTGCGGACAAGTTCGCAGAAGCCAAAGCAGGAGACAAGATCGTAGTGCGTTATACCGGTGCTACGGATGGTATCGAGTTCAAAGTTATGAACGAGCATTTTGACCACCTTGCAGGTAGCCGTGAGGGATTGACTATCGGTGGTGATGGCTCTTTGGAGCATTTCCTGACCCCGAAAGCCGTGGAGGAGTTGAAAGCGCATGGTCTGGAACTCATCGGCGCAAACTTCACAGTAACAGAAGTGGAACTCATGGACGGCAAGGCATCCCTGCCGGAAGGTGTCAACGTATGGACCGGTTATTTCTGGGCAGACGATTGGAACACGATGTACCTCTATTGGAACGGCTATCGTTATGTGGATTTCAATGATGTCAAGGCAATCCGTTTCTATTCGGAGGCCAACCGCTCGGATTTCGTGCTCAATGTGCGTGATAACTGGGACGGCGACGGCGGTGTAGAGATCGCCAATATCAACGCCATGACTGCCGGTGAGGGTTATATGGAACTGCCGCTGACGGATTACATGCGCGAGAAGATTGCTGCTTCGGAGCATCTCTTGGTTCAGTTCAACAAAGAGGGTGGTGCTGCTTTCAACGTAACCGATATCGTGCTCGTTATGGAGAAGCCGTACACCCGCACGGTGACCAACGGCAACTATGGTACGATCTGTCTTAGCCGTGCTGCGGCTACGATAGAGGGCGCCACGATGTACCGTATCGTAGGCGGCAACGCTTCCGAGGGTATCACCATCGAAGAGGTGGTTTCGATGGAGGCCGGCAAACCTTATATCTTCCAGGCTTCGGCTGACCAACTCACCGTCACCATGACCGGCGCACGCGCTGAAGTACAAGACGCTAACGGTCTCATCGGCAACCTCGGAACTGACGCTATTACCGTTCCGATGGATGCATACGTGCTGAAAAACAACCTGCTCTACATGGTGAATAGCGCTGTAACTATTGCTCCGAACCACGCCTATATCAATATGAGTGCTATCACTCCGATTGCTCCGGCTCCGGGTAGAGTACGTCGTGTGATTGCAGTGGAGAACCAGGCTACCGGCGTAGAAAGCCTTCAGCCTTCAGCCTTCAGCCTTGAGAAAGTGCTGATGAACGGTCAACTGTTTATCCTTCGTGACGGTCAACTTTATAATGTGACAGGCGTACGCGTTCAATAAATTTGTATAACCATCAAAAGAATATAACTATGAGAAAGAATTATATCGTTCCTCAAATGGAAACGGAGCAGGTAAATCACTTGGTAGCACTTTGTGCAGGTAGTGGTGAGACGGCAAACACGATTGGCGTAGGCGGATCTACATCTGGATCCTCTATCACGGATGGAGATTAACATAAATCAAGTATAGCGTTTTGCGCTCTGCTGAGCAAGTGTGCCCTGCAGAGCCGAAACACTGCTTATAATTTTTAAACTTTTATAAATAAACATTATGAAAAAGATTTCTCTTGTTGCGCTCTTCGCAGCGCTGGTAATGAGTGTTAACGCTACCGACATCTGGACCGGTTCCAAACATGTGTCTTGGACGGATGGTGGTGTGCAGATCGCAGCTGATCAGTTTGCAGCGGCTCAACCCGGAAACCTGATTAAGGTGCATTTCACCGACGCTACCGACGGTATCGAGTTTAAGGTAATGAATGCGAATTTCGACCACCTGGCAGGTAGCCGTGAGGCGGCTTGGATCAGTGGTAAAGTCGATTTCGAGCAGTTTCTTACCCAGACCGCAGTGGATAGCCTCAAAGCCTATGGCCTCGAAATCATCGGCGCTAACTTCACTTGCACGAAGGTAGAACTCCTTGAGAGCAAAACCCTCAAGGATGGTTTTACTGTTTGGACCGGTTTCTTCTGGGCGGACGAATGGACCACGCTCGAGTTGTATTGGAACGGCTACGCAGGTGTCGATTGGAGCAAAGCAACCGCACTCCGTATCTATTCGGAGGCAGGCCGCTCGGACTTTGTTATCAATGTAATCCTCAATGCATGGCCGGATAAAGGTGGCGAGAATGTAGCCAACCAAGAGGCCATGACAGTAGGTGAGGGCTACATGGAACTGCCTCTGACAGATGAGTTGCGTACCAAATTGGCTGAAGCTTCCAAGTGGATGATCCAGTTCAACAAAGAGACAGGTGCTGCTTTCAACGTAACCGACATCGTGCTTGTTGGCGATTTCCCTTCTGATATCTCCAACACCGAGGTTGAGAGCAAGGCTGTTAAGTTCTTCGAGAACGGACAATTCGTGATCATCAAGAATGGTGTTAAGTACAACGCCCTCGGCGCACAATTATAATCGTGCCTAGGGCTAAGAACTCTAATCCTTTTACGGTTCGGGAGGCTGATACCCTCCCGGGCTGGCTATTATGAAAAGGCTCTTACTCATATTCCACCTTTGCTGTCTCGCTCTCCTGGTAGGAGCGCAGAACGGCTATTTCTACCAACCTGCAGAAGGTTGGTGCGGTGACCCGATGCCTTTTTACGATGCTGTTTCGGGAGAGTTCCGCATATATTATCTGCAGGAATACCGTCCGAACGACTGGGCTACCTACCATCCTGTACACATGATTTCCACCACTGATTTCGTCAATTACGGGGAGAGTGGAGTAGTGCTTCCTTCCGGCAACCAGTGGGCGCAGGATGCGGCTATCGGTACCGGGTCGGTTATCAAGGCGCATACGGGTACCTATTATTTCTACTACACCGGCAATAAATACCAGCCCTCAGAGTCTGAATGCCGTCAGGTGATCATGTGCGCCACCTCCACCGATGGCATCAACTGGACCAAGACCTCTTTCCGTCTTGCCCCGGATACATGGTACTACTACCATGACGATTTTCGTGATCCGGAGGTCTTCCGTACCGAGGATGGTGTCTATCACATGCTCATTGCTACCGGCAAAGACGGCAGGAACGTCTTAGCCCACTTTACCTCTTCGGACTGCTATAACTGGACTCACAAAGGAGTCTTTATGACGACCTTGTGGGATCGTTTCTACGAGTGTCCTCATGTGTTCAAAATGGGTAACTACTGGTATCTGGTCTACAGCGAATTGCATCGGGAGATCCGTCGCGTGCAGTATTTTAAAGCTACTACTTTTGCCGGTCTGGCGGCCTGTACGGCGAACGATAACCCCGTATGGCCGGATGACCATGAGGGCTACCTCGACTCCCGCGGTTTCTATGCGGGCAAGACCGCTTCGGATGGTACGAACCGGTATATATGGGGTTGGTGCCCGACGCGCAGGGATAATAACAACACCGCCGTCAATAATGACAACGGCGAACCTGATTGGGCAGGTACACTGGTGGCTCATCGTCTTATCCAGCATGCCGACGGATCGCTCACTCTGGGGGAGATAGAGCCCGTGCGTATCTGGTTCAACGACGATGTGGAGGTATCCACGACCTCTGCTTCGCTCGTGGCTGGAGGATCGCTCGCGCTGCCCTCACTCAGCGAAAAGACCCACCTCTCTTTCACCGTCACAGCGAGTTCCGCGCAAACGAAATTCGGTGTCTCCGTAGCCAAAGAGTCTTGGTCAAACCGTTATTACTCGATCATCATCAACCCCGAAGCGAACAACAGAGCGAAAGTGAACTTCGAGCAAGAAGGACCCGATGCCATGGGGTTCATACCCTATATAGACGGCTATTTCTTCTCGCAACCTACCGACCGCGTCTATCATATAGACATCTATATCGACCGCTCGGTATTCGTGCTCTATATCAACAATCAAGTATGCTATACCAACCGTATCTACGGCCTTCAGAATAAGCCTTGGACAATCCGTTGTTATAATGGCTCTGTCCAGATAACCGACATCCGCCAGCAGATCAATGATCCCTCCCAACCCACCGATCCGGACCCTGATCCTACTCAGGATATGACATCTTCTGTGCCGGAGACCCACGCGGCAGGCAAATACCTTCGGAACGGCATCCTTGTCATTCGCCGAGACGGAGCAGAATACACCCAATTGGGCCAAAGATTAGTTTGGCAGAACTCGACTGCCACCAATATAATCAATTATTAATCGTTAAAACAATCTATTACTATTATGAAAAAGAAAACATTACTTATTGCTCTCTGCCTCCTCGCCACTGTCGGTATGATAAAAGCGGATACTGAAACGGAGATAAGCTCTGAAGATAAGGCTATTGGTTATAAAGGTATCGAAGGCTATTTCATAAGTAGAAACCAGTTCTCTACTCATTCCGCAGTTGCGGGAAATATAGTTCGGATTGAAGGCACATTGACGGCTCCAAATCGTAAATGCTGGGTAGGAGAATGGGCAGCCGATAATGAAGTTGCAACTGTGCACCTTCCCGGTAGTGAATACAGAAATGTTCCAAAGGTGAATGATGGAGAAGATTATTCTTTTACCTACGATATCTTTTTGACAGATGACATGCTTAATAAAATAGTAAATGAGGTAAAAGACTTCCGTATTTATGGAGAGGGTATGAACATTACCTCTGCTAAATTGGTTCAGCCGGGCAAAGCGGGGGCGTTAAAATTCGGCAAAACGATCTGGACTGGCTATTTCTGGATGGATGATGTTGATAAGTGGTCGCTGGAGCTCTTCAAAGAGGCATTCACAAATGCGGGTGATTTAAGTAAATACGGAACGATGCGCATCTATTACGAAGCTAATAGTACCGATTTCAAGATGCGTTTGTTTACGAAATTTGGAGCTGATCCTGATGAGGAAGCGGACGGTGACGATCTTAAAATAGCCGGTTCATATACTGACGCTTATCAGGATGGAGAAGCAAGAACTATTAACGGGGTAAAGGTTCCTATGGAATTAATTACTTTGCACAATAATTATGTGGATATACCTTTGACTGAGGCTATAAAAACAAATCTGGGAACAATAAATGAAACATATGGTCGTTCGCTATTTATCAAATGCAACCTTAATGGAGTTGCTCCCTTTAACGTGACCGATGTCGTTCTCCTGCCTATCAGTCCCGAAGATTGTCCCAACTGCTTCTATGTTTATTAATCACATAAAAATACATTCTATGAAAAAACACCTTCTTTTTGGATTGTTGTCGGCTGCCGTGTTCTTGGTGGGCTGCGCTCATCGCCCTGCTACGCACCCGACCGACGAGCCTTTCCGTTCGGTCTATCACCACACGCCGGAGGCGAACTGGATGAATGACCCGAATGGTATGTTTTACGACGAGCAAAACGGCGTATGGCATCTTTATTACCAGCACAATCCCTTCGGTACTACCTGGGGACCGATGCACTGGGGACATGCCACTTCGACCGACCTCCTCACTTGGGAGGAACACCCCATTGTACTTTATCCGGATTCTATCGGAACGATCTTCTCCGGTTCGGCAGTCATTGACAAAAACAACACCGCCGGCTTCGGAGAGAACGCTATCGTAGCTATCTTCACTCAGTCCGAGCGTATCGGGCAACATCAGTCTATCGCGTATAGCACCGACGGCGGCTATACCTTTACCAAGTACGAAGGCAACCCCGTACTCATGGGCGACATCGCAGACTTCCGAGATCCGAAGGTGACTTGGGATGGCGATCATTGGCTGATGACGCTCGCTTGCCAGCAGGAGATCCGTTTCTATGCTTCGCTGGACCTCAAAGAGTGGAAATACCTCTCTTCCTTTGGCAAAGGTATAGGTGCACACGGCGGTGTCTGGGAGTGCCCGGAGCTGCTGCATATAGGCGACAAATACGTGCTCCTCGTTTCTATCAATCCGGGCGGCATCTTCGGCGGCTCGGCTACCCAGTATTTCGTAGGAGACTGGGACGGTAAGGAGTTCCAATGTGAAAAAGAAAAATACGCCAACGAGAAAATGGTTCCGTGGCTTGACTACGGCAAGGACAATTACTCCACTTTCACTTTCCATAACTCCCCTGATGGCCGTTTGGTAGCTATCGGATGGATGTCTAACTGGCAGTACGCAGAAGTCGTTCCTACCGTCGCTTTCCGCTCGCAGAATACTATCGCTCGCGATCTCTTCCTCTTTACGGATGACGAAGGCGAGTTTCGTTTGGGTTCTGTACCTTCTCCGGAGTCTTTGGCGCTTCGTGGCGAGGAGACCAAATACCTGCCCGATGCCGGGATCGTCGAACTGGAGCTGGACGGCAAACAGGATGCGCTCATCACCCTCTCCAACGACAAAGGAGAGAAAGTGGTCATGAACCTGGATGTGCACCGCCGCACGTTCTCCATGGACCGCACCGCTTCGGGCGATTGCTCTTTCTCCCATGATTTTGCAGCACGTACGGTGGCGCCGCTCTTCATCAAACGCGATACCTATAAGGTTCTTCTCTTTATCGATCATTGTTCGATCGAGGCGTTTGATGCCGATGGCGCTTGGGCGATGACCAACCTCGTCTTCCCCTCTGCCCCCTACAATCATATCGACGTCCAAGGTGGCAAGGCGACTATCTACGAATTGAAGATTGGAGATTGAAAATTGAAGATTGAAAATTGAAAATTGAAAATATAATATGGAAAAGAAAACATCCTTTTTGGCATTCTTGCCTGTCATGCTCGCCTTCTTCACAATGGGTTTTGTGGACCTCGTAGGTGCAGCATCCAATCATGTACAAGCAGACCTTAACCTGACCGAGGCGCAGACCTATTTCATCCCGAGTTTGGTCTTCTTCTGGTTCTTGATTTTCTCCGTACCCACCTCGGCATTGATGAACCGTATCGGTCGTAAGAACACCGTCCTCGTCTCGTTGGGCGTCACGCTTTTGTCACTCGTTTTGCCGATCTTCGGAAATAGTTATTACCTCATGCTGGCGGCTTTCTCGCTGCTCGGTATCGGTAACGCCATCATGCAGACCAGTCTCAACCCGTTGGTAACGAATCTCATCGATGGCGACAAACTCGCCGCCACCCTGACCTTTGGTCAGTTTGTTAAAGCGATCGCCTCGTTCATGGCACCGATCATCATGACGTGGGGAGCGGTAGCCGCTATCCCGACGCTCGGTTTGGACTGGCGTATCATCTTTGTCATCTACGGTGTCATCGGTGTGATCGCTACAATCTGTCTGTATCTGACCAAGATCAAAGAGCAACCGCTGAATGGAAAGAAATCCAGTTTCGTGGAGTGCTTCAAACTCTTAGGCCATCCTTTCGTCCTTCTCTGCTTCCTTGGTATCATGTGCCACGTGGGAATCGATGTAGGAACGAACACCACCGCTCCCAAGTTACTCATGGAGCGTTTGGGTTGGACACTGGAGGCTGCCGGATTTGCTACATCGCTCTATTTCATCTTCCGTACCATCGGTTGCTTCAGCGGTAGTTTCATCCTGCGTTTTGTGTCATCGAAGATTTTCTTCGCCATCAGCGCACTGATGATCGTGGCAGCGATGGTCCTCATGGGTATCGGTCAGAGTCAGGCTATGCTCTATACCGGTATTGCTCTCGTCGGTTTTGGTAACTCCAATATCTTCTCCATCATCTTCTCCGAGGCACTCAAAGCAGAACCTGAGAAACAGAACGAAGTGTCCGGTCTGATGATCATGGGTCTGTTCGGCGGAACGGTCTTCCCGTTCATCATGGGTTTTGCATCCCAAGCAGCTGGTACCGTAGGAGCCGTCATCGTCATGGCTGTCGGTGCAATCTATCTGACATGCTACACGCTAAAAATCAAGAAATAATAAATCATAAATTTGAAATCATAAATTTGAAATATGAAATACGTCGTAGGAATCGGTGAGGCCCTGTGGGATCACTTTGTGCAAGAAGATATTTATAAACTCGGTGGAGCTCCGGCTAATTTTGCTTATCATGCCGGACAGTTCGGTTTGGATAGTTATGTCATCTCTGCCATCGGTGATGATAAACTCGGTCACGGCATCGTGGAGAACTTCGATAAGGTAGGTTTGAAGCATATCCTGCCTATCGTAGATTATCCCACCGGCGAAGTGCTGGTTACCAAAGAAAACGGACAACCGTCCTATGAGATATGTCTGGGTGCCGCATGGGATAACATCCCGCTCACCGATCAGATGCTCGAATTGGCACGAAACGCCAAAGCCATCTGTTTCGGTTCGCTGGCACAACGCACACAAACCAGTCATGATACCATTCAGGCATTTCTCGATGCAGCACCCGAAGATGCCCTCCGTGTCTTCGATATCAACCTGCGCCAAACATGGTACACCAACGAAGTGATTATCGAATCCCTCAATCGTGCACATATCCTTAAGATCAACGATGATGAACTGGATGTGGTAGTTAATCGACTGCTCAACGAACCCGTAGAGAAAGGCAATCTTATCGCAAGGGATCCGGAAAAGACACGCCGCGTCTGTCGTGCCCTTATCGCCAAGTATGACCTGCAGATGGTCATCCTCACCTGCGGAGAGGTATGCTCTTATGTCTTCACGGCAAGCGAAGAGAGTTATATGCCTACGCCCAAAGTGGAACTGGAAGATGCAGTAGGCGCCGGTGATTCGTTTACCGCTACCTTCGTCGCCCAGACCCTTCTCGGTAAGTCCATCCGGGAAGCGCACGAGAAAGCCGTGAAGGTCGCTGCATACGTCTGCACCCAAGCCGGCGCTATGCCTGTCTTGCCGGATGAACTGAAGGAATAAAAGCACCAAAGAACAATCAATCCAATACTTACGGTAAAAATCCGGAGATAAAAAATGTACAGGTAACCACCTGTTGATTCCGATTTTCACACTACAGTTTGCACTTTGCAAAAAAAATCGCATTTTTATTTGCATATATGCAAAAAAAGTAGTAATTTTGCAGCCGTTTTGCGAAAAAATGCCGTTTGGCAGGTTTCGCGAACGGCTTTTTGTGAATAAAATACATACGATAATGAAAAAATTTAATATTAAACTGCATGTGTTATTGCCGCTCACGATAGCGGTAGTGCTGTTCATGTGGTTTGTGCCGATCAGTTTCTTCGGCGTTGACGGTTTGACGGTCATCCAGCAGCGTACGATAGCGATCTTCTGCTATGCAGCGTTGATGTGGATGTTTGAGATTATTCCGGCATGGGCTACTTCGGTTAGTACGATCGTGCTGCTTCTTTTGGCGATTTCCAACAAAGGATTTGTGCACGAGGTTGTGGAGAAAAGCGTGAATGATGAGGGGACTGAAATCGTTCGCAAGTACTTCATGGAAGGAACTGCGGTCAACTTCAAAGAGTTGATGGCGGCCTTTGCGGACCCGACGATCATGTTGTTCTTGGGTGGATTCGTATTGGCTATTGCAGCAAGTAAAGTGGGTCTGGATCTATACCTTGCCCGTATACTGCTCAAGCCTTTCGGTACGAAGCCGAAGTTTGTGCTATTGGGCTTCCTTGTTCTGATCAGTGTGATGTCGATGTTCATGAGTAACACGGCGACAGCAGCGATGATGTTGGCGTTCTTGGCGCCGGTCATCAAGACCTTACCGTCCGACGGCGGTGGTCGTATGAGCTTGGCAATGGCGATCCCTATTGCTGCCAATATCGGTGGTCTGGGAACACCTATCGGTACGCCTCCGAATGCAATCGCGATCGGTCAGTTGAAGGAACCGATCCTGAATGCAGCCGGTGAGGTGGTACAGAACGGTATTGAATTGGGTTTCGGTGCGTGGATGGTTCGTTTTGTACCGATCGTGGTCATCATGATTGTTTTTGCATGGATCCTGCTGCAGGTGCTCTATCCGTTCAAAGCGCAGAAGATTGAGATTGTCATCAGCGGAGAGGTAGAGAAAGACTGGCATTTCTGGGTAGTAACAATCACCTTCCTCGGTACGATCCTCCTCTGGATGACGGGAGAGTTAACCAAGTTAAACTCCAATGTGGTAGCCTTGATACCATTCGCTATCTTTGCTGTCTTAGGCGTGTTTAAACGCGAAGATTTTTCGAAGATCGACTGGCATGTACTCTGGATGGTAGCCGGTGGTTTTGCGTTAGGTACGGCTTTGAACAAGACGGGCCTGGCAGCTACGCTGGTAGAATCGATCCCGTTCGATACATGGTCTCCGATAGGTGTGCTTATTGCAGCCGGTTTGATCGGTTGGCTGTTGTCTAACTTCATTGCCAACTCGTCCGCAGCCAACCTCTTGGTGCCGATCTTGGCAACCGTAGCGGTAGCTATGAAAGACAGTCTGGCTTCCTTCGGCGGTATCACGACCTTGCTGGTTTGTGTAGCAGCTTCCACTTCGTTCGCAATGCTCTTCCCGATCTCTACGCCGCCGAATGCGATTGCTTGTTCGACTGGTTTGATCAAGACGAACGAGATGATGAAGGTGGGTCTGATCGTCGGTCTGACCGGTATCGCCTTGTCCTACGGTATGTTACTCTTATTCCCGTTCTAACAGAGCACAGAACATAGAACACAGATTGATTATGAAACGATTTTTTATTATAGCACTTTGTTCGATGATCCTTGTTCCGGTAATGGCGCAGGAGGTGAACAAACAAGACAAAAAAGAAGCGGCTAAATCGCATCTGAAGCAGCATTTCAAACCCTACGGATTTATCCGTAACTACTTCACCTACGACAGTCGTGAGTGTATTGCCGGAACCGGTGATATGTATTTCTACATGCCCAAAGACGAGGCATGGAACAAGACAACCGATCCGGCGTTGCGTGAAGATCTCAATGACGTCAGTTCGTTCCGTTTCTTGTCGTTGACGACGCGTGTGGGTCTCAATATCACGGACTATAAATGGCGTAACACGGAGTTTGGCGGTAAGATCGAAGCGGACTTCTATGCAGGTATCAGTGCTACGTTGTCAACCGGTGTCAAGCAGACCCATGCGGTTACCGGTACGGCGCAGTTCCGTCTCCGTCAGGCCTATGTAACCCTCGGTTGGGACAGCCTGCGTATGAACGATAAGGATTTTGCACGTGTGGACCTCACGATCGGTCAGGCCTGGCACCCGATGGCAGCCGACCTGTGCGACGTGATCGCTCTCAACAGCGGTGCACCGTTCGGACCGTTCAACCGTTCTCCGCAGGTGCGTATGGACGCACGGCTCGGTAAGTGGTTCACCTTGACGGCAGCCGGTCTTTGGCAGATGCAGTACAACTCGATCGGTCCTGACGGTCAATCGGCGGAGTACATGCTCTACGCCAAGACGCCGGAGGCATACTTAGGGTTGAGTTTCCATGACAAAGGATGGATCGTTCGTGCAGGAGCAGATGTACTGAGTATCCGGCCCCGTCATTTTGGCGAGGCACTGGATGCCAATGGAAACACCATCCTCGGTACCGACGGCAAACCGCTGCAGATAACGGTCAAAGATCGTATCACGACGGCATCGCCCTTCCTGTATGTGCAGTATAAGAAAGGAGACTTCTCCATCAAAGCGAAGACCATCTTCGCCGAGGCAGGTGAGCATATGAATATGAACGGCGGTTATGGCGTCAAAGCTATTAATCCCGACGGTTCTTATGCTTACACTCCGACACGCACGAGCTCTTCTTGGATCAGCCTCGTGTATGGCGGTAAAGTGGGGGCACAGGAAGACAAACACCCGCAGAAACTGCAGGGTATCCTGTTTGCCGGTTATGTTGAGAATCTCGGAACCAAAGATCCGATTATTGATGCAGACGGAGACGGTAAAGTCGATTTGTACTATCCGCGTGTGAAGAATATGAATCGCATGTGGCGCCTGACGCCTACGTTGCTCTATACGGTGGGTAAATTCCAGTTAGGTCTGGAGTATGATATCACGTCCGTGAACTACGGTGACGGCAAGATCAATCCCGCCAACGGTCTGAGCGATAACGGCCTGCATTGGGTGACGAACCACCGTGTACAGATAATGACCAAATATAACTTCTGATGAAACGTATTATAGTCTTTTTGATGGCCTTGTTACCCTTCCTCGGTATGTCTGCAGCCAAAGCGGACAAACAGACCGTTGTGCTGCAATGTGACTTGCATTGCCAGGGTTGCTGTGACAAGGTTATGAAGAATATCGCCTTCGAGAAAGGAGTGAAGGATATTGTATGTGACCTCAAGACCAAAACGGTGACGGTGACGTACGATGCCAATAAGACGGATTTGGATACATTGCTCAAAGCTTTTGAGCGTATCGGAAAGCCGGCTAAGGAGTTGAAGAAGGAAGACAAAGAGGAGCAGAAAGATGTACCCGAAGTTAACCAATAGACCTTGGCGCGTCGTTACCAGTGAGAATATCCTGCGTCTGGGACCCTGGTTGTCGGTTCGGCAAGAGTGTGTAGAACTGCCGAGCGGTAAGCAGATCCCTACCTGGTTCGTGTTGGAGTTCCCCGATTGGATCAACGTCATCGCTATCACCAAAGACGGTAAGATGGTAATGGAAGACCAGTACCGCCATGCCTTGGGTGAGACCCATTATGAGTTGGTAGCCGGTGTGGTGGATCCGGGAGAGACACCGCTACAGGCGGCACAACGGGAGTTGAGCGAAGAGACGGGATACGAAGGAGGAGAATGGCGTTTGTTCATGACGCTTTCGCCTAACCCGACGAACCATAATAACCTGACTTATACTTTTCTTGCAACCGGTGTGGAGAAACGGCGTGAGCAACATCAGGAACCGACCGAAGATATCCGGGTCGATATTATGGAACCCGAACAGGTATTGGAGATGTTACGTGACGGGGAGATCATTCAAGCCCTGCATGCTGCACCGCTGTGGAAGTATTTTGCAGAGCACGGACCGCATTGCGGATAGCGTACAGAATTATAATCCTAAATGAATACGGAAACGCATGGCCCATTGCCACTGCGTTTCTTTTGTATAGCCCCAAACCGAATACAGATCCGCTACACGGAGGATGTTACCAATTCCTATTCCGATTTCGGAATAGAATTGGTGATTGGTCATTGGTAATTGGTAATTGTTAGACAAATAGCCATAGGCGAGTTTGGCTTCGACCAGTTCGCGCAGGTGTAACCAACGGATGCCGGGAATGAGGTTGAAGAGGATTCCTTGTCCGTTCCATTCGGCATGTAGCGCAACATATTTGTCGGCTAACAGTTGATTGCCGTGCAACAATGTGAAGCGGTACGGATCGTACGCATAACCTTGGTTCCCGTCTGCCTGCCAGAGTAGGAAGGAAGGAACCTGTCCGAAGATAGCACCTGCCTGCAAGGCATAGGTCAGCGTACCGCCCATGCCCAGGTTGGCATGTTGGGTGAGCATCAGACGCAAGTGCGCGTAGAGCGCACTCTGCGCATTTGTGATTTGTGATTGGTGATTGGTCATTTGCCAATGTCCGAATTCCAGACCGGCGTAGAGGACGGGGTATTTATGCGAGTAGGCGTACCGACGCATAAAATAACCGTCGTATTTGCGTTCTCCCCAACTGAGTCGGGCAATGCCGGAGAACGACTGCAGACTGTATCCCCCTTGCCAGGTGGCCCGTATATAAGCATGGGTTTCGAGGTGCTTGGTCCAATCGGCAAACCAATGGTACTGCAGTTGTCGTTGCCGCATGGCGGTGCTGACGCAGAGCGTGTCCCGATAGAGTGCCTCAAAGGCATAAGCCGTGAAATCGAAGTTACCCCAACCCATCGAGTTCTCCCGTAGCAGGCGGTCGAAGTCATCCACTTCGGACCATACATACCGGTCGTTATACTCGAACTGCATAATATGCCGACGAGGCGTAGGCAGGTTGACGGACACCCGTCCCATTCCTTTGGCAGAGCGGTCTTTGAATCCGTACCCGACGGAGGCTTCCAGTGACACTACTTCGGAGAACTGCTCGTTCGTGCGGAAGGGTAAACCGACATGCACGCCTTCGTGCTTATTGACTTGCAAGATCTCTTCGATATGTCCTATATCAACCGGTGTACCGGTAGGTATATAGCCGGTAGTAGCGATGGTGGCGAACCATTTGGCGGTGCGGATGATCGGCAGACTGTCAAGGGCCGCAAAGGCGGAGTCTGCTTGCGAGAGACCGGCTTCTTTGCCCAAGGGCACGATTAACGCTTCGCGATTTTCGCCTGACAGACCGCTGTCGCTGACAGACCGTTGCACTGACAGACCGGCACTTTCTGTGCCTGTCAGATTTTTATTTCTCAGACTTGTTGTCAGTAATAAGGTCGGGAAGACCGTACCGGCTTGTTCGGACTTGATGGCTATATCCAATATGGCGGACAAGTGTTCATCTGCGATAGTGCCGTCCGGCGCAAGCGTTTGCGATACATGCAGCGTGTTGACGTAGTTGACGGCTACCTCGGCGGGTACATAGGCATGGATAGACCGTAACGCATAGGTAGCGGTATCAATCACCATCTCACCGTTGAATGTAGCATAAAACGGGTTCCTCGTTCGGAAATGAATGGTGTCCTCTCCTATCAGATAATAGCGATAATAGAGGTTACCTCCGGGTGCCAATGGAGACAAAAACGCATGCCCCATCAGGGAGACGGAGGTCGCATAGAAATTGAGATTGCCTTCATTGCCAAGCAGGGACGAGTAATCGGTGGACGAGAGGATGAGGGTACGGGTCTGCTGATCATTGGCAGGTGTCATCTCCTGTCCGTTGATGCGGAACGACTGCGTCTCCCGATAGAGAGGTAAGATATAGGTGGAGTCTTCCTGCTGAATCATACCGGCCTGCAGAGAGGACCATAATGCACGCCGCAGGTGACGTTTCTGAATATGCGAGACGTATAGGTTCTGTTCGCGTCTGGCGGTGAAAGACCAATCGGGATGAAGCGTGCGGTCATTCTCCGAACGGTGTTCCCGCACCTGTCGTAGTAATTCCAATGCCGGGTTCTCGTTAGGCGCCACAACGATCTCGCTGAGGGTAGCTACTTTCTCCCGCATCGTCACTTGCAGTCCCGCCATCGTACCGGGTTCGATCTCATAGCGTTGGGTGAAGTACCCGACGGCGGAGAAAACCAGTTGGGCTTTGCCGGTCATATCAACCCGTAAAGCGTACGAACCGTTCTCATCGGACGTTGTGCCTATCTTCGTTCCCCGAAAATGGATATTGACATTCGGGATCGCTTCGCCTGTCATCTCATTGACCACCTCGCCGACGATGATGGTCTCCACTGCATGGAGAGGAACAAGGAACAAGGACAAAAGACAAAGAACCAATATGTATCTTTCCACTTTCAACTTCCCACTTTCAACTTTTATTAGCCGGATGGCATTGCAGGATCGCTTGCCGCAGATCTTGCACATCAACGTGGGTGTAGATCTCCGTGGTAGCGAGGTCTTCGTGTCCGAGTAATTGCTGGATGACACGCAGGTCCGCTCCGTTCTGCAGCAGATGGGTTGCAAACGAATGACGTAAGGTATGGGGGCTAACCGTCTTGGTGATACCGGCTTCGGCACACAACTTCCGCACGATGGTAAAGACCATGGCGCGTGTGAGGGGACGACCGTAACGGTTTACGAAGGCGATATCACGTGATTCGGGTTTGACAGGCCATGTAGCACGGTCTTGCATCCAGTAACCGAACCACTCTTCTGCCACCGGTGAAGTAGGAACCAAGCGTTGCTTGGATCCTTTTCCTTCAATCAGCATATAATGCTCGTTGAGATACATGCGACTTAAGCGCAGATTCACCAGTTCGCTTACGCGCAGTCCGCTACCGTAGAGCATCTCCATCATGGCACGGTTACGATGCCCTTCGTTGGAACTAAGGTCGATGGCACCCATCATCCGGTTCACTTCGTCAAGCGAAAGCACGGTAGGCAGATGTTTGGATTTCTTGGGACCTTCCAACAGTTCCGAAGGATCTTGATCAATATAATCTTTGTATAGCAGAAACCGGAACCAGGCATGGATACCGGCTAATACACGTGCTTGTGTTGCCTCCGAATGCAGTGTCTTGAACTGCTGAAAGATGAACTCTTCCAACTGTTCGTACTCCATATGCACGAAGTCGATAGTATGCTCTTCGCAATAGGTGCGCAGTTTATCCAGATCCATCTCGTAGCCCTCGATGGTGTTCGGTGAGTAACCGCGTTCCAGACGAAGGTACGTATGGTACTCACGCAGCAGAAGATCCGGTTTTACTGTTTTAGCCATGGGATAAGTGCGCCTTGGAAATGACACTGATAGGTAGTGGTCGTGCCCTGTGTATTTTGGTAGTATAGGGTGAAGAGCAGACTGTCGTTCCGATAGATGAACGAACCCGAATCCAGCACTTGGATACGCGATATCTTACTATCCTCGATATCCAGAATATACATACCGTGCGGGTAACCCTCATAGTCTTTGCCTTGTAAAAAAGTGAAGGGAGTAGGGATTTCGGTGGACGGGATGGATCGATAGGTCCCTTCCTCCAAGAGCGAGTCGGGAACGAAGATATCGGACAGGCAGAGGTTGTAACCCGTACCTTTGATACGGTGATGCCGATCCAGGAACAAACTATCCGAATAGAGATCCAATGCTACGACGGCATAGGGTATGGAATCATAGCAGTGTCCGTAAATCTGTTCGTACGCCGTATGATAGACGGACGGTATCTGCCTGCGGACAGAGGGTTCCTGTTTCTTGCACGAAGGAACCAATAGTACGGCACACAATGCCAATAGGAAAATGTATATACGCTCTTTCATTCTCTAACCTGTCAATTATCAATTGTCAATTGTCAACTTCCGTGTCGGCACCCATGCCGCCACAAAACCCAATGCCAACACGATGATACCGACGAGCAGGATGTCGGTCGGTTGCACTTGAACCGGATAGGCGGACACGACATACTCACTGCCGTTCCCCAGTTTGAGCCATTCAAAATGTTGTTGCCCAAGACATACGACTATACCGATAATCAAACCGCTTAGTGTTCCCAAAGCGGATATCATCCAACCTTCCAGCAAGAAGACCCGACGAATCGTTCGTTCGTCCGCTCCCAAGTTAGAGAGGATGCGGATGTCTTCTTTCTTATCGATGATGAGCATGGTCAGCGAACCGATGATATTGAAACTGGCGATGAGTAAGATGAAGACAAGCAGCAGGACCGTTAACCACTTCTCAATACGCAGGATGCGGAAGAAGTCCGCCTGTTGCTCGTAACGATTCAGTACCTTATATCCGGGTCCCAATGCTTGCTCTAATTCGGTCTGTATTCTGTCAGTGAAACGGTCTGTGTTCTGTGTTCTCTTGGGCTGAATTCGCAGCGCACTCGCCGTATGGTCATCGTATTCGAAGAGTCGTTGGGCAAGGGGTAGGGAAACCAGCAGTAACTGGTCATCGTATTCAAGTTGGTTCACGGCAAAGGTACCGGCGATGTAGGCGTACTCATGTTGCAGCGACTTTTCGGGGCGCAGCATGTTGATACGTTCTGTACGTTTAGGGGCATAGAGGTGCAGTGCTCCGGTGAAATGGGCGTTCATACCGATTTGTGCAGCCAGACCTCTTCCCATCACCGTGCGATCGAAGGCGCCGTCATAGACGCAGAAATAACCGTCAGAGATGATAGAGTCGATATGCGCCGTGCGGGTAAAGAGGCTATCGACCCCTAACACGCGTGCCGGCATCTGATGATCCTTGTAGCGGATAAGCGCCGTCTGCTCCAGTTGCATGGAGATGGCTTCGATATCTTCGCGCGCGTACAAAGAAGCAATCGGTAAGGTGTCGGTACGTAAAGTGCTGCCCTGCGTAGGTACAACCAGCAGAGGTGCATCGAACTCGGAGAACATCTGTTCCACCAAGGTGCCGAAACCGTTCATCACCGATAGCACACATATCATAGCGGCAGTCACCACAGCTACCGCTGCGGCACTGATACCGGATACGATATTGATGGCATTATGCCCTTTCTTGGAGAAAAGGTACCGCCAAGCGATATTTCTTTCTACTTTGAGCAGAGCGGTCTTTTTACTTTGAGTGAAACGGTCTATTGCTTGAGCAGCTCATCGATGCGTTCCATGCGGTCGATGGTCTCATCGAGATGGAAGATGATCTCCGGGATGATACGCAGTTGATGACGTTCGAGTGCACCGAGTTCTCCCCGAAAACGATGGGTATTCTCTTCGATGAGTGCCATCGTAGGTGCTACTTTGTCTTGCGGGAAGATAGACAGGTACACGCGTGCGATAGACAGATCCGGCGATACACGCACTTCGCTCACGGAGATGAGCGTGCCTTGTAACGTGCGCGCGTAACGTAAAAGGATATCGCTCATGTCTTTCTGTATCAGACGGGCGATCTTGTGTTGTCTTGTTGATTCCATAGTGTTTTAAAAAAATCAAATAAAGGGAAAGGAGCCACGCTCTTTTCCCTATTTGTCAATTGTCTTGTGTCAATTGCAATTAAAATTTGTGGCGACCCTCGTCGGCAACGGTCAGTTTCTTACGACCTTTAGCGCGGCGCGCAGCCAATACACGACGACCGTTAGCGGTTGTCATTCTCTCCAAGAAGCCGTGTTTATTACGACGCTTGCGTTGGGAAGGTTGAAATGTACGTTTCATTGTTGTATTCAGTTTATATGTCTTCTCTCGAAGACGGTTTGTGCGCAGGATGAGACTCGAACTCACACGATCTTGCGACCACTACCCCCTCAAAGTAGCGTGTATACCAATTTCACCACCTGCGCTTCTTTTTTTTGTGCCCAGAACAGGACTCGAACCTGCACACCTCGCGGCATGCGCACCTGAAACGCACGCGTCTACCAATTCCGCCATCTGGGCAAAAAAAAAGAGCGGAAAACGAGACTCGAACTCGCGACCCCAACCTTGGCAAGGTTGTGCTCTACCAACTGAGCTATTTCCGCA
>Ga0310694_10002084_pt1 | contig 21163 bp, 16 predicted proteins | sample 174DNAGHGhighgp2_FD_203884 | JGI IMG/M metagenome (GOLD analysis project Ga0310694, IMG submission 203884) | Sheep rumen microbial communities from Palmerston North, Manawatu-Wanganui, New Zealand - 1742 DNA GHGhigh gp2 (v2) (version 2) | ecosystem: Host-associated > Mammals > Digestive system... | reverse complement strand
AGGTATCATTATATTTTGTACCTTTGCGCCCACTTAAGTATTTTTCGCGAAAAGTAAATATTTAATAATTAGCTAGTTAGATAAAAATGAAGGAATTCCAGACAAAAGACATCCGCAATGTTGCCCTCATCGGCGCAGCTAAATCGGGTAAGACCACGCTTGCCGAAAACATGCTTTTCGAAGGCAAGCTCATCAACAGAAAAGGTAGCACCGACGAGAAGAACACCGTCTCCGACTATCGTGCCATCGAAATGGAGCGTCAAATTTCGGTGAACGCTTCCATGATGTACACCATCTACAACGACAAGAAGATCAACATCCTGGACACCCCTGGTTTCAGCGACTTCTCTGGCGACATCGTCAGCTGCCTCTACGCTGCCGACATGGCCGTCTGCACCATCAACGCCCAATCGGGTGTTGAAGCCACCACCGAAAACGCTTGGCGTCACGCTGCCAACACCAACAAGCCTGTTGTGTTCTTCATGAACCAACTCGACCACAGCAACGCCAACTTCGACAACACCATCCGCGAATTGAAAGAATATTTCGGCGACAAGGTCACGCCTATCCAATATCCCGTCAACGCCGGTGAGGACTTCAACGCCGTCATCGACCTGATCATGATGAAGATGCTGGTCTTTAAGAACGGCAACGGCGCTCCTGAGATTCAGGACATCCCCGCCGCCGAGATGGCCAAGGCCGAAGAGCTTCATAACAACCTCATCGAGCACGCCGCCGAAGGTGAAGAAGCCCTAATGGAGAAGTTCTTCGAAGAAATGACCCTGAGCGAAGAGGATATGGAACGCGGTATCCATCTGGGTATCGTCAACCGTGAGATGTTCCCTGTAATCTGCGGCGCTGCCAAGCGTGGCGTGGGTGTCACTCGTCTGATGGATTTCCTTATCAACGCCTGCCCGTCGCCTGCCGACATGCCGGCCATCAAAGCCAACAACGGCCAGGAGTTCCACAACAGCAACGACGATCCAACTGCCTTGTTCATCTTCAAGGTGACCACCGAGCAGAATCTCGGCGATGTGGCTTGGATGCGCGTCTACGGCGGCACCGTGGCAAAGAGCCAAGACCTCATCAACCCACGCACAGGCAATAAGGAACGTCTGTCGCAGTTGCTCGTTTTCCGCGGCAAGAACCGTGAAGAAATTGAGAAAGCCAACGCTGGCGACATCATCTGCACGATCAAGTTGAAGGACGGCCGTATCGGTGACTCGCTCGTCGACGCCAAGGCCGCCGAAGCCACCTTCCCCGAGATCCCGTTCCCGACCCCGATCTTCTCGATCGCCGTCAAGGCCGTCAACTCACAGGAAGATGAAAAACTGGGTAGCATCCTCAACGACATCCACAAGACCGACCCGACCGTCATTGCCGGCATGTCGCGCGAGCTGCGCCAGAACATTTTGCAATGCCAAGGTGAATATCACTTCAACACCCTGAAATGGTACTTCGATAACGTCTATAAGATCGCCATTGAAACGGCTTCGCCGAAGATCCCGTACCGTGAGACCATCACCAAGAGCGCCAGCGCTAGCTACCGTCACAAGAAACAATCTGGTGGTAGCGGTCAGTTCGGTGAGGTGCACATGCAACTGGCTCCTTACTTCGAGGGTTACACCGACCCGAGCGAACTGCAGGTGCGCGACAAGCAAGAGTACGAACTGCCTTGGGGCGGTAAGCTCATCTTTGCCAACTGCGTCGTCGGTGGTGCCATCGATGCCCGCTTCATGCCTGCCATCCTGAAGGGTGTCAACGAGCGCCTCGAGCAAGGCCCGCTGACGGGTTCTTACGCCCGCGACATCATCGTCTACATCTACGATGGTAAGATGCACCCGGTCGACTCCAACGAAATGGCCTTTAAGATCGCCGGTCGTATGGCCTTCAGCGCCGCCTTTAAGAACGCTGGCCCGAAGATCATGGAACCCATCTACGACCTCGACGTGCGCATGCCCGCCGACCTCATGGGTGCTGTGATGACCGACCTGCAAGGCCGTCGCGCCATCGTCATGGGTATGGACAGCGACCACAACTACCAGACCATCCACGCCAAGGTTCCGTTGGCCGAGATGGACCGCTATTCCACCTCACTAAGCTCGCTGACCTCGGGCCGTGGCACCTTCACCATGAAGTATGCTGAATACCAGCAAGTGCCCACCGATGTGCAGAACCGCCTCCTCAAGGAGTACGAAGAGAGCCAGAAGGAAGAAGAATAAAAAAAGAACAAGAGTATTTTTTCATAAGTATTGCATTTTTTCCCCGCTGCGGTTGCCGTGGCGGGGTTTTTTGTTTATTTTTGCGGGTATGAAACCATTAGGTTGGATATGGATTACGGTAGTTTTGGCGATGGCGGCCTGCAACCAACCAGATGACGGTAGGGTAGAGACGCGCCATGGCACGTCTCTACAATTTAACGTATCCCCCGACCTCGCCGCCATCGACAGCCTGATGTGGCGCCAGCCCGACAGTGCGTTGACGCGCCTTTTGCCGTGTTTCGACACCTGTTGCAATGACGCAAGGTTTTGCGTCTCCACCGCAACGGAATACAACCGACATTATGCCAACCTCCTGTTGGCCGAACTGCTGTACAAAAACGACTATGCCCAAACCAACCGCCCTGCCTTGTTGCAGGCGGTGGCCTATTATGATTCGTTGTGCTGCAGAGACGCGGCGCGCCACGTCTCTACAAACGACGACCTCACCTTCCTAGACGCCCGCACCCACTACATCAATGGTGTGGGCTATTACGAAACCGACAGCGTGGTGCCCGCATGCATTGAATATTTGAAAGCTTTGGAGGTGATGGAAAGACATTTTGGAGAGAAAGAGCTGGTGGGGGCAAAGGCAAGGTTTATAGCATTGGCTTATACACGATTGGCAAACGTTTTCTCAAAGTTTTATCTCCACGAACCTACCATTTATTTTGCACAAAGTTCTCTGCCTTATTATAGGAAACACGAAACTTCAATTTGGAGTTTGGCTTGGGTAATGAACGAGATAGGCTCTCAATATGATATGATGGATGAACTGGATAGTGCGGATTGCTATTACAAAAAGGCGGCTTTAGCCCTGCCTGATACAAACTCTCTGATGTTTAGGGACATTGCCACTCGACAAGCTTATTTGGCATATAAGAAAAGTCCTATGCAAGCGAATGCATCGATATTACAATTGTATCATTTGCTTTCAAGATCGGAAAACGATTTGGAGCGCTTAGCTCGCTCCATGAATTTAGGTGAGATATATTTTCACGAAAAGCATTTTGATTCAGCATGGCGTTATTTGAACTCGGTTTATCGTGAAACATCAAGTATTGGTGCCAAGAAGCAAGCCGCAGAAAGGCTTGTGGACATCTGTAAGTCTCAAGGCAAAACGCAAGAAATGCATGAATATGCCGAGTTCTTAGTCCCATTCGCCAACCTAGATGAGAACAACAGCGGATTAAAGACACATTTGTCAGAACTATTTAATACATTCAAGCAGAATAGGCTGGAACAACTGCACTATAGACAGACAAAGGAGTACACAAGAGTGGCCTTAATGACCTTTGGAGGAATGCTTGTCATAATGCTGACAATATTTCTCCTATTCCGCAAAAACAAGCAAAATCTTGAATCACGATTGGAAGCCGAGCATCATGCACATAAGATGCAGCAAGCGGCTTTGGCAGGAAGACTTAGGCAAAGTAATGCCGCATTGAAAACAAAAGACAAAACGGTGCCAACAACCCCGGCATCATTCTCACAAGGCCAAAATGTGGCAGAAAGCTTTGCTGAAGAACCCGTTTGCCAGCGAATCCTTGCTGTGTGCAACAACAAGGACAAACCCATCAAGTCCACCCTTCCCGTTTCCGCCTATGCCGATGTTGCCCTTAATAATGCTCAGAAAGCTCAGCTCAAAGAGGCTGCTATGCAACATTATGGCATATTGTTTGAAAAGCTGAAACAACAGTATCCCAAATTAAAAGAAAAGGATTTCCTGTATTGTTATCTGAGCATTCTTGGATTGGACAACGTTCAAATCTCCGTGATGTTGCAACAATCTATCAGCACGATATGGGAACGAGAAAACCGTTTGAAAAAGATTTTTGATTCCGAGAGCAAAATCGCCGTCTTTCTTTACGGTTTTATGAACACTTAAAAATCAAGTTATTAATAAAAAAACCGAAAAAACCGAATACGTTTTTTCTTGACAAAAAGGTGATAGCCCCAATAGCTTTGTAACTGATTTCAATTTCAAAACCAAATCAGTATGCAAAAAAACATCAAATTAAAGCAATTCGCCCTTTTGCTTGGCCTTTTGTTGCCAACAGAATGGTATGGTGCATATGGCACCTGTTCAACGGACGGTCTCAGTAATATTTTTATTAAAGAGAGTAATGTCCAAGGAGCCCCCAAAGGCTCCACGATTCAAGCCTCCATCAATGGCCACACGCTCACCGTTGTCTTCGCCGAGAACATCGGACAAGTGGCCATGGAGATTGCTTCAACGACGGGTGGAGTGTTGCAAACTTACTGGGCCAACACGCCAGAAGGTTTGCAGACCTATTTGCCTCTCACAGGGAATTACGTCATCACCTTTACTCTCCCCAATGGTGATGAATATTATGGTGAGTTTACGGTAACGGAATGACCGTAATACAATGACATCAACCCAGATTTATTAATAATAACACTATTTGACATTATGGTGATGTCGACCGAACTGAACGGCAAGCAGGGACAGAAAGTGCTCGACCTGCGTGGCTTGGCTGATGGCTTCTATGTGTACTCTGTTCGTTGCGGAGATCGTATTACCACAGGTAAACTGATAATCACGAAATAATATGTGCTTTACAGCAGGGCGGCTGCGGCCGCCCTGCTGACCAATAGATTAAACTATAAAAAATCAAAAATAAAGCAGAAAATATTTGCGTGAAACAAATATTTTTGTATTTTTGCCAATGATGAAAACAAAACTTAAAAACAAAAACAAAAACAAAATGAAGAACACATACAACATGAACAAAAAAACCCTTCTCCTCCTGCTGCTGGCTGTGGCGGGCTTGGCGAAGGCACAGCAATGGCATGAACTCCAATCTGGAGTTACAGACGACCTTTACAGTGTCTGTTGCATTGATACCAATACGGTATTAGTTTGTGGTGCCAACGGCGTAATACTAAAAACCAATGACGGGGGAAATAACTGGCAGGAGAAATACAGGCAGGAAGGGTATGAATGGTATAAAATCAAGTTCCTTGACTCAAATATTGGTTTTGTTTTTGGGGATGACGATAATAGTCATGACAATAACTACAAACTACTCAAAACCAATGACGGAGGAGAGACGTGGCTAGACATGGGCAGTCCTTTCAACGAACACAATTACACCACTCCTTTTACCTGTGACCTTTTTATTGTAGATGCAGACACTTTGTATGTTGCTTGTGACAGGTTGATGAAAAGCACGGATGGTGGCTATACTTTTTCCCAATTAGATATTGAATGGATAAATACAACTCAAGACTTGTATTTTGAAGGGAATGTTGGGTACATTGTTTGGGGTGAACCAAATAGTATAATAGGCACACATATTGCAAAAACGACGGATTATGGTTCTTCTTGGGAAGAGATCCAGATATTTGATTGTTTTGAATCATTTACTGGTTTAGAGCAGGCTTTCTTTCATGACAAAGATCACGTTGTTTTGTATGGAGGTTTCGATGGTGATGACAATAACGCTGAGTACAATGTGATTAGAACCGAGAATGGATTTGCGACCTATCAGTGCCAGTTAATTGAAACCATACCAACAGGGTGGTGGGATTATCCTACAATATCCGGACTAAGTTTCTCTGACATTCAACATGGAATTATTATCTATTTAAGGAACGGTATCAACTCGGGAAGTTCAATCCACACATTTCAGACACAAGATGAAGGCAACACATGGCATGAATTAGGTTCAATAGATTGTGCTAATAGTGAATCTGCCGGCCTCAGCGGTCGCGAGGGTACGTATTACCTTGTTTGTGGGGAAAGTGTCTATAGGATGAAAATGACACTTGATGGAGTCTCGGAGGAAAAGGAAATGGTTTTTGCATTCCCAAATCCGGTATCAAACACGCTCTTTTTCTATGGTCAAGAAAACAGCGACCTTATTCTATATGACTTATTGGGGCGAATGCTGCTTCAACAGGAGATCTCGGATAGAATCCAAAAGATTGAAATCGGCAGTTTCCCTTCAGGAATATACTTACTCAGTATAAAAAACAACAAAGGAAACATTTCTTTCCAAAAAATAGTAAAAAAATAGCCAATCTTAAAGAACCCCTAAAAACATCTGCAAATGAAAAACATTAAACTTACCATATTATTTGTTTGGTTTTCAATTACAATAAACGCGCAAATAAACGATGTCATAACCTTTTCAATTAACGATATAAAGATAGACACCATTGGAGACTATCAGAAACTATCTATGCCAGATTGTTCCTATACTGATATCATTGGATATCCTGAGTTGCCAAGATTGGAAATCAGGTATGTTATTCCTGCCGACAAAAACGTTTCCGATGTGATTGTTTCCGATAGTGTCGTACAAGTCCTTCAAGGAGAGTATCTGTTATTTCCTCATCAACCAAGTCAAAGCATCGGAGATACTTCAACTTGTTTTGTCCAACCAGATAGTTCAATTTATAGAAGTAATCTTCCTTATCCAAGAAAAGCTATTGAAATAGTTGAACATTATAATGAATTTGGTTATCATATCGTACTTTTATATGTTTATCCTTTGGTTTACAATCCACAGCAACAGACATTAGGCTTTTATTCATCTATCTCCTACTCATTATCATTGTCAAATAATGATAACGTTATTCAACAACCAAAGAAAATATCAGAAAGAATGTCAAAACTATGTAAATTGCAACTCAAAGCAATAATTAGAAATGTTAATACTCTTGATAATAATAATGGATGTATTACAGAAGTCGTCGAGTGGCATGATGCCCGTTTCTCTTTCTATCCCAACCCTGCAAAAGACCTGCTTCAATTGCAATACTCGAACGGAACAATCCCCGTTGGAATCGAGCTCTACGACCTGCAAGGCCGCCTGGTGCACACACAACGCAGCGCCTTCGAGAGCATCGATATGAGCCAGTTGCCCGCCGGCACGTATATGATGCGCGTCATTATGGAAGACGGGAAGAGCTATTCGGATAAGGTGGTGAAGGAGTAGACTTCTTCATCACCATTGCTAACAGCATTTTATTATCTTTGCGGCAAATAACTTAAAACACCATAAAATGAATAAAAGAATCAGTATTGGAGAATTTGTATTTCTTTTGCTACTGCTGGCCGTATCGTTGGTGACAAAGGCACAAACCTTCCAGCCTTACAAAAGCGGCGTTATAGCCTACCATGGTTATTCGTTTCCCATAGTGCCAGGTACAGACGAATGGAAAAGCATCAGCCATACCCAGCGGGTGGCTTCGCTGCAATTGCCTGCCGACACTTTACAAAGCATCTCCACGGCAAGGCTCTTGGAGACCTGCTTGTATTACCCTTTCAACATAGACATCTTTGCCCTCGATGACCAAATCTATAGTTTCAATAGGGTGAAGGAACAATTCAATGGGTATGCAGAATTGTACCAGCGGGCGGATTTCGTGCAGGAACTGATAGATTTGTACGCCTCAAGAAATGTTGAATTCGTCAACCAGATTGGCTTAGACCGTGAGCAAGGCCATTATGCCTTTGACTATCATATCATGGAGTTCATGTTCACCGATGCGGCACTTCTGGCTTCTGATGCGCAGGCAGCGCAAATTGTTGCCATGCTCTATGAGAAGAAAGAGCAAAAGACGCAATATAGCGTATATGGAAGCACCAACCGTATGGTGATTGCTTTGGCTATTGGTCGTTCCCTACAGCGCACCCATGCTTTTTCCGACTACCAAGGCACCACGTTGCAAGCGTTTTTGCAAACAGGCAAATGCACTAATGCCAATGACTTGGATTATATTTATTCTAAAGCCAAAAAACCATAAAACACACAGCCATGAAAAAACTCTTCATACTAATTTGCACGATGGCCTTGGCTATGACTGCTTGCCGCAAGCCTGAGCCAGGGGGGCTTCCCGACAGCGGGGAGACTGCTGATACGATAGTGAAAAAGTATCTTGTGAAGCAACTGCTCAATGACGACCCTGAAAAGCCCATGTTGGCTATCGATTGGAACGACGATTGTACGAAAATACTTCATGTGAAGCATAGTTTGGGGTTCGGTTCGGTTCTGGATTACGATTTCACATACTACAAGGATGACAGCATACGAGTAATCTTTACAATGCCTCAATTCAGTTATCCCATGTGGTCCTTTTGGTATGATAGCATTATGATTCATTTACAGCAAGGGAAAATTGACAGTATATGTTGTTATGACAATGGTGTAATAAGGCATACGGAAAGATATTGTTATGACGATAACGGTAGAATTATAGAAAGAACTTATTTGTTTGGGACAAAAGACACTTTTCAATGGGACGGAGATAATGTAATGAAGGCATGTATTCTTACGAGGGATTATGAATACAGCACATTCACCAATTATATACATCCACACTATAATTTGCCATTTTATCTTTCGAATTATGTGTCAAACGAAGCCCCATTACCCCTGTTTACTCCTCTCTGGAAATACATGCCTGAAAGTGATGTCTATGATTATGAAGCGGACGAAGATAATTATGTCATAAAGGCCAAATCAAAAAAAACAGATAGTTTTCACACTTATTATTATACGAGGATTCAATAAATGCATATACTATGAATTGTGTTAGGATTAAATCATTAGTATTGGGACTTTTGCTATTAAGAATAGTTTTAGTTTCTTCTGCGCAAGAGAGAATTGACTTGCCATATTATTATTGTGCAATGAATGGAACTATTTTTAACCAACCTCCTTATGGAAAAGTCAGATTTGAGAATGAGGAGTTTTCTATCCAGGAAGCAGCAAACTGTACTGCTTTGTTTCAAGAAATGCATCCAGATTGTATAGTTATTGAACCATCATCTAAACTATACAATTGTCATGGTTTTGCTTACAGCGTATTTCAGGGTGGAGAAAAACTAATCATTGAATGGAATAATGATTTGTGCTCTTATAATAATTCTAACATAGAAAGCTTTGTCCAGATTCCTGTAAACTCGGTTCAGCCAGGAGATATTGCAACTATAATTAATCCGAATGATAACGGAACATATTCTATCCATTCTTCAATTGTAGTTAATGAAGATACACTTATTTCAAAATGGGGCAATCAGCCTCTTTTTAAACATTACAAATATGCCCCATGGATTGTTCAAGAAACACATCTTGGAACAGACACTTATTATGTGTACTACCGCCGTAATATCAATCCCTCAAATCAGATTTCAGGCCCATACATTTTCAATGGTACAGGTATTTACACTTTTTATCCAGATATTCTCGTTTCTTCCTGCTCATGGTCTGTAGAGCCTGCCGAGATGTTCCAGAATGCTTCGGGCTCTGGCACTACGGCTTACTTGAGTTATGCTACGCCTTTCGTTTATCTGGCCCCCAAGGCGACAATCACGTTTACCTTCGGTTATGGATGCGACAATCACTACACAGTATCGAAGGAATTCGACCTCCGCATTCCAACAACCATCATCTCCGGCAATGCCGTCTCCGACGGTTTCGTCCTCGATGCCAACGCCGTGGTCACCGTAACAGGCACTATCAAGAGCAACAAAAACGCGAAAGCCATTGTCCCTGTTGGAACGAAACTTATCTTGGATGGCGGAACGATGACCGACAATGGCAACGGAATATGGTCGGGCATAGAGGTTTGGGGCAACCAAAACACGCACCAGTACGAGGTCAACGGGAGCTATGGGCAAGGCTATCTGGAAATGAAAAACGGCGCCGTCATCGAGAACGCCAAATGCGCCGTCGAGCTGTGGCATCCGGGTATTTACAGCACCACAGGCGGCATCATCCACGCCACCGACGCCACCTTCCGCAACAACGCCAAGGCCGTGCACGCCCTCCATTACTCCAATGTGTACTGCGGCGTGGAATGCAGCTACGCCGGCACTTTTCAAAATTGCACTTTCACCGTGGATGACGACTTCATCGGGACGGACACGCTGCGCAAGCATGTCGATTTGTCGCATGTGAACGGAATCGGTTTCACGGGCTGCAGCTTCTCGGCCAAGAGGAATGTCCCCGGTGTCTCGCCGTATTGTGTCGGTATCGCCGCATTTTCGGCTAGTTTCGGGGTGGATTCATACTGCGACAACCCCAACATCGTGCCCTGCCCCGAGCAGGACGTGGTGCGACCATCCTTCAACGGCTTTTACCGCGGCATACAGGCTGTCAACGATGGCGGCAAGGCCCGCTCGTTCACCGTAAGAAACGCGGTGTTCGACAGCAACACCTGCGGCATCTATGCCCTCAACACGGGCTTCGCCACAATCGTCAACAACGACTTCACCGTGGGCTGCGGCTGGGACTGCGACTTCGGCATCTATGCCGACGGCGTGGCGAACTTCTGCATCGAGGACAACGCCTTCTGTCCAAAGGTGGCCAACACGGGCTCGCCCTACGGCATCTTGATTGCCAACTCGCAAGGAATCAACGACGTGTACAACAACGACTTCGTAAACCTGAAATCCGGAAATGTGGCCGTGGGCGACAACACCGGCATGACGGTTAGAACGAACCCCGTTTCAGGCCTCACCTACTCCTGCAACACAAACTCGGGCAACCAGATCGACTTCTGCGTGCTCAAGGACGGCAACACGGGCGACATCGCCACCCAGCAAGGCTCGTTGGCATTGCCGGCTGGGAACACCTTCGGGGGAAGCCAGTACCACTTCTATAATGACGGCAATCATTGGATCGAATACTATTACAAGCAAAACGAGCCGAGCCAAACGCCTTCCGGCACGCTGCTGCACCGCGTAAGCATCCACAATACCAGCAGCGCCAACGTCTGTCCCTCGCATTACAGCGGTGGTGGTTCTGTGACCAAGTCGGCAGCGGAAAAGGCGGCACTTGCATCGGAATACCTTTCGGCACGTTCGATCTATAATAACCTGCTCCAGCTTTACGAGAGCCGCATCGACGGCGGCAGTACGCCCACTCAGGTGGACGACATCAACAACGCCACGCCATCCGACCTGTGGCAACTCCGCGACCAGCTGCTCGGCCTCTCGCCCTACGTCTCCGGAGAGGTGCTCACCTCCGCTGCCGACCGTTACGACGTCTTCACCGACCCCGTGCTGTTCGAGATCCTCGCCGCCAACCCCGACGAGCTCAGGAAGGATTCTCTCATCAGCTATCTCGAGAACAAGGAGCACCCGCTGCCCTCTTACATGACCGACCTGCTCAGGCAGATGGCCTCGGGCTTCACCGCACGCACCGCACTGCTCGGGCAGATGGCGCAATACGGGCATGCATACAGCCTCGCGGCCGGCGACATCGTGCGCAGCTGCCTCAACGACAGCGTCACCGACCCGACAGAGCTCCGAACCTGGCTCGGCAACGTGGGCGACATCGCTTCCGACCGTATGATTGTCGCTTCCTACCTCCAGGAGGGAGATTCTCTCCACGCCTTCGCCCTGGCCAGCATGCTGCCCCAGCTGTACGGCCTGCAGGGCGATGCCCTCGCCGACCATGCGGACTACATGCGCCTGATAGGCCTGTACCAGACCCTCAACAGGGAGAGCCGTACCGTGTTTGAGCTGACCGACAACGAACTCGCCATGGTGGACGGCATCGCCGAATCGGGCACGGGCACCTCGAAATTGATGGCCGAAGCCTTGAGGATGGAGCGGTCGGAGGAACAAGAGCCCATACAAGTCTGTCCCACGATGCCCGGGAGCAATGGCGGCATCAGGGGAAGCGTCGGCTTCATGGACGCCTCGATGAACGATGCCATGGGCTTCACCGCAAGCGTGGGCCCCAATCCTGCCACCACATGGGCCACGGTGGAGTATACGCTGCCTGGCGACATGTCAAAAGCCTCCTTTACTGTCACCAATACGCTTGGCGTCACGGTGATGTCGACCGAACTGAACGGCAAGCAGGGGCAGAAAGTGCTCGACCTGCGCGGCTTGGCCGATGGCGTCTATGTGTACTCTGTTCGTTGCGGAGATCGTATTACCACAGGTAAACTGATAATCACGAAATAATATGTGCTTTACATCAGGGCGGCCGCGGACGCCCTGCTGACCAATAGATTAAAATATAAAAAATCAAAAATAAAGCAGAAAATATTTGTGTGAAATGAATATTTTTGTATTTTTGCCAATGATGAAGACAAAACTTAAAAACAAAAACAAAATGAGGAACACAAACAACATGAACAAAAAAGCCCTTCTCCTCCTGCTGCTGGCTGTGGCGGGCTTGGCGAAGGCACAGCAACCCTCGGGCCAGAGATACGATTGGGATGACCTTGCGACAGAAAACAGGGCTTGGGTGCAAATGTATCGGTCGGACTACCATGACACAATCTATTACCAATTAGGTATCAATGGTGATACGCTGGTGAACGGTCTGGAGTATAAAAAGCTTATCGAATGCCGCCATCTTGGATATCCCATTGAAGGCCAGTGTGTTGGTGGCATCCGCAAGGACGGGGATGGCAAATACTATTTTGTGTCTTTTTACCCCTATATTGGTTGCTTGATTATTTGCTCGTATACCCAAGAACTGATGCTGTATGACTTCTCTCTTTCGGTTTGGGACGAGTGGGATAAACCATGTTATACGGAAAATAGTGTTGTAACCGAAGTGGGTGAAGAGGAGTTTTGCGGAATTATGAGGAAAGTGATAGTGATGGACTGGTATCCATATTCCCACTGGATTGGTGGAATTGGAAGCAATGAAGGTTTGTTGGATCCAGTCAACGATCCGATTTTGCTTTGCGGAGTTGCACATAGGACGGTCGAGGTTTTCCAAGACGGGAAGAGCATTTATAAGAATCCCGAATTCGACGGGATTGACTATACAGAAGTCGTCGAGTGGCATGATGCCCGTTTCTCTTTCTATCCCAACCCTGCAAAAGACCTGCTTCAATTGCAATACTCGAACGGAACAATCCCCGTTGGAATCGAGCTCTACGACCTGCAAGGCCGCCTGGTGCACACACAACGCAGCGCCTTCGAGAGCATCGATATGAGCCAGTTGCCCGCCGGCACGTATATGATGCGCGTCATTATGGAAGACGGGAAGAGCTATTCGGATAAGGTGGTGAAGGAGTAGCGGGCTATGAAAAGGTTGTTAAAGTCATTCCTTCTGCCAGCGGCGGCGGCCATGGCCGCCCTGTTGCTGGCAGGATGCCAAGGAACACAAGAAAAGCATAAGGCACCAGCCACCACACAGGTGGAAGCCCAAATAGACACCACGGAAACTGACACCATGGAGGCCTTCTACGAGCGGATGCGGACTTTCGACGCTTTGTATCCATCTATGCCGTCAGAAAAGTGACAGACAGGGGTGTTGTCGGGTTCACCTGCAAGAATAATTGAAAAGGCAAAGTGGTTTTTCAGCAAAATATTTTATTTTTGCAGCAAACTAAATCAAAAATAATACTATGGATCTCGGAAAACTCTTCTCAAAAGTGGTGAAGACGGTAAAAGAAAACATCGAAACCGAACAACGACAAACCACGACTGCACCAAAACCTCAACCTGCACCAAAAGCAGCCGAACCTGCTTTCGAAAGGGAAAGGACAGCCTCGGAATGGGTGACCTTCTTCAGAGACATTCTCACAACGGAATTCCCGGAGTATAGCCTCAAGGAAAACGTGGCCGTGACCAACGTGGTTGGCTTTGCCACCGACGAGTTCAAACTCTACAAGAGCCGTCCCCAACAAGCGTATAAAGCCGAATGGGGTCAACCCTACACTTTCGTGCTCGAACAAGCCGGCACCCCACAAGGCGTGGTGATGCTGGGCAAAGGACATAGCCACGACAGCAACGTGAAGTACCTCATCTCCAGGATGTACGCCAAGAAACTGGGCATCCCTTACATCAACTTCTATACGCAGATGCCTAACGAACGCGACTACGTCATCGGCCGCATCCGCAAGTTCTTGAACTAAAAAACAAAGAAAAAGGGGATGCAGCACCGCTGCGCCTGCCGAAGGAGGCAGCACCGTCGACAACGTTTCATTGGCTTTGCAGGCAGCCCGATGGATGTACCCTCTCGTGATCCGCAAGTTTGCGGATTCAAAATCTTTCCCCTTTTTCTTTTTCATTAATATTAACATCCATCTTTAGTATGTCTTTGACGCGGGACTTCGGGACTTCGGGACAAAGGGTCGGTCCTTCGACAGGCTCAGAGACCTCAATCGCAGTCCCGCAGTCCATTAGTCCCGCAGTCCAAAGTATCATCTCTCAACTGACCCTTCAAGAAACCTGGGAGGAATTTCTAGCCTACCGCCTCTTGAAAGGCCGCTTCAACTGGCACGAGTTCGAAGAAGCAGATGCCTTTGTGGAAAGGGAAGACTATCTCCCCTTGGCCAAAAAGATAGCCGAAGACGAAGGACTGGGTATCCCAACCAAGAAGTTGGTCAACAAGATGAGCTCGGGCAAGAAACGTGTGGTCTACAGCTTCGCCCCCGACGAGATGCTCATTCTCAAACTCATTGCCTTTCTGCTCTATAAATACGACGACCAATTTGCACCTAACTGTTATGCCTTTCGCCGCGGCCTGAAAGCCTCCGATGCCATTTTCAAGATTAACAAGGCCATCCGCGAACAAAAGATGTGGGCATATAAACTCGACATCCACGACTATTTCAACTCCATCGACATCGACCTCTTGCTGCCCATGCTAGCCGAGATGCTAGCCGACGACCAATCCTTGTACCATTTCTTCGAGAAACTGCTGACCACCAACCTTGCTGTCAGAAACGGTCAAGTCATTGAGGAAAAACACGGCGTGATGGCCGGTACGCCTACAGCACCTTTCCTCGCCGATGTCTTCCTAAAGGAAGTGGACCGCTATTATTATAATAAAGGAGTGATATATGCCCGCTACTCAGACGACATCATCATGTTTGCGCCTGACTATGACACGCTTCAACAATACAAAGACCAGGTGTGCTATTTTTTGGCACAGTATCATCTGGAAGTCAATCCCGACAAGGAGAAGATTTACTCGCCTAATGAGGCTTACGAATTTTTGGGCTTCAAATGCCATGGTCACGACATCGACATCTCGGAAGCCACCAAAAAGAAGATGAAAGGTAAAATCTCGCGCAAGGCACGATCGTTGTTGCGTTGGAGCCATAAGAACCACATCGAGCCCGAAAAAGCCATGAAAGGCCTCATCAACTATTTCAATCGCAAGTTCTTTGAGAGCGACGACCCCGAAACGCTCACCTGGTCACGATGGTTCTTTCCTGTCATCAACCAAACGGAAGGCTTGAAGGAAATCGACCATTATCTGCAACAGTACATTCGTTTTCTGAGCACGGGAAAACACAATAAGACAAACTACAGAGTTGATTACGAGCAACTCAAGGCACTTGGGTATCGCAGCCTTGTTAATGAATACTATAAAAGTACAACAAAAGAATAAATGCAGCTGGTTTATTGGCAGAATTAATTGTTAGCAATAGTATTTTGTAAGATTTTCAAGTTTAGCACATCCCTACGGGATGTAAAAGGTTGATGTTGTTTTGTTTTACCGATAGTTAATCCCTACGGGATTAGTCAGACACTGTGACAAGGCATCCCATCGGGATGCGCGTTCGGTAAAAACAAAAACACAGGGACAACTGCATCCCATCGAGATGCGCCATAACTTGCAAAACTTGAATAAGATTTGCTTCAAAAAACTAAAGATTCCTTTCTCGCCACTGTTGGCTGAACGACTTGGCTGCAAACTCAGGCATGGGTCTTTCATCTCCCCAAAGCGGTCCCAACAAGCGCTTCATCTCCAATTTCTTGAAAAACAGCGGGCCGTCCATCTTTTTGCGCGTCTTGCAATGCCAAATCATGGCTTTCACTAAAGATTCGTATCTTGCGCTATCCGTCTTTTCCATGATGGCTAAATGACGGTTTTCGATGATTAAGTCGTCCAACGGGATCTTCACGGGACAAATATCGACACACTTGCCACACAAGGAACAGGCGGAATTGAGATAATTAAAATCTTCCAAACCCTCCATCAAAGGGGCCATCACAGTGCCTACTGGACCGATATGTTTTGTGCCGTAGGAATAACCACCAATGTTCTTATACACCGGGCAAACGCTGATGCATGCCCCGCAATGGATGCATGACATCACTTTGCGCTGGGTTTCATGCGCCAGCAACTGAGAGCGGTTGTTGTCCAAAAGGATAACATACATCTGCTCGGGGCCATTGCCTGTAGTGGAAGGACCAAAAGTGATACTGTTGCAGGCCGCCATGCTCTGTCCATTGGAATGCAACGACAACAAAGGCAACAACACACTCAAGTCGTCCATATTCGGAATCACCTTGGCAATGCCTGCTACCACGATATGGATTTTTGCCAATGAGGTGGATTTCAGAATGTTGCCTTCGTTTTCGGTGAGTACCACACCTCCCGTATCAGAAAGCAGGAAGTTGGCTCCCGTGACACAAATCGACACATTTTGAGTCTCAACACCTACTTCGTGCCTCACAAAGTTGACCATTTGCTTGACTGAACTGTCGGGCTTCAACTTGAAATTCGAAGTCAGGATGGCGTTGTTCTCTTCTTTTGAAAGATGAATGGAAGGCGAAAGCGGATGATAGGATTTCTGCTGACCTTTCTGAAGCACGAATCGTCCCACTTCAGTCTCCACCACACGGATGTTTTTGCGCTCCAAGAAACCATTCAACTCAATCTCATCAAGCACAGTGGAGTTGGAACGCATGATGGCATTGGCTTTTTCCTTGCGGATAAGGTCGAAAATCATGGTCAAGGCATCGTCGGCATTGCGTGCCCAAAGAACCTTGCCACCATTTTCAGAAAAATGGGTTTCAAAGTCAACCAACAACTTCTCTGTATTCAATAAAGACTTGTTGCGCAGGGTATAGGCACGCTGTTTCTCCAGCTCGAGGTTGCGGTAGTTTTCCTTGCCTTTGGCAAAATTGTTCTCAAAACAACCTGTGCTGTAGTTGATCTTCTGCCAATGCTCCTCATCGAAAGCCAGAGCCGAACTCTCCTTGAATATGGTTTGGGGTTCACTCATTTTCATGTTGTTCTTCAGCGGGTTCTATCTTTTCAACTCTTCTTGTGTGGCGACCGCCTTCAAAGCCGGTGTTCAAGAAAGCCTGCACCATTTCCCAAGCCAACTCGTTGGGAATGAAACGACCTGGTAGGGCAAGTATATTGGCATCGTTGTGTTGACGGGCAAGCTTGGCCAACTCCACATTCCAGCACAAGGCAGCGCGCACATGGTGATGGTGGTTGGCCGTCATCTGTGCACCGTTGCCGCTACCGCAAAGGATGATGCCCAGCGGATATTCACCATGCTCGATGGCCGACGCCAAAGGATGGATCATGTCGGGATAGTCGACACTCTCGTTGCTGTGGGTACCGTAATCCTTGACTTCGTATCCGGCTTCCTTCAGTTTTTCAATCAAAAATTGCTTCATCTCGAAGCCGCCATGGTCGCTCGCTATGGGTATGATGTGTTCCATTTTTATGCTGTTGATAATTTGATTCGCAAAATTACATATTTTCATTGTTCGCCACCGTTATATCCTATTATTTCTGAAAGACTTACCCGCTTCAAAATAGTCAACGATTTTTATTTAATTAATTGATTGTCAATATTATATTGAGTTATCAACAGGTTTTTTGTTGATAACTTTTTCATTCAGGTGGATAAAAATGAAGGGTTGTTGATTTTATTTTTTTTCAACCTAAATTCATGCTAAAATGAACATAATTTCAAAAAATAAGATCATTTTTTATCCGTTTTTTTTTGTTTTCACCGAATAACCGAAAAACTATTGATAAGACTGAAAAAGAAACTTTTGTTATTTTCATGGGGTCGTATCTCAAACTGAAAAACATTAATGCAAGATTTTTATTGAAAAGTTATCAACCAATTCACAAGCTTATTAACAGCAGTACCATTTTTTAAATTAATTCAAAAAAATTAAAATATGAATTTATTAATGATATTTTGAGTGTTGATAATAGTGGACGTTTTTTTCGGCGAATTGAAACAGGTATGCCATTAATCCGACAAAAATGTCTAATTTTGACCCGTTTTTAAAGCGCTAATGAAAGGCAAGAAGACCATATTATTGTTTCTGACGATAGGTTTGCTATTTAGTTTGAATGCTTTCTCACAGACTGAATATCAGACATATAGTTATCCAAATGGTCAGATATCGAGCGAGGGAACCTTGCGTGATGGCCGTCCAGATGGACTTTGGAAGACCTATTATGAGAGCGGTCAACTGAAATCGGTGGGCAAGCGTAAGGATTTCCTCTTGGACAGCACCTGGGTGTTCTTCTCCGAGTCGGGCGACACTACTTTGATGGTCAATTATAAGAAAGATCTAAAAAATGGGCCGCGCTTTACCTACGGTAAAGAAGACATCTTGGAAGAGCCTTTTGTCAATGACGTCAAACAAGGTGAAGGTAAACGTTATGATCGTAAGCATCATATCATCCAGACCATGACATTCAAAAACGGCTTGGAAGAAGGCATCTCGCCTATTTTCGACACCACTGGATTATTGCGCGAGATCATCACCTATCGCAAAGGCTTCATCATGACCCGTGAGGCCTTGAACCGTTACGACCGCGAAGGAAAGAAACACGGCTATTGGAAGACGTTTTACGATGATTGGAGCATCCATACCGAGTGCTATTATAAACATGGATTGCGCGATGGATTCTACAAGGAATACGACGAAAAAGGCAACTTGAAGAAAATCACCAAGTTTGTGAACGATGTGGAACAATTGCTCCAATCCGACCAAAAGCCACTCATTGTGCAACATGAGTATTATCCCAGCGGCAAAGTGAAAAGGGAGGCTTCGTTCCGCGATGGCAAACGCGAAGGTGTTTGGCGCGAGTTTGACGAAGAAGGCAATGTGATCAATTCGCAGACCTATAAAAAAGGCGCTTTGGTGGGTGAAGGCATCGTGGGTACCGATGGCAAGCGTCGTGGCGAATACAAGGAGTTTTATTCCGACAGCACCTTGCGCGCCGAAGGCCTTTTCGTTGATGGCCTGCGTTCCGGAAAATGGAAGTTCTACTACCATAACGGCAAGCTCCAAGAAGAAGGCAACTACACCGAAGGTGACCCCGACGGAGCCTGGACTTGGTATCACGACAACGGACAGAAACAGATCGAAGAACAGTTCTATAAGGGTCAACCCAACGGACCTTACAAGGAATACGACGCCAAAGGCAACCTCATCGTTTCGGGTACCTATTTCGACGGCATGAAAAACGGCAAGTGGACCGAGCAGATCGGCGACATGCGCACCCAGGGCGAGTATCGCAACGACAAGCAGGTGGGTGAGTGGGTGTCGTATTACGACAACGACAATATGGCCTTCAAAGGTTCGTTCAATGCAGGCTATCCCGATGGTGAGCATTTCTTCTATTACGAAAACGGCAAGTTGCGCGAGATACAGAGTTATAAAATCGGCGTGAAACATGGCGATTGGAAGAAATATCTCGACACGGGTCAGCTCTATTTCACCATTACCTACGACCAAGGCAAAGAAGTGAAATACGATGGTGAAGCCTTGGATGACAACGAAATCATCAAAGAATGAAGAAGATACCTTATCTACATCAAGGCTCCAAAGTGGCCATCGCCGCCCCGGCGCGCAAGATGAGCCGCGAACAGATGCAGCCTGCTATCCAGTGGTTGAAAGAGAAAGGGTTTGAACCCGTTTACGATGACCGTCTTTTTGCCGAACATCACATTTTTGCCGGTGACGACGATTTTCGCGCTGCTGTACTTCAGGAATATCTTGACGATGAGAACATTGAAGCCATTTGGCTGTCGAAAGGCGGCTATGGCAGCATCCGTGTCATCGACAAGTTGGACTTCACAAAGTTTATGCAGCATCCCAAATGGATCATTGGTTTCAGCGACACCACTGTGTTTCATGGCAAATTGAGTCGCCTGGGATGTCCTAGTCTCCATGCCTGTATGCCGTTTTGCTTCGACCAAAAGACCCTCGAAGCCAAGCAGTCCTTGTTTGATGTCTTGACGGGTAAGCCTTTGCATTATGAATTTCCCGCGCATCCATTGAACCGTCTGGGCGAGATTGAAGGCGAGATAGTGGGGGGTAACCTATCCGTTTTGTATGGCATGATTGGCTCCAATTCATTCCCTGAAACAGACGGCAAGATCCTGTTTATTGAGGATGTGGATGAATACATCTATCACATTGACAGGATGATGCACGGCTTAAAAAGAGCCGGAAAACTAGATCATCTGAAAGGACTCGTTGTTGGCGGTTTGACCAAGATACACGACAACGAAGAACCCTTCGGGATGTCGGTGGAAGAGGTGATTGCCGAAGCTGTTTTAGGCCACGACTATCCTGTTTGTTTCGGCTTCCCGGCAGGGCATTTCGACAACAACTGCGCGTTGGTTTTAGGTAAGGATATCAGTGTTGAACTAACTGAAAAGAAAACGATTACAAAGCAGTTTTAATAAAAATATCGTATCTTTGAAGCGTATTTCGTTAAGACTGTAATGAAAAAGCGTCTGAATGTCATAAGTTTATTGTTTTTGCTGCTGTTTTTCTCCTATTGTGGAAAAGAGGGCAAACAACAAATTGAACCGCAAGGCAGCAGTGCGGCATTGGCCGAGATTGACTCGCTGATATGGCGGCAACCCGACAGCGCCTTTGCCCTGTTGTTGCAATTTGTGGGCTGCCCTGAGGCCGATGGTCTCGACACCTACAACGGGCACTATTGCCAGCTGTTGATTTCGGAATTGTTATACAAGAACGATTACGAACAGACCAACCGCCAAGATTTGCAAAAGGCGGTAGCCTATTTCGACAGCCTCGTGTGGCTGTCTCCCCCTTTTAAGGGGGTGCCCGAAGGGCGGGGGATTAAAACAAACCTCTCAAACCAAAACAACACCATTCCCTTCCTCACCGCCCGCGCCCACTACATCAACGGCGTAGG
>Ga0310694_10002083_pt1 | contig 21165 bp, 15 predicted proteins | sample 174DNAGHGhighgp2_FD_203884 | JGI IMG/M metagenome (GOLD analysis project Ga0310694, IMG submission 203884) | Sheep rumen microbial communities from Palmerston North, Manawatu-Wanganui, New Zealand - 1742 DNA GHGhigh gp2 (v2) (version 2) | ecosystem: Host-associated > Mammals > Digestive system... | reverse complement strand
TAAGGTAAGTGAAAAATCTGATATGGTAAAATCCTGAGCAACTTTTTGTTGCTCAGGAACTTATAAAGAAAGTTAAACTAAAGTGCTGCGGAATTTAGGGAAAGCAGAAAACTGAGAAAGGCTGCCATGCAGAGGTAAGGACGGAATCCCGAGGTATGCATGGAGTGCAGACTTGCATGGGGATAATTGAAAACAACCTTGTGGAAGTACCAATCGTAGAGGGTGACTTACTGACTCATATTACCTCGCCGAGCAACATGAACCTCGCCTACAAGCGGGTTGTGAGCAATGCGGGAAGTGGCGGTATCGATGGCATGGAGGTGAAAGAACTTTTGCCTTACCTGCGCAGCCATAAGGATGAGTTGGTGAAGAAACTCATAGACGGCAAATATCGTCCAAATCCCGTCCGACGGGTAGAGATACCCAAGGATAACGGCAAGAAGCGTCCGCTCGGAATTCCGACCGTAGTAGACCGCTTAGTCCAGCAAAGTATAGCGCAAGTCTTGCAACCGCTGTACGAACCTCAGTTCAGTCCCTATAGTTTTGGCTTCCGTCCTCATCGGGGTGCCCATCAGGCCTTGCTGTGTGCGCAATCCATCATCAATGATGGCAACCGCTTCTGCATCGACCTCGACTTGGAGCAGTTCTTTGATAACGTGAACCACTCTAAGCTGATAGAGGTAATCGGCAGGACGATAAAGGACGGGCGTGTAGTCTCGCTCATCCATAAATACCTGAATGCTGGCGTATTGGTTGCAGGCAAGTACGAGGAAACAAGGAAAGGCGTACCGCAGGGTGGTCCTCTGAGTCCATTACTGAGTAATATCATGCTCAACGAGCTGGACAAGGAACTGACGAAACGGGGTCATCCTTTTGTGCGCTACGCAGACGACTGCATGATATTCTGCAGGAGCGAGCGTGCGGCAGGACGTATACTGGAGAGCATATCGAAGTTTATCGAGGTCAAGCTTTTCCTGAAAGTGAACCGCGATAAGACAGGCACAGGCTCCGTATGTGGCAAGAAGTTTCTCGGCTACTCGTTCTACTTTGACAAGGATGGCAAGTGCCAGTTGCGGCTGCATCCCCAAACCATCGACAAACTGAAAACGAAACTTAGAACGCTGACGGGACGAAGTAATGGCATGGGCTACAAGCAGCGCAAGGAAGCGCTGAAACTCTTTATTAGTGGTTGGGTGGAATACTACAAGTTGGCGAGGATGAAGAAAACTATAGAAACCATAGACAAGTGGCTGCGTCGCCGTATCCGCATGTGTATATGGAAGAGTTGGAAGAATCCGAGGACACGCATAGCCAATCTCATCAAATGCGGCGTTCCGAAATGGCAAGCCTATAAACACGGTTGGGTTAAAGGCTATTGGAGAGCCTCATGTATGCCAGATTGCACTCATGCCATGAGCGGACACAATCTGTACCGTGCAGGCTATCGCTTCTTAATGGATTACTACGTATTGGTATCGTAAACGAAGAACCGCCGTATGCCGAACGGCACGTACGGTGGTGTGAGAGGTCGGAAAACGAAAGTAGGAAGAAAACTACTTCGTTTTCCTCCTACTCGATTATTGGCTTATCCATTTGGTTATCTCACACCGCCACCGTGACCGCCTCCAGAGAAGCCTCCGCCACCTCCCCAGGAAGATGAACCTCCGCCTCCCATGGCTCTTGCTTGTCTTTCTTCAATTCTTTGTTTTACACTTTGCGTTCCATTCAAGGTGGCGTTCGAGAGGTTGGGGATAAGGATGATCGTACTGTCAGCCATTTGCTGTGCCATCTTGTCCATCTTGAAAAACTCTGGGTTGATAGCTTGCATGTCTTTCATCACTTGTTCGGCAATGCCAAACAATGAGGCATAGACCAAATAGTCTTTCCAGAGAGCCACTTCCTTCACGTGTCTTTCGTTGACGAGTGTAAAGTCTTTGAGGTATTTCCTCAATCCTGCCAATTGCTTTACCTCTTCTATCTCTCTTTGGCAGTCGTCTAAACTCATGTTGGGTTTGAGTTGTTTGACAAAACCCTCCAAGCTCTTCCAGTTACTGCCCATCCATTTCTCCAATTCCTTCGGTTGAAGAATCCTGTTGTCTCCAGCAGCTTTGCTGAATATGTTATAGAGTTTGTTTTCCAATCTGCTATCGGCATTGCTCGTATCAATGGCATGAGGTTGACCAATGCCCATGTATTGTTTGGTCTTGCCCGAATTAGGGTCGAGAATTTCTTTCACTTCCAGTTCGCCTCTATACAACATACGCATGATGTACGCACTCAACAGGTTTTTGGTATCATAGTAACTGCCGTAGCCAATGGCGTGACAAACGCTGTTGGCATGTTGCAGATTACCTTGATAAGGAATGTCCCTATACCACGTGAGTTCTTTTTCCAATTGCTTGCGAAACTTTCGTGTTTTCCACCACCTATATATAATATACAACAAGGGAGACAACATGGTAAGGCCAATGAACGAGAGGAAGAACAACAGTTCTATATTGTCTTTCAATATTTCCCACCAAGTACGATTGTCTATGTTAACAACGTAGTCGCTGCCTTCAAATGCCTGTTCACGCAATTGGTCAAAACTACCTTGTCGCTGGTCAGTGGGGTGAAACATTCCTTTGGGAAAACGAGCCATCACAATCATGGCACTGCCTGATGTAAACGGCTCTGATGACTCTGCTACGATGGCACTGTCTTCTACCATGACCGTTCCGTAATAGCGAAATGCCCAAACGCCAACGGTGTCGGGAATAAATGGGGTGCCTGGCTTGACGATAGTCACCTTTACGTGGTCGGGAGCAGGAGATAAATCCTCTGCCACAAACATATAGTTAAAGCCGTCTGCATCATCGTATGCTTTCACGAGTTGTGTCACGGTATAACTGGTAGAGTATTCCCGTGAACCTTCATTGCCAAGTCCCCAGCACAGTTCATAGCCATCCCTCTTGTAAACGATGCCACACTTACCCGCTTTCCACTCACGACTCATGTCCACATCCCATTCACCCACGTTTCTGTACACCAATCCCGTCTCGTCGGTTACGCCCAAGTCTTTCACTTCACTGCCATTGAGGTTGTCAATGACAATGTAACATTCCGTACCCTCCGAGTCTATCTCCATGCTTCTCTTTTCCGTGATGCGAGCGTCACCGTTGTCAGCCAGTTCCACATGGATGTTCAAGTCTTTGAGATGAGGATTGGCGAGCGAGTTGGTCGATGCCATCAGCATCAATGCCACGATGCCGAAGGATGCAAACCTATGCTTGAGCTTGTTCATTCTTGGTGTTGAATACGTCATCAAGGTTTGGGTAAGCCGATTTCTTCTCTTCGTCAACGGTTAGGTATTCCCGTTCTCCGAAATGCAACAACGATGCAACGATGGATGAGGGCCATTGGCGCACCATGCGGTTCATCTTCGTGGCAGTGTCGTTATAGACCATACGACTCTGGCGCACCAGTTCCTCATATCTGTTGATGCCGTCCATCGTCTTTGAGAATTGCTCATTGGCTTTCAGTTCAGGATAGGCTTCACCTACGGCAATCAATCTGCCAAGCACTTGCGCAAAGGCACCTTGTTGCTCATTCACTTCGGCGGCAGTCTTTACCTGTCCGTCCATCCTGCGGGCTTGAATGGTCTTGATGATGGTTTCCGACTCGTGCTTGGAGTATTGGGCAGCCATCTTGGCAAGAGCCAGTACTGCGTCCCAACGGGAATTGAGTTGCACGGCTATCTGACTGAATGCGTTCTTACATAGTTCGTCAAGGCGAACCAATTCGCGTTGGGTGTTAAACACGTAGAATAACACGGCGAGCACGATACACAGAATAATAACGGATACTGTTGTCATGGTTTTGTTAGATATTAGTTAAAAATGTTCATAGAGTTTCTTCTTATGTACCGCAAAGATAAACAAAAATGTTGATAATCAACAAAAATGACAGAAGATATTTGTAATTACTTGTTTCTATTTATAGAATTATCTTGATGTTTCACGATTATTTCAAAAATAAGTTGTAATTTTGCATCGTAATAACTAATTGATAACATGATGAAAAAGGTACTCTTTTTGGCTTTTGCCATAATTGCATCGTTGAATGCCAGCGCACAATATCGTGAAGGAACATTGAGTTTGCAACCTAAGACTGGTGCTTTGTTTGCCAATCTTACCAATATGCCCAAGATGCCAGTCTTTGAGGATGTGGATTTAGACAGTAAGGTTTTTCCAGGAGTGTTGTTTGGAGGAGAACTTGAGTATCAGTTGACAGACATGGTAGGTTTGGCAGCTGGTTTAAACTACTCGTTGCAAGGTGGTAAATGGAAAGATTATCACAATGCTGCCGGTGCCATTAAGGACGTGAAGATAGAATTGGGGTATATTAACGTGCCACTTGTTGTCAACGTATATCTTTATAAAGGATTAGCCGTTAAGACGGGTTTGCAAGTAGGATTTATGACCAATGCCAAGATGAAGGGTATCATTGAAGATGCAAATGTGGTGTTGCCACTATCTGATAATTATCTGGACGATTGCAATACGATAGACCTTTCTATCCCGTTTGGCTTGTCTTACGAGTTCGACGGCCATGTCGTGTTAGACGCACGATATATGCTTGGTCTCACCAATGTCAATAAGGATGAGTTGATTGCCGACAGGAAGATGAAGAATAGCATCTTCATGCTTACCGTAGGTTATAAGATAGACTTATAATGTAATTTCTGCCCTTTGGGTGATTTCATTCTCAATTGGTCACCATATAAGAAACCATCGGTCACTATGCATGTAACCGATGGTTTCTTGTATGGTGACCGATGGTTTCTTGCATGGTGAACCAATGAGAAAGAGTTTTTTTTGGTGTTGTCATTTTTTATTTGTACCTTTGCAGACGCAATTGGTTCATATACTTGATTAATAAGGGAACTGGGTGAGAGTCCCAGACAGTCCCGCTGCTGTGAGTAGTCCTTATGTGAGGCAAACAGAGAGCCACTGAGCATATCGGGAAGGCGTTTGTACTCGGACTATAAGTCAGAAGACCTGCCATTGCATGTTTGTTTTTCAATCTCGCGGAAGGTTGGGAAATGCTTTTAAGACAATGATTCTACGTGCTAATCGTGACACGAAACGATGAGGTGATAAGATGACAAATCGTATCATATCCATATTGGCTGTCGTGCTGACCATATCTCATGGGGGATATGCGCAGACAGATTCTATTGTAAGCAAAGTGCATACGATTGATGAGGTGGAGGTGCGTTCACGTCAAGTGAATGACAATGTCTTGGCTGTGACTCCCACCCAAGTGATGAGGCAAGAGCAACTCACATCGTTGGGAATTGTCTCGTTGGCTGATGCCGTGAAAAAATTTGCTGGTACGAGTGTGCGCGACTATGGTGGTATTGGTGGATTGAAGACGGTGTCGGTGAGAAACTTGGGGGCTCATCATACCTTAGTGAGTTATGATGGGATAGCTGTGGGTAATGCACAGGCAGGTCAAGTGGATATCAGCAGGTACACCACGGAGAATCTCTCACAATTGTCGTTATCTATTGGTCAGGTAGATGACATCATGCAGAGCGCAAGGCATTATGCTTCGGCTGGCGTGTTGTCAATACAAACGCTACGTCCCACCTTGGACCAACGTTCTTATTCCGTTCATGCATCTTTGCGAGGTGGCTCCTTCGGTTGGGTTAACCCTTCGGTTTCATATTGGCAGAAGTTGGGGAGTGAGACATCACTTGCCAGTCATTTGTCATATATGCGTGCGGATGGTGTCTATCCCTTTACGTTGAAAAACGGGTACCTGAAGACACGGGAGAAACGATATATTTCTGATGTAGAGAGTGTGCAAGGAGAAGTGAACCTGTATCACACCTTCCGTGACCAGAGTGAGTTGCAAGCCAAGGCTGCCTATTACCAATCAGAACAGGGATTGCCAGGCGTTGTCATCTTGTACAATACCGATGCCAACGAGAGACTATGGAACAAGAATTTCTTTGCGCAAGCAGAATACAAACGTAGGTTTGCTGAGCGTTGGGAATTGCGTACACGATTGAAATACAACTATGCGTGGGATCGGTATGAAGACGTGAACTTGAAATACGAAGGAGGCAAACAGACTGACATCAATCGCCAACAAGAGTATTATGCCTCGGCTACATTGGGATGGAAACTGACAAATCATTGGACACTCGCCTTGGCGGAAGACATCGTGGTAAATAAGTTGCACAACAACTTTGAAATGGGGATGCAACCTATCAGATTCACGTCGCTTACAGCATTGTCTTTTCGATATAGCGGAGAAAGACTTACGGCAAATGGCTACGTGTTGGGAACAGTGACTAAAGAACACGTAAAAAAGGGGAATGCTCCCGATGACAGAAGTAGATTGTCGCCAACCTTGTCGTTGTCTTATCGTCTGTTGAATAATGAGTCGTTGTTTGTCAGACTCATGGCGAAAAGCACGTTCCGATTGCCCTCCTTCAATGATTTGTATTACCAACGGTTGGGCAATAACCAGTTGCGCCCAGAGAAGGCGATGGAATACAATGTGGGACTGACATGGGAACATCCGTTCTCTTCCTCCTTCCGCATTTACGTGACGGCGGATGCGTATTATAACCATGTGAAAGACAAAATAGTGGCGTTTCCTTCTACATACGTGTGGAAGATGGTGAACTACGGGAAGGTTGACATTAAGGGATTAGGCTTTACCATCGGTTCTGATTTACCTATCCTTCCCAAAGTGAATGCCCAGATACTTGCCTCATATACGTTGCAGGAGGCATTGGATAAATCGGGAAACAACGAGCAGATACCTTATACGCCTAAGCACAGTGGGAATGTGTCCGTCATTCTTAAAACCCCTTGGGCAAACGTGGGTTATAGCGTGATGGGATGTGGCGAACGCTATTCCAACAATATCCATACGGATGAATATCGTCTGCATGCCTATTGGGAACATACCCTGACGTTGTCGAGAGAAATAAAGTTGCGTCATTGCAATTTCATGTTGACAGCCAGCATTGTCAACTTAACCGATGAGCAATATGAAGTAGTGAGATACTATCCCATGCCAGGTAGAAACTGGAGAGTAGGAGTGGTAGTGAAACTATAGTTTTTGGAACGATTTTTCTTAATAGTAATACATCATGTTAAAATTAAAAAGTATTTTTTTAGCTGCCTTGTGCGGCTTAATGTTAACGGCGGGTTTTACCTCATGTAGCAATGATGATGATGACTCGTCATGGAATGAAGGGGCAAAAGTAATGTTGCCCAAATATCGTGGTTTCGTATTGACAGAAGGAGCAATGGGAAGCAACAATTCTCATTTGTTCTTTGTTGACCCATCGCAAGACACCACCTATGTGAACGATATCTATACGGCACAGAATGGTACGAAATTGGGCGATACAGCCAACGACATGATAACGTATGACGGTGATATTTATATCGTTGTCAATGTGTCTAAGGTGTTGCTACGATTGAGTGGCTCTGGTGTAGAGAAGGCTCGTTATACTCAATTTGAAACATTGGGAGAACCACGTTATTTGGTTGCCCACGACGGTAAGATCTATGTCACCTGTTATGGTGGATTTGTGGCTCGATTTGATGCCAAGACATTGGCATTCGAGAAAAGCGTGAAGGTTGACGCCAATCCAGAGGAAATTATTTGTTATGAAAACAAGTTGTATTGCGTAAACTCTGGTTGGGGAACAGGAAATACCATCTCGGCTATTGATGTCAATACGTTTGAGAAAGCTGAAGCCATTGAGACATTGACCAATCCCGTAGGCATTCAGGAAGCCAATGGCCATATCTATGTGCTTACCAATGGTACTTATAACTATACCACCTATTCGTATGATGAAATGCCTTGTTGCGCTGTCTTTGACCCAGTGACCAAAAAGACTTCCAAGATAGGCGACGCTACGCGCATGATGGCAATCGGGGATAATCTCTATTATGTTAATTCAGTTTCGGCAGATTGGGTAAACTATACCACGACATTCTATCAATATTCTGCCAATACTCCTATGTCAGTCAACACCCCAAAAACATCATCTTGGACATTGAATAATATGCCAAAGGTGTTGGAAACGTCTATCGTGTATATGATGGTTCGCAACCCATACGATGGAAGTATCTACTTGGGAACGACTGATTATCGTAACAATGGAACGGTTTATCATTTTGATTCCAACTTTAATTATCTGAACAAGAATTTCTCGGCGGGTGGAATCAATCCTAATTCAATGGTGTTCTTGAAATGAAGAAACTTTTAAATGAAGAATGAAGAATGATGAATGAAGAATCGGCTTCCGCAATTGGATAAAGTGCATTCCTTAGTTATTAAGGGTGTTTGTTCACAACCAAACGATTCTTCATTCTTCATTCATCATTCTTCATTTAAAACAAATGGGGTAGGCAACAACCAATTCCGTAAAGTCGGCTTTGGTAAGGTGAGCATTGATGTTGAATCCGATGGAAAGGTTGTTTAATTTGGGAAATGAGTATTGAACGCCTATTCGTTCGTAATATGGTTTTTCTACTTCTTTTGCGTGATGTCCCATCTCACGATAGAGATAATATCCCAGAGCCATTGCCACGGACAGGTTGCGATAATACACCTGATGTTTCAACGATAATCCTAAGGAAACAGGACTGTGCTTGATGTCTCTGCCAGCCTTCTTGTCGATGTCTTCCACGTGAGAGGCATACGTGCCGTAGTAAAAATCGGCTCCAATACCCGATGCCCAACGTCTCGCATATCTATACATGATGTCTGCATGAGCAGAATATGCCATATAAAACTTAAATTTTTCCGTGCGATAGTCTGCTGAGTCGGGATGGGTTTGGAATTGAGTGATTTGCCAATCCTCCAAAAGCGTCTTTCCTCCAATGCCCAATGTGATATTGGTAAACCAATAGGGCTTGAAGTATTTCTGAATGCGATTGGTGGCACGATTCTCCACCTTATTATAATAAGGCATATACTTTACTCCTACGATGGGCGATATGAAATTAGCTCCCTTATTGGGACGAGCCAATGCTCCGTTGCTATGGTGGAAAAACTCTACACCACCCATCAATCCCCAGTTGGGGGCAATGCGGTAAGTGGCATGAAGACCCGCGATAAAATAAATGTTGATATGAGAACCGATAATCTCATCATCAATATTGTCAGTCTTGTTGTATGCTTTGCTGCAATAACCAATACCAGTACCGAGCGAATAATCAAACATCCAAGAACGATTGCGATAAAAAGGACGGGTAAAAGTTGCGTATAATGTCAAGGCATTTCCCAGTTCCGAATCATAGTTTACCTCTTCAGCCCATCCCCAGTCTGGGTCTGGTGTACGGTGCATTTTCACGTCGTTGACATGGTATCTTATGCCTACTGAAAGGTTGGGATAGTTATAATCACTATCGTATGCGTTGCTGTCGGAGGGTAGGGCAGAGTGGTTGATTTCGGCACTGAAGGTATAAGAGAAACTTGGCTTGACAAATTTTTTCGTGTATTTGTCGATGTTGATGTACTTTCCTGAGCCAATGCTCAACTGAAAGCCATAGTGGTGGGTGGAATCTTTGCTTTCGGCAAAAGAATGGTCCTTGCCAACAAAGAATAACAAGAAAACCAATAATACATGAAGAATGGAGATTTGGCTCACACACGTCATTCGGGTGAATGCAAAATCTCCATTCTTCATGTTGATGATATTTCAGTCTTAATATGCTGACTCAAATTCGTGGAGGAATCTCGTGTCGTTCTCAGAGAACATACGAAGGTCGGCAACACGATATTTCAGGTTGGTAATGCGCTCTACACCCATACCAAATGCGTATCCAGTATATACAGAACTGTCTATGCCACATGCTTCAAGCACATTGGGGTCAACCATTCCACAACCGAGAATCTCCAACCATCCTTCACCTTTACAAAGGCTACAACCCTTACCGCCGCAAATGGTACAGCTCACATCCATCTCAGCAGATGGCTCGGTGAAGGGGAAGTAACTTGGGCGAAGGCGAATCTTCGTTTCTGGTCCAAACATCTCACGGGCAAATGACAACAACACTTGCTTGAGGTCGGTAAAGCTCACGTTCTTGTCGATATACAATCCTTCTACCTGATGGAAGAAGCAATGGGCGCGAGCAGAAATAGCCTCATTACGATAAACACGACCAGGGCAAATCACGCGGATAGGCGGTTGGTGTGTCTCCATGTAATGAGCTTGGTCATTAGATGTATGAGAACGAAGAATGACGTTCTTGGCTACATCGTTGGGATTGGTCTCGATGAAGAACGTATCTTGCATGTCGCGGGCGGGATGGTCAGCGGCAAAATTCAACTTGGTGAATACGTGCAAGTCGTCATCAATCTCGGGACCTTCAGCCAATGTGAAGCCCATGCGCTGGAATATGTCGATGATTTCGTTCTTCACGATAGTCAACGGATGGCGTGTTCCCAACTTCACTGGATAAGCCGTTCGGGTGAGGTCGATGTCATCGTTATCGTTTTCTTGTGTCTCGCACTGCTCTTTCAGTTGGTTGATGCGAGAAATGGTGAGTTGCTTCAGCTCGTTAATCTTGATACCCACGGTCTTTTTCTCATCGGCTGCCACATTGCGGAAGTCTGCCATGAGCGCATTAATCTCACCTTTCTTACTCAAAAATCTCAGTCTTAACTGTTCAATCTCTTCTGCATTCTTTGCCGAGAGATTGCTCACTTCTTTCAGAAGTTCGTCTATCTTATCTAAAATCATACGTTGTAATTTCCAAAATTCTGTGCAAAGGTAACATTTTTCATGCAAAAAGAAAAAAATATCCCCTACAAACTTAGGGAAAAGATGATTTATTCACAGAATAATGGATAAATCATTGTCGGTATGATAAGTAAAAGGGAAGGATGTGGTGTTATTTTCACGGAAAATGTGTAACTTTGCGCCCAAATTAATAATATTGTGTCTGATTCTATGGAGTCAATCAACTTTTGTTCCGTATGCCCACAGGTATTCATTCATCGTGAAGACTTGGATTCTGAGTTATGGAAGCAAAATGTAGAGTTTAAGAAAGGAAATACTTATCTTGTCGAGGCAGATAGCGGACAAGGTAAGAGCACGTTTTGTAGTTATGTATTGGGATATAGACATGATTATCAAGGTGTAATCAAGTTTGACCAACAAGATGTGAAAACGTTCAAGGTGAAAGATTGGACGAATATTCGTTTGAGTCATGTAAGTTGTCTTTTTCAAGACCTATGCCTGTTTCCAGAGTTAACGGCTTTCGAGAACGTGGAAATCAAGAATCGCCTGACGAATCATAAAAGCAAGGGTGAGATTCTTCAATGGTTTGAAATGATGGGAATAGCCGATAAGGTTGATACTCAGATTGGGTTGATGTCGTTCGGACAACAGCAACGTGTGGCGATGATGCGGGCATTGGTGCAGCCTTTCGACTTTATCATTGCGGACGAACCAATCAGTCATCTCGACGACAACAACTCTCATATCATGGGCAAAGTGATGATGGAAGAAGTGGGCAGACAAGGAGCCGGCGTGATTGTCACGAGCATTGGCAAGCGTATGGATTTGCAATACGATTACACGATAAGATTGTAGCTTTCAATCAAGCACAAGTTTAAACAAATAGAAAATATGAATTTAGTTTGGAAGTTACTCCGCAAGCATATTAGTTTACCGCAATTCATTGGTTTCTTTTTTGCCAATTTGTTTGGAATGTTTATCGTATTGCTCGGTATTCAGTTTTATCACGACATCGTACCAGTGCTTTCCGCAGAAGATAGTTTCATGAAATCTGATTTCGTGATTGTCAGCAAGAAGATTGGAACGGCAAACACGATAAGCGGAAGGACTAACTCATTCTCTAAGGAAGAATTGCAAGATATTGAAAGTCAGAAATTTGTTAATAAGCTTGGAGTCTTTACATCTACCAATTATAAGGCTGAGGCTTATATGGGTATCAATGGCTCAAGGTTATTTAATTCTGAATTGTTCTTTGAGAGTGTTCCTGATGATTTCATAGATGTTCCCCTTGACGAATGGAAGTACCAAGAGGGTTCGCATGAGGTTCCCATTATCTTGCCACGTACCTATATCAGTATGTACAATTTTGGGTTTGCGCAAAACAAACAGTTGCCCAAAATCAGCGAGGGATTGATGGGAATGATAGACATTGACATCTTTATCCGTGGCAATGGCGCAAACGAGACATTGAAAGGAAGGGTGATAGGACTCTCCAACCGACTGAACTCCGTCTTGGTTCCGCAGACATTCATGGATTGGAGCAACCGTCGGTTTGCCGCCAACGAACCAAGTGCTCCAACACGCATTATCATGGAGTTTGCCAATCCAGCCGATGAGAATATTGCCACTTATTTTGAGGAGAACGGTTATGAGATAGACAATGGCAATCTGAATACCGAAAAAACCATGTATTTCCTAAAGACGATGGTGATGTTGGTATTGATTGTGGGATTGGTTATTTCTGCACTAAGTTTTTACATTTTATTGCTCAGCATTTACCTGTTGGTACAGAAAAATTCCACCAAGTTGAAGAACCTCATGTTGATGGGTTACACGCCTCAGCAAGTAGGCAGACCATACCAGTTGTTAACCCTCATTTTGAGCTTTCTTGTGTTGCTGATAGCTTGGGGTATGCTTTGGCAGGTGCGAACATACTATTTAGACGTCTTAGAGACTATGTTTAGAGATGCTAAAGATAGTACTTTCAAACCGGCTGTCATAGTGGGGCTTTTGCTGTTTGTTATTGTCTCATTATTAAATTATTGTGTCATTTTGCGTAAAATGTTGCGAATTTGGCATTTAAAAACAGATAACGAGTAAAATTTTTACCTTTTTGTGGTATTATTATGTTTTTTTTACCTAATTTTGCAACCTGAAAGATAACGTATTTATTTTATTAATCAATTTTATAAAAATCATGCAGAAAAGATTACTCTTTCTGATTGCGGCAATAATGATGGTTTCCACCATGATTGCCCAAGTCACCACGTCTGAAATGAGTGGTGTTGTAACGGTCGGAAATGCTGATGGTGAACCTATCATCGGTGCTACGGTGCAAGTAGTACACGAACCGTCGGGAACACGTTATGCAACTGTATCGAATGTGAATGGTCGATTCAACATTCAAGGTATGCGTACAGGTGGTCCTTACTCAGTGACAGTTTCGTACATTGGCTTCCAGACGAAAGTTCTCAATGGTATTATGCTTCAGTTGGGTGAAACTTACAACTTGTCTGTTTGGCTCAGCGAAAACGTAAACGAACTGAGCGAAGTGCTGATAACGGCTCAGGCATCTAAGTTTGCGGCTGAAAAGACTGGTGCAACCACTAACATCTCTAACACGCAGATGATGTCTTTGCCTACCGTTGACCGTAGTATCGCAGACATTGCACGTCTTTCACCTTATGCAAACGGTATGAGCTTCGGTGGTGGTGATGGTCGTTCTACCAACTTCACCATTGACGGTGCAAACTTCAACAACAACTTTGGTCTTTCTTCTGACCTTCCTGGTGGTGGCAATCCTATTTCATTGGATGCTATTGAGGAAGTACAGGTAGCTGTTGCTCCATTCGACGTTCGTCAGACCAACTTCATCGGCGGTAACATCAATGCCATTACCAAGTCGGGTACGAACTCTTTCAGAGGTACGGCTTACACTTACTACCGTAACCAGAATATGCGCGGAAACCGCATAGACCATACTGACCTTGGCGCACGTCCTGACGAGGCTCACAAGATTTATGGTTTTACGTTGGGTGGTCCAATCTTGAAGAACAGACTCTTCTTCTTCGCCAACTTTGAAAAGGAGATTATCCCAGGACAGGTTATCAAGTATCGCGCCCGTGAAGCAGGTGAGGCTGCTGGTGGAATGGTTTCCAGAACCTATATGTCTGACATGCAGAAGGCTGCTGATTTCTTACGTAACACGTATGGCTATGATCCAGGATCTTATACTGATTTCCCTGCTGACGTAACCAATACCAAATTCCTTGCTCGTATCGACTGGAACATTACTGATCGCCATCATTTGGCAGTGCGTTACAATAATACGAAGAATGTGACTTGGTATGCTCCTAACGGAAACTCTGCCGACTTCCTCTCTGGTTCTAATGCCCGTCTGAACGGTACCTATCGTGTAGGTGCTCAATCAATGGCATTTGCCAACTCTATGTACTCAATGGATAATAAGGTGGAATCTTGGTCTGTTGACTTGAACAGCCGCTTTACCAATTCCATCTCTAACCAGTTGCTCTTCACCTATACCAATATCGAGGATATTCGTGGTACTAATTCTTCTCAGTTCCCCTTCATCGATATTATGTACGGACTGAATGATGACGGTACGCAGATTTTGGAACCTTACATGTCTGCTGGTTACGAGTTGTTCACATATAATAATGGTGTACACAACAAGATTACGAGCGTGATAGATAATTTCACCTTGTATCTCTCTCACCACAAGATTACCGCAGGTGTAAGCTTCGAGCATCAATATGCCAACAATGCTTACATGCGTGAGGGTACAGGTTACTATCGTTACCGCTCTTTAGACGAGTTCTTGTCTGGTGCTGCTCCTGAAACGGTTGCGTTTACTTACGGTTTCAATGGCGTTAGCAAACCAAATGCACAAGTAACGTTCAACCAATTGGGCTTCTATGCTCAAGACGAATGGAACCTCTCTAAGAAGTTCAAGCTCTCTTTGGGTATTCGTTTCGACAATTTGATGTTTGACAACAAAGACTTGCAACGCAACAATGCCATCTACGACTTGCAGTTCCGTGACGGACAACGTGTAGATACGGGATTGTGGCCACAAAACAACTTGCAGATCTCTCCACGTCTCGGCTTTACATGGGATGTATTGGGCAACAAGACGCTCAAGGTACGTGGTGGAACAGGTATCTTTACCGGTCGTTTGCCATTGGTATTCTTCACCAATATGCCCACCAACGCCTCTATGGTACAGTTGACACAAATCTACGGTACGAAGTATAAGAAAGGTACGGGTGAGGTTTCTTACAGAGATGCAATGCTCGACCAGTTTGCTGGCAAGATGGTAACCACCGTTGACGAATTGGTAAAGAAGACGGGCGTTCCCACTTCCAACGAGAATCACCATGTAGCTGGTTCTAAGATTTCTGGTGTTGACTCTAAGTTCAAGATGCCTCAGGTATGGAAGTCTTCTATCGCAGTTGATTATATGCTGCCTGTATCCTTCCCATTGTCAGTGACGGGTGAGTTTATCTTCTTGAAGAAGATTAATGACGTGATGGTTGACAACATCAACATCAAGAATCCAGATGCTTCTTGGCAACGTTTTGCTGGCGCAGACAACCGCTACATCTATCCTGATAATTATATGATTGAGAGTGGTAAGAATGCCGTTGTGCTCACCAATACCTCTAAGGGATATGGTTATACCTTGAACTTCACGGTGAATGCTGAGCCTGTGAAAAACCTCAACTTGATGGCTGCTTATACCCACACAGAGTCTAAGGAAATCTCAGGCTTACCTGGTTCTGACCCCGTTTCTACATGGCAAGGTATGATTACCGTGAACGGTCCTAATCTCGGTACTCCACAGCGTTCTATCTATGTAATTCCCGATAAGGTGATTGCTTCTCTCGACTATTACATTCCTTTCCATCATAAGAAATTGTTGCGTGGTACTCATATCGGATTGTTCTACACAGGTTATAAGTTTGGTAGCTTTAGCTTCTGCTACACCAACGACATGAACGGTGACGGTATCAACAACGACTTGATGTATATTCCTGCCAACGATAGCGAAATCCAGATTGGTTCTATCGATGCGTCTGGCAATTTCGTCAACAATCCTACAGAGCGTGCCGCTTTCTGGGACTTCGTAAATCAAGACAGCTACCTGAAGAATCATAAGGGTAAGTATGCTGAGGCTTATGCTGCACGTGCTCCTTGGGTTCATCAGTTTGACCTCCGTATTGCTGAAGACTTCGTATTCCGTGTAGGTAAGACTTCTCATAAGTTCCAGGCAAGTCTCAACTTCATGAATGTGGGCAACTTGATCAATTCTGGCTGGGGTATTCCTAAGACCAATACTGTTTCAAACAACAACCGTGTCTTGACATTCAAGGGTGTTGACAACAACAATGTGCCTGTATTCTCAATGTATAAGGTGAATGGTGAATATCCTACCAAGACCTACGATACCAATATGGACTGGAGCAATTGTTGGAGATTGCAAGTGGGATTGAAGTATTTCCTCAACGACAAGGATGACGATTACCTTGATTTCGGCAAAACAGAAAAGGCTACTTCTCTTTCTCAAAGCCAGCTCGACGCACTCAATGCTCGCCTGAAGGCTAAGCAAGATGAGATTGACCGTCTGAATAGCCAATTGGCTAACCAAAAGCCAGAGGTGAAGACCGTAGAGAAGGTGGTGAACAAGACAGAGGTGATTGCTTCTCCCGTGTCTGTGTTCTTCAACATCGGTGAATCTACCGTTGCTAACGCCAGTGACTTGCAGAACGTGAAAGACCTCGTGAAGGTGGCTAAGGAAAACAATAAGAAGATTGTGATTACGGGTTATGCTGACTCTAAGACTGGTAATGAAGAAATCAACAAGGCTTTGAGCCAGAAGCGTGCTGAGGCTATCGCTGATGAACTCGTGAAGATGGGCGTAAGCCGTGACAATATCAAGATTGTATCTGAAGGTGGAACCGATGCGTTGACTCCTACTACTTACAATCGTCGTGCGGTGATTTCTATCATGTAATCATAGTTTTTCAATCAAATATGGATGATGCGGAGGGTAGATCATACTCTCCGCATTTTATTTTGTTAATCTTCTGAAAAACTTTCTTTTTGTCAGGTATTTTTTGTAAGTTTGCAAGATAATCATCAATTAAGCTCATGAAGAATTATCTGCTGGCAAGTTTCATGCTTTTTCTCTCTCTTCCTATGTTCGCTGATGCGTTGGATGAACTCCAGTCGTATCTGCAAAACAATCAACAGGTACAGGAGAAAATCTATATACATACTGATAACACCTGCTATTTCATTGGCGATACGATTTGGTATAAGGCATACGTGTTGCGGGCTGACAGCTTGCGCCCCACCAACATGAGTAAGATTCTCTATGTGGAACTGTTGTCTCCCGATGGCCTTGTTGCCGAGCGACAAAAAATCATCATCAGTGACAAGGGTTTCACCAATGGGCAATTTGCGTTGAAAGACTCTCTCTATTCAGGGTATTATGAAATCAGGGCTTACACCAGATGGATGCTCAACTTCAATGTCTTCGAGCGTGAATATACCAGAGATGACAGGCATAAGTTTTATAGCAATCAGATGGCTAAAGACTTCTTCCGTGATTGGGATGGTCTTTATTCACGCGTGATTCCTATCTACAGCAAACCCAAGGAAAAGGGCGATTATGATGAGAAATATATGTACTCGCGCCCGAAGCAAGAGATTGTCAAGCCTAAGAAAGACAAGCTAAGTGTCTCGTTCTTCCCCGAAGGCGGCTCTTTGATTCATGCCATCAAGAGTAAGGTAGCCTTTGAGGTGGTTGACCAGAATGGGCAAGCCGTAGATATCGAGGGTACGTTGTCAAATGGCACTAAGATTGCCACATCGTACATGGGGCGTGGCGTGTTTGAACTGACGCAATATAAAGAAAGCCAAGATGCTACGTTTGTTTGGAAAGGTAAGAAGTTTCAATTCAGTTTGCCCAAGAGTCTTGTTTCTGGTGTCACGTTGTCTTATCAGATGGAAGACAATGTAGTAAACATTCTTTCTACACCAGATGTCGCATACCACCAGCTTGCCTTTGTCGTGATGTGTCGCGGAAAATTATATTATTTCCAAAGATTAGATGCTACAACCTCTACCATTAACTTGCCAACCCTTCCAACAGGTGTTAACGAATTGATGCTTATCGACACCAATCGTCAGGTATATGCTTCAAGGCTCATCTTCGTCAACAACCATGATATGGAATCGAAGTTGACGGTCAGCACGGGAGGAAAGACCGATTTCTTGCCCTACGAGCCTATTGAAGTAGATGTGGATGGATGTGAAGGGGTATTCTCTTTGTCTGTCCGTGACACCCGTACCGATGAATCATCTTACGACAATGGTAATATCTTGACGGATATGCTGCTGTCATCCGACTTGAAAGGCTTTATTGCGAATCCTGCCTATTATTTTTCCGGCGACGATGAGAAAAGGAAGAAAGCGCTCGACTTATTGATGATGGTGCAGGGATGGAGGAGGTATCGCCCCGTAGATTTCATCAGGTATCAACCCGAAAAGACGTTGACCATAGAGGGATCTGTATATAAGCAGTTGGGCGTTGACTTGTTGTATCTTGATGATGTGAAGGGATTGAACGACAGGGAGGCTGTCTTTGAAGAGATGGAGGAAAAACTGACTAATTCCACGGGTTTTGAAACGGGAACGACGGCTGCTGACGCATTGAGCTCGGATAATTCGGAGCAAGAGGACTTGTCATTGAAGAGCGAGTCGCAAACGGAAACGGAGGTGGTGACGATAGAAAATCCGTATCTCGGTGTTAATCACGGTGGGTTGAAACATGAGGTGCTGGTAGAGGCAGAACTGAATAGCCTCACGGGACAGTCTGTCGGAGGCGTTCAGATGACGAAAAACGGTGGGCACTTCATCTTTGAAATTCCGCCATATTATGGAAATGCCATTCTTTTCTTGAAAGCATACAACGTGAAAGACTCTGTAAAAAAGTCGATGACCAATCGGGTGGAGAAAGACTTCAGAAACGAAGAGGCTTATCCTGATTATTATGTCAAGCAAGACTTGTTCTTTCCTGTCTTTTCGCATGAGTATAATTATTATCAAAACCATATTCCACCAGTGGATTTCGTGAGTTATGTGGAGGAGGATACTACCGCTTATCTCTCAAAGTTGGATGGCGACCATACCCTGGCTACGGTTAACGTGAATGCTCGTCGCCGTGGACGGAGGGCAATCGACTATTCCAAGCCCGCTTACGTGGTAGATGCCTACGATTTATACAATGAGGCTACCGACAGGGGATTGAGTTGGGGCGTGGTGAATATGGGTAGTTTTCCTCCCACGGCTTGCTTTACCGTGTATGGAAACATGCGCAGATACAAGGACTATAATGTTCGTGCGAAGATAGATGATTACACATTCTTCCAGAACTATTCTTCTATCTTGGAAAGCATCAAGAATAGGAGTGAAGCGGCTGTCTTTAAGGACTTACATCTCAATCGCATCCAGAATTTCAGGTTCTTTACGGATTACGAACCGAGAAACATCGACTCTCTCATTTCGCAGAGCATGAACAGGGATGATATTACTTTGGTGTACGAGACCATTCCTAATGACGGGAAACGTCCTACCTATCGTGACCGCAGATATGTGTTCCCTGGAATGACTTATCCTGAGTCGTTCTATCAACCCAATTACAGTGATATGATTCCACAAGAACCCACTGACTATCGTCGTACCTTGTATTGGAATCCCAATGCACGGCCCGACGAGAATGGGCATTTCCATACCACATTATATAATAATAGCAGGGAAACGAGAATCAAAGTGAGTGTGTCAGGGGTTTCACCCGCTGGAAAGTTTTATGTTCAGTAGTGGTCACCAAGCAAGAAACAGATAGCTACCCTATAAGAAACCATCGGTCACATTATGAGTAACCGTTGGTCACCATGCAAGAAACCATCGGTTACTATATAAGAAACCGATGGTTTCTCGTAATGACAGGTTGGTGGGAATCTCTGCCAACTCATATATTATTACCTAAAAAATGGCATTTTTTTAATAAAAAGGTGGCAATGTGGAGATTTTTGACTATATTTGCAAATAATTAAGGACTACGAATATGAAACGACAGGAAATTGTAAACCAGATAAGCAGAGCCATACACAAAGTTGCACCTACGGCAACAGCCATACTCTATGGGTCGGAGGCTCGTGGAGATGCCCGCAGTGACAGCGACATAGATGTGCTGATACTGCTTGACGGTGACAAGATGAGCCTGAAACGTGAAATGGAAGTAACTGGACCGCTCAACGAAATAGAGTGGCAAACGGGGGTATTGGTCAGCCCAACGGTGATGTTGCGTAAACAGTGGGAGAATATGCCGTTCAAGACACCGTTCTACATCAATGTAATGAATGAGGGGATTAGAATATGAAAGAAACACTTGACGAACAGAGCCGCCTCGGTCTGATACACTATCGTATGGAACGTGCTGACGAGACGATGGAAGAGAGTGAAATCCTTGCCGAGCGAGGACACTATAATGCTGCTGTCAATAGGTTGTATTATGCCTGTTTCTATGCCACGCAAGCTTTATTGCTGAAGCATCACATTGCGGCAACTACCCATGCTGGCGTGAAGTCGATGCTTGGTCTTCATTTCATTACAAAAGGAATTATCTCAATTGAATTCGGCAAGACTTTCAATACACTTTTCGAGAAGCGTCACAGTAGCGACTATGAGGCGTTCGCCTATTGCGATAAGGCATTGGTTGATGACTTGACTCCACTGGCAGAAGCATTCATTCAGAAGATAAAGGAACTTTTAGAAGAAAACAAATAATAGTAACGAATTATAACCAAGAAAGGAGTGTGACATAACAGAAGAGTTTAGTCAGTGAAATAACATACATTATATATAATAAGCGTTAGCTTGTATTCTTGTCTCTGAAAATCGCCAAATTTGAAGAACAACCAAGAGTAAAGGTTAAACGCTCACGCTATGGCGTGGGCTTTTACTCGTATATGGTTGTTGGGCGTTTGGCGATGCCTCAGAGACGTAGACGAAGTAATAAGTCCACGTTTTTTGTGTATTAACATAAATTATGAAAATATTTTCAAGTACCTCATTTTTGTATTCATACACGTTTTTTTAACTTCATACATGTTATTTTTAACTTCATCCATGAAAATTGAATTTTTTTTATTAGTGTCCGCTAAAAATCCTCTAATCCCAATTAATCCTATCCGCAATGCCCATAAACAGGCGTTGCGGATTTCGGTTTTAAAAGGTAAGCCCCCCTACTCGAAGAGACTGGGTTCCGGCGGCTCTTTCCTGTGGCATTCCAGAATCCTCGCCCAGTCCTT
>Ga0310694_10002082_pt1 | contig 21181 bp, 16 predicted proteins | sample 174DNAGHGhighgp2_FD_203884 | JGI IMG/M metagenome (GOLD analysis project Ga0310694, IMG submission 203884) | Sheep rumen microbial communities from Palmerston North, Manawatu-Wanganui, New Zealand - 1742 DNA GHGhigh gp2 (v2) (version 2) | ecosystem: Host-associated > Mammals > Digestive system... | reverse complement strand
TGCCACCCGGGTGAACCTGGATGAGAAGAACATGACCCTGGAGGAAGGGAAAGCGCTGGCTTCCTCCCTTGACGGGGACTGGGCGGCCTCCCGGGCTGTCCAGATCGGCGACAAAGGGTACACCCTGGAGATTTATGCCATTACCCATGACAAAGTCCGGTTCGCGGATACGGAGATGAAGATCATCCCGCTGTCGGATGAAGGTGCGTATATCTGCTCCAGGATTGCAAGGGATTTCCGCCTGAAAGCCGGGGATGAGCTGTCCTTTACCCCCTATGACGGCAATGAATCCTACTATGACGGCAATGAATCCTATACGGTTCCCGTGGCCGGTGTGCTGGATTCCATGACGGAAGGGATTTTCATGACGGATGCCTTTGCGGACAGGATCGGCCTTACCTATAAGGTATCTTCCGTGTTCACGGACGCGGCGGAAATCCCGGACGATCCGCACATCCTGAACAGGCAGAGCAAGCAGTCGATCATGGATTCCTTTGACATATTCATGGACCTGATGAATAAGATGATCTGGCTGCTGGTGATCGCCGCGGTCATCCTGGGCATCGTGGTCCTGTACAACCTGGGGATCATGAGCTATACGGAGCGTTACCGGGAAATGGCCACCCTGAAGGTCGTCGGTTTCAAGGATTCCAAAATCGGCAGGCTCCTGATCAGCCAGAACCTGTGGCTGACCGTGCTCGGGATCCTGATCGGCATCCCGGCCGGCGTCGGCATCCTCCGGTACCTGCTGGACGCGCTGGCTTCCGAGTACGAACTGAAACTGGTGCTCGGCCTGCCCACCTGGCTGGTCAGCATCCTGCTGACCTTCGGCGTTTCCCTCCTCGTGGGGCTGATGGTAGCCCGCAAAAACCGGCATATCGACATGGTGGCGGCGCTCAAGACATCTGAATGAGGTTACGGGGAACATTTGCCTTTCCAATCCCGTGCCCGCATGGTAGAATAGGCAAAAGATGTCCTGCCGCGGGGCCTTCCCCCGCGGTGCCCGGAGGTGTCCTGCCGTTGCCTGTCCGAATCCTGTACTGTGACAATCACCTTGTGGTCTGTGAAAAACCCATCGGCGTATCGTCCGAATCCCCCGGCCTTCCTGACCTGGTTTCCGCTCAGGAAGGCTTTCCCGTGTTTCCGGTGCACCGGCTGGACCGGACAACAGGCGGCGCCTGTATCCTCGCCCGTTCCGCGCAGGCTTGCGCAGCGCTGCAGCGCCTGTTCCGGCAGGATTGCATCACGAAGGAATACCTTGCTGTCGTTTCCGGTGTCCCCGAAACGCCTGCCGGTACGTACACGGACCTGCTGTACCACGACCAGCGGACAAACCGGTCCTTTGTGGTGGACAGGCAGCGGAAAGGCGTCCGGGAAGCCCGCTGTGAATGGCGTGTGCTGGAAACGGCCGAAACGCCGGAAGGCCTGATGAGCCTCGTCCGGGTCTGCCTGCACACCGGGCGTACACACCAGATCCGCGTCCAGTTTGCTTCCCGCCGGATGCCGCTGGCCGGGGACCGGCGCTACGGCAGCCGGATCAAGGCGGAAGCGCCTGCGCTCTGGTCTGCGCAGATCCGCTTCGCCCATCCGTTTGCCGCCGGGGAAACGGTCGACCTGGTTTCCGCGCCGCCCGCGGTTTTCCCCTGGTCCTGTTTTGCCGGAACGGACGCAGCGTTACCCTGTTCCGCGGAATAAGGGAAAGCCCGGTTTTGATTCATCTCCCTGCCTGCCGTCCGGCAGGCAGCCGGCGGGGGATCCCGCTCAGTAAAGCTCCATAACCTCTCCCGTTTCCCTGTTCCTGGCAAACCTCCGCAGGAAGGACCAGGCAAGCACGTGCATGAACCGTACGGTCGTATGCGGTACGTTTTCCATCGCGACTGTCCGGAAATGATACTTCCCGTCAATATTCCTGATATCCCCGATATAGCATTCACTGCCTTCTGCATAGAAAACATCGGTACGGTCGCACGGGAAGCCAAGCATCTTCTCTGCCTTATCCCGGCCGGCGCTGATGATTTCCCCGTCGGACGGCACCGGGCAGCGCATCGCGTAAAGCCGGCGTTTCCAGTCGCTGATCCGGCGTTCCCTGTCCATCGGGAAAACAAACCTGCGCATCGGACTGTCAGGAGCAACGCCGGGTGCATCCTCATTGATCGGGAAGATACCGACCATTTCGGTCGTTCCCGATACATTGATCAGCGGAAGGTCGTAGCTGTGCATCAGTTCAACGCTTTCTTCCGTTACGCCGTAAAAGTCCATGATGATCCCTGCCGTATCTCCCATCTGCGCACATGCCGCGATGTGTTCATGAAACCTTCTCGTGAATTCCATGGCCAGTTCCCCGTAATGGGAATGGCCTGTGACGTAGACGCGGGACGGATCTGCCGGAAACTCCCGCAGCACTTCCTGCAGCATGTCGAAGAAGACGTTGTTGGTATCCGCGTCTTCGTCCGAATAGATCATCGCGATATATTCCCCCTGCGCAGCCTGCTCAATCATGTACTGGTAGAAGGCTTCCGCCAGGAGCCCCACAGGCCGGAAGATCATCATGACCGGGTATTTTCCATCTGTTTTTCCGTATGCTTCCATAGGCACAAAGCAGAGCCATTTCTGCCCTTTCGTTTCCCGGATCTCACAGCGTACGCCCATGTCCTCCCAGTATTCCAGCAAAGCCGGGTCATCCACATCGCTGAAGCGGGTCATCAGGCTTCTTGCATTCATCAGGTGCATGCCTGATTCGCTTTTCCGGAATTTCTCCAGGTCAAAACACATGTTCCCGGAAAGGTATCCGGCGTCCCCCCATTCCTCATAATAGGGATACATATATTTTCTGTTCACGGTGTCTCCTCCCCCGTCATTCTGCGATCGTCCTTCATCTGTTTTCCCGTTCCGGCCTGCTGTGCAGGAACAGATACGGAATGCGGGGGCGGAGCCTTGCCCCGTCCCCTGATCCTGTCAATCCCTTTCCCGGGTTTACCTGGCAATGACAATGCTTCCGTCCGCACTGCGGGAGAAGCGGCTGATGAAATCCCACGCGATCCACGCGTTTCTCGGGCTCTGGTTATGGGCCATATTACGGTCCGTTGCCAGGCATGTGTACACATTTCCGTCCGGACTGGCATACTCATCGATCACCAGCTGCTGGATGACGCCTACATTGTCGAAACGGTCCAGGGCTTTCGTTGCGTCCGGCGCTTTGCCCCACCTGGATCCGCATGTTTCGTCAAAGGAATAGTCCCCCAGGTTGTTCATTTTCCACAGTGCGGCGATCACAGCATTCACATTGGTCGGTTCCGCCGCGGGAAATTCAGGCAGCGGGGAAACGCCGCCGCCGATATAGAAGGCAGGCAGGATAATGCCGGCTTTGATGATGCTCTCATCCATCGGCTGCCCCCAGCCGCCTTCGCCTTCATTCATCCATCCGGCAGCGGTGGGAATGACGCCTGCCAGCCGGTCCGGGTATTTGACCGCGAGATTCCATGTTTTGCCGCCGCCCATGGAAAAGCCGGTAGCGTAGATCCGGGTCGTATCGATCCATGGATTCTCGGCAATCAGCTGGTCCAGCAGGTCAATGACTTCCTCCGAGGTGAAATTGTAATGCTGGTCCACGGAAAGGACCGCAAACCCCTTTGCTTTCGCAACCTGCGGCCAGTCTGTCCAGGCCAGCATGGCCTCGCCTTCCCCGCCGCCGCCGTGGAAGTACATAACCAGCGGAACGGAACCGGCTTTCGTCAGGTCCAGCTCTTCAGGAATGTATTCGTAGAATTCCAGTTCGTTTCCCGTTGCAACTTTCCGTTTTCCGTTGATTTCTTTGATCCCGTGTATGGTATACTGCGGAGACTCACGGAAAGACACCATGGCGAAATGGTATTTGCTCACGATCTCGTCATACAGTTCAACCACGAGCCGGGCATCATATCCGGTGACTTCCGGCGCTTTCACCAGCTTGTAGCTTACACTCCCGCGGTTGTAGGAATCCGCAACCTCCTGGGTGTTCGCCGGTCCGTTGACAATCGCCAGCGGGATTTCAGGGCCGTCCTCTGCATTGGCTGTCAATGCGGTGGGATTGAACAAAGCTACGCCTCCGGGCGGAATCTGCCCGGCAAAGCCCTCCTGCGGGCCGTAGTTCGCTACATAGTCGTTCATCTTCAGCCAGTTCCTGGCGATAAAGTCTGCGCCTTTGCCTTCCCCGAAGAATTGGCTTCCATGCAGGGAACCCGGATAAACAACGGTTTCCTCCCCGGTTTCCGCATTCTTGCGCACCGCTTTGCCGTCCGTAAACACAAGGGCGGGCATGCTGGCGTAAGTCGCCCAGTAGGCAGCCATCAGATCACCCGCCGCCGCGTCGTCCGCTTCGGAATCCCATGCCTCCACAGGATTTACAAACAGAATACAGCTCCCGTCCCTTTCAGCCAGGGCGGCAAACCCTTTTTCATGGGCAGTGGCAAGTACGGTATCCGCCGTGTAAGCTTCATTTCCCAGCACCATGATCATCGGTGCAAACCCAAGGAAATTACCGACCCGGTCACTGGCCGGCACATACATATAGCAGGTCCTGCCTGCCAGCTGCAGTTCATCCACCCGTTCCGTTGCATTTCCAACCATCTTCCCGGCCTCCTCAGCTCCTGATATACCTGCACATCCCAGCATCATTGCCAGTACGAGCCCTGTGCATATCAGGCATCTCCACATTTTCCGCATTGTTCTTCCATCCTCCTTATACAGTTGTTTTCTCTGTCCGGGCTGCACCGGGCTTTGCTGTTCTTATCGTATCAGCCTCCCGCTGATGATTGCTTTTGTTTTTGGTCCATGTTGTTTTGAAAACGAATCCACTCCCCCCGCCCGGTGTTTACAAAAACAAAAAAAAAGTCCCTTTTCTCAGAAAGGTGCCTGCGTTTACGGCAGTGCTGTGTTTTCGGAACATCTGCCATTGACGGGCCGGTCGTTTCATGATAAATAATTGGTTGTTGCCATTGTTTCCCTTCCGCCGGCTTTATTGAAAGGAGCATCCTGACATGGATTTCAGCAGGCTGACCGCTTACCTGGATAACCTGAAAGCAACGTATAACGTGCCCGGGTTTGACATCTGCATTACCCGGGACCATGAAACCGTTTACCGGCATATGGGCGGCTGCAGCGATTATGACGGCCGTGTTCCGATGAACGGCAGGGAACTGTACTATATCTATTCCGCCACCAAAGTGATCACCATGACAGCTGCCATGCAGCTGATCCAGGCCGGCCGGATCGGGCTGGATGACCCGGTCAGCCGTTACCTGCCGGAATTCACACAGATGCAGGTTTCCGACCTGCCTTTTGAGCCCGGTAAATGGCCGCCGGTGATTCCGACGCTGGACGACCCGCATCATCCTGCCACAACGCCGATCACCCTCCGCATGCTCATGAGCATGACAGCCGGCCTGAATTATGCAACGTCCGGAGCGCCTGTGCTGCGGCTGAAGGAACAGACCGCAAACAAAGCCACCACCCGGGAAATGATGGGCGCCATTGCAGAAATGCCCCTCCTTTTTGAGCCCGGTACCCGTTACTCCTACAGCCTCGGGCACGATGTGATCGCCGGGGTGGTCGAGGTGGTCTCCGGCAAGCCTTTTTCGCAGTACCTGAAAGACCATATCTTTGATCCGCTGGAAATTGAGGATATGTACTTCCACCCGTCGGAGGCCGAGCGTGCCCGGCTGATGGCACAGTATGTCAGCGATTACGAGTCCGGCGGAATCACGGCAGTTCCGCAGGAAAACAGCTATTGCCTGTCCGACTGCTATGACAGCGGCGGAGCCGGCCTTTGCTGTTCCGTGGAGGCTTACAGCGCGGTCATGGAGGCGCTGGCCAACGGCGGCGTCGGGCGGAGCGGAAAACAGATCCTTTCCCCGGCAGGCATTGCCCTCCTTGCGGAAAACCAGCTGAACGACCGCTGCCTCCGGGATTTCCAGGTACCCTGGCGCATGGAATACGGTTACGGGCTGGGCGTCCGTACCCTGGTCCATCCGGAGGATTCCCCGTCCCCCGCCGGTGAATTCGGATGGGACGGTGCCGCCGGCGCTTACGCGCTGGTGGATCCGGTCAACCATATCAGCATTTTCTACGCCCAGGAAATCCTGGCGATGCTCAAAGTATACCAGGAAATCCATCCGGCAATCCGTAACCTGGCCTATGAGGCCTTCCGGTCCTGAACCGGCGGCATCGGGCAGAGAATAGCGACAAAATCAAAAGAAACGGCATTATTTCCAAAGAAAGAAACAACCTCCGGATGATATACTGATAACAGTGAAAAAAGAAAATCGGGAGGTTGTTTCTTTATGTCTGAAATCAAAACAATCCAGCTCGGTGACGTCACCCTGGCATATAAGGAATACGGCACCGGGGATAAGTATCTCCTCTCCTGCCAGAACTTCTTCTTTGAGGATTGCCATATGGCCCTGCTTGGCCAGCCACCCTACGATTACCATTGTTTCCTCGTTTATATGCGCGGCTACGGCAAATCCTCCCACATTACTGACGGCGTCCGGAGGGATTACATCCGGATCTGGGGGGATGACCTGATCCGTTTCGCAGAAGCGATGCATATCCCCTCCTTCTATTACACCGGCATTTCCCATGGTAACTTCTGCGGCTGGCATATTGCTTTCAACCGTCCGGAACTGATCCGCGGCTATGTCTGTGTGGACGGGATTTGCCAGTACCGGGAAACGCCCTTCGGCGAAGGCAGCGCCCGCTATGAACGTCCGGATCCCGCAAAGCTTGTAGGCAATTACGAAGCGCTGGAAAAGATGGCCTGGATGGAAAACTGGCCGACGAAGAATCCGCAGCGCCTTGCCCGCAGGGCAGCAAACCACAGGGAACACACGGAAATCCTCATGGGACGTTCCCTGGAAGAGTTCACGGTTCCCTTTGGCGGGGATATGACCTGCTGCGGTGCAAAAAGTGCGGAAGAATTCTACGCAAAACTCGCTGCGATCCCGTTTCCTGTCATGATCTGGATTGGCGGGCTCGATCCCCTGGCCAGGGCCGAGGATGCGCTGAAGATTGCCCAGACGATTCCCGGAGCGTCCCTGCTGACCTATCAGCACCTGGGACACGGCGGAGCGGATGAGTGCCCGGAAATGGCTGCCCGGGACTGCGACCGTTTCTTCCGCGACATCGAGGGCCGGATCCTGTAAAAAAGGAGGAGATCATCCATGAAACTGCAGCCCGCACTGATCTTTGGCGAGCATATGGTCCTTCAGCGTTCTGTTCCGCTCCCCGTCTGGGGCAGAAGCGTCCGGAACGATACGGTTACAGTCACCCTCGGTGCAAACAGTGCCCAGGGTACGACCGTCAACGGCGGGTGGAAAGTAATCCTGCCGCCGATGGAAGCATGTTTACGAACCAGCATGACAATCACCTCCGAAAAAACCGGCGAGCGGATCGAATTCCGCGACGTCGCTGTCGGCGAAGTCTGGCTCGCCGGCGGACAGTCCAACATGGAATTCCTCCTGAAGTATGATGAGGAAGCAGAAGCCCTGTTTGCAGAAGATGAAGACCCTGATCTCCGTTATTTCCGCTATCCGACCGCAAACTTCACCGGATGCATCGAAAAAGATCCTTATCCCGAGGATGGTTTCTGGCGCCGCTGGACCGACAGGGAAAACAAAGGCATGTTCTCAGGGCCTGCCGCCTATATGGGACGGAAGCTCCGTGAAGCGCTGGGCGTTCCGGTTGCTTTTGTCGGGGTGCACTGGGGCGGGACGCCGGCTGCCGCGTGGACTGATATGGAAAGCCTGCAGGCAAATCCCGCGCTGAAACCGGTACTGGACTGGTACCGGGATGAACTGCAAAAGATTGATCCGCTGAAATACTACGCGGCTTCCGACCGGCCTGTTCCCGAGCAGGATGAACGGATGCGCGCAATGATGGACCGCTTCATGATGGGCATCGGGCTGCGTGAGTTCCTTGAAAAAGGTCCGCCTCCGATGCCGCCGATGGATTACACGCCTTACATGCCAGGCCCCCGCTCTGCGGTCCGCCCTTCCGGGCTTTATGAAACCATGCTGTGCAAAACAGCGCCGTACGCTGCCCGCGGAATCATCTGGTACCAGGGTGAAGATGACGATTTCCGCGGCTGGGCAGGCTTCTATGATGAGAGCATGAAGACGCTGATCCGGAGCTGGCGTACCTTATGGCACGCGCCCCTGCCTTTCCTGCAGGTGGAGCTGGCGCCTTTCTGCGGCATGGGGCCGACTGCCGCAAAACAATACTTCCTGATGCGGGAAAACATGCGCAAGGCCGCCGACGCGCTGCCGGATGTCCATGATGTCTGCATCATGGATGCCGGCGATGAGATCAATATCCATGTCCGGAAAAAGCGCCCTGTCGGAGAACGGCTGGCACTGCTCGCACGGAAATATGTCTACGGGGAGGCGGATCTCCTGGCAGACAGTCCCAGGGCCCGGGAACTGGTGCGGGAAAACGGCCGCCTGCGCATCCGTTTCTCTGACGCCGGGGATGGGCTTTCCCTCCGCGGCAGCCTGGATCCGCTGCTGCATGTATTCGCCGACGGAAAAGAAATTGGCTGCACCTGTGCCGTGGACGGGGACTGCCTGCTGGTTACCGCGGATTGTGCTGCAGCATCTTCCGTCAGGGTTGAATACATGCAGGTGAATTACTGTGAAGCACCCCTGTTCAGTTCAGCCGGGCTGCCGGCATTTCCGTTTGTCCTGGAGGTGGCGCCATGATCCTTGATGCGAAGAAAGCCCTTCCCTGCCTTGAGTGCCACGGGAGAACACGGTTCCAGGACGGCCGGAACGCGCTCTTTTTCGACTGGACCTGTTCCGGTTTTACCGTCCGCTTCCGCGGCACCTTCCTCCGCGGTGTCTTCCTCGCTATGCCGGATCGTCTGCCGTTCCCGCCTGATTCACCTGAAGACCTGCCTGTGATCGCGGCCGTTGCGGAGGACGGTGAAGCCCTTTCCGGCCGGTGGCTGCTGCAGGAAGGTGAAAACAGCATTGAACTTTTTGCCGGCACGGAAGGAGACCACGCTGTCCGGATTGTAAAGCTGTCTGAAAACATGCGCGGAAAAGCCGCCCTGCTCTCCCTCGAAACGGACGGCGAACTGCTGCCCTGTCCCCCTTCGGATCAAAAGCCGGTCATTGAATTCATCGGCGATTCCATCACCTGCGGTTTCGGAAACGAAGCGCCCGGCAGGGACAGCCTCTTCGACACGCGGGAGGAAAACGGCTGGATTTCCTTCGGGGCCGTTTGCGCAAGAAACCTTCATGCGGATTTCAGCATGATCAGCGTTTCCGGAATTGCCGCCTGCGCTGCGAAATACCCGCTGTTTCCCGGCAAAAACATGGAAGATATCTATGAATTCACAGACTGGTACTGCGATGAACGCTGCGGGATCGAACCGGAAAAATGGCATTTCACGGATCAGCCGGACTGGGTTGTCATCAACCTCGGCACAAATGACTCCGCGCGGATCTGGGCAAGTTCCGACCTGACCCGTGCCGATGAGGAAGCAGACTGGTTCCAGGAAAAATACGAAACCTTCCTGCGGAGGGTACGTACGCTCCGCCCATCCTCCCGGATCCTGTGCATCCTGGGGCCGATGGATTATTTCCTGTATGACAGGATCGAAAAAGCTGTTGCGCATTACCGTGCCGAAACCGGTGACAGCAAAACCTTCGCGTTCAAGCTGCGGGGCATCAACCTGATCACCGAGGGCTTTGGCGCCGTCTCCCATCCGTCAGCCAAAACCCATCTTCGGATGGGCCTGGAACTGGCTGGCCGTATCAGGAATCTGACCGGAACAGGAGGATGACAACGATGCTGAATAAACTCGAGGACGCAATCCATACCTGGGTTCCCCATGCTCCCGCCGGGGAAATCATCTGCGGTGATATGCCGGGCGATTCCGTCCGGATCGGAGAAGAACACATCCGGAAAGCAGGGACGCTATTCCCTGCGCTGCTTCCGCTGCTCCGCCGCGCGCTGGAAGAAAACAGCGGGCGTGCTGTGATCTCCGTTTTCGGCGGATCCGGCGTCGGGAAAAGCGAAATTGCTTCCCTGTTGTCCTGCTACCTGCGCGAAATCGGCGTGGGTGCCTATACGCTTTCCGGGGACAACTATCCCCGCCGGATTCCCATGTACAATGATGCGGAACGCCTGCGGATCTTCCGTGTATACGGGGTGCGCGGCCTGCTGGAAAACGGGTTTTACAGCGATGGCGTCCGTGCTGAACTGGTTTCGCTCTGGCAGGCCGGAACCGACGCGGATCCCGCCGCCGTCAAAGCCCATCCGTGGCTGGCTGCTTATCAGCGGTCCGGCCGCCGGGCGCTGGCTTCCTACCTTGGTCAGGAACCGGAACAGGATTTTGATGAACTGCGTGAAATTGTGGAACGTTTCCGCGCCGGTGACAGGCAGATCTGGCTCAAACGCATGGGCCGGACAGATGACGCCCTCTGGTACAGCCAGGTGGATTTCACCGGGATCAACGTCCTGGTCATCGAATGGACCCACGGCGGAAGCGGCCGTTTCGGCAAGGTGGATGTCCCGATCCTGCTGGCCAGCACGCCGGCCGAAACGCGCGCCCACCGTATGGCCCGGGCCAGGGATTCCGGGGCGGACAGTGCCTTCACCACCATGGTGCTGGAAATTGAACAGAAACTGATCGAAGAGCGTGCCCCGCAGGCCTCCCTGATCATTTCCAAGGCCGGCAGCCTGGTGACCCCGGAAGAATACAGGCAATTGATGGAAGCCGGGAGGTAAAGGACAATGGAACAGAAACTGAACTTCGGCCCGATGCTCAACGCCTATCCGGACAGTATCGGCGGAACCCTGTCGGACGCCGTGGCACTTCTGCGCTCGCCGGCCATGGCGCATGCCTTCTCATCTTTCTATATTCTCCCCAGCCTGTTCAACACGGACCTGGACCGGGGATTCTCCGTCATTGACTACCGGCTGAACGAACTGCTGGCAAAGCAGGACGACCTGGATGCCCTGCAGGATCTCGGCATAGATCTGAAACTCGATTTCATCCTGAACCACGCTTCCGTCCTTTCGCCCCAATTCCAGGACATCCTGAAGAACGGGCCGGCCTCCAGGTATGCCGATTTCTTTATCGACTGGAACAAGTTCTGGAAAGGTGCCGGCGAAATGACGGACCGGGGCTATATCCAGCCGGATCCGGAAAAAATCAAAAATATGTTTTTCCGCAAAGCCGGCCTGCCGATCCTCATGGTGCGGATGCCGGACGGGCAGGATGTCCCCTACTGGAATACCTTTTACCAGGAGATCCGCTATCCGGCGCTGGATCCGCAGGATCTGCTGCCGCTGACCGGCGGCCGTTACGGCATTGCGGAAAAACTCGCTGCCGCTGCCAATCAGGCAACCGCTTCCGGCCGGCTGCCGGAAGCGGCTGACCTGGCAGGCCTGGAGGACTGGCAGGCTCCCCTTCGGGAACTGCTCGAATCCCGCCGCCGCTATCTCGGCCAGATGGACCTGAACATCCGTTCTCCGCTTGTCTGGGAATTCTATGCCGATACCCTGCGCCGCCTGCATGATTACGGTGCGCGAATCGTCCGCCTGGATGCCTTTGCCTACGCGCCCAAGGAAGTCGGTTCCCGGAATTTCATGAACGATCCCGGCACCTGGGACCTGCTTGCCAAAGTACGCGCACTCGCGGACCCGCTTTCCCTGACGCTCCTGCCGGAGATCCATGCAAGCTATGAAGAAGGCGTTTACCGGACCATCGGGGAAAAGGGGTATATGGTCTATGACTTCTTCCTGCCCGGGCTGATCCTGGACGCCCTGGAGGAAAAGAACGGCGAAACGCTTGCCGCGTGGGCGCAGGAAATCATCCGACGCGGCTTCCTGACCCTGAATATGCTCGGATGCCATGACGGTATACCGCTGCTGGACCTGAAAGGCCTCCTGCCGGAGGAACGGATTCAGAAGCTGATCGATACCGTGGTGGCGCGCGGCGGGATGATCAAGAATCTGCACGGTGCAAAAAATGTATATTACCAGGTGAACGCAACCTACTATTCCGCGCTCGGGGAAGATAACCGCAAAATGCTCCTTGCCCGCGCGCTGCAGCTCTTCATGCCCGGAAAGCCGCAGGTCTGGTACCTGGATCTTTTTGCCGGCAGAAACGACCTGGAAGCAGTCCGCCGGGCCGGGGCAGGCGGACACAAGGAAATCAACCGCACCAATCTTTCCCTTGCGGACTGTGAAGCACAGCTCTCGAAGCCGTTGGGCAAAGCCCAGCTTGCCCTGCTGAAGATGCGCAGCAGTTCCGCCGCTTTCTCGCCGGATGCCGAACGCGGTGTATCATGTACCGGTTCTTCCCTGGCCTTTACCTGGCGTGCCGCCGGCGAAGAAGCCGTCCTGGCCGCTGACCTGGCGGACTGTTCCTTCGTTGCCATGGTCAGGGATTCCGCCACCGGCCGGGAAAAGGTGCGGATTACATCCGAAAGCTGCTGAAAGCTCCTCCCGGAGGCAGTCCGGCTTCACTTTTCCGGCAAAAAGGAGTATACTGCTGGTATCAACTGACAGGGTGGAAAACATGAGGTCTTGGCGAAAACAGGTCATTTCTCTTCTCGCACTGATCCTGGTGATTGTGCTGGCATTCCTTGCCTGGCTGGCTTTGTCGTTCAACAGGCAATATACCGCCATGCTCCGCCGTGAGAACGAAAGCGACCTGACCTTGTGGATGGATATGGCAGAGCAGCGGCTGAACGCCGTCCATGATCACGTCTATGAAATCCTGCTGACCATATATACAAAGACAACAACAGCGCCGGGTTCAGGCGCGCTGCCGGTCAGCGTTTCGGTGGAATGCCAGGACCTGATGGAAAACCTTCTGTTGGTCAGCACCGACTCAAGCTGCTTTTTCCTGACAGATACCGACAGCGTCAGCAATCTGATCAGCGCGCCGAATACGCAGCCTTTCACACGCACGCTGGCGTTGAAGGAGTATGTGCGCACGCTGCTTCCGTCAAACGCGCGAAGCACTTCAGACAAGCACTGGACACCGTGCATCATTGGCGGGGAATCCTATTTCCTTTGTTATCTGCACGTCGGGAAATATGCTGCCGGCGCGCTTTGCCGTGCGGAAATTTTCAACGATATCGGCCATACAAACCTTTTCCTGGATGATACGTCCCTCTTCCTGGCGCTGCCTGACGGGTCTGTCAGCGCCATCCATGGGAAGGCTGACGCATCATCGCTCATGTCTGCGGACGGCCGGCAGCCAGCCAGTTCAAGAAACCGGATCATAAGAGATTTTCCGCTGCTGGGCTGCCGGGCAGTGCTGAGCTGGAAAACCCCGCCGTTGATCAGCCGCTGGGGTATCGCCATTCTGCTCTTGCTGGTGATGGCTGCGCTCTTTTCCCTGGTGGCACTGCTCTCGCTGCTCATTCTGCGCAAAGTTGCCGATCCGACCCGGAAACTGCTCCGGGCGCAGGAAGAGATTGCCGCGGGCAACCTGGATTACCGGATCACCTCCCGTCCCGGCAGTTCCGAATTCAAGGCCCTGTATCACAGCTTCAACGATATGGCAGATCAGATCAGGTCACTCAGGATTGCCTCGTATGATAACCTGCTGAAAGAAGAAGAAAACAAATTCCGCATGGTGCGTGCCCAGATCCGGCCGCATTTTTACCTGAATTCCATCACCGTTATCCATAATATGACGTACCAGAACCGGCTGGAAGACATACGCAGTTACGTGCAGGCACTGGCCCGGCATATCCGCTATATGCTGAACATCCAGAGTCCGATGATCACGGTTTCCGCGGAACTGACGCATATTGAGAATTACATCAGTATGCAGGACCTGCGCTTCCCGGGAAGCGTCAAGGCTTCCTACCGCTGTGACGAACAGGTCGCCGATACGGAAATACCCTTCCTGATGCTCTTTACGGTCGTGGAAAACTCCTTCAAACACGCCATGAACCTGTACAGCACCATGGAACTGAATATTGTCTGTGAGCCGTACAGTGAAGAGAACTTCTCAGGCATGCGCATGATCGTAGAAGATAACGGGGACGGCTATACGCCTGAAGTCCTTGCCAGCTTTTCCGGCCCGATGCCGGAGGAGCTGCCTACGAAAGACCACCTGGGCCTGAGCAACGTGCAGTATACACTGCGTTATGTCTACCGCCGTGACGGGCTGCTCCGGCTGTCCAACCTGGAGCACGGGGCGCGGACGGAGATCATGATCCCTGCGGAGGTGAAAAAAAGTGAAGCTGCTGATCTGTGACGATGATATATCCACCATTGATGTAATCCAGAGCCAGCTGAACTGCCAGGAGCTTGGCATTTCCAGCATTCTCCGCGCCTATAACGGGGAAGCCGCGAAAGAAGTGATCCTGAAGGAAAAGCCTGAACTGATCCTCTGTGATATCGGCATGCCGAAGGTGGACGGCATGGAAGTACTGAAATTCATCGACGAGCAGAAAATCCATACTGAATTTGCCTTTCTCACCTGCTTTGACGATTTTGAACACGCCCGCAGCGCCGTACGTTTCGGTGCCTGCAATTACCTCACAAAGCCCGTGGATTTCCGCGAGCTGAACGAAGCGCTGCACCGTATGGCCGATGCGGCCGTATCCTATCGGAAGCAGCTTTCGGAAAAAGAAAGCGGCCCGCAGAACGACGCCAGCATAAACAACTTCCTCCGCCAGCTGCAAATGGGCGTTTTCGGCGCTTCGGCGGAACGGGTCGGCGAAGCGTTGAAGAAGAATGGAATTACGGAATTCCTGGGTGATACCCCGGTCCGGATCATCCTCTTCTATGCCGACCTGACGGAATCCAGCCGGGACATCCAGCTCCGGGACCGCATCATCGGCAGCTTCGGTACAGATGTGGAAGAAGCGCTCACCGGTTATACCGGCCTGCGCAGCACGGTTGTGGATATCAGTGACCGGTATATTTCATCTGTCACGCCGGTGCCTTCCGGTCTTTTTTCTGAGGAGGACTGCCTGGCCCGCGCCAGGGAACTGGTACGTTTCTGCTCGGATAATTATGCACTGCATCCGGTGGGTTTGGTTGGTCGGGAATGCCCGCTTTACGCAATGGGGGACGCCTGCGCGGAACTGCGCACACAGATCCGCAGGGTGCTCCTCCGCGCAGGCAACGTCTTCCTGCAGCGGGAAACTGAAAGGGTCACCGGTTCTGATCTTTCTGTCATCAACGAGGAAAAGCTCCTGCGGGTCATCCGCCAGCGCGACCGGGATGCATTCCTTTCCCTGGTCAGCGAGGCGCTCAGCAGTATCCCTTATACCCAGAAAGACACCAGTTCCCTCATGGCCGTTCTCCACAAGGACATAACAGCCGCTGTTTCCGTCTGCCTGCAGGATAACCGCATCCCTGTCCGGGATCTCTTTCAGAATGAGCAGTTCCGGAAACTTGAGCTTTTCGCTGAACGCTCCCCTGCGGATATGATGGATTTTGCAGCCCATCTGTTTGATGCCGCGCTCATGGAGCTGGAATGTTCCGCCGATGCTGCCGGCCTGATCGATGCTGTCAAGCACTACATCCGCCAGCATTACCGGGAGGACCTGACCCGCAACGAACTGGCGGAAGTCGTGCATATCACGCCCAATTACCTTTCCAAACGCTTTCATACCGAAACCGGTATGAGCCTGCGGGAATACATCAACCAACTGCGGATTGAGGATGCCAAGCGCCTGCTGCTTTCCACCAACACAACCATCAGCGAGATTGCCAGTGAAGTTGGTTTTGATAACATCTCCTACTTCTCGACCGTTTTCCGCAAGCTCTGCGGCGTAAGTCCGATTGAGTGGAGCAGCGGCAAGGGCAGTGAAGGAGGCGACGGCCCATGCGCCTGATTGAAACGCTCCGGCGTGACCGGGAAACCCTGCGTACGCTGGACCGCAAAGCCCGCCTGCAGATGATCTGGGATTACTACAAAATTCCGATCATCAGCCTGCTCTGCGTGCTCATCCTGACCGCGCTGACGCTGGCCATCCGTATTTCCGCCTCGGGCACTGTTTTCTATGCGGTCCTGGTCAATGCGGAAGAAGGCGGTGAAAAAGCCGGGCTGGAAGAGTTGCTCACACGCGGCGGCGTGGAACTGAACGGCCGTACCATCGATGTCTCCGCAAACTATACCCTGCGCTATGACGATCCGGCCAACGGATACGCAGACACAGTTCACGTATTGGCCGCCCTCTTCGGCATCGGCGACCTGGATTTCTTCGCCGCCGACGAACCGGTGTTCGCTGCCTATGCGGATAAGGATGCTTTCGTGGATCTGAGCCTGTTTATTGAAAAGGAAGACCTGGACCGGATGCGGAAATATACCCGTTCCGGTGACGGCGGGCGTGAAATTGTTGCGGGCCTTTGGCTTACCGCGCCTTCTCCTTTGCATGCAGCCGGCTACTACAATGCGCCGGTCATCATCGGGATCGCGGCCAATGCCCGGAACCTGGATGAAGCGTTGGCTTTCGTAAAGCAGCTGGTAAAAGAAACCGTCTGACAAGCGAAGATCCGCCTGTCAATCCAGGCGGATCCCGGTTTGCGGATGGAACAGGTGGATGCGGTCCGTTTCCGGCATCACACGGACAGTTTCCCCGCGGCTGTACAGCCTTCCGGATGTCTTCGGAACGACCACGGTAAACGCTTCATTCCCATGTTTCAGGTGCAGGTGGCATTCCGCTTCAATCGATTCAGTGTAGTCCACCGTGCCTTCGATTCCCCGCGGATCCGGAACAAAGTGGACCGGCCGGATCCCGACGGTCACGGCAGCCATACCGCCGGCTGCTTTTTTTATGCTTTCGGGCAGGCTGATGTCCCGCCCCATCAGGCGGATTTTCCCTTCCTGTACCGGAATGCCCCGGAAAACATTCATCTGCGGTGTACCGAGGAATGTTGCGCAGTAGAGGTTCCGTGGATGCTGATACAGTTCCTGCGGTGTGCCTGCCTGTACGATCATGCCGTCCTGCATCAGGACAATCCTGTCCCCCAGCCGCAGCGCGTCCGTCTGGTCGTGCGTCACATAGAGAATCGTTGTCCCCAGCTTCCTGTGGATCCGCTTCAGTTCCTCCCGCAGGCGGGCCTTCAGCGCCGGATCCTGGTTGGACATAGGTTCATCCATCAGGAAGATTCCGGGATCCCTCACCAGTGCCCGGCCGATCGCTGTGCGCTGCTGCTGTCCTCCGGACAGTTCGGACGGCCGGCGGTCCAGCAGCGGCGTCATTTCCAGCAGTCCGGCAACGGCCCGCACCTTTTCGTCCACCTGCGCCCGGGGCATATGCAGGTTGCGCAGCGGGTATGCCAGGTTATCATAGACCGTAAATCCGGGATACAGTGAATAGTTTTGGAAAATCATCGCCATGTTCCGATCCGGCGGAGGTGTGTCGTTGATAACCTTCCCGTCCATCCGGATCGTCCCGTCCGATACGCTCTCCAATCCGGCTACCATGCGCAGCACGGAGGTCTTCCCGCTGCCGGAAGGACCCAGGAGCACGACGAATTCCCCGTTTTTGATCTCCAGGGAAAACTGCTGTACGGCAATGACGCCCTCGTTGGTGGTATAGGGCATCGCCTGTTCCCGCGCAAGCATATCCCGGGCCTGTTTTCGTCCGAACAGGCGGCGTGTACTGGTAAAAGGGTAAATCTTCACCAGGTTCTCCAGTGACAGCTCACTCATTCCGGTTGTCCTCCGCTGCTCCGGCTGCCCCGCTCAGTTCCCTGTCCAGGTCGATGCTGGGCATGGTTATTTCCGGGGCTTCCTGTACAGCCTCCGGAGCCTGTGGATCATCCGGCTCCGGGGTGATGCCGTTGTCCGCCATAAACCGGTCTGCCATCTTCTTCATGCCCGGGGAAACCAGGTCCATATAGACCCCGGGCAGGATCAGCAGGGCAATCGGATAAAAGTCAGCCATCAGGGCCACAAGGACCAGGAGCAGCAGCCGCAGCAGGGTTTTCAGGATGTTTTTTCCGCCGAAATACATGGCAAGCCGCAGGTACATCCCGACGCTTCCTTCAAACGTTGCCAGTGCCGGAATCAGGTGCAGGATGCCGGCAATCAGCAGGAACGCAAGGCCCAGGCCAAAAACATAATAAAATGTGCCGGCCAGGCTGCGTTCCGCCATCTGCCTGCCGATATACAGCGCATATGCAAGCAGGGTTCCCGCCCCGGCAGCAGCCAGGGAAAGCGGGATCCCTTTTTTCAGGGAACCGGCAAAGGCATGGAAAAAGTCCTTTGCAACGCCGTTTCCCTGCCTGTGCACCACCTTGACCATCGTGTGGTACATGGCGGCGGAGGCAGGGAGTGCGGTAATCACCGGAATGCAGCAGATGAGCCAGAAGAAACTGAGGATCATCAGGTTTGCGATCCGGACCATAATATTCATGAACGGATTGTCATACCGGAATGCACCCATTGCAGCAACCTCCGACGATTATCCTTTCACGCCGCCGACGACCATACCTTTGACCAGTTCCTTCTGGATGAAAGGATATACGCAGAGGATCGGCAGGATGGCAATAATCGCGATCGCCATTCTTGCACCCTCTGTGGGCATGGTCCTGTAAGCCAGGGCAGCGGATTCTGCCACCGAGTTGCCGGACTTCAGGAATGCAATGTTATCCATCAGCTTCTTCAGGTAAACCTGGATGGTGTACAGATGTGTCTCCGTAATATAGTACAGGCCGTTTGTCCAGTTGTTCCAGTATCCCAGGGCGGCGAAAAGGCCGATCGTCGTCATAACAGGTTTGGACAGCGGCACCATGATCGAGGTATAGATCTTCATGTCGGAGGCGCCGTCCAGCAGCGCCGCTTCGATAATCGCGTACGGAATATTGGCGTTGAAATAGTTGCGCACCATCAGCACGCTCATCGCGCCCATCAGGCTGCCCGGCAGGATCAGCGCCCAGATGGTGTTCTTTACGAAGAACAGGCGGGTCCATACAATATAGCTGGCGGTCAGGCCGCCGTTAAACAGCACGGTGAAAAACAGCAGGAACGCGAAGAAGTTGCGCGGTTTGAAATCCTTCCTGCTCAGCGGATAGGCAAACAGGGATGTCAGCAGCAGGTTGCCCGCCGTGCCGACAACCGTGACAATAATCGTCATCAGGTAACAGCGTCCGATGGTTTCCCGTTTGGCCCACATGTAGTCGTATGCCGCGAGCGAGAACTCACGCGGCCAGAAAGAGTATCCGCCCTTCGCCAGTGCCTGCTCGGACGAGAGTGAAGTCGACAGCATCAGGATGAAGGGGATGACACAATAGATCGCCAGCAGGGTCATCAGGATCAGCGCCAGGTTGTGGAAACCGCGCTCGTCCTTGATTTGCGGGGCTTTCACCTTTTCTTTGCTCATCTTTGTCCCTCCTCAGAAAAGTGCGTTCTCACTGTCGACCTTGCGGACGATCGCGTTGGAGATAATGACCAGCAGGAATCCGATAATCGCCTGGAATACGCTTGCGGCGGAGGACATGCCTACATTGTTCATCTCCAGCAATGCGCGGTAGACATAGGTATCGATTGTCTGGGTTGTCTTGATCAGCAGGCCCTGTCCCAGCGGCACCTGGTAGAACATGCCGAAGTCTGAATTGAAGATCTTGCCGATCGCCATCAGCATCATCAGCGTAATCATCGGCCGGAGCATCGGCAGGGTGATGTGGCGGATCTGCTGCATCTTGCTGGCGCCGTCGATCCGGGCGGATTCATACAGGCCTTTGTCGATGCCGCCGATACTCGCCATATAAATGATGGAGCTCTGGCCGGAAGACTGCCAGAAATGGACAATCGTCAGGATAAACGGCCAGTACTGGGCTGACGCGTACCAGTTGATCGGATGGTCCTTGTAAATCGTCGTGTTCAGGAATCCGTAGGATTTGGACAGGAACCCGTATACCAGGAAGCTCAGGATAACTGCGGAAACCATCGATGGAAAGCAGATCACCGGCTGGATAATCTTGGCGGCCTTGCGGTTGGAGATCTCCGCCATCAGGATCGCGATTGTGATGGAGATCACCAGGCCCAGCAGGATCCATACCAGGTTGTAGCACACCGTGTTCCGGATCATAATCCAGGCATCCTTTGTTTTGAAAAGGAATTCAAAGTTGTCCAGCCCGCACCAGGGGCTCTCGAAAATGCCGATGGAAAAGTTCACCTTCTTGAAGGCGATCAGGATTCCGAACATCGGCAGGTAATTGTTGCAGATGATATAGATCAGTCCCGGCAGCATCATCAGGTACAGCGGCAGGGCTGACCGCGCCTGCGCTTTCCGGCGGTTTTTTTTCCTTTGGGCCAGAAGGTTGTCGTACTGCGAACTCCTGGGAACAATAGGCTGAACGTTTGATTCAGCTGCCATAGATATATACCCCCTTTTTCCCGTATACCTATCATAACAGCAAAATCAATCCCGGTCTTTCAAAAATGTACATCGTCTTTTCAATATTGATTTGATATTCCGCCCGCAAAAAGGGCAGGGGCCCGTAAGCCCCTGCCCTGTGTCCGTAATAACGGTTGTCAGATGGTCTTCAGCCACTCGTCAACCTGCTTCTGGTATTCAGCGATGATATCGTTGATGCCGGCAGCTTCCAGTTCCTGCAGGAACATGGGCAGGTATTCGGCAGGATCAACGTCGCCGTAGGTCAGCACATTGTAGTACTGGTTGTATACGTTGGACACAGCGGCAACCTGGGTGGAAACAGGTTCAGAGTTCGGAATGAAGCCGAACAGCGGCGGATACCATGCGCTGTCGATCAGCTCCTTCATGAATTCCTTATCCGCCTCAGAAGTGTTGTCGTCCATACCGTAGAGCAGGAACTGGTTGCCGAAAGCACCGCAGGTGTACAGGGCGGTGTAAGGCACGGTGTTCAGGTCGAGGCCTTCCGGATAAACAATGGAGGTATGGTCCTCATTCCAGACATAGCTTCTGCCTTCCAGGCCATAAATCAGCGCGCTGGCGATGAACTCGTCGGTCCAGATCAGGCTCAGCATCCTCGCCGCTGCCGATACGTTGCCGGAAGTGTAAGCGATACCGTAGGTCAGGGTGTTCGTGCTCATGTCGGAACGGCCGATTTCAACCGCGCCGAATTTTCCGCCGTAGGTATTGTTCGCGGTGAACATCTTCTCAATGGTTTCGATGGAGTAGGCATGGCCCATCATAACGCCCTTGGATTGGCCGGACATGATGATGGCGTC
>Ga0310694_10002081_pt1 | contig 21187 bp, 11 predicted proteins | sample 174DNAGHGhighgp2_FD_203884 | JGI IMG/M metagenome (GOLD analysis project Ga0310694, IMG submission 203884) | Sheep rumen microbial communities from Palmerston North, Manawatu-Wanganui, New Zealand - 1742 DNA GHGhigh gp2 (v2) (version 2) | ecosystem: Host-associated > Mammals > Digestive system... | reverse complement strand
CGCCAGGACGCATCCTCACGTGCGCGCACTGCGTGACAGACGCCTGCTACATTCGCGTCCGCAAGCACAACGAGGACATGCTCTACCATGGGACGATGCAGTTTGCCGACAATGGCGCGCGCCCTGGCGTTTCGGTCGCGTGGGGCGCGAGACCCTACCACCGGAGTTTGCAAAATGCGGTGGTAGTGCGGCGAGTAAGGCGGTGGCAGAGACTATGGGGGCCAAAAGTAAACTAAAATCATTGACTTTTGACATTGTTGACAAGGACGGCCTCTTATCGTGTTGCCTTTCTGCACGGCGTATGGTACAATAAATAGCGCCAAGGCAAAGGAGGCACTGTGATGCTGAATCAGAAATGGATGACGGCTGCGGCGTTCGCGGCAGCGGTAGCGGCGAGCGGCGCAGGCGAGGTGAAGCAGATATTTCGAGCCGAGCGGTTCCAGCGCGGCGATACGAACGTGTCGCGTCTGCAGGAAATCGACGACGCGAGCTGGATCTGGCACCCGACGGCGGTTGAGCGCGGCGAGGCGGGCAAGTACGCCTTTCTGCGCTTCAAGAAGGAGTTCACGTCGGATGCGACGCCGCTCCGCTTCGATGTGAGCGCGGACGAGCGTTTCGAGCTGCTGCTGGACGGCGCACCGATCGCGTTCGGTCCGCACCGGGGCATTGTCGAGAACTGGCTCTACCAGTCCTACGAGGCGAAGCTCGCGCCGGGCAAGCACGTGATGGAGGCCGTGGTGTGGGTGCTTGGGCCGTATGCGCCGTCCGCCCAGCTTTCCTGGCGCGGCGGGTTCATCCTCAAGGCGGAGGGCGCGTACCACAGGCAGCTCACGACCGGCGTCGCGCCCTGGCGCGTCGCGGAGCTGAAGAACGTCAAGATGCGCAGGGAGGGAATGCGGCGCAACTTCGGCGTGGGCGCGCAGACCGAGGTGCGCGGCTGCTCGCTCCAGGAGGAGCGTCCCGCCGAGTCGGCGTACGTGGCACCGAAGGTCGTGCGCGGCCCGGTGAGGTTCAACGTCTGCGGCGTGAAGGCGAAAGGGTGGATGCTCTTCCCCACGCCGCTTCCCGACCAGACGTACGACCGCGTTCGCCCCGGCGCGTTCCGCGCCGCGCGCGCGACGTTCGACAGGAGCGCCCTCTACACGGAGTCGGACGCGCGCCATCCGCTCGTCCAGCCGCTGAACGCGCTGCTCAAGGAAGAGAAGCCGGTGACGATTCCCGCGAACACGATCCTCTGCGCGCTCCTCGACCTCGACGACTACTACTGCGCGTACCCGGAGCTTGTCGTAGGCGGCGGCAAGGGGTCCGAAATCCGCTGGATGTGGGTGGAGAGCCCGCGTTATCCGGACGGACGCAAGGGCAACCGCAACGAGTTCATCGGCAAGGGCTGCTCCAGGTACTTCCTCATGGACCGCTTCTTCCCCGACGGACGCGCGAACGCGAAGTTCGGCGCGCCGTGGTGGCGCGCCGGGCGGTGGTGTCAGTTCGAGATCAAGACCGCAGGCGAACCGCTGACGCTGAAGGGCGTGGCTGTCATCGAGTCGCGCTATCCGACGCCCGTCACCTCTCATTTCAGATGCGACGACGCGTCGCTCATCGGCGTGCAGGGCGTGTGCATCCGCGGCATGCAGATGGACATGCATGAGATCATGTGCGACGGCCCGCACTACGAGCAGCAGATGTACGTGGGCGACACCTACGTGCAGTGCGACACGATCGCGGCGATGAACAGCGACGACCGTCTCGTTCGCCGCGCGATCTCGCTCTTCGACTATGGCCGCCGCGATAACGGCATGTTGCCGATGAACTTCCCTACCACCGGCACGCAGGAATCGACCACCTACACGATGATCTGGCCGATGCTGCTTGAGAACTACATGATGTGGCACGAGAACGCCGCGTGGCTCAAGGCGCGCTTCCCCGGCCTCTGCCACACGATGATGGGCCTCGCCGAGTTCGAGAACAAGGACGGCCTCCTCGAAAACCTGCCCGGCTGGAGCTTCATCGACTGGGTGGAGGAACCGAAGCGGTGGCACGCGGGCATCCCGCAGAACGGCAAGCCGGGGACGGGCGTCAACTCGCAGAACAACCTCTTCTACGTGCTCTCGCTGCGGGCGGCGGCGCGTGTGGCGGACGAACTGGGCTATCCCACGTTCGGCTCGTACTGGCGTGGCAAGGCGGACGCGCTCGGGAAGAAGATCGTCGCGACGTTCTGGGACGGCGTGAACGGCCTGATGGCCGGCACTCCCGACAGGCAGTGCCTCAGCGAACATGCGCAGATCCTCGCGATCCTCGCGGGTGTCCTTTCGTCCGATCAGGAGGCGAGCGCGTTCAAGGCGCTTACCGAGCGTAGCGACCTCTTCCGCGCCACGGACTACTTCCGCTACTATCTCTTCCGGGTGTACGCGAAGATGGGGCGGATGGACCTCTTCCTGAAGAAGATGGACTTCTGGCGCGACCACGTGAAGTGGGGGCTTCGCTGTCCGCTCGAGGACGACGGCATCGAGGCGAAGAGCGACTGCCACGCCTGGGCGGCGCATCCGCTCTTCTTCCTGCATTCCGCAATCGCTGGCGTGACGCCGGCGGAGCCGTGGTTCAGGACGGTGCGCATCGCGCCGCAGCCAGGCGGACTCAAGTGGATCGACGCCGCGACGCCGCACCCGAAGGGGATGGTCGTCACGAAGTTGCGCTTCGACGGCGACGTGGTCGAGGGCGAGGTGACGCTCCCCGACGGTGTAAGCGGCGTGTTCGAGTGGAAGGGGAAGAAGATTCCGCTCCACCCCGGCCGGCAAGTGATTGATAAGAAGAACTAAACGCTGAATAATCTGCTCTGGGTTTGAATTGGTAGGGCGCGATCACCGAGCGCGCCGCTCTACCGATACCTTATTGTTGTACGCTTGCTGTTTCCCGCGCCCGCCGCCGCATTCACCCGTTCCGCGCCGTGATATCGTGGTTTGTGCCGTGCCGTCGAGGTCGTAGATGGTCTTGGGGCGGTTGGGAATCGGGGACACTGGGGACTTGGGGGACTTTGGGGACGGTAGGTACGCCAATTACAATCACGTCCCCATTGTCCTCATGGTCGCCAATGTCCCCATTTCTTGCGTGAAAGCCAATTATCACAAATCACTGCCGCCGTGTGCAAAAAAACGCGTGGGGGGATTGACAAATCATAATTGGCAAATCATAGAAGGAATATTTACTCTTGCGCTGAAGGTGTGGATTTGGGATAATAACTGTGTCGCACATTCAAAGACAGAAAGGAAGTTATGGACAAGAAGGTGTCTCTTTGTATTGGAAGGCGCGGTTTCATTCGCGGTCTCACGGCTGGCGGGGCGTTGGCGCTCCCCTCGATTATCCCTGCGAGCGTTCTGGGCGCGTCCGCGCCGTCGAAGAAACTTGCGCTCGGCGTGATCGGGTGCGGACGCATCGCGCACATTTACAATGTGCCGTCGTGTCTCGCGCACGGTGGGAAGGCGTACTGCGATTTCATCGCGCTTTCGGATGTTGACCCTGATCGTCTCCAGAGTCTGCGAAAGAAGCTTGCGGGGAAGAAGATGCAGGGGCGCGACCTTGTGGCGGATTCGCGTTGCTACGCCGATTACCGCAAGCTGCTTGCCGATCCGGCGATTGACGGAGTGCTTATTGCAACGCCTGATTACTGGCATGCGCAGATGGCCGTTGAGGCCTGCCGTGCAGGGAAGGACGTGTTCCTCCAGAAGCCGATGGCGTTGACGATAGGCGAAGGTCGTGCCATTGTCGATGCCGCGAAGAAGTATAACCGCATTCTCCGCACGGGTACGCAGCAGCGTACCGAGGAGAATTTCATCCACGCCGTCGAATGTGCGCGCGAAGGGCGCATCGGCAAGGTGGTGCGCGTGGAGGTGGGCGTTCCGGACGACCCGAAGGAATACAACCTTCCGCTTGAGGAGCCGGTCCCCGCCGGTTTCGACTGGAACATGTGGCTTGGTTCCACGCCCGACGTGCCGTACTCGCAGCTGCGCAGCCACCAGCGCGGCAAGAACGGAAAGGTGAACTTCGCGCGTCCAAGCTGGATGACGATCCAGACTTATACCATGGGCATGGTCGCCAACTGGGGCGCACACCACATGGATACCGCCATACGCGGCCTCGGCGAGGAGCAGGGCGGTCCCGTGGAGATTGTGGGCACTTGCGTGTATCCGAAGCGTAGGCTGTGGGATGTCCACGGCGACTGCGACATCACTTGGCGCTACGCTTCCGGCGCGGAGATCAAGATGGCGTCCACGCGCAAGTATCCCTGCGGCGTGAGGTTCGTCGGCGAGAACGGCGACTGGATTTTCTGCGGTTTTGCGGGGAAGCAGACGAAGAGCGACCCGGTGGGAGTGTCGGCGGACAAGGTAGCCGGTATGCCGATTGCCGCGAGCCGCAAGGGCATTATAGAGGCGTCGGCGTCCAAGCCGCTTCTGCGTCCGATGGAGCACAACCGCGAGTGGGTGGAGGAGATGCGCACGCGTGGTCCGCTCGCAATGCCTCTTGAGGAGGCGCAGAGGACGTCCGTCGCCTGCGTGCTCGGCTACATGGCGATGAAGCTTGGGCGCAAACTCAAGTGGGATGCGCGGAACGAGCGTTTCATCGACGACGCGGAGGCGAACGGGATGATGTTCCGTCCGGCGCGCGCCGGTTTCGGCGTGAGGCAGTACGTAGAAAAAACGTGAGACGCTTCCCCTGCGTTATGCTATACTACGCGTCATGCGGAGAATAGTGTTCCATGTGAACCGGGACAAGCCCGGTGCTGATTCTGTGTGCCGGCGCCTTGCGGAGCTGGCGGTTTCGTTGGGCCTTGATGTGGGAGACGGGCCGGACGACGCCCCCGACGCCGTCGTTGCCCTCGGCGGCGACGGCACGATGCTGTCTGCCGTACACCGCTTTCCAGGAGTGCCGCTGCTGGGGCTGAACCTCGGTTCGCTCGGCTATCTTGCCGGAGTGGAGTCGCCTCACTTCGAAGAGGCGATGCGGGCGCTCGCGTCGGGCGACTACGAGGTGTCGCGCCGCACGACGCTGCGCGTGGGGGACGCCGTTGCGCTGAACGAAGTGGTTATATCACGCGGCGTTTCCGGCCATGCGATCAGGCTTGAGCTTTCCGTTAACGGATGCGTGGCGACGCGTCTTTCTGCGGACGGCATCGTGGTGGCGACTCCTACGGGATCTACGGCGTATTCGCTTGCGGCCGGTGGTCCTATCTTGATGCCGGACAGCGAAGCGTTTGCCGTGACGCCGATCTGTCCCCATGCGCTCGCATCGCGTCCGCTCGTGGTGCCGGACACCGCGCGCCTCACTGTGCGTTCGCTATCGCGCACTAGCGACGAGAAGCTTGCAGTGTTCGCGGACGGCGCGTTGGTGCGGGAGATAGGTTCTGGCGATTCGGTCGAGATCGTGCGCGCGGAAGTTTCCGTGCCGTTGATCCAGCTGCGCGGATACGACCCCTACGAGGTGCTTTCCCGCAAGCTGGGCTGGAACGGGAGTTGCGTCAAATGACGGAGTTGGAGCGTAAGATCGGCTACGAGTTTCGCGACGCGGCGCTTTTGAAACAAGCGCTGACGACGCCGGCGTGCCGCATGGACCATCCTGAAGGCGGCGACAACCAGCGTCTTGAGTTCCTCGGCGACGCGGTGTTCGGGCTGCTTTCGGCAGACGCGGTGTACTCCACGTTCCCGGACGAGGCGGAGGGAAGCCTTACGGTAAGGCGCACGCACCTTGTTTCCGGTACCGCGCTTGCGGAGGCTGCGGAAAGAATAGGATTGCGCGCCTATCTCAAGTTCAACCAGGGGGCCCAGCCGATTCCGCCACGGGCGAAGGTGCTTGCCGACTCCCTTGAGGCGGTGATGGGGGCGGCGTGGCTTGACGGCGGAATCGCCGCCGCTCGCGCGGTGTTCGCGGCGCTCGCCCTGCCGTTCAAGGAGAATTTCAACGAGTGGGACATCAACCCCAAGGGCTATCTTCAGGTGAAGGCGCAGGCGATGCATCCGCCGAGGCGTCCTGTTTACGAGGTGACGCAGATGGGAGGGGTGGCGCACGCGCCTGTCGTGACCGTGAGAGTGTCCGTGAGCGGACTTGGCGAGGCTACCGCGACGGCTGGTTCAAAGACCGCCGCCGAAGTCGCAGCCGCGTCCGCCCTGTTGGAAAAGTTAAGCCATAGTTGAGAGAAGAGAACAATGAAAAGAATATATGCCGTTGCCGCCGTCATTTTCGCGGTGGAAGCAGTTTCCGCCGCGCCAACTCCAGGAAAGGCGCGGGCGGTGGTGCGCGACTGGGAAACCATTGCGGTCAGCTCGTTCAACCGGATGCCGGCGGCGACGTACGCGATGCCGCTTGCGGACGCGAAAGCCGCGCTGACGGATGCGCTGGAGTTCGAGACGCCGTGGAAGATGTCGCTGAACGGCACGTGGAAGTTCCACTGGAGCGGCGATCCGCAGCGCCGTCCGTTTGTGTTCGAGAATCCGTCGTTCGACGTGTCGAAGTGGGAGACGATCGACGTTCCCTGCTGCGTGGAGATGCGCGGCTACGGGATGCCGCACTACATCGCCCACGGCTATCCGCACAAGTTCGCGTGGCCGAAGATCCTAGACAAGGAGACGGGACGTCACGACTACAACCCGGTGATGTCCTACAAGCGCAAGTTCCGTCTGCCGGACGCGTGGAAAGGTCGCGAGACGATCCTCCGCTTCGAGGGCGCGGGTTCCGCGCTCTATGCGTGGATCAACGGCGAGAAAGTCGGATATGCCGAGGACTCCAAGCTACCGAGCGAGTTCAATATCACGCCGTTCCTGAAGGACGGCGAGAACGAAATCGCCGTGCAGGTGTTCCGCTGGTGCGATGGCAGCTACGTGGAGGACCAGGACATGCTGCGCTTCTCGGGGCTCTTCCGCGACGTGTCGCTCTGGTCGCGTCCGAAGGCCGGCATCGCAGATTTCGTGGTTACGCAAAAGTTCGGCGAGGGGTACAAGAGCGCGACCGTTGACGTGGCGGTGGAAACCTACGGCGGCGCGCATGAGGCGAGCGCGACGCTCTACGACGCAGAGTTCAAGGAGGTGGGTAGAGGTGATGGCGTGGGGGACAACAAGCGTACAACAACAAGTGGGCAGGTTTCTGGCATGGGAGACAACAAGCGTACAACAACAAGATTGGAGTTCAAGGTGGGGAATCCTAATCTTTGGAGCGCGGAGAAGCCGTACCTCTACACGCTTGTTTTGAAGTGCGGCGAAGATATCCGCGCCAAGCGCGTCGGCTTCAAGGAGCAGAAGATCGTGGGCGAGGTGTTTTACGTGAACGGCAAGCCGATCAAGTTCAAGGGCGTGAACCGGCACGAGACGAGTCCCGAGAACGGGCGCACCGTGTCGTGCGCCGAGATGCTGCGCGACGCGGAGCTGATGAAGCGCTACAACATCGACACGGTGCGCACAAGCCACTATCCGAACCACCGCCTCTGGTACGACATCTGCGACAGGTACGGCATCTACATCGTCGCCGAGGCGAACGTGGAGGCACACGGCGCGGGTTTGGGCAAGGACGGCTTCGGCCCCATCAAGGAGTGGAAACAGACGATCGTCGAGCGCAACGAGCGTCAGGTGCACTTCTACCGCAACAATCCGTCCGTCACGATCTGGTCGATGGGCAACGAGACGAAGCACGGCGACAACTTCCGCGCCGCAATCGCGGCGGTCCGGAAAATCGACCCATCGCGTCCGATCCACTGGGAGCGCGGCGCAAAGGATGCCGACATGGACGCGAGCATGTACCGGAGCGTGGAACAGGTCGAGAAGCTCGGCGCGGCTCACGACGCCGCGCGCGACAAGCCGTTCTTCCACACCGAGTACGCCCACGCGATGGGCAACGCGATCGGCAACTTCCAGGAGTACTGGGATGTCACCTACGCGCATCCGTCGCTCATCGGCGGGTGCATCTGGGACTGGAAGGACCAGGCGATTTGGGCGGGCACGGGGCGAATCGACCCGAAGACGGGACGCGAGGAGCGCTACCTCGCGTACGGTGGCGACTTCTACGACAATCCGCACAATGGTCCGATCTGCCAGAACGGCGTCGTGGGTCCGCTCGCCGAGGTCACGCCGAAGCTGATTGAGGTCGGACACGTCCACCGCAATCTCGTCGTGACGCGAAAGGCCGATGGCGGATTCTCGCTGTGGAACAGGTTCCTCTTTACGTGGGCGGATGAGTTTGACGGACGCTGGCAGCTCGTGGAAGGCGGCGTGGAGGTCGCGTCCGGGCGTGTCGCGTCCGCGCACGTCGCGTCCGCGCACGTCGCGCCGCTGTCGCGCGGCGACGTGACGTTAGAAGGCCTTGACGCGGCGATTGCGAAGGGCGATGGGAAGAAGGAGCGGTTCGTCAATGTGTCGTTTGCGACGAAGCGCGACATGCCGTGGGCGAAGGCCGGATGGGTGGTCGCAAGGGATCAGATTGCGTTGGGGGGTGGAAAGACAGCAAGCGTACAACAACAAGATGGTAGTGCGGTTTCGATGAAACAGCCGCTGGCCGTGAAGGAGAATGATAGATCAATCACGGTGGAGTGCGGTGGAACCGTGGCCGTATTTAGTCGCAAGAGCGGGTTGCTTACGCAGCTAACGGTGAAGGGCGTTGCCGTTTTGAAGGAAGTTTCACCGGGCGTTCCAGCTGGCCCGCACCTCACGTGCGTGCGAGCGTTCGTCGATAACGACAAGTGGCTGAAGGATAGTTTCCTCGCCTCGGGGCTTGTGCGTCTTGGGTACCATCCCGAGCCGATCATCGTGGAAGGCGACGCGGTGAAAACCGTCATCAACGTGACGGGCACGAAGGGCTGTGGCTTCAAGCACGAATGCACGTATCGCTTCAGTCCCGATAGCTCCCTCACGTTGGAAAACACGGTGACGCCATACGGCGTGATGCCAAAGGCGCTGCCGAGGCTCGGCCTCACGATGCGGCTTGATCCCGCGCTCGAGCGCATCCGGTATTACGGACGCGGACCGTGGGAAAACTACATCGACCGCTGCACGGGTTCTTTCGTGGGGCTATACGAATCGACGGTGGCGGAGCAGTACGTCGATTACGTGCGGCCGCAGGACAACGGCTACAAGAGCGGTGTGCGGTGGGCGGAGTTCACCGATGGCGCGGGGAAGGGTGTGCGCTTCGAGGCGTCCGAACAGCTGTTCATGCAGGCGCTGCACTACGGCTGGGAGGACATCTTCCTCGCGCGTCACGACGGATGGCAGAAACACACCTTGCAGATACGCCGCTACGCGCCGCCTGTCGCGCAGCGCGACGTAATCCTGAACCTTGACGTGCGGCAGACGGGGCTCGGCGGCGCAAGCGTTGGCCCTGCGACGATGGAGAAGTACCGCTTCAATCCGTCGAAGCCCGTATCGTGGACGCTTGTAATCTCACCCGGGGAATGTGTCGGAAAGGATGATCCGTGTCCGCTCACGACGTCCGTGCAACCACACGAGCGCACGGCGTCCGTTTACCACTCCTACGAGTTCGAGCCGATTGCCGATACGCCGCCGCCGAGTGGATTCAAGCCGTTCTACATCAGCCACTACGGTCGGCACGGGTCGAGGCGCATCTCCGGAAGCGCGGTGACGGACGTGTTGCGCGCACTGGAAAAGGCGAACAAGGGCAAGGCGCTTACCGAGGCGGGGCGGTTGCTTCTCGACGCCGTGCGAAAGATCGCGGCCGTCCACGACGACATGGATGGACAGCTTACCGAACGTGGAGCCTGGGAACATCGGCAGCTCGCCTATCGCATGGCGGGCCGGTTTCCGGATGTGTTTGCACGTCCGCGCCGTGTCCACTGCCGCAGCTCCGTGAGCCCGCGCGTGCTGACCAGTCAGGCGAACTTCTCGTTGGCTCTGAAAGAAGTCGCACCGCAACTGGAGTTCGACTTCGCGACGGGCGTGCGGCACCACAAGGTCATCAACCCGCTGCATTGGGCGAGGAAGGAGCAGCCGGAAATCGCCAAACGCACGGATGAGCTCGCCGAGTCGCTCGCGAAAGGCGGAATCGACCCGAAGCCTCTCGTCGAACGTATCTTCACGGCGGGCCATCTGCCCAAGAATCCGCTCAAGTTCGCGCAGGCGCTGTTTGAATGTGCGTCGATCTGCCAATGCTGTCGTTGCGAGCTGGGCGGACTCGACATCTACCGGTTCTTCGAAGCGGGCGAGATCAGGGCCCTTTCGCGCGCCATGTCGGCACGGCACTACTTGGTGATGGCGAACTCCGAGGAGTTCGGCGAGTTCGTCTCCGCGAGCGAGGCCAAGTTGGGGCGCGACATGGCTGCGCGCGCCGAGGCCGCGATTGCCGACGACCGCATCGCGGCGGATCTGCGCTTCGGACACGACTCTGGTCTTTGGCCGCTTGCTGGGTTCTTGGGACTGGAAGGACCGGGAGACCGCGTGAAGGCGGCTGATTCGCCGTCCTCCTGCCCTTCCTGGAAGTGGTTGCCGATGGCGGCCAACTTCCAGATGATCCTCTACCGGAACGCCAAGGGCGAAATCCTCGTCAAGTTCCTCTGGAACGAACGCGAGATGCGCGTGCGCGGCGTCAAACCGGTTTCTGGTCCATACTACAAGTGGAGCGACATCCGACCGCGCATGGAGGGGAATGCCACCTGATGTCGCGAAATCTGCAAAATCAGATTTCGCGACATAGCCATTGCGCGGCTAGGAAATATTTGCTATAATGCTTTCGTCTTCGGTAAGAAAGTGAAAGTATGTTTATAGGCAGAGAAGAGTATCTTGAAGATTTGGAGACGCTATGGCGTAAGCGCACCTGCTCCATTGTGTCGTGCATGGGGAGCCTAATTCGGGAATTTGTGCGCCACACTGCTTAGCAGATTAAATTTGAAAGAAGTTAATATGTTAACGGTAATTTGCATGGCAAAATCAATACAGGGTACGCCTTTCGATGTACTGAAAAACTTGCCATGGTATTTTTTTGTGCTAGTCGTACTTAGTATAATGGTTAATTTGCTTAAGGCTCAGCGAAAGTGGAATAACAATAAGCGAACGCCTGCACAATTACCGCAAGAGGAATATAACGAAAATTTAATGCCATGTCCAGATTGCAATGGCAAAGTATCGGTCAATGCTGCTAACTGCCCACATTGTGGAGCACCAATTTCTACGAAGTATGCCAATTCTATAAAGTTCAAACGAGAAAAAACTAATCGCGTTTCAGTAAACAAAGCAGCGTCCAAGTTCATACTGCTTTCTAATTTTTTCGGCATAGTGGGTTGTGTGTTCGGATTGATCCTAGTTATTAAGTTTGCATCAGGTTGGTTGATGTGGATATTGGCGGTATTCATGGGTTTGTTGTTGATAGCTGGGATTGTTGACAGTGTCAAACTCCACGATAAAGGAAAATTTGGCGAACGGATTGTTAATACGATTCTTTCTAATGGATTGGCAAAAGAAACATACAAGATTCTTGATGATGTGTTTTTGCCGATTGGCGAATCGGGAACTACGCAAATTGATCATATTGTCGTTTCGGTTCACGGAGTCTTTGTTATAGAGACGAAAAACCATTCAGGGTTGATTTTCGCAGAAGCAAACAATCCGAGATGGGTTCAAGTTTTAGGTAAAACGAAAAACCAATTCCAAAATCCTATCCGTCAAAATTACCTTCATATCAGAGCTATAGCAGACAATCTCGGAATCCCTGATGAGTATATTCATGGACTCGTTGCGTTTTCGGATTATGCAGAATTCAAGACGCTCATGCCAGAGGGAGTTGTGTTTTTTGGTCAAATCCCAGCGGCAATTAAGGCTTTTGAAACGGAAGTCTTCCGTCAGGATCAGGTGAAGGAAATAGTCAAAGTAATTCGCGAGTGGGACGCATCTGTGACATTAGAACAACGTCGAAATCATGTGAAGAATATTATGGAGCGCATCAAGCAAGGAATGCCTGCATGACACATTTTGACGCGAGGGCAAACGGCATTGGCGGCATGTGCGCTGACACAAAGAAGTAAAGCAAAAACGGAGAAAAACAATGCAGAGCAGAAGAGGATTACGAATGGGATCATCCGCGCTTTCGGCCGCCTATTCGACATCGTGGTGGATTGCGACGGCACTCGGGTCGTCGAAGACAGAAAGTAGCTTGAAATGAAGTTTTATCTCGCCGAAAAGACGAGATAAAACTTCGGTTCGAGCAGAAAATGCGCTGAACCAAAGTTTTATGTACCCCTCAAGGAAAGAAAGATGAAATGAAGAAGATCATATTGGTTGCACTTGCTGCGACGGTCGTGGCGGTATGTGGTGGGCAGGAAACTGCTTGCCAGGACAAGGCGAAGAATCCCATCGTCAAAGGGTGGTACGCCGATCCGCAGATTAGGAAATACGGAAACGAGTATTGGGTGTTTCCGACGGCATCGGATTCGTTCCGCAAGCAGACGTTCTTCGATGCGTTTTCGTCGAGCGACCTCAAGACGTGGAAGAAGCATCCGCGTATTCTGACGACGAACGAGGTCACCTGGGCGCGTGGCGCGATGTGGGCGCCGGACGCGCATGAGGTGGACGGCAAGTACTACTTCTTTTTCAGCGCGAACGACACCTATCCGGTGAGCGGGCGACACGAGGACGGCGAACCGAAGAAAAAGCCAGGTCTTCAAGGGTATGGCGGAATCGGCGTGGCCGTAGCGGATCGTCCAGAAGGTCCGTACCGTGATCTCATTGGCAAGCCGCTCATCGACCGCTTCTGGAACGGGGCGCAGCCGATCGACCAATACGTGTTCAAGTACAAGGGCGACTGGTACATGGTGTACGGCGGATGGAGACGTTGCAACCTCGTGAAGCTCGCCAAGGACTTCAAATCGCTCATTCCGTTCGAGGATGGCTCGCTTTGGCGCGACTTCACGCCGAAGGGCTACGTTGAGGGTTCGGTGATGTTTGAGCGGAAGGGGAAGTGGTACTTCATGTACTCGTGCGGCGGATGGACGCGGGACGACTACTGCGTCAACTACAGCGTTGGCGACACGCCGTTTGGGCCGTTCGAGTTCAAGGGCAAGGTGCTGGGCGTGAAGCGTCCGATCGCGACCGGCGCCGGACACCATTCGGTCATCCGCGTGGGCAACGACGACTGGCGCATCTGCTACCATCGCCGTCCAATCCCGAGCAAGAGTCCGCACCACCGCGTCGTTTGCATCGACCGCATGGAGTTCGACGAAAACGGCGACATCAAGCCCGTAGAAATGACGAAGTGACGAAAAAGAGGCCGATGATGAAGTTGAAAAACATGTTGGTTGCGCTTGCGGCGGCGGTTGTGGCCGGATGTTGTGGCACGGCAAAGGATGTAAGCGGAGGTCTGGGTCATCCTGCCGAGACGGCGAACGCCGTGTTTCGCGTGGGGACGTGCAATGTGCGCGTCTGGTCGAAGAAGGACCTCGCGGAGGGAAATGTTTGGGACGAGCGCAAGGACGACTTGATTGCGCTTCTCCGTCGTCTGGATATGGACGTGTTCGGGTTTCAGGAAGTCCATGGCAGGCCATACCGCGAATTGTGCGCCGGACTGAAGGAGTGGGAACTCGTGGATGACTACGACGTCTCCACTCCCGTCGCCTATCGCAAGAGCCGCTTCTACCTCGTGAAGAAAGGCGTGTTCTGGTTGTCCGAGACGCCGGATGTTCCCCGCTCTATGGGATGGGGCGCGAAATACATTCGTCCGTGTCTGTATCTGATCCTGAAGGACAAGCGGTCGGGACGCAAACTCTGTTTCGTGAACACGCACACGGACCATATCGCCGTGAAGGCGCGGGTCGAGGGCATGAAGCTCATCATGGAGCGCATGAAGTCATTCAGCGAGAGACTCCCCGTTGTGTTCGTGGGCGACCACAACGACGGACCGAAGTCCGAGATGGCGGCGATTGCGCGCAAGTTTCTGAAGGATGCGCGCGACATTTCCGAGAAGAAGGATCCCGGCCCGATCAATACATATCACGCCTTCGGTCGAGCAAAGCCGAGGGAGCGTCTGCGAGTTGACTACATCTACGTCTCGGACGGCATCCGCGTGCGCGACTTCGTGACGCATGACGACAAGCGTCCCGGCACAGACCGCTATCCGTCGGATCACTATCCGCTCTCAGCAACGATAGAATTGCCGACAGATTCTACCCATGATACTATTAAGTAAAGCAAAAACGGAGAAAAAACAATGCAGAGCAGAAGAGGATTTCTAATGGGATCAATGTTCGCCGGGGCGGGATATCTCGCGGCGGCGGATGTCGTGGCGAAGGGCGTTCCGGCGAAGAAGCCGGCGGTTAAGGACAATCCACTCATCTACCAGATGCGCCCGATGAAGGCGCAGCTTTCGCGCGAGCTGACCGTCGCCATCGTCGGCGCGGGTGGACGCGGATGGGGGTATCAGGGATATGGCAAGCGCTTCCCCGGCACGATGAAGGTCGTTGCCGTGGCCGATCTCCTGCCTTTCCGGCGGGAACGGATGGCGAAGGCGTGGGACATCCCCGCCGAACGCTGCTTCTGCGATTATCGCGAACTCCTCGCCGCAAGCGAAAAGGGTAAACTCGCGGATATCCTGATGGTCACGCTTCCGGACCATCTCCACTGCGACGCGACGATGAAGGGAATGGACCTGGGGTACGACGTGCTCGTGGAGAAGCCGATGGCGCAGTCTTCGAAAGAGTGCCTCGACATGCTCGCGAAGCAGAAGGAGACGGGGCGAGTCGTGGGGGTCTGCCATGTGCTCAGATACGCGCCGTACTACGAGGCGATCAAGTCCGCCATCGACCGCGGGCTCGTCGGCGAGATCATGTCGATCCAGCACACCGAGCTTGTTGACATGATCCACATGTCCCACTCGTACGTGCGCGGTAACTGGCGCAACTCGAAGATCGCGACGCCGATGGTGATCTCGAAGTGCTGCCACGACCTCGACCTCATCAACTGGTTCATCGGGGCGCGCTGCACCCACGCGAGTGCAGAGGGCGAACAGCGGTACTTCATCCCGAAGAACCGTCCGGCGGGCGCGCCCGCGCGTTGCACGGACGGGTGTCCGCACGAGAAGGACTGCATCTATTCTGCGTTGAAGACATACGTGAGGCAACGCCGCTGGACGGCCCCGCTGGATTTGCCGCCCAAGGCCACGGACGAGCAGGTGACGAAGATACTCGCCGCCTCGCCGTACAGCCGCTGCGTGTTTGCGTGCGACAACGACCAGCCCGAACAGTACGCCGCCGCGCTCCGCTTCGAGAACGGGGTCTCCGTGGCGTTCTCCTACGAGGCGCTTTCGCGCATCGGACAGCGCCGGACGCGTATCATCGGCACGAAGGGCATGATTGAGGGCGGTGGGATCGGTTTCCGTCTTACGGAGCTTGCAACGGGGAAGAACTGGGACTGGAACATGAAGATACAGGACATTCCCGGCTACGAAACGCAAGGTCACGGCGGTGGAGACTTCCGCCTCGTGCGCGACTTCCTCATGGCCGTTGACAAACACGATCCGTCCCTGCTCACGTCGTCCCTTGAGGCGAGTGTAGAGAGTCATCTAATCGGCTTCGCCTGCGAGGAAAGCCGACTCACGGGAAAGAAAATCCATCTGCATGGATAGGCAAAGTATGAAACGCAAAACACGAACGATTCGCAACATTGTACTTGTTGCCGCTGGTGTTGCCACCGGGCTGCTCATGGGCGCGGCGCGTCCAGTTGGGAAAGAGACGACACCCGCCATTCCCAAGACGGCCACAATCATACCCGCGCCGCGTGAGATGCGCGTGACGGGCGGCGAGTACTGGGCGACGAAGCCGCCGACGATGGAGCGGGTAGATGGCATCCCATCGGAAGGGTACGAGCTTTCCATCCGACCGGACGGCATGACGATCCGCTACTCGGACGACGCGGGCGCGTACTACGCGAAAATGACTCTATTCCATACGGGGCGCGGGGACGCAAAGGCGAAGTGCAAGGTCTATCCGTGCCTTGAAATCAGGGACTGGCCCCAGTTCAGGTGGCGCGGCGTGCATCTGGACGACTCGCGGCGCTTCTTTGGGAAGGAGGCGATCCTGCAGCTTTTGAAGCAGATGTCGTGGTTCAAGCTCAACGTGTTCCACTGGCATCTCACCGACGACCAGCTCTGGTCGCTGGAAATCCCCGGCTTTCCCGAGCTGCAGAAGTATGGCGCGGAGTGGTATATCAACGGCCCGGCGAAATGGCGCGGCGAAAAGGTGGGGCCGCTGTACTACACCGCGAACGACGTAAAGGAGATTCTCGCCTACGCCAAGGAACGCCACATCACCGTCGTGCCGGAAATCGAGCTGCCCGGACACTCGGCTGCGGCGATTCTCGCGTACCCGGAACTCTACTGCTTTCCAAAGGACGTCTATTCATGCAACCGCGACGTGTTCAAGTTTAATCGCAAGAAATTGTACAACAACGTCTATTGTTTCGGCAATCCCGACACCTTCCGCTTTATTGAAAAGGTGCTGGACTACGTGTGCGAGCTTTTCCCGAGCGAGGTGATCCACATCGGCGGCGACGAGTGTTCTCGCGGCAACTGGAAGGCCTGCCCGAAATGCCAGGCGTTCATCAAGGAGAAGGGACTGAAGGGCGTGGAGGACATCCAGCCATGGGTGACGCGGCACTTTGTCGAATACCTCGCGAAGAAGGGAAGACGGACAATCGGATGGGACGAGATCTTCATGTCGTCGGACTGGACAAAATGGAATACCTTCATGAAGACCAGCGGCGACTCCTTCTCGTCGCTTCTGCCCAAAACCACGATGGGTATGTGCTGGCGTTCGTGGGGCGCGGGCGGACGCGCCGCGAACAGGGGTTACGAGATCGTGCGCTGTCCCGGTTCGCACTGCTACTTCGATGCGCGGCAGGGGCTTGCGGAAGATCCGCATTATTACTTCGGGGGTGCCGTCACGACGCTTGAAAAGGTCTATCGGTTCGATCCATACGAGGGCGTGGTGCCTGAGGCGCGGAAGAACGTCGTGGGCGGACAATGCTGCAACTGGTCCACGCACACCTTCTGCCTCGAGGGACTAGAATGGAAAATGTGGCCGCGCGGATTCGCGCTCGCGGAGGTGCTCTGGACGTATCCCGATCCCACCAAGCGCGACTTCAAGGAGTTTGCGGCGCGGGCGGCGGATTACCGCCGCCGCCTCATCGGCGCACACGTCAACTGTGCCCCGTTGAAGTGATCTAAAGTTCCGATGACCGATTTTGCATCGTAATCTCACGCAGAGAGGCAGAGGGCGTAGAGAAGGAACGATTGAGTTCTTGAAACGGGCGGCGTTTTTTTGCTATACTTCTCCCATGAGAAAATTGGAAATTTGTCGTATCGACTCCGCCGTGGCGGCGGTGTTTGGATTTGCCGTAATGTACGCAGGCGTCGCCGTTGCGGCGGAAACGCCCGTTGTGCGTGGTGCCGAGAAGGCCGTCGCCGTCGCTGAAAGCGTCGAGGGACGCGAGGAGGTCAAGCTCGTCGCGTCCGTCGGGCCGGACACGTACGACTACGACCAGGCCATCTGGTGCGAGCCGGTGTTCGTGATGCGGGACGGCACGCGCGTGGACGCCACCACGCTCGAACTCCGCTCGGTGAAGGCCGGATGGGGCAAGGTGGAGGCCAATCGCGTGAACTGGGGCGGCTCGAAGGTCGCGAAGGTCGGCGGCGAATCGTTCACGCGTTTCATCTGCGCGCATGCGCCGTCCAGCGTGATCCTGCCCGTCCCGAAAGGCGCGGTGCGCTTTGAGGCGAAGGGCGGGCTGACCGCTCCGAAGGGGAAGGGCAGCTGCACGTTCAAGGTGGAGGCGGGCGACTTTTCCCGCCGCGAACGCGCCGAGCAGATTGCATCGCGCGCGCGCGGCTCCCTGGAGGCCATCGACCGCCTTGCCGCATACCGCCGCGAGAAGAGTCCAGAGCTTGCTGCGAAGGTTGACGAGGCTCTCTCCGGGGTCGAGGACGTCCGCAAGACCCTCGCCGCGGTCGACGCCGGAAAGGACATGTCGCACGCGGAGATGGATGCAGCCGAACGCGCGCTTGCGCGCATGGACGGCGTGAAGCGCCGCTTGATGATCGACCTCAACCCTGCTGTGAACTTCGACCGGCTGCTCTTCATCCGCCGCCGCAACAACCGCCAGCACCTGCCCTGCAACTGGCAGAGTAACTCCATGCTCCAGCGCGACGGACACGACAACGAGTTGTGCGTTCTTGACATTCGCGGCGCTAAGTGCGGCGAGACGGAGATGTTGTACAAGCCCGAGGGTGGGCATCCAATCCTCGACGTGGAACTCCACTGGAACGCCGACCGCCTGCTCTTCTCCGGCATTGGCGCGTCCAACGCATGGCACGTGATGGAGCTCGACCTTGCGTCGCGCAAGGTGCGTCAGGTGACGCGCGACAACGCGGCGGACATAAACCACTACGACGCCTGCTACGTGCCGGACGGAAGAATCATCTTCACCTGCACGGCGCTCAAGTACGCAGTCCCCTGCGTGTGGGGCAATTCGCCAGTCGCGAACCTCTTCCGCTGCAATGCGGACGGCTCCGGCATGGAGCTTCTCGGAAACGACCAGGAACACGCGTGGTGTCCAGAGGTGATGCCCGACGGGCGCGTGATGTACCTTCGCTGGGAATACACCGACATTCCCCACTCCAACTCGCGCATCCTCTTTACGTGCAATCCCGACGGCACCAACCAGCGCGCGTTCTACGGAAGCAACTCCTTCTGGCCGAACAGCATGTTCTACGCGCGTCCGATCCCCGGCAAGCCCACGCAGTTCGTGGCCGTCCTCACCGGACACCACGGTCTCCGCCGCCAGGGACAGCTTGGTCTCTTCGACGTGACGAAGGGCACCGAGGAGGGCGAGGGCGCGATCCAGCTTATGCCCGGATACGGCAAGCCCGTCGATCCGGTTGTGCGCGACCAGCTCTACAACGGCACGTGGCCGATGAACCTCCACCCATTCCCGCTTGACGACACCACGTTCCTCGTGGCGCGCAAGAACAAGGGCGAGAGGAACTTCTCCATCTATCTCATCGACCGTTTCGACAACGAGCTTCGCCTTCTGCGCGAGGCCGGGCACGACCTCTGCGAACCGGTTCCGTTAGTGAAGACGCCCGTACCTCACGCGCAGCCGGACCGCATCGACCCCGGCTCCAAGACGGCCCAGGTCTATATCGCCAACATCTACGAGGGCCCCGGCCTCAAGAACATCCCCGTCGGCACGGTGAAGAATCTGCGCCTCTACACCTACACCTTCGGATTCCGCAACGAGGGCGGTCTTTACGGTTCAATCGGACTTGACGGTCCGTGGGACATGCGCCGCACTCTCGGCACCGTCCCCGTGAATCCCGACGGCAGCGCCTACTTCAAGGTGCCAGCTAATACGCCGATCGCCGTCCAGCCGCTCGACGCCGAAGGGCAGTCCCTTCAGGTGATGCGTAGCTGGTTCACCGCCCGCAGCGGCGAATACCTTTCCTGCGCCGGATGCCACGAGAAGCAGAGCTTCGTGGCGCGTGCGCCGCGCGTAGCTTCGAACATGCCGATCGAGGAGATACGCCCGTGGCGCGGCCCGGAGCGCAACTTCGAGTTCGTCCGTGAGGTGCAGCCCGTCCTCGACGCGTTCTGCGTCCGCTGCCACAACGAGCCCGATCCGCCGCAGCGCGAAATGTTCGGCGACAGGAAGTGGAAGCCGGATCTGCGCGGTTCGAGCATGCTGACGAACTGGACCACGAGGATGCACGGACGCGTCGGGCCGAAGTTCGGCGGCAAATTCTCCGTGCCGTACTTCAACCTCGTCCGCTTCGTGCGACATCCCGGCATTGAGAGCGACATCCACCTCTTCGAGCCGATGGAATGGCACGCGGAGACCACTGAGCTGATGATGATGCTCGACAAGGGACACCACGGCGTGAAGCTCTCGGAGGAGGCGCGTGACCGCCTGATTACGTGGATCGACTTCAACACGCCATACCACGGACGCTGGCAGACGATCGTTGGCAAGGAGGCGATCGGCAGGGAGAAGTTGCGCGAGGAACGCCGCGCGCTCTACACAGGTGTGCGGCAGAACCACGAGGACATCGAGACGCCGGCTCCAGTCCTTAAGGATACTTTGAGCAGCAAGAATAAGCCGAAGGGCTGGGAGCCGCTGAAGATCGATGGTTGGCCGTTCGATCCCGCTTCCAAGCCTGCGGCGTCCGCCGCGTCGATCGCGCTTGGCGACGGCGTGGAGATTTCGCTCGTGGCGGTGCCGGGCGGCGCGTTCGTGATGGGCTCTAACGACGCGAAGGCGAAGCGCGACGAACGTCCAGCCGCGAAGGTGGAGGTGAAGCCGTTCTTCATGGGCGCGAGGGAAATCACGAATAGGGAGTTCCGCCAGTTCGACCCGAAGCACGACAGCCGCTGCGAATCCCGCCACGGCTACCAGTTCGGCGTGACCGGCTACGATGTGAACGGCGACGATCTCCCGGCGGTGCGCGTGAATTGGAACAGGGCCGTTGCGTTCTGCGAATGGCTCTCGAAAAAGACAGGGCGCACGGTGCGTCTGCCCACCGAAGCGGAATGGGAGTGGGCCGCTCGTGCGGGTTCCGACAAGCCGTTCTGGTGGGGTGACGTAAAGGATGACTTCGCTAAATACGCAAACCTCGCCGACATCTCGCTTTCCGACTATTCTGGCAACCCATACGTGCAGGACCGCGAAAAGGCGCGCTATGGCAACACGGAAAATCTCTTCGACAACTGGGTGCCGCAGGCGCACGGCGTGAACGACGGCTCCTTCCTTGAGGCGAAGAGCGGAAAGTGGAAGCCGAATCCGTGGGGACTTTACGACATGCACGGCAACGTGTGGGAGTGGACGCAGTCGAAGTACGCGCCGTATCCGTACAACGCCGCAGACGGCCGTAACGCGCCTGGCGGCGACGAACGCCGCGTGGTGCGCGGAGGGTCGTGGTATTCGCGTCCGAAGCTCGCAAGAGCGTCGTTCCGCCGCGCCTACCGCCCGTACGCTCCGGTTTACGACGTCGGCTTCCGCGTGGTCGTTGAAAAGTAGCCGGCTGCGTTTGTCCAGTGGTTGCATTCTTGGAGGTTCCCCACTTTTTCGGGCATGAAAATTCCCACACCCCTGTAAACAAAGGGTGAAGTGGCGATTTGCGCTTCGCCGCAAGTGAAAATCCGGTCGCAGGAGCGCGGAGACGTTCCCGTGGT
>Ga0310694_10002080_pt1 | contig 21204 bp, 15 predicted proteins | sample 174DNAGHGhighgp2_FD_203884 | JGI IMG/M metagenome (GOLD analysis project Ga0310694, IMG submission 203884) | Sheep rumen microbial communities from Palmerston North, Manawatu-Wanganui, New Zealand - 1742 DNA GHGhigh gp2 (v2) (version 2) | ecosystem: Host-associated > Mammals > Digestive system... | reverse complement strand
GGCGGGGGGCACGGCCTACCGGAGGTTTTCCCGGGCAGAATGGCCGCCGGAAATGATTCCGCAGTGCGAATATGCGCTTACGAATAGAAAAAAAGAAAGGAAGACCAAGAACATGAGTATCATCAAAAAAATCGCAGCTTTCATTCTGGCTGCCGCTCTGTGCTTGAGCGGGGCGGCGCTGGCGGAAGAGACGGCGTCCGCCGCCGCCGAGGACTGCCTGGGCGAGTGGATGGAGTGTGAGACCCAGTTCGCCCAGATGACCATTGAAAAGAACCCCGAGGAGGGCTGGGATGTTGAGATCGCCGCCCCGCTGACCCACGGCGCGTATATCTTCCGGGCCACGATTCAATACGACGAAGATCAGCGCTGCTTCACTTATAACATGGGCAAATTCTGGGATGTGCCGATCACCGAAGAAGAGAACCCCGAACTGGGCGAAGCGAAGATCACCGGCACCATCGGCACATTTACCTTCGCCGGAGATGGGGAGAACCCGGTCCTGATCTGGGCCGACGGCAGCCTGCCGGAAAAGGAAGTGCGCTTTGAGCGGGCCGTCGGCGGGGATGAGCTCACACCCGCTGACTTTCTGGGCGAATGGACAGACCTGAACGGCATCCGGACGATCAACGTCACAGCGCGTGAAGAAGGGGACGGTTATCTCGTCGAAGTGAAGATGGATGTGGTTTCAGAAACGCTTGAAGCGGGCTATCTTGTGTGGGCTTACGGCTGTGTTTGGAACGAAGAAGCCCGGATGCTGACAAGCATTTCCCGCGTCACCGGCAACGGCCGCGCCGTGTCGGACAGCAAAGAAGAAATCACCGACATCAATCTTGAGTACAGTGACGCGGTCTTTTATTTCAAAGACGGCCTGCTGATCTGGGATGACAAAAATGAAGGCCTGGACGACGGCATGGTGTTTCAGCGCACAGCCGGCGAAAATGAGGAGCCCATGCCCGCCGAGGCCGCGGCCTTTGAAGGCGTCTGGCAGTGCGATAGGGCGACCATCGCCATGTATGGGGAAGAAGAAGGCTTCAATGTGCTGATCACCTGGGGCAGCAGCGCCTGGGAGTATACGGAATGGGACTACAGCTGCTTCTATCATGACGAGGACAGCACCCTGGTTTCCATGCCCTTCGGTACCCGCACGGATCTCGTATATGACGAAAACGGCGACATCGCCTCCGCAGACGAAGTCTACAACGACGGAGAAGCTGTTTTCTCGCTGGACGAAGAGGGAAAGCTGATCTGGCAGGATCAAAAAGAAAACGCAGGCGATGGCATGCGGTTTGAGAAGATTCCCCAGTAGGCCGCTGTTCTTCCCTTTGCGGCCATCGGCGGAGCAACAGCGTCGGAAGGCTGCGCCGGCATGATTGGCACCGGCCAGCATTCCTGAAAGGGCAGCTCCCCTGTACGGCCCGTTTGTAAGGAGATGATTTGATGAAGAGCCTTCGTATTGTTCTGCTCCTGCTGCTGATCGCCGCATTGCTCACGGGGCTTTGCGCGCAGGCTGAAACCGACGCAGGCGCTGCGGATGCGGCCGCGCAGGCGGACGATGGGTTTTATATCACCCCGATCACCGACGAAATCTTTGAGCGCATCCAGGGCAAGTCCTTCAAGGAGGACTGCACCCTGCCCCGGGAGGAGCTGCGCTATCTCCATGTGCTGCACGTGGACCTGGACGGCGTGGAGCACGAGGGCGAAATGATCGTGAACTTCCACATCGCCCAGGATGTGCTGGATATTCTCAGGCAGCTCTACGAGGCGGGGTACCCCATTGAAAAGATCCGCCTGGTGGACGAGTACGGCGCCGATGACGAGCTTTCCATGGAGGACAACAACTCCTCGTCCTTCAACTTCCGCTTTATCTCCCACACCACCCGCGTGTCAAAGCACGACCTGGGCCTGGCGGTGGACATCAACACCCTGTACAATCCCTACACGAAAACCGTGGACGGTCAACGCATCGTCGAGCCGGTCAACGGGGAGCCCTATCTCGACCGGGACGCGGATTTCCCCTGCAAGATCGACCATGAAGACCTGTGCTACAAGCTCTTTATCGGGCGCGGCTTCGAGTTGGGCGGCGACTGGGAGGATCGAAAGGATTACCAGCATTTTGAAATTCCCACCGACGTGATCGCGGAATGGTACCCCGAGAACTGATCAGACATAATATCCAAACCCCCAGGATAGCCCGAAAGGGCCGCAGCCCTTTCGACTTTCATCCGCATCCGCCGGCTTTGCCGGCGGGAGGAGCAAATGAAATTTGCTTCCGCAGGTTGTCGAAAACCTTTTTCGGCAACCTGACAGCGCCGCTGCCCGGTATACCTCCGGACGGCGGCGCTTTTTGTATTGTTCCGGACAGGCGATCAGCGCCAGCCAGAGCCCTGACCGCAGACAGTAAACCGCCGGCGCGGAAAGCATCAGGAGATTTTTCTGTAATTCCTCGGCGTAACGCCATACTTGCGCTTAAAGGAATCCTTGAAATAATTGCTGTCCGAAAAACCGCAGCGAAGGGCGATGGTGGTGATGGAATCGCCGGTGGAAATCAATTCCTGGGCAGCGTGCTGCAAACGGACAAAAACGATATACTCGTGCAGGCCGATGCCTGTGGCGGCGCGGAATTTGCGGCTCAGGTAATTGGGGCTGAAGCCCACGGCCCGGGCCACGTCGGCGCTGGTGAGCGGTTCGGTATAATACCGGCAGATAAAGCGCGCCGCCTGGAGGATCTGCTGATCGGTGGTATGGATATCCTGGGGCGGCTCAAACAGGAAGCTGCATACCCTGCTGCAGAGCAAAAGCAGCGCCTGCAGATGAGTTTTCAGCATCAGCGCGGAGCGGCCGTCCCTGATTTTCTCCTCCGCCGTCATTTCTCTGAGGATGCCGGCGACCTGGCTGCGATACGCCAGCGGCGCCTGAAAAACGGCGGTTTCCTGAAAGAACCTCTCCTGCCGTGGCATCAGGCTGCGCACTTCATCGGATACATCCTCCTCCCGGAACAGGATCACCGTGCGCCGGCAGGGCCCGGACACATACCGCGTATAATGCAGCGCCATGGGCGGCACCAGGATAAAATCCCCGGCATGCATATCAAAAATGTGCTCGTCGATCAGGAAACGGCAGTCGCCGCTCTCCACATAAAACAGCTCGAAGCAGCTGTGACAGTGATGCCCCTTCATGATAAACTGCTGATCCCGCAGTTTGGTTTCGGCATGAACGCCGTATGTCCCGTGGGTCGGCGCAGGAGTATGCATGCGCATCCGTTTCCTTTCTGTTGAAAAATCAGTAATACAAAGAGATTATAATGAAAAATCAGCAGAAAATCAAGAAAAACTGTTTTACAATAAGAACCTGGTAAAACAGCTTTTTGTTTTGCCGATTTTCTGATCTGCAAGGAGAAACGTCATGGGAAAACAGATCGCCTGGCTATGGGAAAACATGGACCCCCGCTTCCGCCGCCGGCACGTGATCGCCCTGTGCATCTGCGCCTTCACCTGCCTTTTGCTGCTGGTGAATCCCGCCCTGTCCCAACGGCTCATCGACGACGTGATCGTGGCCCAGAATCCCGAGCCGCTGCTGTCCATCCTGGCGGTGATGCTTTTCGTCAAGCTGGGCCGGGAAGGGCTGCGCTACATGATGGTGATTTTTCTGGAAACGGATTCCCAGAATGTGATGTACAACCTGCGGCGGCGGCTGTTCACAAAGATGCAGTATAACGACATGCGCTTTTTCGACAGCCACCGCACCGGCGATCTGATGACCCGCATGAGCGCCGACCTGGACTGGTGCCGGCATTTTCTGGCGTATATCGACTACCGGATCATCGACGCGGTGTGCACGTTCCTCTTCGCCACGGTATATCTGACGCTGGTCAACTGGAAGCTGACGCTGCTTTTGATTGTAATCACCCCGATCCTGCTTCTGATTACCAAATTCTTTTCCAAGCACGTCAGGCCCCGGTTCGTATTCATGCGGGAGAAGCTGAGCGAAATGAACACCGCCGCCCAGGAGAACATCGCCGGCAACCGGGTGGTAAAGGCCTTCGCCCGGGAGGAATACGAAAAAGAGCGCTTTGAAAAAAAGAATCACGCCTTCATGGACAGCCATCTGCGCATCAACAAGCTGTGGCTCACCTTTTTCCCCATGATCGAATTGCTGGTGAACGCCATCCAGCTGGTGACGGTGTTCGTAGGCGGTCTGTTCATCATCAACGGCGAATTGAGCCCCGGCGAGCTGGCCATCTTTACGGGGCTGAGCTGGGCCGTATCCAACCCCATGCGGGAATTGGGCAACCTGATCAACGACCTGCAGCGGTTTTCCACCTCCGCCGCCAAGGTGATGGAGCTGCACTACGGCAAGCCCGAGATCGTGGACGCCCCCGACGCCGTGGAGCACGGGCGCATGCAGGGGCAGATCGAATTCGATCACGTATCCTTCTCCATCGACACCAAATTCATCCTGGAGGACGTATCCTTTTCCGTTCAGCCCGGCCAGACCGTGGCGGTCATGGGCCCTACCGGCGGCGGAAAAACCACCCTGATCCACCTGCTGGCCCGGTTTTACGACGTAACGAAAGGCGAAATCCGGGTGGACGGCTGCGACGTAAAGCAATGGAAGCTCAAGCAGCTCCGGGGCGGCATCGGCACCGCCACCCAGGACGTGTTTCTCTTTTCCGACACGGTGGAGGGCAACGTGGCCTTCGGCAATCAGGAGCTGACGCTGGATGAGGTGAAGGATTTTGCCCGCCGGTCCGACGCGGCGGAATTTGTGGACAAACTGCCCGAAGGCTACGACACCATCATCGGCGAGCGCGGCGTGGGCTTATCCGGCGGCCAAAGGCAGCGCATCGCCCTGGCAAGGGCCCTGGCGGTGCGCCCCAGCATCCTCATCATGGACGACACCACCTCCGCCGTAGACAGCGAAACCGAGCAGTACATCCAATCGCAGCTGCGCGCGCTGCCCTTCCCCTGCACCAAGTTCATCATCGCCCAGCGCATTTCCTCCATGCGGGACGCTGATCTGATCCTGGTGCTGCAGGACGGCAAAATCACCGAAAGCGGCACCCATCAGCAGCTGCTGGAAAGAAAGGGCTACTATTGGCAGACCTACTGTCTGCAGTACGGCATCCCCATGAAGGAGGCGGTGTAATATGGCGCGCAACAAATTCGACGTGGACGAGCGCCTGGAATCGCCCTTCCGATGGCAGCATCTCAAGCGCGCCGGCAAATACATCGGCCGGCACAAGTACAAAATGCTCCTGGCGCTGCTGCTCAGCGCCATGGCCAGCGTGGCCACCCTGTTCATCCCCAAGATCACCCAATGGGTGCTGGACGAGGCGGTGCCCAATCAGGATACCGCCATGATCGGCAAAATGGCGCTTTTGTTCGTGGGCGTGATTTCGCTGAGCATCGTGTTCACCACCATCCGTTCCCGCATGATGGCCCACGTGAGCCAGCAGATCATTTACGATATCCGCAACGATCTGTTCGCCCATCTGCAAAAGCTGCCCTTCAGCTATTACGACAGCCGGCCCGCGGGAAAGATCCTGGTGCGGGTAATCAACTACGTCAATTCAGTGTCCGATATTCTCTCCAACGGCATCATCAACATGATCCTGGAGATTATCAATCTGGTTTTCATCGTGATTTTTATGTTCACGACCAACGTCACATTGGCTTCTGTGATCGTGGCCGGGCTGCCGGTGTTCATCGGCGTCATCATCCTCATCAAGCCCCGGCAGCGCCGGGCCTGGCAGAGCCAGAGCAACAAAAACAGCAACTACAACGCCTACCTGGCCGAATCCATTGACGGGGTGAAGGTGAGCCAGCTGTTTGACCGGCAGGAGGTGAACATCTCCATCATGGAGCGGCTGGCCTCCGCCTGCCGGCAGGCGTGGCTCAGGGCCGTGAAGATCAGCAACTGCGTTTGGCTCTCCAGCGAAACCATGACCCAGCTGGTCACCACCTTCCTCTACATCGCCGGCGTATACTGGATGGGCGGCGGAGAGATCGTGTCCTTCGGCGTGATCCTGGCCATGGGCCAGTACGTGAGCCGCTTCTGGCAGCCCATCACCAACCTGGCCAACATCTACAATTCCTTCGTCAACAACATCGCCTACCTGGAGCGCATCTTTGAAACCATGGACGAGCCCGTGATCGTGGACGACGAACCGGATGCGGAAACGCTGCCCGAAATCAGCGGCGAAGTGGATTTTGAGGACGTGACCTTCGCCTATGAGGAAGGCGCGAACGTGCTGGAACACATGAACCTGCACGTGAATGCCGGGGAAAGCATCGCCCTGGTAGGCCCGACCGGCGCGGGCAAAAGCACGGTGATCAACCTGCTGTGCCGCTTTTACAACCTGAACGGCGGAAAAATCCTTCTGCACGACAAGCAGGGCGGCGTGCACGACATCAGCCATGCCACGCTCCATTCCCTTCGCAGCCAGCTTGGCATCATGCTCCAGGACAGCTTCATCTTTTCCGGCACCCTTATGGACAACATCCGCTACGGCCGCCTGAACGCCACCGACAGCGAGGTAAAGGAAGCGGCCAAGCGGGTGCGGGCGGACGAACTGATCCGCAAAATGCCCAAAGGCTACCAAACCGAAATCAAAGAGCGGGGCAGCAACCTGAGCCAGGGCGAAAGGCAGCTGGTGGCCTTCGCCCGGACGCTGCTTTCCGATCCCGCCATCCTGATCCTGGACGAAGCCACCTCCTCCATCGACACCCAGACCGAAAAGCTTCTGCAGGAGGGCATCGCCGAAATGCTCCGGGGCCGCACCAGCATCATCGTGGCCCACCGCCTGTCCACCATCAAAAACTGCGACAGGATCCTCTACATCAGCAACAAGGGCATCGCCGAAATGGGCAGCCACGACGAGCTGATGCAAAAGAAGGGCCTGTACTACCAGCTTTACACCGCCCAGGTGCGGGAGGAAGCGGCGTAAGAGGCCGAATGGCAAGGAGAAAAAGCATGGAAAAAGCTGCGCAATCGCTGATCCGGATAAACCAAACGGGCTATGCCGCCGGCCTGCCCGTGCAGGCGGCGGTGCTGGGCGAAGGAACAGCGGAATTGACCGACGCGCAGGGCAGGCTGATCCGCGCCGTGGAGCTGGAAGCCGCGGCCGTGGACGAAGCCTCCGGCGACCGGGTGACGCTGGTGGATTTCGGCTGCCTGGACGCGGGGACATACACCCTGCGCTTCGGCGGCGGCGCAAGGGAAATCACCGTAGCACCAAGGCCCTGGAAAAACGTGACCAACACCCTGATCAAGGGACTGTATTATCAGCGCTGCGGGTGCGATCTGGACAAGACCCACGCCGGCGTATACGCCCATTCCGCCTGCCACACGGCCCCGGCCGTGGATTGGGAGGATCGCCGCGTAATCCGCCGCGTTTGGGGCGGCTGGCATGACGCCGGGGATTACGGCAAGTATACAGGCCCCGGAGCCGTCGCGGCGGCGCATCTTTTATACGCCTGGAAGCTGTTTCCCGCCGGCTGCTCCGATGATCTGAACATTCCCGAAACAGGCAGCGGCATGCCGGACATCCTCAGCGAAGCCCGGTACGAGCTGGCATGGCTTTTGCAGATGCAGCGAAGCGACGGCGCGTTCCATCACAAGCTAACCAAGGCCCGCTTCGCCCCCTTCATCATGCCCCAGGAGGACCGGGAAACGGAGTATCTGATGCCGGTGTCCTCCTGCGCCACCGGGGCGGCCTGCGCCTGCCTGGCCCTGGCAAGCCGGGTATACCGTCCCTTTGACGAAGCCTTCGCCAACCGCATGCTGCTTGCCGCCCGACGGGCCTGGGAATGGCTGGAGCAGCATCCGGACTTTTTGCCTTTTCAGAATCCGGAAGGCGTGCGCACCGGCCAGTACGGCGACAGAAGCGACGCTGACGAACGCTTCTGGGCGGCCTGCGAATTATTTGCCGCTTCAGGTGAAGGAAAATTCCGGAAAATCGCCGAAACACTTTATATTGCCGGGCAGCACGCGACCGCTTTCGGCTGGGCCGACGTGGGCGGTCTTGGGGCGCTGTGCTGCCTGTTTGACCTGAAAGAAAAAGCCGGCGCGACCCTCTATACGCAGTTGAAAAAAGATTTCCTTTCGCAAGCCGAAGCGGCCCTGGCCCTGACCCGCGAATCCGGCTACGGCACCGCCCTTGCTTTGGACCGCTACAGCTGGGGCAGCATCCTGCCCATCATGAGCCACGCCATGGCCATGATCGTCCATCACCTGCTCACCGGCCGGGAGGACATGCGCCGGGGCGCTCTGCTGCAATGGCATTACGCCCTGGGGCTCAACGCCCTGGACCTCTGCTTCGTTACCGGCTTCGGGGAAAAATCCATCCTGCATCCTCATCACCGGCCCTCCGGCGCGGACGGCATCGACGCTCCGGTGCCCGGGTTGATTTCAGGTGGGCCCAACAAGCGTTTTCCCTACTCCGCCACAAAAGAAAAGCTGGGCGAGGACACCCCGCCCGCCAAATACTTCCTGGATGAAACGCCCTCCGCCGACACCAACGAAATCGCCATCTACTGGAATTCCCCGGCGGTGTTTGTGGGCGCGTATTTCAACGATCCGCATGAAAGCAAGGAGGGGAAAGTAAAATGAAGCAGCGTATCTTCGGCAAAACCGGCCGTCAGATCAGCGAGATCGGCCTGGGCACCTGGCAGCTGGGCACAAAATGGGGCGATCCCTTCAACAAGGAAGAGGCCTTCAGAATCCTGGAAACCGCCGAAGCGGCGGGCATCACCTTCATCGACACGGCGGACGTGTACAACGGCGGCAAAAGCGAGGAAACCATTGGGGAATACGTGGCCGCCCATCCCGGCAAATTCTTCATCACCACCAAATGCGGCCGCAGGCTGAATCCCCATACGGCGGACATGTACACTCCCAAGGCCATCGCCGGCTTTATTGACGGAAGCCTTTCCCGCATGCGGCTGGAGCAGCTGGATCTGATCCTGCTGCATTGCCCGCCCACTTCCGTTTTCGCCCGGGACGATATTTTCGGGGAACTGGAAAAGCAAAAGAAGCAGGGCAAAATCGCATCCTACGGCGTCAGCATCGAAAAGGCGAGCGAAGGCATCCAGGCCATGGAATACGACGTGGCCGCCATGGAAGTGATTTTCAATATGTTCCGCCTGAAGCCGCTGGACGAGCTGTTTCCCCTGGCGGAAAAGAACGGCGTCGGCATCATCGCCCGGGTGCCCCTGGCCAGCGGCATCCTCACAGGACGCTACACCAGGAACACCGTTTTCGGTCCCGAGGATCACCGCAGCTACAACCGGGAAGGCGCGGCCTTTGACAAAGGCGAAACCTTCTCCGGCGTGCCCTATGAGCTGGGCCTGGAAGCAGCGGAGGAACTGAAAAAAGTGTTCGATACCGACAATTTGGCGCCTGTCGCCATCCGCTGGGTGCTGATGCATCCCGCCGTCAGCGTGGTGATCCCCGGGGCCAGCCGGGCTTCCCAGGTGGAGGACAACGTGAAAGCGGCCGAAATGCCGCCGCTGACGGACGAGCAAATGCAGGCGGTGCGGCATATCTACGATCAATACCTGCGCGCCATCATTCATCCCCAATGGTAAACGGCAAAGACGCGCAGCCCGGCACGGCGCAGTTACGCACGCTTTCGGAGCGCATAAGGAGAAAAGCATGAAAATACTGGTTTTGAACGGGAGCCCCAAGGAAAAAAGCGACACGTTCCGGCTGACCCGGGCTTTTCTGAAAGGCTTGAACCGGGAGGAAACCCATGAGGTGCATACAGTCCGCGTGATCGAGAAAGAAATTGCGCCCTGCCGGGGGTGCTTCGGCTGCTGGCAGCGAATGGACGGCCACTGCGTCATGGCGGATGACCAGAACGCCATCCTGGATTTGTACCGGGAGGCCGATCTGATCATCTGGAGCTTTCCTCTGTACTGCTACGGCATGCCTTCTCACCTGAAAGCGGTGCTGGACCGCACCATTCCCCTGGTTACAATGAAAATGGTGCAGCAGCCCGACGGCACCGTGCGGCACGAGCCGCTGGTGGATTTTTCCCGGATACATACCCTGGTGATCTGCGGCTGCGGCTTCCCGCACTGGGAAGGCAACTTTGACAGCGTAAAGCAGATGTGCAAAACCTGCTTTGGCAATCCGGACATCGTATGCGTGCCTGAAACGCCGCTGATGAACGTGCCGGAAGCGGCCATCGTGACAGAGCCGCTTTTGGCCCGCTTCGAACAAGCGGGGGAAGAATATGCCGCCGCCCTGTCGCTGTCTGCGGAAACGGTCGCCGGGCTGGAGCGGCCCATGATCCCGGCGGAAGCGTATATCCGGCATGTGAACGGAGGCTCGTAAGCCGCCTGATCCGCGGCAGGCGCATCATGGAATCAAAAACCGCCGGAAAGCGACGGTCATCAGACGCTTTCCGGCGATTCTTGTATGGCAGGGAACGGACGCTTTGCCTTTTCGGGTTCTTCACGTATTCTTAGGGAAGCATCATACCGGCTGACAGCCTATCATTGTCATCCCGAGTGAAGCGCAGCCGAGGGATCTATCAGCAAATTTTTAAGCCAACTAACAGATCTTTCGTCTCCGTTCCGTTCTCGCTCCACTTCGCTCAAGATGACAAAAACAGTTTTCTTCTCCCTGTCTTTCCGTGCAGAGCCTCTTTTTAGCGCGGCAGCCCGCTTTCCCTTTCAGATGGATTTGCGCATCACTGTTTGCCCTGCATGAATTTTTCAATATCGTCCGGGTCCTTGAGGATATCCCGGCTCAGCACCTCACAGCCGTCCTCGGTGATCAACAGATCGTCCTCGATGCGGATGCCGATTTCCTCCTCGTCGATGTACAGCCCCGGCTCGTCGCTGATGATCCAGCCGGGCTTGAGCACATCGCCCACAAAGGAAGCGTCGTGGCAGTCGATGCCGATGGAATGGCTGACGGAGTGCATGTAATACTTGCCCACGTCCTTGGCGTCCTCAATCAGCCCCAGACTCACCAATCCCTCCCCCAGCACGGATTTGGCAATGTCGTTCAGGTCCTTTAAGGTCACGCCGGGGCGCGCCGCCTGGGCCACGGCCAGATTGGCCTTGAGCACCAGACCGTAGATTTCCCGCTGCCGGGGGGTGTAGCGGCCGTCCGCCGGGAAAGTGCGGGTGATGTCGCTGCAATAATTGCCGTATTTCGCGCCCAGATCCATCAAAAGCAGGGAGCCGGGGCGGATTTCCTCCCGGTTGGTGTTGTAGTGCATCATGCAGCCGTTTTTGCCGGCGGCGGAAATGGTGTTGAAGGCGAAGCGCACGGCGCCCAGGGCCTTGCATTTGTATTCAAAATCCGCCTGGGCCTGGTATTCCGTCATGCCGGAATGCAGGTTTTGCATCACGTGCTCAAGGCCCTGGCGGGTGATGTCCACCGCCTGGCGCACCCGGCTGATTTCCTCCGCATCCTTGCATTCCCGCAGCGGCACGCAGGCCTTGTGCAGATCGCGCAGGGTAACGGCGGGATAAAGGCGCAGGAACTCCCGGGCCTTCACGGCATTGTAGTCGTCCGGGTCCTCCATGCCGCAGCGGTACAGATCGAAATACGCAAATTCAATATCGAATCGGCCCATGAAACGGCCGATGGCCCCATTGATTTCATCGGTGAAGCGCACGTTTTCAATGCCGCTGACCGCCCTGGCGTCCTCGGGCGTGGGCATTTTGCCTGTCCAGCGCTCCGCCAGAGGGTCCGCTGCCTCGATGAACAGGGTTTCGTGCACGTTTCCCCCGGCCTTCACCGCCAGGAACGCCATGTTTTCCCGCTCCAGGCCGGTCAGATAGAAGAACTGGCTGTTGGCCTCGAAATTATAATAGTCATCCTCGTTGGTGTGCACCGGCACCCCGGCGAAGCTCACCACCAGGCTGCCCTCCGGCAGCGTATCGTACAGCTTTTTCCTGTGTTCCTGAAAAGACATGGTTTTTCACTCCTTTTCGTATTCCGCATCAAATTGTACAGCATCATCAGCGCGAATGCAAGGGATGCTCCCCTTCGCCGCTTATTCAATATCCGCTTTTTCGATCAGGCTCCCTTTTTCGTCGGTGACCACCCGGACGCCGCAGGGATGCGTGCAAAGGGGCTTTCCGTCTACCAGCAGTTCGGCTTTTTTCCCGTCGTTTTTCAGGCTGTAACGGTGGCCGTAAAACGCGGCCTCGTATTCGCAGGCCCGGCTGCCCAGGCTCCACCACACCCGGCCCAGCCTGGGGTGGATGCCGAAATGAAGCGCAATGAAGGTCAGCACGGAAAGCATGGTAGGGCCATAGGCGTCCTGCACCGGCTCGCCGCTGCCGGACGAAATGGGTTGATGGGTGACCGCGTGCACCAAGGACGGCCTGCCGGTAAAGGGGTCGAACTGCTGGGTAAAGCGGCAGCCGTTTTCCCCCACCGCGGCGATCAGCTTTTCGCCCAGGGCGGTCACGATTTTGTGGCAGCCATAGTTTTCCAGCGCCAGAATGGCCCGCTGAAAGGTGAGCCCCTCAGGCTGGCCGCTCCAGTTGTTTTCCGGCGCGTTGCGAAACATGGGATCGCTCGCCGACACGCTGGGCAAAGGCAGCGGCGTCCAGAATTCATCGGGATTGAGCAGATGCTCCTGAACAAACCGCCGCGCCTGCCGGGGCGAAGCGCTGCCAAAGTACATGCAGCGCAGCGTGTGATGCCCCAGCACGTTCACCTGCTTCCCGTTTTTGTCCCGGTCGAAGAAAGCACCCTGGGCTTCGTCCCACAGCCGTTCCGTCAGCACCCGGGCCACCTCATCCGCTTTTCTTTGCCATTCTTCCGCCTGTTCCCCGTCGCCCCGGATGCGGCAGATTTCCGCCAGCGCGCGGCGGCAGGCATAGCTCCAGCTGGTCACGTCCATGGACGCCATGGGCACCACGGAAAAGCCCTCCGGCGGCGTTTCCTCCTCCCACCAGCAAGGCGCGTCGCCGTAGCGCGCCGCCCCGTCCTCGCCGGTATCGTACACGCAAAAGGAGGACAAAAGCCCGTCGCCGCTGACGGCGCGGTTTTTCTGCAAATAACCGTCAAAACGGAGCAGGGCGTCCTCCGTTTCCTGCAAAAACACCCGATCGCGCTCCAGCAGATAATACAGGTTCAGCGCCGGATCGGGGAAGCAAAAGCCCTGCAGCTTGTTGAATTCGGGGATCAGCTTTCCATCTTTCAATCGGATGGACCCGGGGAGCCTGCCGTCGCTTCGCTGGCAGCGCATGAACAACTCCACGTTGTTTTTCGCGGCCTCCAGATTCCGCAGGGCGTACATTTCGCCGCCCATGGGCTGGGTTTCCAGCCAGATTTTTTCATATCCGCCGCCTTCCACCAGCACCTGATCCGGGCCGAAGGAAGCCAGGTTCCGCCGGCACTTTTCCTCCGCCGCGTCAAAAACGCGCTGCAGCGCCTGATCCTCCGCACGAAAGCTTACGCAGACCTTTGGCAGCACGCCTGTCCCCTCCTTTCTCCGTTGGCTTCTGCAATTATACCAGATCACAGCCAAAGCGGGTAGAGAGAAATGGATTTTATTTCCCGTTTGGATGCCCCTGGGCCAAAAAATATGCTATAATGATCGCATGGGCCGGAACCTCTTAAGCAATCCGGCCAAAAAGGACGTGCGGCATGTTACTGAAAAACAAACTGATGGAGAAATTCCGGGAGGCGCTGGCGGCGGTACTGCCCATCATGACGCTGGTGATCGCGCTGAGCCTGTCCGTAGCCAGCATCCCCAGCGGCGTGATGCTCAGCTTCATCTTCGGCGCGGTGCTGCTGGTGGCGGGCATGATGCTCTTCTCCGTGGGCGCCGAGGTAGCCATGACACCCATGGGCGAGCAGGTGGGCGCCCGGGTGACCAAAACCCGCAACCTGCCGCTGATCCTGAGCCTGGGCTTTGTGCTGGGCGTGCTGATCACGGTGTCGGAGCCCGATCTGCAGGTGCTGGCCCGGCAGGTGCAGTCCATTCCCAATATCGTGCTGATCATCAGCGTGGCCATCGGCGTGGGCGGCTTTTTAACGCTGTCCCTGTGGCGCATTCTGTACCGGGTGTCGCTGCGGCTGCTTTTGTTCGGCTTCTATACGCTGATCCTTCTGCTTACCTTCCTGGCCCCGGAAAGCTTCCGCTCCGTGGCCTACGATTCCGGCGGCGTCACCACCGGGCCCATGACGGTGCCCTTCATCATGGCCTTCGGCCTGGGCATTTCCGCCATCCGCAGCGACTCCAGCGCCGCGGAGGATTCCTTCGGCCTGGTGGCACTGTGCTCCGTGGGGCCTATTTTGGCGGTGCTGATCCTGAGCATGATCTTCCATTCCGACAGCGCGGATTACACGCCCATCGCCGTTACCAACGTGGCCAATTCCATCGAGCTGCGCACGCTTTTTGGCGGCGGGCTGCCGGAATATTTAAAGGAAATGCTCATTTCCATCCTGCCCATCACGGTATTTTTCTTCGTGTTCAATTTTATCATGCTCAAGCTGCATTTCAGCATGCTGTCCCGCATCGGCATTGGCCTGATGTATACCTACCTGGGCCTCACCCTGTTCATGACCGGGGCCAATTACGGCTTCATGCCCGCCGGCGCTTACCTGGGGCAGACCCTGGGCGAACTGCCCTATCCCTGGATCATCATTCCGGTGGGGGTGGTGATCGGGTATCTGGTGGTGAAGGCGGAGCCTGCGGTGTACGTGCTGATGCGTCAGGTGGAGGACCTGACCGACGGGGCCATCACGGGTCGCAGCCTGCAATTGAGCATGTGCCTTGGCGTTGGCATTTCCATCGGGCTTTCCATGCTGCGGGTGCTGCTGGGCCTGCCGGTGCTGTGGATCATCGTGCCGGGCTACGTGCTGGCGCTGGGCATGAGCTTCCTTTGCCCCAAGCTGTTCACCGCCATCGCCTTTGACTCCGGCGGCGTGGCCTCCGGCCCCATGACGGCGGCGTTCCTTTTGCCCATGACCATGGGCCTTTGCACCGCCGTGGGGGGCAACCTGGCGACGGACGCCTTCGGCGTGGTGGCGCTGGTGGCCATGACGCCGCTCATCACCATCCAGGGCCTGGGCATCATTTACCGCATCAAGCAGCGCAGCCGCAAATCCACCACGCTGCTGCGCGATCCCTTCGCCGATCTGCCCAACGACGCCGTGATCGACCTGTAAGGAGCGTGAGAAATCAAAATGGTCAATCCCTCCGAATTGTATCTGATGATGACGGTCACCGGGCGGGACCGGATGCCGGATTTTGTGAAGCTGTACCAGGACAAGGGGCTGGACACCCACTTCATCTCCCTGGGCCACGGCACCGCCGGGCAAAGATACCTGCGCCTGCTGGCGCTGAATGAAACGGAAAAAATGGTGTGCCTCACCATTGTAACGGGGCACAAATGGCTGGAGGCCAAAAAGGCCATGTCGGTGCGGCTGCGCATCGAAGCGCCGGGGGTGGGCATCGCCTATGTGATCCCGCTGTCGGCCATCGGCGGAAAAAGAGAGCTTCTGTACCTGACCGACGGCCAGGGCTTTGAAAAAAGGGAGGAAAGCACCTTGAAGGGAACGGAGCAGGAATTGCTGATCGTGGTGGGCAATCAGGGCTATAACGAGCAGATCATGGACGCGGCCCGCACCGCCGGCGCCCGGGGCGGCACGGTGATCCACGCCCGGGGCACGGGCCAGGCCAAGGCGGAAAAGTTTTTGGGCATTTCCCTGGCCAGCGAAAAGGACGTGGTGCTCATCGTGGTGCCCACGGAAAACAAAAAGGACATGATCCAGGCCATCATTCACCAAGCCGGGCCGGAAACCAAGGCCGGGGCCATCGTGTTCAGCGTGCCGGTGACCGACACCGCCGGCATGACGCTGCATCCGCAGACCGAGGAGCTGGACGAATCCCAGGAAGCTGAAATCCAGGAAGAGATCAACAAGGAGGAGAAAGAATCATGAAACGAATCGTCGCCCTGCTCCTGACCCTGTCGCTGCTCATGGCCTGCATCCCGGCCCTGGCGGCCACCGATTACGGCAAGGATAAGCCCGTGGTGGAAGCCGTGCAGCAGGAATTGACCGATAAGGGCCTCTACACCGGAAAAATCACCGGCAAGATCAACGACGCCACCACCAAAGCCCTGATAAAATTCCAAAAGGAACAGGGCATGAAGCAGAATGGCAAGCTGGACGACGCCCTTTTGCAATCTCTCTTCACCCGGGATAAGGAATTGACCTTCCAGAACATCCCTTGGGGCGCCAGCGTGGAGGAAGTGAAGCAGGCCGCGCTGAACCTGGGGCTGATCGAAAGTGCGGAATATACTGACCAGTTTGGAGAAGGAACCTTCAACCGGCTGGATTTCCTGCCCACCTATCACGAACCCCTGGTATCCGTCAAGGATGAAAAGGATACCTACATGGCCGCTACCCTGTACTTCTTTTCTTTGACCAAGTATATTGGCGGCTTTCCGGGCCAATTAAGCTGCACTTTTGCTTCGTCCGGCGATGAAACGAAGCTGATCCAAGTGCAGTACAGCTTCAGCTACGGCAGCTACGATGAGGAAACCATCCTCGCCGGCCTCACCGCCGCCTACGGCAATCCCCTGCCCTATCCGGATTTTTCCGGAAAGCCCCGCTGCGTCTGGTACGGCGCCAATCAAACCGCCATCTATTATCACGGCGGCAGCCTGTATTACGGCGTGCTGAACTCCGCCGAGATCATCAAGGCCATCAAGGTCAACGCAGCCCCCACCGAGGCCCCCGCGTCGATTGGGTTCTGACGAAACAAGCAAATCAAACAGAAGAAAACGGCGCAGGACATTCCATCCCGCGCCGTTTTTGCGTGCCGTCCGGGGAATTTGAAATTGACGATTCCCCCGTCAGCGATTATAATGAAAGGGACAAATGAATAGCCGGTGTATCTGCGCAGCGATGCGCGGCGGAGCGGCGGAAGCGGCCCCGTCATAGGAAGCGGATGAGAGTTCCGAGCTATCCCAGTAACCGTGAAGCGGACGAAAGCGCGGGCGGCAACGCCATGGAAGCCACTGCGAAAGCGGGAAGGTGCGCAAGTAGGATGAGGCCAAGCCGGGAGACTTGTTTACACCGTGAATCAATCATTCCCCTGGGGGTGGGATATGCTATGGGGCCTTGAGCAAACGCGTGGGGCCTGGTTAGCGTTCCTCGGGGAGGGCGCTTTTCTTTTGGAAAATCCCTCCCGCTGATTCATTTGATCAAATGCAAAGGGAGGAACATCCTCATGAACAAGAAACTGGTATCCCTGCTGCTGTGCGCGCTGCTGCTTGCCGCGTGCATCCCGTGCCTGGCCGAGGGTGGCGTCGTCGTCACCGACATGCTGGGAAGGGAAATCACCCTCGCCGCCCCCGCCAGCCGGGTGGTGGTGCTCATGCCCGCGGACGCGGAAATCCTCTGGTCCCTGGGCGCAGCCGACACGGTGGTGGGCATCGGCACCTACTGCGCCGCGCCGGAGGAAATCGCCGTAATGCCCGGCATCGAGAAGCTGCCGGTGGTGGACTCCGGGTACGTGACCAACGTGGAGGAAATCCTGGCGCTGCACCCCCAGGTGGTGATCCTCACCAAAATGGGCCACAGCGAGGACCTGGTCAACTCTCTGGCCGCGGGCCAGGTTCAGGTGGTCGTGACCGACGCCCAGGATCTTGCCGGCGTGTACGACGCCATCCGCCTCATCGGCGCGCTGGTGGGCAAGGACCAGCAGGCCCAGGCCCTGATGGACGATATGCAGCAAAAGCTGGCCGCCGTGACCGCTCAGGCCGGCGAAACGGGCAAGACCCTCTACATCGAGGAAAGCCCCCTGCAGTGGGGATTGTGGACCGCCGGCCAGGGCACCTATATGGACGACCTGGCGAAAATCTGCGGGCTTACCAATATCTTCGCCGATCTGGAAGGCCATCAGGCCGTGTCGGAGGAGCAGGTGCTTTCCCGCAATCCCGACATCATCATCACCATGACCATGTATTACGGCGCGGGCGATCTGCCTGATGCCGAAATCAAGGGCCGCCCCGGCTGGGACGCCGTTGCCGCCGTGAAAAACGACGCCGTGATCTACGATCCCACCAACGCCGTGGCGCTGCCCGGCCCCCGGCTTGTGGACGTGGCGCAGATGCTGCTGGACATGCTGCAGGCCCCCGACGCGGCTGAGCCCGCCGCCTGACGCGCTTTTGCCCGGCCCGGGCGCTTCTAAAGGGGGCGTCCGGGCCTTCTTTAACAGAGAACGGAACAAAGCATGAAAAACAAGCGAAAGCTCCTGCTGTACGTGATCTTTGCCGGCAGCCTACCGGCGGTGTTTTTGCTGTGCGTGTGCATGGGCAGCGTAGAAGTACCCTGGGGCGAAGCGCTGTCGCTCCTGGGCGCGGCCCTTCGCGGCCAAGCCGCTCCGGATGGGCTGTACGGGTCCATTGTGCTGACCCTGCGCTTCCCCCGGGTGCTGTGCGCCGGGCTGACGGGCGCGGCGCTGTCGCTGTGCGGGGCCGCCATGCAGGGGCTTTTGCGCAATCCCCTGGCCGACGGCAGCACCTTGGGCGTATCCTCCGGGGCGGCGCTGGGCGCGGCTGTATCCATCGTGCTGGGAGTGTCCATTCCCGGGCTGCCCCTGGCAGGCGCCGCGGGCATGGCCATGCTGTTTGCATTCGGCTCCCTGGCGGCGATCCTGGCGCTGGCATACAGCATGGATCGCTCCCTGTCCACCCATACGCTGATCCTGATCGGCGTGATCTTTTCCATGCTGGTGAGCAGCCTGCTGTCGCTGCTCATCACCTTTTCCGGCGAAAAGCTGCGCACCATCACCTATTGGACCATGGGCTCCTTAAGTGGGAAAAGCTACGGCCAGGCAGGGCTGCTGGCTCTGGCGCTGTTTGTGTTCGGCACGCCGCTGCTTTTCATGGCGCGCGAGCTGAACGCCTTTGCGCTGGGAGAGGATAACGCCCTGCACGTGGGTGTGCCGGTCAGGCGGGTGAAGCTGATGGTGATGGCCGCCTCCTCGGCGCTGATCGGCGTATGCGTGTCCGTGGGCGGCAGCATCGCCTTCGTAGGCCTCATTATCCCCCACGTGATGCGCATGCTTGCCGGGCCGGATCATCGGCATCTGCTGCCCCTTTCCATGATCGCCGGGGCGTCCTTCCTGATGCTGGCGGATCTGCTGGCCCGCTGGGCGCTGCGGCCGCTGGAACTGCCGGTGGGCGTGGTCACCTCCCTGATCGGGGCGGTGTTCTTCCTGTCGGTGTTCTACCGCAGCCGGAAGGGGGGCAGAAAGGCGTGCTGAACCTGAAAAACGTATCCGTCCGGTACGGCGAAAAAACCGCGGTGGACGGCGTATCCTTTTCCGTTTCCCCCGGCCAATGGTGGATGATCGTCGGCCCCAACGGCGCGGGCAAATCCACCCTGGTGGAAGCCATCGCCCGGGGTGTGCCCTATGCTGGGACCATCGACTGGGACGGCCGGGACGCGGCATCCTTCCGCTCCACCGACTACGCCAAAATGGTGGGCATCCTGTCCCAGACCCGGCGAGTGGAATACGCCTTCACCGTCCGCGACGTGGTCGCCCTGGGGCGCTATGCCCACCAGCGGGGCTTCCTGCGCTCCTCCGACGCCCACGGCGAAGCGAGCATCCGGCGCGCCTTAAAGCAAACAGGGCTGGACGGCATGCAGGACCGCCCCCTCACCACCCTGTCCGGCGGCGAAATGCAGCGGGTGTTCCTGGCGCAGGTGTTCGCCCAGGACCCAAGGCTTTTGATTCTGGACGAACCCGCCAATCACCTGGATCTGAAATTTCAGCGGGATATCTTTTCCCTGATCGTGGATTGGCTGCGGCAGCCGAACCGGGCCGTACTCTCCGTGGTGCATGATCTGACCCTGGTTCGGCGGTACGGCACCCACGCGGTGCTGATGCAGGAGGGCCGCTGCCTTTCCCGGGGTGAAATCGGCAGCGTGATGACCCCGGACAGCCTTCAAGCTGTATACGGCATGGACGTGCATGCCTGGATGCGTTCCGCGCTTTCTTTGTGGCAGGCATAGGCTGCCGAATCACAAAAACGCCCGCTTTCTCTTGCGAAAAGCGGGTGTCAGATTGTCGAAGAAAAGTTTTCGACAACCTGCGGAAGCAAATTTCATTTGCTCCTCCCGCCGGTCAAGCCGGCGGATGCGGATGAGCGTCGAAAGGGCTGCGGCCCTTTCGCGCTATCCCGGAGTTTTTCAACAGTCTGACACCCACTTTCTCTTGCGAAAGGTGGGTTTTTTATTGCCGCTGTTTCCGGGCTGAACGGGATCAGCCCGATTTCACGCGTTACTCCAGAATGTTTCCATCCAGATCATATCGGGTCGTTTGGGAAACTTTACCTTTGCTGTCATATTCAAAGACCGCCCAGGCCGCTCCCTTTTTATCCGCGCAGGGGTTTTCCTGATCGTCCAGATAATCTTCGCGGATCTTCTGCTTCTGCTCGTTGTACGTAAACCGGGCGGCGAAGTATCCTGCTTTGCAGGCGATGGGCTGATCCTCGGCATCCAGGTATTTTTCCGTATGCACATTGCCTGCCTCGTCATATTCCCGCAGAATCGTTACATACGTGTTGCCTGCCGTTGCGGGATTCCCCTCCGCGTCAAGCCAGGATTCCCGGATCACCTTTTTATTTTCATTGTATTCCTTGCGCACCTCAGTATAACCCTTTTTGCAGGGAATCAGGGCATCGTCTGCATCCAGGTACTGCTCGCGGTTCACATTGCCTGCCTCGTCGTATGCCCGCAGGATCGTTACATAGGTATTGCCTGCCGTCGTTGGATTCCCCTCCGCGTCGAACCAGGATTCCCGGACTGCCTTTTTGTTTTCGTTGTATTCCTTCCGCACTGCTACATAGCCCTTCTTGCAGGCGATGGCGGCGTCATTTTCGTCCAGGTACTTTTCGTAATTCACGTTGCCCGCTTCGTCGTAGCCCCGCAGGATCGTTACGTAGGTGTTGCCCGTGGTCATGGGCTTGCCGTCCACCCCGAACCAGGATTCCCGGATCACCTGCTTGTTTTCGTTGTATTCCTTCCGGACTTCCGCATACCCCTTCTTGCAGGCGATGGCCGCGTCGTTTTCGTCCAGGTACTTTTCGTAATTCACGTTGCCCGCTTCGTCATAGCCCCGCAGGATCGTTACGTAGGTGTTGCCCGTGGTCATGGGCTTGCCGTCCACCCCGAACCAGGATTCCCGGATCACCTGCTTGTTTTCGT
>Ga0310694_10002079_pt1 | contig 21228 bp, 23 predicted proteins | sample 174DNAGHGhighgp2_FD_203884 | JGI IMG/M metagenome (GOLD analysis project Ga0310694, IMG submission 203884) | Sheep rumen microbial communities from Palmerston North, Manawatu-Wanganui, New Zealand - 1742 DNA GHGhigh gp2 (v2) (version 2) | ecosystem: Host-associated > Mammals > Digestive system... | reverse complement strand
ATGATTGAGGAGGTAGAAATACTTCCTCTTTTTTTTGGCATAAAAAAAACCACTCTATCTTCACAGACTGAGTGGAAAAATTTTATTGAATTGGAAAATACAAAAATAATTTTATGAAAATAAAAAATACAAAAAAATTTATGAAAAAAATTTATTATATCATTATGAAATGATAAATTTCATTATGAAAATAAAAAACAATGAAAAGATTTTTAAATATTATGGAGTACTTACATATGAAATATAGATGTACCTTATATATAAAATATAGATAAAATGCATTATGTTTTCAAAAATTTGATTACCTTTGCAGATTGTTTAATGTACATAGGTACATAGTAACTTAATATATAAATAATAAAACTATAAATTATGGACAAAGAATTTCTTAAAGAAGTAAATGATTGTTACTTAGGTTTTTACGTAAACTTAGATGCATCAGGTATAGACAATGAAGATGAAAATTTGTCTGCCGATGATTTTGATCATGTAGAATACTATATCAAAGACAACAAATTGTATTCTTGGAATACTAAGGAACTATTTGATTTGTCAGAACTTGATGATAGTTGGTGGAAAGAAAATGAAGCATCGCAATTTGAATGCTTTTTAGCAGAAGTAATTAACTATGTTATACAAAATGAACTCATTGGTTCTGACGAATTTTTAAATCTTGTAGATGACAACAGAATACTATTAGTATTATTAAAAAATTCTGAGGACGATATTATAGAAGAAGTTTCTGAATGGGATATTAACGAATGGGTTGATTGAAAAGACCAAGCAATAATTATTAATAAGTATTAAAATTTTTGGTGCAATGTTAAATTGTATTTAAATTTATACTTTTGTTAGGATAAAGATTTCCTTACCCTAATAAAAACATAAAAACATTTTTTTGTTTAAGAAATTTTTATTAATTTTGTAAACACAAATACAAATTGGTTGTATTAACAATCTTTATATTTGTTTAACATATATTAATGGAAAATATAATAGCCACATTGCTATTATATTATAATGTAATAGATACATAAGTATCTTAATAGTAATAATATTTGACATGAATTTGACAAGTAACAAAAAATGTATTTTGCTAGTTAGGGTAAGTACTGCAAAACAAAACTTAACACAACAAACAGAGAAAGTAAAAGATGAAGCATTAAAAGATGGATATTTAGAAGAAAATATTATCATCTTAGAGGACAAAGAATCAGCTGTAAAACTTAGTGAAGAAGAACGCAATGGTATTAAAAATTTGAAATGGCATATAGAACATGATGACATATCATGTGTATATACTTATGAGGTCTCACGAATATCTAGACAACCAGCTATGCTCTATAATATTCGTGACTATCTCATAGAACATAATGTACAACTCATTATTCTAAATCCATATATGAAGATGATGAATGATGATGGTACATTATCTACTACTGCAAACATATTCTTTGGAGTTTTTAGCTCATTGGCAGAAAATGAAGGATTCTTAAGAAAAGAAAGAATTAGTCGAGGTATTGAAAGAGCAAAGAAAAATGGACAATATACAGGAGCTCCTGTTGCAATTGGATATAAAGTAAAAAATAAGAGACTTGTAATTGATGAAGAAGGAGCTAAGATAGTAAGAAGAATATTTGAAGATTATATTAATGGAATTTCGCTTAGGAAATTAGTAGATCAATTGCAAAAGGAAGGTTTTCATCCTAAAACGTCTAAAGGATCATTACATGGAACATTATATGCAATATTGAATAGGGAATATTATTGTGGTGATCTGGAACATCCTGCTATCATAACAAAAGAAATATTTGATAAAGCAAGAGAAGTCGCAAAAAATAAAACAAAATATTGGGTAAATCGTCCTGATGAGGCAATATTTAAAGGACTAATTAGAGATTATAATACAGGATATGTTTTAAAATCAAATAGAGCACAAAAATATTATTGTTACCCAGGAGTAACGGTATCATATAGATTTACAGATAGCATATTATGGGGATTAGCAAAAGAATGGTATAGTCAAATATATATAATAAAGAAGAGTGAATTTAAAGATAATATAATGAAACAAATAAAAACTCATGAAAAAGTAGTTAGTCAACAAGAGAAGAACATATCTGAGTATAGTGAAAAAGTGAATCGCATAGCTGAAATGTATATTGATGGCAAAATTAATAAAGAAAAGGCAGATCAATTGAGCAAAAAATCATATGACAATTTTCAAGAATGTAAACAAATACTGAACAAGGCAAAATATGAAATAGATAGATTGAAAGAAACATTAAATTGTGATAACATTATTTCTATTACTGAAGATATGAATGTACAAGAAAAAATTAAAGTTGTAAATGATGTAATCAAAAGTATTAAAATAAGAAGAATAACTAATACAATAAAGAAATTTGAAATATATAATCGACATACTGGAGAGATAAGAATCATAATTGCAAATACAAATAAAATGACTATAATCAAACAAGAAGTTGTTTTGAGACATTCATTGGGGTGGAATGGTGAATGATATAGGGTAATATCTATATATTATTAAAAACAAAATCTGACTGTCCTCACGGATGGTCAGATTTTTTGATAAATATATCTAACTATTTAATTTAATAATGAAAAATAAAGGTATATTATAATATAGACATTTTTTGACGGAAAATCAATATACAAAAAAGAACACTTTTTGTTACATTTGGAATATATTTTTTATGTCAAAATTTCGAAAAAAATTACCCCATGTTTCTATTATATAAATATAAATTTATTATTAATAAACTAAAGTATATCAAACTTTTTAATAAACTAAAGTATATCAAACTTTTTAATAAACTAAAGTATATCAAACTTTTTAATAAACTAAAACTAATTTTATATGAATGAACAATTCAAACAAGAAGTAAGAAAACTTGTAAAACAACTTGAAAAGAAAGAGATAACTAGCAGGACTTATACGTCCGAGTATTTAAAACTAACTAAAAAATTCAACATAACACTATGAGGATAAACGAAAAAACAGACAATAGACTAGTATTAGCAGAACATCCTGAATATGGAATATGGTACTTCACAACTGAATACAAAGCTGCTAAATACATTGGAGTACAAGGTGCTCAGGTAATGTATGCAATACTTAAAAATAATACTCTCAAAGGATGGAATTTCTCTGTAATAGAAGATGGAGGAGATATTCCAAATAAGTATATCAACCCAACAAAACATTAATGTAATATGAAAATTGATAAAGATAAACTATATGATCTGATAGAATTTTGCATTATAGAAATCAGGAACCAATGTGATGAAGAAACATTCTATGAACTATGTGACAAAATTGCAGATATATTGACAGAAGAAGAAAAGGACGAAATAACTGAAGAGATAGTATTGATTTTGAATCAGAGATAGGATATATCTATTTTATTATATACTATATATTATATGTTAAAATATGACTTCGTCGTCCACAACAGAAGTCAAGCAAAAATATCACAACCATAACGGGGAGGTCGAGTGGACGCGACTGAACTGTTATGGTTGATTTTTTTTAATAAACTATGACTAGAGAAGAATTTGATTATTTAAACAGTACTCATATGGATATGTATACTCCATATGATTATGACAGTATTATGGATAAAATATCCAAACTTAATGAAAAGGTGTCTAAAAATCTAAATGGAATGGAACTATTAATGCGTTTAGATAAATACCTTGAAATGTATAACTATAACATGATTCTAATGTTTACTGCACTAACAGAATGGTACAAAAACTATGAAAAGGAAATAGGTAAAAAAATGAAAATTGGAGACAAAACAATTAACAAACCTGATAAAGCAATGTGGACAGAAGAAGAATATAAGAAACATGCATATATGCTAACTGATGATGAAATAAAAATAATAAATGAATTAAATACAAAATACAATGATGATGGAATATTTGAACTTATGTAACCTAAATAATATTGGATATGAAATATTTGGAGATACTTGTAATAATTGTAAAAAATGTGAACTAAAAGAATTTGATTTTTCTAATTTCTTTGATAGCACAACATCTCAAAAATATAGAATGAATATATTAAATGATTTTGTAAAATGGTGTGCTGAAGAAAACAATAGAAAAATACCTAAAAAATATTGGAAATTCTTACATGAATTATTGTCATATGACTTAATGCATAAAAAAATTGAATATACTGATATACAAACATTCTTTATTGGAAAAGACTGCAATAATAATGTCATTAGTTATTATACCAAAGACAATGTATATCATCAACTAAGTAAAAGTAGATGTGTAAAAGATCTGAAACGATATCAAGATATGTTTAGAGCTAAGAAAAAAGATAAAATACTTCAAATACTTAGAAATATATCAAAAATTGATACTAATAAATTAAGAAATAATATTAAATTACCTGTCAAAAGTGAAATATCTGGCAAAATAATAACTGATATATCAGATATACATATTGACCATTACGATGATGATTTTGTAAAAGTTGAATATGACTGGTTATATAAACTTAAATATTATATAGAAAAAACTGAAAAGTGTTGGGTAGATATATTTGAATATTTATATGATAATTATGCTGATGAAGAATGCGAATATTTTACAAACAAAAATCTAAATATGAATTTCTATAATTATCATAAAACCCATACTCATTTGCGTATAGTAACTAAAAATGAGAATTTGTCTAGACCTAAATATAAAGTAGATTGGGATTATCTAAAAATAAATGGATATTATAAAGAAAAATATGATAAAGAACAGAAATTTAATTAGTAAAAGAACTGGCATAGATGACCACTTTATTAGTGACAAATATTCTAAAATTAAATTTCCTGATGCTGAAGAATATATTGACATTATATGTGGTAATGGTAAATTAGGTAAATGTATTAAAAACCAATATGTAGATGATCAATGGATAATAGATTGGATAAACTCTGAAACTAATAAATCATTAGGCAAACCAAACTCATTCTATGTGTATAATATTGATTATAATGGATATAGCAAACCATCTAATAGTCTTACGGTTAATAGTGAACTCATAGATGAAGAAGAATTTTATAACAGAGCAAATGGTGTAATGTATTATGATTTTGACAATATAGATCAAAAAACTATTGATATAATACGAAATGCATTTATTAAAGCAAGTAAAAAACATAAGATATTTCAATGGTTTGAAACATCATGGAGTGGAGAAGGATGTCATATTAGAATACAAATTGAACTAAAATTCAAACGTAAAGTAGAATGGATGTTCTTATATATGTATTATCTACATGTACTGATGATAATGATCCCTAAAGATATTGACACATCATCATGGTACAAAAAAGATACAAATATTATAGATTGGAGTTGTGCAAGTATAAGCAGAGGATTTGCTATACCATACAATAAAAACGAAGTATTATTAAATAAAGACTTTTGTAAAACTAATACTTTACTTTATGATACGCCTGAAGATTTTAACTATTTGGCTAACAATATTATAAATATATGGCCTGAAATACTTAAAACAAAATTTTTGACTAAAATAGGCAAAAAACCTCAACAACAACCTAAAATAATCAAAACTTATGGAATAAAAACTGTCGATCCTACTAACGTAGAAATGCAGAATGGACAAACATTTGACTATAATTGGCGATTAAAATGTGTTACAACGTTAATGTGTATTTATGAAGGTGATAAAGATAAAGTAAGAGAAGCATGTAAATACATATACTCATTCATTAAACCATATAAGAACCATACATACGATGAAATGCTAAATTATGAACTTGAAAAGAAAATATTTCAAAATGGAAATATGCAATTAGGTATATTTCATAATATTATAAATGATTTGACAAAATACTTTGGATTTGAATTTGAAAACTACTATTCGACAAACAATAAAATATATTTGTCGGATTTTCATAAAAATTTATTTAATACATAACAAACATGAAAGAAAACGAATTAATAAATTCTACAACTAAGCTCAATGAGAAAGTTGATTTAGAAAAACTAATTACAAAACCTCATGAGAAAACATGGGAAGACTGTTTAGAACTGACAAAAAATGACAAGATAGTACATTCATATGCTAATTCTGTCATTCTATGGGAAAACCACCCAATATTTAAAGATCATGATCTTAAATATAATGAATTTTTAAGACAAATTGAACTTGACGGCAAACCACTTGATAATGTAAGCAGATCAATCATTAGAACAAAATTTGAGACTGCTGCTGGATTTTATAATGTACAAAAAACAAATGATTTTTTTGATTCATACAGTTACCAATTCAAATATAATCCTGTAATAAACTATTTAGATTCTATTAGAAACAAACAAAACAATAATATTAAATGTAAAGATGCATTCATCAAATGGTTTGATATAGAATATAATTCTGATAGTGAAAAGGAAATTATTGAACAACTAAGTGAAAAATGGTTTGTAAGTGCTATAAAAAGAATTTATGAACCAGGAACACCTATTGAAGGAATGATAGTATTAGTTGGAAAAACTGGTATAGGCAAATCTACATTCATAAACAGACTAGCAAAAGGATATGCAGTAGAAGCAGCATTCAATATTGAAGACGAAAAGAAATCTGCAGAAACATTAAATAGATGCTGGATATGTAACTTTGATGAATTTAAATCACTACAAAACAAAGATCCACAGGTAGTAAAAGAATACCTAACAAAGACTACTGAAACTACTCGTTTAGCATATAGACATGATGCTGAAGAATATACTAGGCATTGTGTATTCATAAGTAGTACTAATGATAGCAATATTCTTAAGGACTATACAGGAAATGAGGAAAGGCGATTTTGGGTATTCAAAAGCAAACTAAAAGATAATAAGAAAATATATAATGAATTTACTGACGATATTATAGATGCGATTTGGGCAGATGCATTATCAATATACGAAAATAATAAAAATTATAATATTACTAGAAGTGACTTTGATAACAACCAAATGTGTCTATTCATAAAACTACAAAGACAATTCAAAACATTCATGCAAGATGATGCTATGGATTTGGTTGCTGAATTACTTAATAGAAAATATAAACTTGATATCAATGGAGAATTTGCTACATTAGAAGATTTTAAATCACAAATTAGTGAACCAATATCAAATTCGATTGATACAATACAAAGAATTCCTATTAGTTGGGTCAATGTTGTAATGCAAACTATGTATCATACTACAAGGAAGAATGATAAGATAGCGGCAGCAATGGGAGATGAATTTGAATACAGAAAAACACGTTGTAACGGTGGTAATTGTATGTGTTTGATTAGAAAAGATAGCAATTTATATCAAAATTACCAACTTTTCCAATAAAATTACCAACTTGATTCCAAATTACGGTTATAAATTGTAATTAATTGATATAAGACTATTACATTGTATTATGTCTGATTATCAATTGATTACAATCTTTTTCTTTTTATATGATTGTTCCAAGGTTCCAATAAATATATATAACATTTTATATATTAATATATAATATATATATAAGTATATAATATATAAAAGAGTTAGCATTGTCAGGGTTGGAATATGGAACAATATATTAGATATCAACATGTGCAATACTATATGTAGTATTTCTATATTATTATTGTAAACATGTAGTTTACAAAACTATATTATTATAAATAAATAGATATGTAATCTATTGATTGCATTAAACAATATATCAACATATGGATAACAAGATTACAGATAGTATTGTACTTCCAAATGAAGGAATAGTTTATCTTGATGATAAAGCATACAATACATTGGATTCACAATCATACTCATATGATAAGAACAAAGGAAGATGGAGTTATGTGATTACATTTAGTAGTGATAACAACAATCAACCAAAGACTAAATTTGAAATCAGGTAAATGATGTTCAATTGAATTGAACATATTCAATTAAATTGAACAACAAATTCAATTACATTGAAATTCGTAAATGATATTCAAACACATAAGAATGCCAAGGATCAGAAGATTGTCAAATTCACATAGGTTCAAACAACCAAAATACAAAGGAAGTGATCCAAACAAATGGAGAAAGTTCTATGGTTGTAAAGAATGGAAGAAGTTAAGAGAAGCAAAACTAATGGAACAACCATTATGTGAAATGTGTTTAGAAAATGATATAATAAGAGCTGCTACAGACGTGCATCATGTGTATGAATTTTCAAATGGTGCAACCGAAGAAGATAAATGGAAATTATTTCTTGACTATACTAATCTTATGTCATTATGTAAGCAATGCCACTTAAGAATACATGCTAATAGAAAGAGGAATAAGAGTGAATAGGTAAAACGGAACACTTTATGTTACTTTTAGAACACTTAACAATATGGGGTATATATGCTGATGAAATCGCATAATGGGTGGTATATCGATTAAATGCAAGTGCAAACAGGAAATAGTTCGGTCCATTTCCTGTTCATAAAATTGAAAATTCGCTGGTCTAGACCTACATGTACCCAGGAAAAATATCTAATTAATTATAAATTATAAATTTAAGTTTTCTATTATATATTAATAACATTATGAAACAGTAAATTTCATAATAAAAATTTGTTAAAAATACATTGTAAATATTAGTTTATAAAGTATTGTACATTAAACAGTTAGAACAGAAATTCTAAAAATTAAACATTTTTGTTTATAATATATAAAAATCTCGGTTATCAAAAAACTGTAATTGAATCAAAAATGCAAGTTACAAAATTTTTAACTACAATATTTTACAATTATAAATTATAACTAGTAAACAAACAAAAGTTACTGTTTAAAACCGACAGTGTACAACTTAAAGACAAATAAAATTTTTAAAATTTTTTAACATATACAGCTTAACCTGTAATTCTAATACAGCCAAAAGCTGCACATTTCTTAGGAAATGTTTTAATTTTCAAAACTTTTATTATTATATATAAACATATTCAATATAAACTATGAAGAATTCAACCAGAATGAAACAGCGATACAAAGATTATGATCCTGAAGTTTCTGATTACATGAATGAATTAATTGACCAATTAGTCAATGATTTTGGAGATGTTAATCCAAGTTGGGTTACTGCATTAGATGTTATTGGAGATTGGTATGGTATATACTTAGATGCAAGAAAATCATTGAATGAAAAAGGAGTTATTGTAACCAAATCAAATGGTGATGTACAAAAGAATCCAGCATTTAGTGTATTCACAATGGCAACACAACAGTTGAATAATGCAATGAAAACATTTGGTGCTAATCCTATGAGTAAAGCAAAAATGAAGCATTATGAGAAAGGAACATTAGGAGTTGATGATCTTGCATTTATTGATAATCTAACAAAATGATATAAATAATGTAGATGGATAAATTAATAAAAGATTGTTGTTCATGCAATAGTACACAACCAGAATCAATCGTCAATATTGTATCAGGTAATGATTTTTATCTAAGTGTACAATTATCAAAGTACAATAGTTCAACTTCCACATGGGAAAGTTATGATATGAATGAATGTGAAGATGTAGATCTATATATCTTCACACAAAATGATGTAAGAACACATCTAATTACTGATATTACAATTTCTGGTAAAGTTGAGGCAAAAGTTGAATCAACAGATGTAGAATGTAGAACATATGGTATTGGTATATCATGGAAAGAGAATGGAGTTGACAAAAATGTTCGTCAATCAAACATGTTCAATGTGTATGATTCAGGCAGCAATTCAATTCCTACTATAAACACATATGATTTTAATGTACAAATAGAGGATGGTGTAGCATACATAAGTATGGGTCAAGTTCCTGGTGATCTAATCAATAGAACAGAATTTGAGAATACATTATCTTCTTATGTGAATTATGACTATCTTAATTCACAGTCATATGTATCAACCAATGAACTTGCAACAATACTTGAAAATGCGTCATATGCAACCATTGACTATGTAGATACCGCAATTGGAAATATACCACAACCAGATTTGTCAAGTTATGTGACATATGATTATCTAAATTCACAGTCATATGTTCAATACGATAAAGATTTTTCAGATGAATTAGTAATACCTGCAAATTCATTATATGAGCCAAATAGTAATTTCATTTTGACAATGGATGGTGGTAGTTTAAGCATGAATGAATTAGGTGCTAATACTATATGGAACATTCCTTATCAAGATGAGTATGAAAATGGCAAAACCGTAGCATTCAGTGAAGACATTGTAAATGATTATGTTTCTAAAACTTCACTAAATACAATGAGTTATGCAACCACTAATTATGTAGACAATTCTATATCTGGGTTGGCAACAACACAATACGTAGATGAATCATTATCTTCATATGCAACAATACAATATGTAGATGATGCAATTAGTCATATTGATCCAGATATGCCTGATCTATCAGCATATGTAACACATGATTTCTTATCTTCACAATCATATACTACAAGTTCTGATCTTAGTGTATATGGTAAGAGTTTAGCACTTAATTCACACTATGTTGATTCAAGAGGTCAATTATCACAAGGTATTGAATTGAAAAATGAGAATCAAAGATTATCATTTGTAGTAATTGATTCAAACTATGTTTCCAAGATAAATGATCAATGGACAACTTCATTACAGACATCTTCAACAATTACCCCATCACAGTTGATCAAAATATACCAAGATTCAGATCGTATAGATGCAAATGAATCATATATCACTTCCCTTGATTCCCGTGTAACAACATTGGAAGAGAGTGGATCAGTTGATTTATCATCTTATGTAGATTATGATCAATTTGACAATTCAAATGAAGCAATAGCATATGAGTTGACATCTAATCGTTTAGCACATATTGATATCAACAATAATTTTGGTAATTATTATACTAAGAATGAATCTGATGGCAAATATATAACAGGTTCAACATTAAACAATTATGTAACTGTAGTACAAAATGAAGATCAAAATCAAACTATAGCATATGCAATATCTTATTTGAATGATAATATTGGAGGTGGTAGTGATATTGATTTATCCTCATATGCAACATATGATTATGTTGATTCCACATTTGTAACATATGCATATTTAGATGATGTAATTTCTAATATACCAAGTGGTGGAGGTAGTGGCATATCATATGAGTATTTAGCAAGCACATATTATAGTAAAGAAGAAATTGACAATCAACAATTAGCAACTTCATATGTTTTGGATGCATTGTTGACAAGTTATGTTTCATATGATTTCTTATCTTCACAATCATATATTACAAGTTCCGAACTTAATAATGCAGGTTATATTACAAGTTCTGATATTAATAATGCAGGTTATATTACAAGTTCTGAACTTAATAATGCAGGTTATATTACAAGTTCCGAACTTAATAATGCAGGTTATATTACAAGTTCTGAACTTAATAATGCAGGTTATATTACAAGTTCTGACCTTTCAGCTAATTCATATGTTTCATCATCATATATTTCAAATATATGGGTAGGAACACAATCTGAATATGACAACATTTCAACACCTAATAACAATATCTTATATCTAATAAAATGAAGTTATCACCATATATAAATGCATTTGATAATACAACAGATTATCAAAATTATATAACAGGAAATGATTCAGCATTTCCAAATATAGCAGTCATAACCACAGATGGTACAATCATTAATACAAAGGAAAAACCAGTAGCAGCAGAATTCACTTATGAACCTGATTCAATGAGTATGTATGGAACATATTATGAGGTACATCCAGATCCTGAAGATCCTGATTATATATCTTATGAATGGGATACTGATCCTTGGTATCAAGAAATTATTAATGTTCTTCCGTCAATAACTGAACCAATGACTGGTACTGCATGGAACATAATGTTCTCAGATGGTAATTTTAGTATGTCAACAGTAAGTGGAGATAATTGGACAGATAATATTAATCTGTATGTACAACCAAATCCAAATGCTGGTAGTGGTGGTCAAATTATGTTTGATATTGGTTTGATCCCTGATGGAACACCAATCTCATCAACAAGTGTAATAAGATTCACATTTAACTGTCCAGCAGAGTCATCATTTGACAATCATGAAGATTATGTATATGCTCAAGCATTTGATGGAAAATATATAGATATTACTTTACAAATAAACACTGAAGAAATACAACAATGATAATAAAAGGCACATCAGATATATCATCTATGTACATTGGTAGTCAAAGTTTATCAGCTGCATATGTTGGTGCTGATAAGATTTGGCCAATTGGTGGAAGTATTTCATTACATGTATTATATAATAATCCATCAGCAATATCTGGTTCATTATGTAGATTCACAATCAATGACGATAATGCAAATCAAGAGTATATATCAGATGGTAATGTTGGTGGAAATGAGCATAACATTACCAATTTCAAACCAACAAATACAATAACTTCATTATCTAATTTCTGGAAAAGTGGCTATAATTCAGGTATTTCAGGTGATAACAACTCATTCATAACAGAGTTGAATGTTGATTTTGGTAATATAACAGGTTCTTGTACTTCATGGTATGCAGCATTTGCAGGATTGACAAATTGTACTACTCTTACAATTAGCAATGCAAATGTTGGATCTAATTTTGATGCATATGGAATGTTTGGAACAGGAAGCGGAAGTTCATCATCCAACAAGATTGTGAATTTAGATTTATCAGGATTTACTTTTGATAATTCTCATAGAGTAACAAATGTGAATTCAATGTTTGCTAATTGTCAATATCTTAAGACAATCAACTTATCAGGATGGAAATTTTTTACCACAGCAACAAGTACTAAGTATAACAATATGTTCTTAAATTGTAATTCACTTGAGTTGATCGATTTAGGTTCTGGTCAAGAAGCATTGAACATATTTAATATAATTACTACGAATAGAAGTTATACAAAACTACCTACTACATGCAAAATCAAGTTGAATGGATTTATGTATGAATACAATTCCACAACTGATACATGGGTAAAAGCTCCTAATAAAGTAACTAATACCACTTCAGATATTATAGTACATAATGGTTTAACTGATAATACTGTATATTATTTAACAAGAAATGGTGAAAATGGAACAACAAATACTACAGGTTGGACATTCACAGATACAAATATTTCATTTTATACAGATAATACTAATTATGACACTGGTACTCAATCAAGAATTCGTACAGTTGCATACAGTTCATCATTCCCATATAGATTCAGATTTAATCGAGTATCTAATATTGGTTCACCAGACGATGCAATAGTAATATCAGCTGGAACAGGTAACATTATAAAAATGGTTATGCATTTCTCTAGTTCTACCGCTTTAGGAAGAGCAGCAGATTTCAGAATAAACGGTACAGATACATTGAACACAGATTCAACAACATTAACGGGTACATGGGAAGGATCAGCACAATTATTACGAATAACATATTCATCAACATCAAATTCATGTGATTGGAATTCATTTGAGATCTATTATGTATAATAAATATATATTTAAAAATTATGTCAAAGTCAAAATACATTAATTCATTCAATACAACAGCAGAATATAACAACTATATAGAATCTGCATATCCTGAATTCCCAAATGTTGGGTATGACAAAGAAGCAGGTGTTGTGAATATTATTAGGACAAGTCCTAATGATCATATATTATATGGTACATTAAATGACCCTACACAAGTACCTCAAATACGTTTAAAATATGGAGGAACAACTTTTATAAATTGTAATGTAGATAGTTTAAATAATACATTTTATTTAGATTTATCAGATATACCTTCAGAATGGAGAACATATAATGATTTATCATCATTTTTAAATGGAAATGTAAATATTACATCTATTAAAAAGAATGCAATGGTAAATTCTAATGTAACATTACTTGTTCAAATGTTTCAAAATTGTTCATCATTGACATATATTGATATATCATCTTTTGATACATCAAATGTAACATCCATAGCTAGTTTGTTTGCTGGTTGTACATCACTAACTTCTATAGATTTATCATCTTTTGATACATCAAATTTAACAAATATGCCAAATTTATTTAGCGGTTGTTCATCGCTAACTTCTATAGATTTATCTTCTTTAGATTTTTCTTTAGTAACAAATACTTTTAATATGTTTAATGCTACCAATGTATTGAAAGATGTTTATATCACTGTAGAAGCAACATTAATGATGTTAACTAACAATTTAACATCACGAGGTGGTACTTATATCCCAGCATCAGCAACTATACATTATGATAACGGTACAGGAAATGTAGATTACAAATGGCAGAATAATGCTTGGACTCCACAATCATGAACATAACACCAAAATACATTTAACATTTGTTAATAATCTTCAAATATACACATTTGGAAGAAAATAATGAATTTTTTAGATATACAACCTAAATATCATGATGTAGATACCACTTATAATTTAAGGGGATATGTTGATTATGTGAAGGGTGTATTAGACGGATCAATTGTCACAAATGAATATATCAAGTTAGCATGTAAAAGAACGTTAGATTTTGATAAACGTGATGACATGTATTTTGATATAGAAGATGTTGACATGAGAATAAGATTCATTTGGAAGATGAAACATGTAACAGGTCAACATTATGGTCATCATTTTGTTCTTTTAGATTGGCAACAATTTGTAGTAAGTCAGATTTTTGGGTGGAAATGGAAACATAATAATCTTCGTGTCACCAGAAATGTGTTTATTATGATATCACGTAAGAATGGGAAGACATGTTTAGCAGCAGCACTTGGTTTAGCAACCATAATTGGTGATAAAGAATTTGATGCTGAAATAGATATGGTAGCAAACAATTCCCGTCAAGCTGCCATTGCTTTTAATCACACAAATAACTATGCTGCATCATTAGACCCAAAAGAGAAAATATTCAAGAGATATAGATCAGAAATTAGAATTCCTGCTCTTAAGTCAAAAATACAGGTTCTATCTTCAGAGTCAATGGGTTTGGACGGTTATTCTTCATCTGTCGTTATATTCGATGAGTTACATAGCCAAAAAGATTGGAAACTATATAACGTCATGAAATCATCACAAGGGGCTAGGCAACAACCTTTGATGATTACATTGACGACTGCTGGGTTTTTGATCGGGAATATGTACCCATGTTATGCACAGTGGGAAACATGCATTGACATATTACAAGGTAAAAAGGAAGACGATACTATGTTTTCAGCTATATATCAATTAGACCAAAATGATGAATGGGATGACGAATCTGTTTGGAAAAAATGTAGTCCATCACTTGATCAAACTGTATTCAAACAGTTTATGAGAGATGAAATAAATGCTGCCAAAAATAACTCATCATTAGAAGTAGGAGTCCGTACCAAAGTTCTAAACCAATGGTGTCAATCTATGGATGTATGGTTGCCATATGATCTACTCAAAACATATTCACAACCATTGACAATAGAATCATTTAGTGAACATGATTTTGCGTCATATGCATATATTGGTGTTGACCTATCTTCAGTTTCCGATTTATCTGTCATATCAGTTATGATCTATGCAGAAGATAAGTTTTGGTTTAAGACATATGTATTTTTACCAGAAGATGCTCTACATAATGGAGTAAATGCAGATAAGTATAGAAATTGGTATAATGAAGGATATATTATCGTAACCCCAGGTAATGTACAGGATTACGATTATATATTGAACAAAATAATTGAAATAGGTGAAATATTACCTATTAGTGGTATATTTTACGACAGTTGGAATGCAGTTAGTTTTGCTGTAAATGCTGAATCACAAGGTTTACCAATGTTCCCTTATTCACAAGCACTTGGCAATTTCAATCGACCAACAAAGGAGTTCGAAAGATTGCTGAAAATGGGTAGAGTTGTAATTGATTATAATCCTGCTGTATTATGGTGTTTTGCTAATTCAACATTGAAAGCAGATTTCAATGGAAATGTCAAACCAATAAAAGCAGATACAAAATATGGTAAAATTGATGCTGTAATATCTATGATGGAATGTTTAGGTGGATATTTCTTAACTGATACAACACAACCTGATTTGACAGCATTATAACTTTATTATTAAATTTTAATTATTATTAATATATGAAACTTTTTAATTTCAACAAAAGAGAGGAACCAAAACCTCAACCAAAACAAATAGAATATGTTTCTCCATATTCTGAAGCACTTATATTTGGTCAATATGGGAATATTGCTCCAATATTGATAAGTGCTGTATATGCTGCATTATCTATTATTTCAAATTCTATTGCAACATTACCTATTATAGTAAAGCAAACAACAGATAATAAAACAAATGTTGTACCAAACCACAAAATAGCAAAGTTGTTTTATAATACTTTATTATCTAAACACACATTGATGAAATCATTAGTTTGGGATTTATTACTATACGGTAACTCATATTTGTACATAAAACGTATAGATGACAAACCAATGGAGTTGATATATTTAGAGCATGGTGACGTTACAGTAGATTACGATAAATTAAATGGTAGATTACGTTATCAAATTTCTAATCATGCAGGTATACCAACACGTGTAAATTATACTGATGTATTGCATTTTGCTAAAGACACAAGAGATGGAATAAACGGTAGAGGATTCTTATTTTTTGGTGCTGATGTCATAAAATTGGCAGGGTTCACTCAGCAGGCCGCTGAGGATTATTTCAGCACAGGTTGTAATATAAAAGGTATTTTATCATTCAAAGGACAGGTTAAAGATGAACAAAAACAGAAGATTAGATCACAATGGCAACAAATACATGGTGCTGGTAATGCAGGAGCAGGTATTGCAGTATTAGAAGGTGATTCTAATTTCATACCTGTTTCACAAAATTCTTCTGAATCTCAGATGCTTGAAACCCGCCTATTCAATGTAACTGAGATAGCAAGATTGTTCAACATAAGTCCTGTTTTATTAGGTGATCTTAGTCATACCAATTATAGTTCAATTGAGGATGCAAATATAGAGTATATTGGTCACTGTTTATTACCTATAATCAATTTAATGCAAGAAGAGATGAATAGGAAGTTGATGCCAAATTCAACTAAATATTATATCGATATTGATGAGACTGTATTGATGCAAGGTAATAAAACAACAATGGCAGGATATTTCCAAACACTTGTTTCTAATGGCATTTTGACAATAAATGAAGCAAGGACAGCACTTGGTTATAATGAACTAGATGGTGCGTCAGATCTTATAATTCCATTCACCAATATTGAATCAAATAAAATAAGTGAAGTGGATGAATCAGAAGAATAACATATTCTATATTAATTAAATATATATTATTAAATATATATGGAAAGAATTTTAGAAATCAGAAATATAAGCGGTGTAATAGAAGGAAATGGTAGAACCATTTCTGGATATGCAATCCGTTTTAATGAAGATAGTAAGAATGTAGGGTTTATTGAGAGAATAGAACCTACAGCAATTACACAAGAACAACTTGATAATTCCGATATATTCGCATTCTTCAACCATGATCAAGAGAAAGTATTAGCAAGAACAGGAGCAAATACATTAAAGTTAGATCTAAGAGAAGATGGATTGTATTATGAATTCGAAGCACCAAATACCCAAGCAGGAAATGATCTAGTTGAGCATATCAATAGAGGTGAAATGTATGGTACAAGTTTCGGATTCTATATGAATGTAGATGGAAGTGATGAAGAATGGGATACAACAGGTGAAACACCTATACGAACAATAAAACGTATAGAAGAACTCGTGGAAATCTCGCCATGTTTCAGTCCCGCGTATCCAACAACTTCAATTTCAAAAAGAGCATTAGATTTGATAGAAAAATATCAACAATCAAATATGAAGAACGATGAACTTGAAATCCGTGCTGAAGAGGATGAAGTAAAAGACAAAGAAGTCGAAGAAACTAAATCTGAAGAGCAAGATGAAAAGGTAGAAGAACCAAAAGATGAAAGAGCAGAAGAAGATGAAGAATCTGAAAATGCTGAAGAACCAAAAGATGAAGAATCTGAGGAACCAAAAGAAGAAGAAAAATCAGAAGATGAAGAATCTGATAAAGAAGAAAAATCTAAAAGATCTATAAAAAGAAACAAATCTAAAAATAAACCATTAAAAAATTCCATGGAAAGAAAGTTTAGTTTATTGAAAGCGATTCGTAATGTCGCATTAAATGGTAAGTTAGACGAATATTCACAAGCAGTTTCTAACAAGGGTGCTGAAGAACTTCGTAATGCTGGCCTTGACTATGCAGGTCAAATTCAAATTCCTGTTGGTCAGAAACTTGAAGAACGTGCTGATAACGTAGTAACAGTAGATGCTGAAGGTGAGCATGTTGTAGTTACTGATTTCATGAGCATACTTGAACCACTTAGATCAAAGAATGTACTTGCTAATGCAGGTGCTAAATATCTTACTGGTCTTAAAGGTGATGTACAAATTCCTACAATGGGTGCTGAACAAGTATTCTGGGAAGGTGAAATCACTGATGCAAAAGATGGATCAAGCACATTTACCCATGTAAAATTACAACCAAGACGTATTGCGGCGTTCATCGATGTCAGTAAACAATTCATCGTGCAAGATACGTTAGGCGCAGAAAATCTCATTCGTCAAGATTTGATCAATGCACTTAACAGCAAACTTGAAGCAACTATTCTTAGTGATGCAGCTGCTGATGGTAATGTACCTGCTGGTATATTCAATGGCATGACCCCTGAAGAGATATCTACATTTGCTGATGTATGTAACTTAGAAGCAGAAGTTGAAGAGTCAAATATTTATGGTGAAATGAAATATATCCTTTCTCCAAAAGCAAAAGCTGCTCTTCGTGCAATGCCTAAGTCAGAGAAACATACTCAACTTGTACTCGATACTGCAACTATTGATGGTACTCCATTTGAATCAACTACTCATATGGAACCAAATACCTTAGCATATGGTGATTGGTCAAATCTCGTTATCGGACAGTGGGGCGCAATCGATATCACCGTCGACCCATATACCCAAGCAACTAAGGGTTGCATCCGTCTCGTTATCAATGCATACTTTGACTACAAAGTATTACGTGATGGATCAATCGTTTATGGTACTATAAGTGAAGATTGAATAAATGATGGGGATTCTAATCCCCATCATCCTTTTAGTGAAATATATCCTATCACAGAAGATGACATACCTTAATTTAGATTTAGCTAAGAAGCATTTGAACATAGATGATTGTTATCATGATGATGATGCATATATAAAAATGTTATGCGATGTAGCGGAAGAACGTGTAGCAGAACATTTGGATAATAAACTAGACAACATAGTTGAAAACAACAATGGATCTTTACCCAAACCAATACTACATGCAATGTTATTATTGATAGGAAATTTTTACATGATGAGGGAATCAATTACCTCTGGTCAATGGAATGAATTACCATTATCTGTTTCATATTTATTATCAACATATAAAAATTATGATAATTCAGCATTATGAAAGCAGGTATATTAAATGAACCAATAGAGATATTGAAAGTCGTAGTTTCTCGTAATGAATATGGAGAACAACAAGACAATTATATGCCTGTTTGTCATACTAAAGCAGAGGTTAGACCAACATCGGGAGGAAGATCAAACGAGAACAATGAAATATTCTATGAACATACTCTTACATTCACAATGAGGAGATATGTAAAAGTAGATGATTTCGATCGTATCATGTACAAATGTAAGCAATATCGTATTCTAAACATAGATGATGATAGAGCATTTAATCAGAAGATCGTAACAGCAGAACTAATTCAAATTTAACCATGGCAGCAAAAACATTCAAAATAAATGAGTATAATAAACTTAAAAGTTATTTTGGATCATTATTTGACAAAACAAATAAGGATGTAATGGCAGCAGCAAGACATGGTGTTTCTGAAGCAATAAATCACATAAAAAGTCAAGTTACACAAAATGCCCTATCATCTCCGTTTAGAAGTACTTCAAGCACACATTATCCTGTTCCATTAATAGAAGGTATAAAAGCATATTTATATCGAGGTGTAGCAACAGGTTTTGTAGATGTATTAGGCAATACAAAACATAATGACGGAACATGGAGATTACGTTTCTTCGAAGTTGGTGCAACTCGTAGAAATAGAGGTGTAATTCAAGCATATCATTTCTTACAAAATGCAGCAACAACTGCTGAATCGACAGCATCAGCACTTATACAATCAGCAATAGAAAACAAAATCAATGAATTAAATAAATGAAACCATTTTTTATTACACAATACGTATTAAAGTTATTGACACAAGATCAAGCTGTGAATGAAATATTTGGTCAAAACATTTATCCATTAAATGCCAAGCAATCAACTAAATTTCCATTTGCAGTAATGCAACGATCAAGTATTGTACCAGAATATTCAAAAGATGGTCATCATGAATATAATATAAAAGTTAAAGTAATATGTGCAGATGATAATTATGCTAATAATGTTGAAGGTGCTGAAGCAATTAGAAATGCACTTGAATTACGATCATATATGGATGAAAATGTTCATATTAGACGCATAACTTTAGACGATGCAACAGAGATGATGATAAGTGAAGCATTTGTACAAGAATTGACATTTAACATATGTTTACAAATATAATAAACCCAAATAAAAATATCGATATTTAAAAAATGGCTCAAACAATTGTAAAAGGCGATGAATTGATGTTATTTATCAACAATAAACCACTTGCATTTGCAACAGCACATACTCTTACCATTACAGGTAATACTGTAGACATAGCAAGTAAAGATCATGGAGCATGGGGTGCAAGTGAAATTGGCAACTTAACATGGGAAATCACAACAGAGAATTTATATGTTGATGAAACTACAGGAGAGCAAGCATATGACACCGTATTTGATGCAATGATTGCAAAAACTCCTATAACCGTTGTATTTGGTAAAGCAAGCAATTATACTGAGAATGGTCTAGAAAGAGCAGGTAATACTTCATCTTCTGCTCCAACAGAATGGACTGCTCCAAGTACTAATTACCGTACAGGCAATGCTGTAATTACTTCTCTTACCTTGAATGCAAATACAGGAGAAAATGCAACCTATAGC
>Ga0310694_10002078_pt1 | contig 21235 bp, 13 predicted proteins | sample 174DNAGHGhighgp2_FD_203884 | JGI IMG/M metagenome (GOLD analysis project Ga0310694, IMG submission 203884) | Sheep rumen microbial communities from Palmerston North, Manawatu-Wanganui, New Zealand - 1742 DNA GHGhigh gp2 (v2) (version 2) | ecosystem: Host-associated > Mammals > Digestive system... | reverse complement strand
TGATGCCCAGCACCGTGCCACGTGTCAGCCCCGTCTCGTCGGCCATGATGAGCGTCGTCTCCATGTCCGAGATGATGGGGTTCAACCCAAAGCTGTCGCGCCTGACGGCACCGCTCTCTATGGCCTTGAGCAGGTAACGCTCCACTCGCGTCACGTCCTCGGGCTGCAGCACACTGCCTGCCTTCTCCGTGATGAGCGCATACAGCTGTCGCATCTTGGCCCGTTCCTCGGGCGTAAATATCATTGTCTCGTTTTCCATCTTACTGTCCACTATTCAACGTGCAAAGATACATATTTATCCGTAATCCACAACGCCGCGCATCACAATTTTTCCGTGCCGCACGCGGTTTCGTCCGTGCCGCGCGTCGCGCATCATCTTACCAAAGGAAATTATCAGGGTTGTTATACTTACCTTCCAAATCCAGTTCTTTTTCTCTTATATATCTTATATATAAATTCTCTTTTTTCTTATAATTGCGTATATTAGTATTTCTTGTATATGTTGGCTGAAAATTTGGTCGAGAACTTGGCTCGGAACTTGCAGAGGAAAAAGACTCAATGCACTGATTTCCACGTGTAGAACTTGGACCCAAACTTGGATCACATCTTGGTCGAAAACTTGCAGAACCGACTTCCGACATAGAGAGAATGCGAATGCGGCGCGTATGCGTGGAATCTGTCATCACCTCGGCCAGCCCATCCTTAACAAGCATTGCAAGAAAAGTCTCCACAGCATGACGGCTAGCCCTCCAACGCGAACACATTTCAGTGCGCGAGATAATCACCTCTCCCCTCTTTACTTCCACATTCTTACCGCCGACCCTTACCTTACGGTCCGAGAACGAACACATAAACAACAGATCCATGAAGCGCCACAGCGCCTTCTCGTCTTTCCATACCGCAGTGTGCGGCAGTCGCAGCGTAACGGGCAAGAAGCCCTCAGTAGTTTTAGTCATAATCGTTAAAAATATTTAATTAGTTTAGTTTTTCGTGGCTCAAGGGCAACAGAATAGAAACATTATTCCTATCTTTGCCAAAGAAATCCGGCTGCAAAGATACAGCGAACGAAAGCGAAATGCAAATTTTAGAAACAAAATTTTTAGAAAATAATTTCACCGACTGACGCAACACACTATGAACGACATATTTATCATCAGCGACGACGGCAAGGCCCTCCTTGGCGTAAAGGACAAGAGCATCACGCACGCCGTGGTGCCGGAGGGAGTGACGAGTATTAGGTGGGATACCTTTCAGGATTGTTCTTCGCTACAAGCCATCAGCATACCAAGCAGTGTCACGTGGATTGAAGAAGGAGCCTTCATGTGGAGTTCGATGAAAAAGATACATGTGGACAAGAGGAACAAGCACTTTTCCACGGCCGACGGAGCGCTCTACAACAAAGACTTCACGAAACTAATCTGCCTGCCAGCAAAGAAGCGGCTCAAGCAATACACGGTGCGCGAAGGCGTCAAGGAAATCGGCACTTTTTCCTTCGCCCTGTGTCATTCGATCGAGCGCATCTGCCTGCCCGACAGCGTCGAGGATATAGGCTATCTTGCATTCGCTAACTGCGAACAGCTGCAGGAGATATACGTCAGCGAGAGCCACAGCCGCTTCTCGTCGGCAGACGGTATTCTCTTCAGTAAAGACGGAACCGAGTTGCTGCGTATGCCCGCAGGAAAAAGACTCACGTACTACTCCATTCCCAAAAATGTAAAAGTCATCGGGGAAAACGCCTTCTCGGACTGCGAAGTGCTGCAAAGCATCGACGTACCCGACAGTGTCACGAAGATTGGAGGCTGGGCCTTCGGCAACTGCATAGCCTTGAAGAGCATCCGCATTCCCGACGGCGTCACAGTGATTGAGTCTGGTGTCTTCTCCCGCTGCGAGGCGATGCAGAGCATACACATCCCCGACAGCGTTACGGAGATTGGAGGTGGTGCCTTCGCGGGCTGCACGGCGTTGCAAAGCATTCACATCCCCGACAGCGTTACGAAGCTCAGTCGCGATTTTAACCGAGATTGCCACGCGCTGCAGGACATATCCGTGGCCGAGTCAAACCAGTGCTTCTCGTCAGCAGACGGTATTCTCTTCAGTAAAGACGGAACCGAGTTGCTGCGTATGCCCGCAGGAAAAAGACTCACGTACTACTCCATTCCCAAAAATGTAAAAGTCATCGGGGAAAACGCCTTCTCGGGCTGCGAAGTGCTGCAAAGCATCGACGTACCCGACAGCGTCACGAAGATTGGAGGCTGGGCCTTCAGTGACTGCACAGCACTGCAACACTTCGACTTCCCCGAGGGCATCACCAAGATTGATACATGCGTATTCTCGGACTGCACGGCGCTGCAGAGCGTCAGCATCCCAGAGAGTGTCACAGAGATAAACTTTGGCATCTTTGACAATTGCAGCGAACTGAGGACAATCCGTTGCAAGATTAGAGACCTCGAGAAGGTAAACATCAGCAAGTTACTTGCCCTCCCAGACGAAGTCTATGACTACTGTGTACTCTACGTACCAGCCGGTACGAAACAGCAATACGAAACACACAGACTGCTCAAATGGATAGAGCATATTGTGGAAGAAAAGGAAGAAGAACTAACAGACACCCTCTGGCCGACAAACTTATTATTAGCCGCAACAACAAGATGCTCAAGGGCGTAACGGGCCGGCAGCCTGGGACACGCCGCGGTGATAGAGAGTGCGGCAGAGATAACAGAAACCCTTCTAACCACAGCATACAGAGCAATGACGGCATAAACATAACAGATTAGAGATTATGAACGACATATTTATCATCAGCGACGACGGCAAGGCCCTCCTTGGCGTAAAGGACAAGAGCATCACGCACGCAGTGGTGCCCGAGGGAGTGACGGAGATTGGAGATAGCGCCTTTTCGAAATGCGAGGCGCTCAGGAGCATTGAGATTCCCAGCAGCGTCAAGAAAATTGGAGAAGGAGCCTTTAGAGACTGCACGGCGCTCAAAAGCATCCATATCCCCGACAGCGTCAAGGAGATTGGATCCGGCGCCTTCAAGGGATGCACAGCACTGCAAAGCATCCATATACCCAAAAGCGTAACGAAGATTGGCACAGGAGCCTTCGAGGACTGTTGGACGCTGCAAAGCATCCACATTCCCAACAGCATCACGGAGATTGGGAGAGAAGCCTTCTCTGGCTGTACGGCACTACAAAGCATCAACATCCCCGACAGCGTCACATGGATTGGAAGTAGCACCTTCAGAGACTGCACAGCACTGCAAAGCATAGACATCCCCGACAGCGTCACGGAGATTGGCTACAATGCCTTTAGCGGCTGCAAAGCACTACGCGAGATACACATAAAAGGAGATAAGTATAATTACCTTCTAAATCATTATGTTACAAAAGATGGAATTCTCTTCCACTTTAACCCCGTAGCACTTCAAGTAGAAATAAGTTGCTTGCCTATCGGGAAAGGGCTTACACACTATACAATCCCCGACAGCGTCACGAAGATTGGAGATAGAGCCTTCGAAGGCTGCACATCATTGCAAAGCATCCACATTCCAGAGAGGGTCAAGGAGATTGGTGAACATGCATTCGATGGATGCACCTCACTGCAAAGCATCAACATCCCCAACAGCGTCAATTACATAAAATCGGAAGCATTCCGTGGTTGCACTGCACTTGAAAGCATACAACTGCCCGAGGGCATCAAGGAGATTGAAAATAGCGCCTTCGAAGGCTGCACAGAGCTTCGAATAGTGATTTCAAACAATAAAGTGATTGAATTATTTAAATATAAGTGGCAAGGAATAAAATCATCACTACAACATATTACACTTCTATCTAGCGTCACGGAAATTGGAGAAAGCGCCTTCGAGGGCTGCAAATCACTCCAAAGCATCAACATCCCCAATAGCGTTACAGAGATTGGAGATAGGGCCTTCCTCGACTGCAGAGCATTGCAAAGCATTCACCTCCCCGACAGCGTTACGGAGATTGGAGATGGTGCCTTCGCGGGCTGCACGGCGTTGCAAAGCATTCACCTCCCCGACAGCGTCACGAAGATTTGCGACAATGCCTTCCGCGACTGCTCGGCGCTCCAGAGCATCAGCATCCCAGACAGCGTCACGGAGATGGAAGGAGGAGTATTCGAGGGCTGCACGGCGCTGCGAAGCATCCACATCTCCAACAGTATTACGGAGATTAAATGGGACACCTTCTGGAGATGCACTGCACTGCAAAGCATTCACATCCCCGACAGCGTCACGGAAATTGGAGTGGAGGCCTTCGCAGGCTGTACGGCGTTACGAAGCATCAACATCTCCAATAGCGTAAAAGAGATTGGAGAAAGCGCCTTCGAGGGCTGCAAATCACTCCAAAGCATCAACATCCCCAATAGCGTTACAGAGATTGGAGATTGGGCCTTCCACGACTGCAGAGCGTTGCAAAGCATTCACATCCCAAACAGCGTCACGGAGATTGGAAACAGAGCCTTCAAGGGATGCACGTCGCTCTGGAGCATCAGCCTACCAGAGAGCATCACTTGGATTGAAGAAGATACCTTCGAGGGCTGCACAGCATTACAGAGCATCATCATCCCAGATAGCGTAATGCATATTGAAAGGAATGCCTTCGAAGGCTGCACAGCGCTACGGAGCATAGTGATTCCAAACAATAAAGTGATTGAATTATTTAAAAAAAATGAGTGGTATGGAATAAGATCATCAATACAACATATTACACTTCTATCTGGCGTCACGGAAATTATAGAAAATGCCTTCGTAGGCTGCACTGCGCTGCAGAGCATTGACATACCCGACAGCGTCACAGAGATTGGAAACAGAGCCTTCAAGGGATGCACAGCGCTCGAGAGCATAAACGTACCTAAAAGCGTCACAGATATTGGATGGGGTGCCTTCGTGGACTGCACAGCACTACAAAGCATTCACATCCCAAACAGCGTCACGGAGATTGGAGAAAGCGCCTTCGAGGGATGCACAGCACTACAAAGTACCGAAATCCCAGAAAGCGTCACGTTTATAGCATGGGAGGCATTCAAGGGCTGTACATCGCTGCAAAGCATTGACATCCCCGACAGCGTCACGGAGGTTGGAGTACTCGCCTTCTGGGGCTGCACCAACTTAAAAGAGATTCACTGCAAAATAAAAGATGTCAATAAAATAACTATTGTGGAATCCTTATTTAGTCAGGAGAATTCAATCTTCTCCAACAAGACCTACAAGGAGTGCGTGCTCTACGTACCCGCCGGCACACGATGGGCATATGAACACCACGAGGTGTTCGGGAAGTTCGAGCATATAGAGATTGAAGGCTAACGAGCCTGCCGACAAAAACAGAGAATCACAGAAACCACATACAAACACACAAGACTATGGAAGCAAGAGAAAGAATGCAGCAGGCTGTGAAGTGGCTCATCTACAACGGTGTGGCCCAGACACAGCGAGAGCTGGCGGAGAAGGCCGGCTACAACCCCACGTCGTTCTGCGCCGTGCTGGGAGGACTCAACCCACTGAGCACCAAGTTCGTAAACCGCGTCTGTGCGCTCGACCGCCATCTGCGCCCCATCTGGGTGCTGACGGGCGAAGGCGAGATGACCACCACGGCGCAGACCAGCGTTCGCAAGGGCGAGCAGCGACCCTTGGCGCCGAAGACGTTCAATACGCGGAAAGACGAGAGGCCAATGGTGCCCTACTACCCCGAACTGCCCGTCAGCGCCGGCGACGTGGACGCTCCGCCATACAACGACCTGACGGACGGCGTCTATATCCCGGGCGTGAAGGCCGAGGCTTACTTCCCCATCAGCGGATGCAGCATGATGCCGACGGTGAACCCGGGCGACCTGATTGGCGTGGTGAGCGTGGACCGCTACGACCGCATCGACCCCGATGCCATCTACATGGTCATCACACGCGAGGGCGAGCGCATGATTAAGCACATCCAGCCCACGCCCGACGACGACCCGGAAATCATCCTCTTCTCCGACAACCCGCAGTACGCACCCTTCCGCCGCATGAAGGAGGACATCATTCGCGTGCTCCGCGTCGTATACGTGGGCAAGAAACTTTGACGAGGCGGGGAAGAAACGCACACAAAAGGATTATCAAATCAGAGAAACAAAATTAGGAAATGCTGAAATTGGGCGGTTGAAAGTTAAAAAAAACTTTTTAAACTTTTAACACAATGAAAAGACTCAACAGACTGGCGTTGCTCGCAGCCCTGACGACCGTGGGCATCGGCCTTGTTTCGTGCGGAGACGACGAGAAAGTGGCACCCTCACCCATCGAGACACCCGACACCCCCAGCAACCCCAGCAACCCCGACACGCCAAGCAACGGCAAGGTAAAGGTACGCTGCGCAGATTGCAGCGGACGAGGCACGTGCCCCACCTGCCAAGGCACGGGGCAGGGCTGCCAGCAGTGCAACGGCACAGGGCAGTGGTGCGGAGCCTGCAAGGGCAACGGACGGTGCGACCTCTGCCGCGGCTCCGGCCAGTGCTTCATCTGCAACGGCTCAGGCACCGGCAACTGCTACTCGTGCAGCGGCGGCGGACGATGCGGCGTATGCCACGGCGTGGGGAAAATCTACTACGGCACCACATCCGTCACCTGCACCAGATGCGGCGGCACGGGCACGTGCTCCACCTGCTACGGCACGGGCAAGCGCAAGTGCACCACATGCTACGGCACAGGGCGCTGCGAGGCCTGCAACGGCAAGGGCATCTGCACCGTCTGCCACGGCAACCCCGTATGTTCCAAATGCGGAGGCGACGGACACTGCGCCGACTGCAACCGCAGCGGCAAGTGCGCAACCTGCCAGGGAGCCGGATACACATGGGAAGACCCCACCGACGCATCCGACGCCTTCTGCCCCGACAGCCGGCACCCACACATGATAGACATGGGCGGCAGCATCAAATGGGCCTGCTGCAACGTGGGCGCAAAGAAACCCGTCGAATACGGCAACTACTACGCCTGGGGCGAGACGCAGACCAAGCAGTCCTACACATGGGACACCTACAAATGGAATGCCCCCGACGACATGACAAAATACAACAAACAAGACCTCCTCACCAAGCTCGAGCCGACCGACGATGCCGCCACAGCCCTCTGGGGCTCGCAGTGGCGGATGCCAAAATACGACGAATACAGCGCCCTGATAGAAAACTGCACGTGGGAGCACCTCTATCTGGCAGGCACCGAGGGCTGCAAGGTGACGGCACCGAACGGCAACTGCATCTACCTGCCCTGCACCGGATGGGCTGCCAACGACAACGACCCGTACAACACAGTATATGCCTTCGGCGTATACTGGGCTTCCGAACGCCTCAGCGACCAATTCTACGGCTACGCCTGCTTCTTCCAATGCGACTTCACAGACAACACCGTGGAAAAGAATACACAGGGTCGCATACGCTCGCTCGGACTCGCCATCCGCGCCGTAAGCGACAAATGATGACGACGCCATCGGGGCCGTCACATCTCTCCGAAAACACGCAGGCGCAGCGAGCCATGAATCGTGCGCGTGCAGCGCGTGGTGTACGTGGGCAAGAAACTGTGATGTTCTGAAGATCCGTGTGAATAGAGAAGCATCGGGGCCTGTCCTCGATGCTTCTTTTTTATTCTCTGAGGAACGGAATTTGACAAGCAAATTCCCTACCCGTGGCGTGAATACGACATATACCTAATGGCTCGCCGTAGGGAATTTGCTTGTCAAATTCCGAATGACGCGATATGCACCCACATCATTCCGAGGAACACAAAACTTTTCGCGCAAGAGATTTGGAAGTAATGAAAACATTACCTATCTTTGCAGCACAAACAACGAAAAACGAAAGATTATGCCAGAGATTCTGAGGATATTTGGGATGCGATTCTATTTCTACTCGCGCGAACACGAGCCGATACACGTGCACGTGAAGAACGCAGACGGAACGGCGAAGTTCGACATACGGCCCGAGGGAATTGTGCTCGTGAAGAACGAGGGCATCAAGACGAAGGACATCAAGGCCGCCGAAATGGTGCTCGAGGAGAACAAGGAACTGGCTATCGAAAAGTGGAACGACTATTTTGGAGGGAGCGTACAGGATGAAGATTTCTAAGATTTGGTTTGCAGACGAGCGCATCTACGGGCTCACGGACGACGGCCGCACGCTGTGGCAGTCGCTGCTCTATTATCGCCGCCTGCGCAATGCATCGGAGGCGGAGCGCAGCCAGTATGAGATTGACGACGAGGGCATCCACTGGTACGGACTCGACGAGGATGTCTCGTTCGAGAGTTTCGAGTACGAAAACCCCGAGCCGCAGGGCATCTCGCGCATTTTCCTCTCCCACCCCGAGCTGAACGCCTCGGCCATCGGACGGCGGCTGGGCATCAGCCAAAGCCTGATGGCGCAGTACATCAATGGCACAAAAAAGCCGTCCAAGGAACGTGAACGGCTTATTATCGACGAAATTGCTGCCATCGGACGCGAACTGATGGCGGTTTCAGCGTAGAATCACTAAAATTGTCATTCTGAGGAACGAAGAATCTCACGCACTGCAGACCATACCGGCGTTTGAGATTCCTCCTGCGTCGGGATGACGCGATGTCAAGCGCCTTGCGCCGTAGGGAAATGCTTGTCAAATTCCGCACCCGTCATGCGTGCCATTCCGAATAACGCACCTCTATCTTTCTGAATTTACACCTCCTCGATGGCGCGGCAGGTGGCTTTCACGAGCCGCAGGCTGGTGGTGTCGGAGAGGCGGAGCGAGCCGTGTATCTCGGTGGCGCCGGTCTGGCGCAGGATGCGGGCCACGTTCTGGGGCGTGACGCCGGCTCCGGGCATCACGATGATGCGGCCGTCGGCCTGCTCCACGAGTTCTCGCAGCAGGGGTATGCCGGCCTCGGCGGTGGGTGCCTGGCCGCTGGTGAGCAGGCGGTCGAAACCGAGCTGGATGATGACCTCGAGTGCCTCCTTCGGACTGCGGCAGACGTCGAAAGCGCGGTGGAAGGTGGTGGAGAGGCCGTAGCGCTGTGCGGTCTGCATCAGGCGCAAGCAGGTCTTGACGTCCACGTCGCCGGCCTCGGTGAGGGCTCCGAAGACTACGCCGTGCACGCCGGCAGCTGCCACACGACGTATGCTCTGGTCCATGCGGTGCACCTCGTCGGCCGAATAGACGAAGTTGCCTTCGCGCGGCCGGATGAGGATGTTCACGTCTATCTGCTCGCGCATGGTGGCGTGTATGGACTGCAGGGCGGGTGTGAGGCCGTCGCGGTCGAGCGCGCTGCACAGTTCCACGCGTACTGCCCCACCCTGTCGGGCGGCGCGGACGCTGCGCAGGTTGGCAGCGCAGACTTCAAGTTTCGGGTGTTGGTTCATAGTAGTTCGGTGTCTTCGGTTTTACTTACTCAGGTCGGCAATCTGTTGTTTGAGGAAGGCGATGCGCTTCTCGTACGACTCCTTGAGCGAGTATTCGGTGGCCCATCCGCCGGTCTCGTGGTCGGCTTTCTTCTTGGCCATGTGCGCCAGATGACGGTCCAGTGCGTCCTCGGTCTCCTTGAGCTGGCGCTGCAGTTTCTTCAGCTCGGCGCGGTTGTCGGACTTGGAAGCGGTCTCGGGCTCTACGTCGTCAGATGACGAGGAAGTGGAGCCAGCCACTGACGACATGCTGGGCGACGTGCCTGCGCTGTTGTACGAGGCCGACGACGATGCGCTGGGCATGGAGGCCATCGTCTGCTGTATGGAGGCACTGGCTCCCTGCAGTATGTTGCCCCACATCTCGAGGATGCGCTGCTGGCGTGCAGCACGCTCGGCGATGGCCGAGAGGTTGCGCTGCTTCATGGCGTTCACCACATCTACGTAGGGCACTGCGTCGGGGTACACGTCGGGGTACGTCGAATAGGGGGCGTTCGCGTCCACAACGAGGCCCCTGCCTTCGATCTTGAGGTCGAGCAGCCGCATGCTGAAGATATCGCGCAGCAGGTCGTGGCGTCCAAGGTTGTAGAGGCACTCGAGGCGGCCGATCGTCATCGTGTAGATGGGCTGGCAGTTCCAGAAGGAGCAGAGCGCCTCGTCCTCGTAGATATCGAAGAACTCGGCACAGGTGAGCGCCGTCTTGTAGTCGTGGCGCGAGAAGTAGTCCACAAAGAGGTGGTACCACGGGTTCGACTCGATGTCGCGCAGGTCAGCCTCCCTGAGGGCCGGTATGCCGGGCCCTTCGAAATGCGGCAGGCCGGCGGGCTTTGTCCATTCCATACGCTCGCTGCCGAACTGGATATAGCTTTTGCCGTAAATGACATTTGTGGAAGAGCATGCTTTACCCATGACCAGCGGCGTGCCGTCGGAGAGATAGATGTCGCAGCTGAAGTTACCGCCGTTGGTGTGCTCTACGACGAAGAAGTCGGGTTCCGAACGGTAGAAGATTTGCATAGGGTTGACCAGGCGAACCGGCACAGTGAGCACGCAGCGGCCATCGGTGGTGTAGACGGCCGACTTAGCGGCGCCGACGCCCGTGGTGGCGTTGATGAGCCCAAAGTTCAGATACGACTTCGAGAACTCGCGGAACTCGCAGGGCACCACCTCCTTGCCACGGCTGTTGACAATGCCCCATGAGTTAGAGTCGTAGGTCTTGCGTATGGCATAGAGCGAGTCGTTGAAGCGGCGAATCTCGGTAAACTCCACGCCGGGCAGCAGGTCGTTGCCCTGCAAGTCCCAGGCCAGGCCGTCGCCCGAAATCCAGTTGCCGTGGATGATGGCTTTCGCCTTCTTAGCTTTCTTGAGCACGTCGGCCGGCACGTCGGTGCGCAGTTTGTAGGCTGCATCGCGCGCATGATCCTTCATCTCCTGAAGCTGCTTCTCGGAATACTGCGGGAAGAAAATACGCATGGCCTGCGTCGGGGTCAGCATCGCCGCAATGAGCAGGAGCAGCGCTGCGAGTTTGAGATTGATTTTCATTGTATTACAGAAATTTTTTCGAAGTATAACATTATATCTATCACAGTTTGGCAGCCACGGCGGCCAGCTTCTGTCCGAGGCCTATCGTGTAGCCCTCGGAGCGGAAGACAACACGGTTGAAGGTGTCGGCAATCATGATGCGCGGCAGTGTCTGCGAGCCGGCGAAGAGTTGCTCCGTCTCGTCGGTGCCGAAGCGCACGGTGGACGGCAGGTGGCCCTTACACTCGAGTCCGCTCAGCATGGCGTCGATGTCCGTGCCGCGCGGTGCTATGAGCACGATGGGACGTCCCCACTCTTCCAGCTCGGCGCTGGCGGCTGCGAGGTCGCACAACGCGTGGTTCGAAGGCTCGTGGCCCGGCCGCAGCAGGCCCACCACGAAGTAGCCGCGGCCCGTCTCGCTCAGCAACGAGCGCACCGCCGTCTCGCCCCAAGGCAGATAGCGGCTCTCGCTGTCGAACGAGCCGATGACCTGCACCTGTGCCTCGTCCTGCCGCACGATGAGCGGCACCACGGTGGTCTCTCCCTCAGCCACGCTGAAGAAGCGCATCCGCGAGAGTACGCCGCCCGAGGCCAGACGCTGACCGCTGACCAGCAGGTAGCGGCCCGCAGGCACAGCGACGCCCTTCGTGAAGGGCTCGAAGGAGCCGTAGTTGAGCAGTTGCAGGCTCCCCTCGTCGGTCAGCCGCGAGAGGGTGAAATTGGTGTAGTATGCCGGCCGCACAGCGCTCTCTGAGGCGTCGAGCACCAGCGTGCCTGTCTGCGGTGCAGCGGCAGCCGTGTCGGTCTCGGCAGCAAATTCAGCCACGCTGCGGTCCTCGGCCATCACACCGCCTGCCACGCGGTCTATCCATGCCCTGTGGCCGGCTGCACGCAGGGCGCAGACCAGGAAGATGTCGCGGCTGTGCGCGTCGGTGATGCGGTGGCGCAGTACGCCCTCGGGCGACATGCAGAGGCTCTGCGGATTGCGGCTGTCGTCCACACGGATGCTGTCGGCCACCCAGCGCAGGACGTCGGCCACCTCCATGCCCGAGAACTGCGCGTTGAGCGGTGTGAACCACGGCGTCAGCAGCTCGTTGGCCACGCGTACGGGCGCTCCGCTGGCGGCAAAGTCGGCCAGCACGTCGTAGCGCACGTCGCGCAGGTCCTTCTGGCTGAGCGAGGCGAGCACCTGTTCGGCGTCGGGATATACGGTGAGGAAGCGCTCTATCGTGCGCCAGTTGGCACGTGCACCCACCAGGCGCGCATCGTCGTCGCCCTGATAGAAGGCCGTGTCGGCGTAAGCCTGTCGGAGGCTGTCCTCGTAGGCCAGGCGCTGGCGGTTGAGTGCCTCCTCGGCGTCGGTGACGGGCGGCAGGTTGTCGTGCCCGTCGGGCGGCACAAGGTCGAAGTCAAAAAGCGTGTCCGAGTACTCTGAGAACTCCGAGCGCTCAGCGAGCCTGACCGTCACCTCCTCGTCCTTCCCCACGCTGGCGTGGCAGAAGCCGAAGCGGCCGTCGCGGTGCGCCCAGACGAGCAGGCTGCCCAGTCCGAACGACATGGAGGCACGGCCCTGCGCATCGGTCTGCTGCGAGGCCAGCGCATAGAATTCGCCCTCGTTGTAGAGGCGGAACTGCACGGTGGCATCCTCCACCGGCTGTCCCTCACGGTCCGTCACACGGACGGCGAGGCGAGCCACGGGCGCATAGTTGTGCGTAACGTTGATTTCGGTGTAGCACGCGTTGCGGCTCACCACCTCCTCGGGCCCGTCGTAGCGGCCGAAAACCTTGGTGTGCATCATCATGCCGCGACTGGCGGGCTGATTGAACCAACCCTTGTCGAGCACGGCCTCAGGCTCGCAGGCGCCGAGGAAATGCCACTGCCCATCGACCCATGCCTCCACCCACGCGTGGTTGTCGTCGGTGTGCGCCCAGCGAGGCGTATAGACCTGACGTGCCGGAATGCCCACAGCTCGCAGCGCAGCCACACAGAAGGTGCTCTCCTCGCCGCAGCGCCCGATGGTGGAACGCATGGTGGCAAGCGGCGACGAAGTGCGCGAGTCGGCCGGCTGATAGGTGACGTGCTCGTGGCACCAGTGGTTCACCTCCAGCACCGCATCGTGCATCGAGAGGCCGCCGACGCGCTCGCGCAGCAAATGATAGAAGGCCACGCGTGCCGTGTCGAGGTCCTCGTTGTTGACGCGCGCCGGCAGCACGAAGTGGCGCCACTCGCGCTCGGGCACCCGCTTGCCCCACGGCATGGTGCGTCGTGCCTCGAGCGAAACGCGCACGTGCTCCACCCAGTACTCGCGCGGATGGTCCACGCTGTCCGGCAGCGGCATGTAGGAATACAGGAACGACAGATACTTGTCTTCCTGCCGCGTGCCGCACGCCACCAGCGCGGCCACAAGGATGAGGAGAAATGGTCTTTTCATTTTGTTCTTGAATTTAGCGATGAACCCAGCCCCAAAGGGGCGAAAGAGTACAGGCAGGGGCGTAGTCCCTGCTGCCGGACACACATCCGGTCAGCCCCTTCGGGGCTTAGACGAGCACTCAGATTCTTCTTATTTCTTTTTACTCCGCATACATGTCTACGATGAGTTCGCCGAAGAGGGTGTTGGCCCAGGCGAACCACGAGCGGGTGAAGTCGGCAGCGTCGTCCTTGTTGAACGACTCGTGCATGAAGCCGGTGCCGCCGTCGGTATTCAGAATCTGCTTGACGCACCATTCCTTCTCGGCGCGGTCGTTGGTGGTGAAGGCTTTCATGACGAGGCTCATGGGCCAGGGCTTGTTGAGTCCGCAGTGCGGGCCACCGATGCCCTCGCCTGCCTTGCCGCGGAAGAAGTAGGGATTATCCTCGCTCCAGACGAAGCGGCGCGTGTTCTGATAGATGGGGTCGTCGATGCTGACGTCGGTCAGGTACGGCAGACAGAGCAGGCTGGGCGCGTTGCTATCGTCCATGAGCAGTGCCGAGCCGTAGGCGTCCACCTCGAAGGCGTAGATTTTGCCGTACTTGGGGTGCTCCACCACGGCGTACTTCTCCAGTGCTTCCTCCACCTGCGTGGCCATGCGGCGGCAGTCGCTGGCCAAACCGTATTCCTTGTTCACGTCGTTCAGTATCTCAGCAGCCTTGCGCAGCACACTCACGGCAAAGAAGTTGCTGGGCACGAGGTACGGGAAGATGGTGCTGTCGTCCGACGGGCGGAAGGCCGAAGCGATGAGTCCGCAGGGCCGTCCGGGATGACCGTAGCCGCTGTTGGAGCGCGTGTCGTGGAGCGCCTCGGTGCGGCGTGTAAAGCGGTAGTTGGTGATGGGGCCGTTCCAGTTCTGCTGGTCCTGGAAGACGTCGAGAATCAGTCGCACAGCCTCGAGCCACTTCGCGTCGAAGATGCTGGCGTCGCCCGTCAGCTGCCAGTAGGCGTAGGCCAGGCGCAGCGGATAGCACAGCGAGTCGATTTCGTACTTGCGCTCGTGGAGTTCGAGTTTCATCTTGGTGTTGTCCGACTGCCACTCGCCGCCCGTGGGGCCCATGTTGAAGGCGTTGGCATACGGGTCGATGAGGATGCAGGCCAACTGGCGGCGAATGACGCCGCGAATGAGGTGGCGCAGCGGCTCGTCCTCCTTGACGTAGCGCAGGTAGGGCCACACCTGAGCGGCGCTGTCGCGCAGCCACATGGCGTGTATGTCGCCCGTATAGACGAAGGTGTCGTCGTCGCCGTCGGCCGTCTTCTGGTAGTGCACGGTGGTGTCGAGCGTGTTGGGGAAGCAGTTCTGGAACATCCAGAAGAGCTTCGGGTCGATGGCCGTCAGCTTAGCTTTCAGCTTGGCTATCTGACGTTCCACAGCATCGCTGCGGAAGAGGCGGTCTTTCTCGGCAGGGCGCAGGTCCTTGATGGTGCTCTGCACGGCCACGTCGGCAGTTTTCTTCTTCGGCATCTCGGGGGCTGCGATGGCGGCAACTGGGGCGGCCAGCAGCAGGGTAAGGATAATCTTTTTCATACGTCTGGGAATGTGCTTGTTTTATTTCTCTGTCATATACACGTCGAGGCGTCCGCCGGCCATGATTTGCTGGTGCGTGATGTAGGGCACCTTCAGCTGGCGTCCGTTCAGCACGTACTTCTTCACGTAGATAGCCTTGTCCGAACCGCCGTGCGTGCGAATCTCGAACGTTTTGCCGCCGGGCAGCGGAATGGTGGCCGTCTCCACGATGGGCGAACCCAACTGATAGATGCCGCCGCAGGGCTCCACCTGATAGAGACCGATGGCCGACATGATGTACCACGCCGACATCTGGCCCACGTCCTCGTTGCCGCAGAGGCCTGCGGGCTGGTCGGTGTAGAGCTCGTCCATCACCTTGCGCACGAGGCGCTGCGTCTTGCGCGGCTCGCCCACATAGTTATACATGTAGAGCACGTGGTGGCTGGGCTCGTTGCCGTGGGCGTACTGTCCGATGAGTCCGGTGATGTCGGGGTTGGCGTGCTCGCCCAGGTCGCTGTCGGCAGTGAAGAGGCTGTCCAGTCGGAGCGAGAATGCCTTCGGGCCGCCCATCAGCTCGGCCAGACCCTTCACGTCGTGCGGCACGAGGAAGCTGTACTGCCACGGGTTGCCCTCGGTGTAGTCGCCCGTCTGGTGACCCGGCTTGAAGTCGGCAGGCAGCGGGCGGAACTGGCCCTTCTTGTCCAGCGCACGCATCACCTTCACACGCGGGTCGTAGAGCCGCTTGTAGTTCATGCTCAGGTTGTAGAATCGGATGCTGTCCTCCTCGTGTCCGAGGCGTCCGGCCAGCTGAGCAGCAGCCCAGCAAGCCAGATAGTACTCCAGGCTCTTGGCCACCACCTGACCCTCGCCGCCGTCGTAGGCCAGATAACCCAGTTCGGCCAGCTCATCCTTGCCACGCAGCGGCAGGCGGCGCGTCTTGCGGTCGCCGTATTCGGTGGGCAGCAGGCTGGCCTTGATGGCCGCCAGCGCCTCCTCGGGGTCGACACCCGTCTCCATATCCTTCAGAAGCATGTCGGCCAGCACCTGCACGGCCGGCTCGCCCACCATGCAGTACGTGTCGTTGCTCACCAGGTGCCACACCGGCAGCTCGCCCCACTCGCGATAGATGGCCATCATCGTCTTGGCGTAGTCGCGCATGCGGTCCGGCAGAATCAGCGTAGCCAGCGGATGAGCGGCGCGGTACGTATCCCAGAGGCTCCACGTGGTGAGCGTCGTATAGTCGGCGCCCTGATGCACGCGCATGTCGGCACCCATGTAGTCGCCCGTGCAGTCGTTCCAGACCTGTGGCGCCACCATGTAGTGATACATGGCCGTGTAGAAAATCTTGCGCTCGCGCTCGGTGCGGAACGTGGCCTTGATGCGGCCCAGCTGCTCGCTCCATGCTGCCACGGCCTCGTCGGCAATTGTGTTGAACTCCCACGAGCGGCCCAGCTCCATGTTCATGTTCAGCCGCGCGTTGGCCTCGCTCGTCGGCGAGAGCGCCACCTTCACCATCACCTTGTCGCCGGGACTCACCTCGAAGGTGGCCACGCCGTACTTGGCGTTGGCGCCCTCCGACAGCCAGTTGTGTATCGGGCGCGAGAAGCGCATGCAGAAGTACAGCCGTTGGTCGCTGGCCCAGCCGTGGCTCATGCGGTAGCCCACCAGGGTGAATTCGTCGATGGGCACAACGCGTGCAGCCCGCGTGTCGTCGCCGATGGTATTCTCCAGGTCGATGATGATGCGCGCATTGTTGCTGCCCCTCGGGAACGTAAACCGATAGAGCGCGCAACGCGTAGTGGCCGTCATCTCGCACATGATGGCACCGCGGTCGAGCGTCACGCGGTAGTAGCCCGGCGTGGCATACTCCGTGCGGCGGTCGAACGTCGACACCATGCCCTCGCGCGTCAGCTCCACGTCGTTGTAGGCCGGCATCAGCCCGATGTCGCCCAGGTCGCCGCAACCGGTGCCGCTCAGGTGCATCTGCCCGAAACCGATAATCTTGTTGCTACTGTAGTGGTAGCCCGAGCACCAGTCCCAGCCACGCTCGTACTGCGTCGGGCCGGCATTCACCATACCGAAGGGCACATTCGCGCCCACGAACACGTGACCGTGGTCGCCCGTGCCTATCATCGGATCTACATACTTGGCCAGCAGCTCGGGCTTCTCCTCGCCCTGTGTGGCCTTCTCACTCTCTGTCTGCGCCATTGCCTGCACACCGGCCAGCAGCAGCGCCATCAGAAACATTTTCTTCATATCGCGTCTTTTAATTTGTGTTTATAAGCATGTTATTATTTATCTTCGTAGTGTCCTTTTGCTTCACTTGTTGTCATACACTTTTCTCCATTTTCGCCACAAATTTACACATTCTCGGCGAAATGACAAAAAATATATAAAGTTCCGCAAAAATAATTACCTCCGCGCGGTGCAAGCCAGACCGTAAAGAAACGACTAAATGTCGTTTCGTGTCTGAAGGCTTGGTGAGGGCAGTGCTCTGCCCGAAGGAGGGAAAGGCTTCTCAAATTCCGAATAGCGCACACAGGAGGCGGCATTTGACAAGCAAAAGCCCTACAGCGTGGCGCGATATGACGCAAACAAACGGCATCACGGGTAGGGAATTTGCTTGTCAAATTCCGAAAAGACATACTATGCTTTGTGTGATGCCTTCACGTCGTGATGGCGGAATTTGACAAGCAAATTCCCTACACGTGACGCGAAAAGACATGCACCGGATGGCGTGATAGGAAAATCATACACGACAAAAAAAGAGCGGAGAACGCCTCGCGCGTCCTCCGCCCCACATCGCGGAATCCTGACAGTGTCAGCGTATGAATAGCAATTCGCGATATTTTGGTAGCGGCCAGCTGGCATCGTCCACGATAAGCTCCAGCTTGTCTATCTGATAGCGAATCTTGTCGAACATCGGAGCGATGGTGTCGTGGTAGGCAATAGCCTTCTGATGTTCGTCGGCAATCTTGTTGGCCACCTTGCGCGCAGCCACCAGTTCCTCCACCTGCGATTCGATGCTGGCCGTGCGTTGTCCGATTTCTTCGATGAGTTTAAGATTGAGGCGGCACAATGTCTCGGCCTTCTCTGCCGGGAAGACGGCGTGAGTGCGCTCCACGTTGGCCAGCAGACGGCTCTGATAGGCTGTGGCCACGGGGATGATGTGGTTCATCGAGAGGTCGCCCAGCACGCGCGCCTCTATCTGTATCTTCTTGGTGTACGTCTCCCACTTCACTTCGTTGCGTGCCTCCAACTCCTTGCGGCTCATCACGCCCTGGCTCTCGAACATACGGATGCTGGCCTCGTCGAGATAGCGCTCGAAGATGACGGGGCACGAAGTCTCCACGTCCAGACCGCGGCGTGCTGCCTCTGCCTTCCACTCGTCGCTGTATCCGTTGCCGTCGAAGCGGATGGGTTTGCAGGCGCGGATATCCTCGCGCAGGATGTCGATGATGGCGTGGAACGTGGCGTTGTGCTCGGAGTGCTCAAAGTCGCGCGAAATCTGCGCCACACGCTCATCCACGCGCCGCTTGAAGTCGGTGAGTGCCTCGGCTACGGCGCTGTTGAGCGCTATCATGGCACTGGCGCAGTTGGCCTCGCTGCCCACGGCGCGGAACTCGAAGCGGTTGCCGGTGAAGGCGAAGGGCGACGTGCGGTTGCGGTCGGTGTTGTCGATGAGCAGTTCGGGAATCTGCGGGATGTCGAGTTTCAGGCCGTGCTTGCCGTCGAGGCGGAAGAGGTCGTCGCGGTCGGCCTTCTCGATGTGGTCGAGCAGGCTGCTGAGTTGCTTGCCGAGGAAGCTGCTGATGATGGCTGGCGGCGCCTCGTTGGCACCCAGCCGGTGAGCGTTGGTGGCCGACATGATGCTGGCCTTCAGCAGTCCGTTGTGACGCCAGACGCCCATCAGCGTCTCCACGATGAAGACGGCGAAGCGCAGGTTCTCGGTCGGCGTGCGACCCGGTGCGTGGAGCAGGATGCCCGTGTCGGTGGAGAGGCTCCAGTTGTTGTGCTTGCCCGAGCCGTTGATGCCGGCGAAGGGCTTCTCGTGGAGCAGGCAGCGGAAGCCATGCTTGCGTGCCACGCACTTCATGAGCGACATGAGCAGCATGTTGTGGTCCACAGCCAAGTTGGTGTCCTCGAAGATAGGCGCCACCTCGAACTGGTTGGGCGCCACCTCGTTGTGTCGCGTCTTGCAGGGGATGCCAAGTTCAAGCGCCTGAATCTCCAAATCACGCATGAAGGCCGCCACGCGCTCGGGGATGGAGCCGAAGTAGTGGTCGTCCATCTGTTGGTTCTTGGCCGAGTCGTGGCCCATCAGCGTGCGGCCCGTCAGCACCAGGTCGGGGCGTGCGGCGTAAAGCCCTTCGTCCACCAGGAAATACTCCTGCTCCCAGCCCAGATTGCTCGTCACCTTCTTGACGTCCGTATTAAAATAGTGGCAAACCTCCGTGGCGGCCGTGCTGACAGCCTTCAGTGCGCGCAGCAGCGGTGCTTTGTAGTCGAGCGCCTCGCCGCTGTAGGAGATAAACACCGTGGGGATGACCAGCGTATCGTCGATGATGAAGACGGGGCTCGTGGGGTCCCACGCCGAATAGCCGCGTGCCTCGAACGTGGAGCGTATGCCGCCGCTGGGGAAACTCGATGCGTCGGGCTCCTGCTGCACCAGCAGTTTGCCGCTGAACTCCTCTATCATGCCGCCCTTGCCGTCGTGTTCGATGAACGAGTCGTGCTTCTCGGCCGTGCCCTCGGTGAGCGGCTGAAACCAGTGGGTATAGTGCGTGGCACCGTTCTCCTTGGCCCATTGCATCATGCCGGCAGCCACGGCGTCGGCCACCGAGCGGTCGAGCTGCGCGCCGCCGTACATCACGTCCATCATCTTGTCGTAGACCGACTTGCTCAGATACTTGTACATCTTCGCGCGGTTGAACACTTTCTTGCCGAAATAATCACACGGGCGCTCCGACGGAGCCACCACGTCGAGCGGCTTCCGTGCGAAAGCCTCGCCCACCATCTGAAATCTCAATGCTTCCATCATGTTTTCTTTGTTTGTTAGGTGTGTATTCTCTCTCATTGCTCTCTTTATTTACTCAGGTATTTCGCCACGCGACGCGCTGCGTCGAGGCCCGAGGCCATGGCGCGTACCACCAATGTAGCTCCATTCTGCGCGTCGCCGCAGACGAAGACGTTCTCGGGGTACGTGGGATGCTCGGGCTTGAGGAATCCCATGGCCAGCAGGCAGAGTTCGGCCTTGATTACCTCGGGTTGCCCTTTCTCAACCATGAGAGGGCGGCCGCCATCGGGGTTCGGCAGCCAGTCTATCTCCTGCACGCGCACGCCAGTGAGCCGTCCGTTCTCGCCCAGAAACTCCAGCGTATTCACATTCCAACGCCGTGTGCAACCTTCCTCGTGCGACGACGTCGTCTTGAACGTGCGCGGGAAGTTCGGCCACGGGTTCTTCGGGTCGTCTGGCCCATCAGCCGGACGCGGCATAATCTCTATCTGTGTCACGCTCCTGCAGCCCTGCCGATGCGCCGTGCCGATGCAGTCGCTGCCCGTGTCGCCGCCACCAATCACCAGCACGTCCTTGCCCCTGGCCGTAATGCGCTCTTCGGGCCCAAACTCCATGCCGGCCAGCACGCGGTTCTGCTGCGAGAGCAGTTCGAGTGCGAAGTGCACGCCCCGCAGGTCGCGACCGGGTATTCGGAGGTCTCGGGCTGTGGGGGTGCCGGTGGAGATTACGACGGCGGCGAAGGCCCCCTTTCCAGCCTCCCCCGAGGGGGAGGGGTATTGTTCATTAAGAGCTTTCAATAGAGCATCAACGCCCTCCCCTCGGGGAGGGATGGGGAGGGGGCTATTATACTTAAACTCGATGCCTTCCTGTTCGAGGATGGCGATACGGCGGTCGATGAGCGTCTTGTTGAGCTTGAAGTTGGGGATACCATAGCGCAGCAGTCCGCCTGCAGCCTCGTTCTTCTCGAAAACCGTCACACGGAAACCCATCCGATTCAGCGCACCCGCAGCAGCCAGTCCCGCAGGACCGGCGCCCACCACGGCCACACGGACGTTGCGTCGCACAATGTCTGTGCGCGGCACGGCAAAACCCTCGCGGAAGGCCATCTCCGTGATGGCTGCCTCGTTCTCGCGGTTGGTAGTCGGCTCGTGGTTGAAGCGATTGAGCACGCACGCCTTCTCGCACAGGGCGGGGCATACGCGGCCCGTAAACTCAGGAAACGGATTTGTGCTGTTGAGCAGCCGGTATGCCAGTTCCCAGTCGCCGCGCGAAAGGGCTTCGTTCCACTCGGGCGCCTTGTTGCCCAACGGGCACGCCCAATGGC
>Ga0310694_10002077_pt1 | contig 21236 bp, 16 predicted proteins | sample 174DNAGHGhighgp2_FD_203884 | JGI IMG/M metagenome (GOLD analysis project Ga0310694, IMG submission 203884) | Sheep rumen microbial communities from Palmerston North, Manawatu-Wanganui, New Zealand - 1742 DNA GHGhigh gp2 (v2) (version 2) | ecosystem: Host-associated > Mammals > Digestive system... | reverse complement strand
GGTTGTGGCGCTGGCCATCGGCTGCGTGCTCGAGCTTTACACGGCTTGGCGCATACCAGCAGAATTAGAAAAATCAAAAAAGTCTTAAGAAGTGCTAAATTATTTCCGCGTCGCACGGGAATGCTTTATCTTTGCTGTAAGAAAATGTTAGGAGGCGATGAAAATCTCTCAGGCACTTGCCATGTTGGCTTTTCTTGCAGCGTCGTGTTCGGAACAATACCTCGTGAACGGAAATTCGAGCGTGCAGAGTCTCGAAGGTAAGACGCTGTACCTGAAAGTCTTCGACAACGACGAGATGCGCACCATCGATTCGTCGGGCGTGGTGCACGGCAAATTCCGTTTCAACGGCCTGCTTGACTCCGTGATGATGGGCAACGTTTTCTTTGGCGAACAGAGCGTCATGCCTATCGTTATCGAGAGCGGGAAAGTGACGCTTCAGATCGACGAAACCATGCAGAGCGCCACCGGTACGCCGCTCAACGACAGCCTTTCGAACTTTATCCGCCGCAAAACACAGCTCGACGACCAGCTCTCCGAACTGCCGCACCGCCAGAGCCGCCTTATCATGGAAGGCTACGACCTGCAGGAAATCAACGAGGTGCTGGACCGTGAAGCACGCGACCTGGCCGAAAAGAACGACCGGCTCGTCACCAATTTCATACGTTCTAATTACAATAATGTGCTCGGCCCCGGCATCTTCATGATTATGACCAACCGCCTGCAATATCCCGTGCTGACTCCGCAGATAGAAGAGATTATCACCCACGCTTCGCCGTATTTTCTGGGTAATCCCTACGTGAAGGACTACATTCGGGCAGCCGAGGCAAACATGGAGAAGATGCGTTCGCAGTAAGCTGCCAACTGTTGCCGATGAAATACCTCTACCGCACATATCAACTTCTGGTGGCAGCGCCCATTCTGGTGCTCGCCACTGTGCTCACGGCCCTAGTCACCATTGTAGGTTGCACCGTTGGCAGTGCCCATTTCTGGGGCTACTATCCGCCTATGCTTTGGAGTCGCCTGATGTGCTGGGTGATGTTGCTTCCCGTCCACGTGGAGGGACGCGAGCATCTGCACGAGCGGACTTCCTATGTCTTTGTGGCCAACCATCAGGGGCCGTATGATATTTTTCTTGTGTACGGGTTCCTGGGACGAAACTTCAAGTGGATGATGAAGAAAGCATTGGGCCGTCTGCCGCTTATCGGCAGCGCTTGCCGCAGTGCGGGCCACATCATGGTAGATAAGAGCGGGCCAAAAGGCGTGCAGCACACCTACGAGCAGGGGCGCCGTGTGCTCCGTGGCGGCACCAGCCTGGTGGTCTTCCCCGAAGGTGCACGCACCTTCACTGGCCACATGGGTGTCTTCCGCCGTGGCGCCTTCATGCTGGCCGACGAGTTGGGGCTTCCGGTCGTGCCCGTCACGATAGACGGCTCGTTCGACGTGCTGAAACGTCAGCAGGGCGTCAGCTTCCTGACGTGGCATCCGCTGCGGCTGATTATTCATAAGCCTCTCGAACCCGAAGGCAAAGGTGCCGACAACATCAGTCGCCTGATGCAGCAGAGCTACGACACCATCATGCAGGCCCTCCCGACGAAGTATCAGGGATACGTAGAGAACCCGGACCAGTGACACACACTATTATATATAAGGTACGCGACGTTGCTGCCTACGTGAACTGGCTTTATTTTTTTCACGCATGGCACTTCCCGTCTTCTTATGCGGCCATATCGCGCGTGCATGGCTGTGTGGCGTGTCGTACCAACTGGCAGCAGCGTTTTCCCGACGAGGAGCGACCTCGCGTTGCCGAGGCCATGAAACTCTATGACGAGGCTCAGCGTCTGCTTGCAGAGTGGGACGCGGCCGGCATAGAGGTGCGCTTTCGTGTCTGCCTCGAGGCGGCAAACAGCGAGGGCGACGACATTCTCCTGCTCGAGAGCGGTCTGCGCCTGCCCATGCTGCGTCAGCAGGTTGCACACGACGGCGTGTGTCTCTGCTTGGCCGACTTCGTTCGTCCGAAAAGCGAGGGTGGTGCCGAGGATCGCGTGGGTGTGTTTGCCTCTACCGTAGAGTCGCGTGCCGAACGGTGGGACGAGGACGACGAATTCCGACGTATGCTTTCGCAGACGATGGCCGACCGACTGGCTGAGGCTGCCGCCGAGGCCGGGCATCAGCAGGTGCGGCGCCGTCTGTGGGGCTATGCGCCCGACGAGAATCTGCAGCCCGACGAACTCTTCCGCGAGCAGTATGTGGGGCGGCGTCCGGCCGTTGGTTATCCTTCCTTGCCCGACCAGAGCCTGAACTTCCTGCTGGAACGGGTGCTCGACTTTACGTCGCTCGGCATTTCACTCACCGAAACCGGTGCCATGCGGCCACATGCCAGCACCAGCGGCCTCATGCTGGCGCATCCTGCCTGCCGACACTTTGCTGTGGGACACATCGGTGAGGACCAACTGCGCGATTACGCACAGCGGCGAGGCGAGAGCGTGGAGCGTCTGCGCCCGTTTTTGGCTGGTCTGTTGTGAGGGATTTATTTTGCCGTGCTCACTTGGGGCGGTGTCGGCAAAAGGCGGTTTAGATTGTACGTCTGATTGTTTGGCAGCTCGGGCTTTCCGACGCCTCGCGTCATCAGTTCTTTTAGTTCCGGCAAATGGTTGCGGTAGATTTCGCGCGGCAGGATGCCGTGGCGACGGCACAGGCTGGCAGCCATGCCCACCACTTCGCCCGTCATGCCCGTGGTACGCATCACTCTGACGCTGCCGTGCACCACGTGCGTCACGCTGATGCAGCGGCCTGCCATGAAGAGATTCTCCACGTTGCGCGAGTAGAGGCAGCGATATGGAATGGGGTAGGGATAAATGTGCGTGTTCTTGTTGATGGTCTTGAACTCTGCGCCTGGGAAATAGCGTGTGTTCTTCGGGTCGGGGTAGTGCAAGTCCATGGGCCACGACAGGGCGGCAGTGCCGTCTTCATGCAACAGATAGCGCATGACGTCGTCCTGTTTCAGAATGTAGTCGCCCAGCAGTCGGCGGCTCTCGCGCTTGCCAGCCATGAAGGAGACCCATGCCAGCCGGCGTTTGGCGTATCCCAGCGAGTCGGGCATGTGCCGTTTCAGGTAGCTCCAGTTGCTATAGATAATCATCATGCCGTAGTCGCGCACACGTTCCAGCTGTCGTGTCTTGTCGGTCTGCATGCCCGTCTCCCACGTCCACTCGCCCATTTTTACACGCTCACACGAGGCATCGGTAAAACGAACGCCGTATTCGAACTTGGGAAACGTGGTCCGCTTGTCTGTCTCCTCAGAGTACCACATTACCGAGGCTCCCAGTGTGTATGTGTCGGCCTCCTTCGGTGCGCGCGATTCGTGGAATTCGCTTTCTGCCTCTCGCCCCATGCGGTAGTCTGCGCCCGCCAGATAGCCTACGGCACCGTCGCCCGTGCAGTCCGCGAAGAGGGGAGCCACGAGCCGCACCTCGCGACCCGACTCGATGTGCTGTGCGGTCACTGACGTGATGCGTCCGCCTGCCGTATCAGCGCGGCAGACGTGGTAGGGCGCAAAGAGGCTGATGTTGGGTTCGGACTTTACGAAATCCATCTTGCGCGCATCTTCGTAATATTCGGCAGGCTTGGCGTTGCCGCCGCTGCTTGGGTTGAACTCCTTCTGCAGGTCGCCCAGCCGCTCGTACGGGCCGATGTTGATGTGTCCACCCATGTGGACGCGAATTTCGGAACTGTTGTTTCCGCCCAGCACGGGACGATCGTTCACCAGTGCCACCTTCAGTCCCAGACGGGCTGCAGCCGCAGCTGCGCTGATGCCTGCTGTTCCGGCTCCGCAGACCACGAGGTCGAACTCTCCTGCACTGGGCGCTTGGTCGGACAGATTTAGCATCCGTCGGCGCAGCGTGCGGAGCTGTGTGTCGTCCTGTGGCGGAAGGTCGGCTGCATCGGTGGTGAAGTAGATGGCATCCACGCGGCCCTCGAAGCCCGTCAAGTCGTGCAGCGCAATCTCGGCTTCGCCCTTCACGCTGACATGGCCAGCTGCCTGCCAGCACCATGCGTCGCCGTCGGCTCCCAGCGGTCGGGATGTGGTGCGACGGCCGTTCACCGTCAGGTAGAAGCGGCCAGGGCCGGCCCCTTCGTACCACGGTGACGTCCAATTGTACGTGCGGACGTAAATATAGTACGTGCCGTTTTCGGGAAAACGACACGTGGTTTTTGCATCGTCCACGGGCACTCCCATGCCATGCGCCAGCAGGTATGGCGAGCCCATCATGTCCATGAACTGCTGGTCCACGACCCATCCACCCTTGTGGGCGAAGGCTTCAGCCTCCACCCACAAGCTACTGGCGTGCGCCGAGAGCGAGATTGCCAGCAGCAGGGCAGTGAGGACGCGACAGTGCATGTGGGGCGAAAAGTGTTACGACTTACGGCGGCTCTTCTTTCCCTTGCGCGGATTGAAGGTGAAGGTGTCGATTTTCTGATCTTTCGCCACGTTGTAAACTGTCACACTGAGTTTGCCGTCTATCACCTCACCTTCGATAACTGTGGGGAATCCCCTCTGTGATTTGATGTCGGGGCCGCCGCCCACGATATGTGCCCACGGACGTTCGGCCGTCGGCGCGTCGTAGCGGTAGCCGTGCTGGTGAGCTGTGATGATGAGCTGGCATCCGGCTTTCGCGAGCTGAGGCGTCCACAACTGGGCGCAGGTGCGCTGCCATCCGGCAAAGTCGCACGAATACACGCCCTTGGCCTGTTCTGGCGTTACGTCGCCCGGATTTACGTTCTTGCGCGCGTCGAACAGCGGGATGTGGCAGAATGCCACCATGAAGGGCGCGCTGGCTATCTCTTTCTGCTTTAGGGCGTCCGTGAGCCACCGAGCCTGTGCCACGCGATATTTCTCGTTGTTGAAGAGGCCTGCGAAGCGCTTGTCGTCGTCCAGTTTATCCTCGCCCGTGTCGAGTCCAATCATGGCTATGTCGCCCATGCGGACGGCAAAGTTACGACCCAAATCCCAGTCGCGGCCCAGACGTTCTTCGGGCTGTCTGAACATCCACACACGCTCGAGATGGCGATTTGCCATGCCGCGCTCGTCGTGGTTGCCGGGGCAGAACAGGTAGGGCGTCTCGGAGGCATAGTCCTTGCGGTCCATTTCTGGTTTCAGGAACATGGTTTGCAGCTCCTCGATGGTCTCCTCGGTGTTGCTGGCGTCGCCGTTCCAGATGACGCACGAGGGCGCCAGCTGTGCTATCTTCTCTATGGCGGCTGTGATGGTCGGCCATTGCACGTGCGTGTCGTTGATGACGCAGAAGTGGGGCACAGCGTCGGCGCCTGCCGTGGTGAATTTATAGATCCGCTCGTCGGTCTCCGTGCCGAGCACTTTCATTTTGTAGCCGCCCTTGTACTCGATGCGGTCGGCACCTATCTTATAATAATAAGTGGTGGCGGGCTTCAGTTCGGTGAGGCGTATGAGCATCACTTTGTCGTTCATGTCTGTGACGCGGAAGCCGCCGCACTTTACTATCTGGGCGTCGCTCAGGTCGGGCTTTTCGCCGTAGAGCACAAAGCCGTTGGCCATGTCGCTGACGCAGAACGCGATGCCCATGGAAGTGGCTGCGTAGTTCTGAAGCATGGGAGCCGAGGTAATCAGTTTGCCGCTGGCTTCTTTCTTTTCCTCTTCGGCAGGCTGTGGGGCTGGCGCTGCATTTGCAGATTGCGGAAGGACGCTTCCTGCTCCGGTGGCTGCAGCGATGATGGCTGAGCTGCGTAGAAATTCTCTTCTCTTCATAACGTGTGTAGTTTTTATTTAATGGTTTAGTTTATTTGATGGCCACTTTTCGTCCGTTGCAAACGTAGATGCCGGGCGTCGAAGGCATGGTGTCGAGCTTACGGCCGTCGATTGTGTACCATCCCTCGGGTGCGTTCTGCGGCTCCATGCTGACACTTTCTACGGCGGTGGCCTTCGGAGCAAAGACGAACATGGCCTTTGGGGTGTTTGTCGCCATGTTGTAAACGGTAATCAGCAATCGGCCGGACTTCACTTTGCCTTCGATAACCGTGGGGAAGCCCGTGCTGGACGCCATATCGGGGCCGCCGCCAACGATGTGTGCCCATGAGCGTTTGCTGTCTGCCTTGTCGCAGCGGTAGCGGTGCTGGTGGGCCGTGATAATCAACTGGCAACCGGCTTTCTCCAGAAGCGGCGTCCACATCTGGGCACAGGTGCGCTGCCATGCAGCATAGTCGTTCGAGTATGCGTCATCCTGATCCTGTGGCACGTCGCCCGGGTTGGCATTTTCGCGCGTATCGTAGAGAGGAATATGGCAGAACGCCACAATGAACGGCGCACTGGCAATTTCGGGCTGCTGAAGTGCATCGGCCAGCCAGTCGGTCTGTGCCACGCGGTATGCCTCGTTATTGAAGAGGCCTGCGAAACGTGTGTCGTCGTCCAACTTGTCTTCGCCCGTGTCGAGACCAATCATGGCAATTTCTCCCATGCGCACCGCAAAGTTGCGGCCCAAGTCCCAGTCGCGTGCCGACCGCTCTTCGGGCTGGCGAAACATCCATACGCGCTCGAGGTGGCGATTGCCCATACCGCGCTGGTCGTGGTTGCCGGGGCAGAAAAGATAAGGTGTCTCGGCGGCATAGTCCTTGCGGTCTATCTCGGGCTTCAGGAACATTTTCTGCAAAGCCTCTATGCTTTCTTCGGTGTTGCTTGCATCGCCGTTCCAGATGACGCACGAGGGTTCCAATTGTGCAATCTTCTCGATGACGGCTGTGATGGTCGGCCATTGTTTGTGCGTATCGTTGATGACGCAGAAGTGTGCCACGGCTCCTTCACCGGCCGTGGTAAACTTGTAGATGCGGTCGTCCATCTCGGTGCCGAGCACCTTCATACTGTAGCCGCCTTTGTATTGGATGTGGTCTGCGCCTATCTGGTAGTAATACGTGGTGGCGGGTTTTAGTTTCGTAAGGCGAATGAGCATCACTTTGTCGTTCATGTCCGTGACGCGGAAACCGCCGCACTTCACTTTCTGTGCGTCGCTCATGTCGGAGTGCTCGCTGTAGAGCACGAAACCATTGGCCATGTCGCTGACGCAGAACGCGATGCCCATGGATGTGGCAGCATAGTTCTGCAGCATCGGGGCCGACGTGATGAGCGTGCCGGCTGCTCGACGCGGGTTTTCGGCGGTCGTCTGTTCGGGGGTGGGGGCTGCTTTTACGTTTTGTGGCAGGACACTTCCTGTACCAGTGGCTGCAGCAATGATGGCCGAACTGCGTAGAAATTCTCTTCTTTTCATCTTCTTCTTATTTTTCAAACGTTTGTTTCTATGGTTGCAGCAAGTAGCTTTTATGCTATATCTTCAGGAATACGCGTTTACGATATAGGAAATAGAGGAACAGCCAGCAGCATGTGATGTATGCGGCGCTCGTAAAGAACGGTTGCGACACCTCGGGCAGCAACTTGATGCAGCCGCCAAACAACTTGTCGGACATGTATGAGAAGTTGATGAAGCGTGGCGCCATGTAAATCGTAATGGAGTTCATGCCGATGACGGTGAAGAAAAGTGTCCACCGACGGCAGCCAAGTACATCTATCACCCAATAGAAAAGTGCAAACATCAGTATGCTGTATGCACCTACCACAAGCACGAACGAGCTGGTCCACATCTTCTTATTTATCGGGAACACTTCGTTCCACAACAGACCGAGCACCAGCATCACAATGCCGGCCAGCACCATTCCGAGTACCTTCTTGTTGCCCGTCAGGCCGCGGCTTTCGTTTTTCACCCATTCGCCTGTGAGCATTCCCAGCATGGCTGTGCCGATGGACGGTATGGTGCTAAGAATTCCTTCGGGGTCGATGTCGCCGTAGAGGACGCGACCTGGCAGCCACATACGGTCCACGTATCCGACGATGGAGCCTCGCGCGCTGAATATGTCCGCTCCGTCTGCGTCGGGCGCGGGGATGAAACCGGCCACGAGCCAATAGCCTATCAGCAGCACGGCGGTGACGGCCACCCTGGTTTTCCAACCCGTGTGGATGAATATCAGTGCAGCAAACATCCATGCCAGACCGATGCGGGCAAGTACGCTCGCATAGCGGAGATTCTCAAATTCGAGCGACAGCAGTCCGTTGCAGATGAGTCCGAGGAACACCAACATCAGGCCGCGATAGATTACCTTGGCGTGGATGCCCAGTTCCGAACGGCCCTTTTCGCGCTGCTTAGCGAGCGAGAACGGGAACGAGATGCCGGCAATGAAGAGGAAGAGCGGGAAAATGGTGTCGTGATGCAGCAGACCGTGCCACTCCACGTGCGACATCTGTTCGGCCACCTTCTCTGTAAACGTGCACGGGAACCATTTGCTCAGTGCCACCAGCAGTCCGGAGCCGCCTGTGATGAAGAACATGTCGAAGCCTCGCAGGGCATCGAGCGATTGCAGGCGTCCGTTGGCGCCGCTTTTTGTAGTTTTGTCCATTTTTATGTGTTGTTAATTGGTTTTTGTCTGAGGTTTTGCCGTCGGAGCGCGGCGCAGGTGCTGCGCCACGTCCCGACGATAGGGCTACTTGGTGAGGTTGCCCAGGATGTCACGCGTCAGTTCGCGTGTAATTGTGCGAGTGGCAGCCGACGTGGCGTTCTTTGCCATTTTTCCCGTGGCCGAAGTGCGTGATTTCGTCTTCTTGCCGGTGATGGCGTCGGACACCATTGTGCCGGCCATCGATGCCAGGGTGGCGGTGACGGCTGTGATGATGGCCTTGATGACCTTCTGTATGATGCCGGGCTTCTTGCTCTTTGGTTTCTCTGGTGCGGCGTCGGCCTGTTTGTCGGCGCTGGCCTGCTCTTCATCGGCTTCGGCCATTTGCTGCTCGGCTGCTGCGATGAGCTGCTCGAAGGCACTTTCGCGGTCGATGGGCGTGTCGTATTTGCCGTAGAGGTCGGACTGCTTGATGATGTCGAGTCGCTGTCCCTCGGTGATGGCTCCTATCTGGCTCAGCGGGAACAGTATTTTGGCGCGCTCCACGACGGCGGGTGCACCCTTCTCGTCGAGGAAGGAAACGAGCGCCTCGCCGGTCTCCAGATTCATGATGGCCTCGTCGGTCTTGAACTCGGGATTCGGGCGGAACGTGTCTGCCGCCGTCTTTACGGCGCGCTGGTCTTTGGGCGTATAGGCGCGCAGTGCGTGCTGCACACGGTTGCCAAGCTGCCCAAGTATGTTCTCGGGAATATCTGTGGGGCTTTGCGTCACGAAATATATGCCTACGCCCTTCGAACGTATCAGGCGGATTACCTGTTCTATCTTGTCGGTCAGCGCCTTGCTGGTGTCCTCAAAGAGCATGTGAGCCTCGTCGAAGAAGAAAATCAGCTTCGGCAGGTCGAGGTCTCCCACTTCGGGCAGTTGAGAATACAGGTCGCTGAGCAGCCACAGCAGGAAGGTGGAGTAGAGTTTGGGCTGCATCATCAGTTTGTCGGCGGCCAGCACGTTCATTATTCCCTTGCCGTCCTGCGTCTGCATGAGGTCGTGGATGTCGAAGGAAGGTTCGCCGAAGAACTTGTCGGCGCCCTGATTCTCCAGTTGCAGCAGCGCGCGCTGTATGGCTCCCACTGTGGCGGCACTGATGTTGCCGTACTTTGTGGTGTAATCCTTGGCATTCTTCGACACGTAGTCGAGCATGGAGCGCAGGTCCTTCACGTCGATGAGCAGCAGTCCGCGTTCGTCTGCGATGCGGAAGACGATGTTGAGCACGCCGTCCTGTGTCTCGTTCAGCCCCATCAGGCGCGAGAGCAGTTGCGGCCCCATCTGAGAAATGGTAGCTCGCATGGGGTGTCCCTGCTCGCCATATACGTCAAAGAACCTGACGGGGCATGCCTGGAACTGCGGCTCCTGCAGTCCGAATTCGGGCAGACGCTTCTCTATGAATCTCGAGAGTCGGCCGGCTTGGCTGATACCCGAGAGGTCGCCTTTCATGTCGGCCATGAAGCATGGCACACCTGCCTGACAGAAACTCTCGGCTATCACCTGCAGCGTCACGGTCTTGCCGGTACCTGTGGCGCCTGCCACGAGGCCGTGTCGGTTTGCCATCTTACCTTTGATACTCAGAGCGCCGTTGGCGCAGTGGGCTATGTAGAGCCCGTGTTCGTTATCGTACATATTGTGCGTTTTATTTTTGTGTTGTTCTGTGTGATGTCTCGGTGTGCCAGATGTCGGACTATGCCTCGCGCGGCACGTACGGTCCGTTTTTCATTTCCACGATGACGGTGGGCTTCTTCACCTCCACCGTGTGCCACATGCCTTTCGGGATGCAGAGGCCGTAGTGTCCCAGTGCGGCGTTGAGCGTGTAGCGTTCCACCTCCTTGCCCTGCGGTCCGTCGTAGAATATCTCGTCCATCTCGCCTTTGAGGATGGTCACCGTCTCCGACGTTTCCACGTGGCGGTGTATGGGCAGTTCCGTGCCGGGCAACAGAGCGTTGAGCATACGCTGCGACTGGTCTTCTGGCGTATCGCGCAGGTCCAGATTCATGCGCAGACGAGTCGAACGTGCCGCTTCAGCGAGCAGGTCGTCCAGTGTCTTTTCGTCAATAAGCATAGCATTTTCGTTTTTTCTGCACTGCAAATTTACATATTTCTCCCTTTTCTTCCAAATTTTCGACCCGTCAAAACCAGCGTAAGCACGTGTGGCAGAAAAAAAACGCCCTGTCGTTTCGGCAGGGCGTTGTGTGGTTCTACGCGAGAGAAGTGCAGCTCTCTCGGGTGAAACGTATTAGGGATGTCAGATAATCTGTTCCAACTCGGAAACGTTCTTCTGAATCGTCTCGTCGCTGATGCTGTAGTTCTGCAAGTCGCCGTTGATGAACTGGTCGTAAGCCGTCATGTCGATGAGTCCGTGGCCCGACAGGTTGAAAAGGATGACCTTCTGCTCGCCGCTCTCCTTGCACTTCAGTGCTTCGCGAATGGTGGCAGCGATGGCATGGTTGCTCTCCGGCGCAGGTATGATGCCTTCGGTGCGCGCAAACAGCATGCCGGCCTTGAAGCTCTCGAGCTGCGGAATGTCCACGCCATGCATGTAACCGTCCTTGATGAGCTGACTCACGATGGTTCCCGCGCCGTGGTAGCGCAGACCGCCCGCGTGGATGTTGGCCGGCTTGAACTGGTGGCCCAGCGTGTACATGGGCAGCAGTGGCGTGTAGCCTGCTTCGTCGCCGAAATCGTACTGGAATTTACCGCGTGTCAGCTTCGGGCAGCTCTCTGGCTCGGCTGCGATGTATTCTGTCTGCTTACCTTCTACGATTGTGTGGCGCATGAAGGGGAATGCCAGGCCGCCGAAATTGGAGCCGCCGCCGAAGCATGCAATTACCGTGTCGGGGTATTCGCCGGCCATGGCCATCTGCTTCTCAGCCTCGAGGCCGATTATGCTCTGGTGGAGCGACACATGGTTGAGCACAGAGCCGAGCGTATATTTGCAGCCCGGTGTCGTGGTGGCCAGCTCCACAGCTTCTGAAATTGCGGTGCCCAGCGAGCCGGAATGTGTGGGGTCGACGGTCAGAATGTCCTTGCCGGCGCGTGTGGACATCGAGGGAGAACCCGTCACGGCAGCGCCGAATGTGCGCATGATGCTCGACCTGTATGGTTTCTGCTGCATCGAAATTTTCACCTGATAGACGGCAGCCTCCAAACCGAATATCTTAGCCGCATAAGAGAGTGCCGCACCCCACTGGCCGGCGCCCGTCTCTGTGGTGACATTCGTCGTACCCTCCTGCTTGCAGTAGTAACACTGCGGCAGTGCAGAATTAATCTTGTGTGAGCCGAGCGGATTGGTGGACTCGTTCTTGAAATAAATATGTGCCGGCGTGTCGAGCGCCTCCTCCAGAGCGTAGGCGCGAACCAACGGTGTGGAGCGATAGTATTTATACTTGTCGAGCACTTCTTCCGGAATGTCAATCCATCGGTGCTCCGTGTCGAGTTCTTGTTTCGAACACTCGGCAGCGAAGATATGTGAGAGGTCTTCGGCCGTCAGCGGCTGCTTGGTGGCAGGATTCAGCGGCGGCAACGGTTTGTTTACCATGTCGGCCTGAATGTTGTACCACTGCGTAGGAATCTCGCTTTCCTGTAGGATGAATTTTTTCTGCTTGCTCATAATCTCAAATATTGGGGGTTTAATAAGTGAACAGCATTGCAAACGTACGAAAAAAATGTCGAATCCTTTTTTGTACGTGTATTTTTTGTTTTTCAATGCGTAAAAAATTGACGCAGGTCAAGCCAGCGGTCAAACACCAAATGTGCGCATCGCGGTTTTTGGCCGTGACAGCCAGCGTGATACGCATGGACGGAAATTTCTAAAATGTTTGCGCGCGTGTGCGTAACGCCGTATTTTCGTTTTTTTAAGTTTTATTAACTTGCGCGTTTCGTTATATTTAGTAATTTTGCACGCGAAAACGCAAAACATTATGAGTGAAACAACAAACAACACGGAAGAAAAGCGTACTGGCTTCTCCGTGGAATCTATTTTGGACCTTAACAGCAACAATGTCTGGACGCTGAATGAGTTCCAGATTGCCGAACTTTGGGAGGCAGAGAAGGCGGAAGAAGATTTCTCGCTTAGCGAGGACAAACTTCTGAACATTATCCGCCTGGCTTTCGACGTGGTGCATTATAATCCCGACGACGAGCGCGATATGGCGCGATACGGCGGAGGTGACTGGGCGCAGTTCAGTCATTGCAAGCCCGAGCGTGGTTTTGTGGCCATTCGCCGTCGCACCATCAGTCGCATCACCGATCTCAGCTACGAGAACGTGAAGCACATCTCGGCTGCTACGTTGCTGGAACTGATTGACCGCAACTTTGGCGGCGGATGGGACTCCATTTCGCTGCAGATAAAGGACATAATCGAGAGCGGATTCGACATCAGCACCACGCAGCTGCCCGCAAGTCGCATTCATGCGCCCGGCGGCACAGTGGAGCGCAAGGTGCAGCAGGGTTTCGACGTGCTGGAGATTGCAAAGGGCACGTGGATAGAAGCCATTTTTGCCAAGAAGAAAGATCCCGTGGAGAAACTCCGCTTCGAAAGTCCGTTCTACAAACATGATGACGAAGATGCCGACCTCGCCGACGAAGATGAGGATTTGCCAGACGAGAATGACGACGAGGACGATGACACAGAGGAGGAGAGCGACGAGACGTTCTACAGCAGTTACTCCGAGGAGGCCGCTGTAAAGAACGAGGACGAAGAAGGTTTCCCCATCGAGGAATAAAAAAAAGAGTGAGCGGCAGATGAGTGGTGCGGTGTTAATGATTATAGCAGCAGGGTATTTTGCTCTGCTGCTTCTGCTTGCGTGGCTGACAAGTCGTGGTGCAAGCAACGATGCCTTCTTTCGTGCCGGTCGGCGCTCGCCTTGGTGGGCGGTTGCCTTTGGCATGATTGGCGCTAGCGTGAGTGGCGTCACTTTTGTCAGTGTGCCGGGCATGGTGCGCGACGTGCAGATGACCTACTTGCAGACTTGCATGGGTTTCGTGCTGGGCTATGCCTCCGTGGCTTTCGTGCTGCTGCCGGTGTATTACCGGCTCAACCTGACGAGCATCTACACGTTTCTCGACCGCCGCTTCGGCCTGATGAGCTACCGCTCAGGTGCCGTACTTTTCTTGTTTAGCAAGCTGATTGGTGCCAGCATCCGTCTCTATCTGGTATGCTTCATCCTGCAGCACGTAGTCTTCGGGCAGTATGGCATCAGTTTTCCTGTCACGTCGTTTGTGGTGCTGTTGCTCATCTGGCTTTACACGCGTCGCGGCGGCATCGGCACCATCGTGTGGAGCGACTGCCTGCAGACCGTTGTTCTCTTGGGGGCCGTGACACTTATCCTTGTGCAGGTTTGCGGCCAACTCGGCCTCTCGTTGCCGCAAGCCGTTGACGTGGTGCGAGGCAGTCCGATGAGCCGTGTTTTTGTCTTCGACGACCCTGCGAGCCGTCAGTACTTCTGGAAGCAATTTGTAAGCGGCATCTTCATTGTGGTGGTCATGACGGGCCTCGATCAGGATATGATGCAGAAGAATCTTACCTGTCGCACGCTACGCCAGAGCCAGCTCAACATGTGCGTGAACGGAATGCTGTATTTGCCTGTGAACCTGCTGTTTCTGGCGCTCGGCGTACTGCTGTATCACTTCTGCCAACAGACGGGCGTTGACGTGCCGGCTGCCGGCGACGCGCTGCTGCCCACGCTTTGCGGCTCGGGAGTGCTCGGACAGTTGGCTTTGGTGCTTTTCACGCTGGGGATGATAGCTGCCGCGTTCAGCAGCGCCGATTCTGCCATGACAAGCCTCACCACGTGTTTCTGCGTCGACCTTATGCGCCGTCCCGACGACGAGCGGTTGCGCCGCTGGGTGCATCCGTGCGTGGGACTTTGCTTCTTCGTTTTTATAATGATTGTGCGGGCGCTCAACAACACCAGCGTCATCGACGCCGTGTACGTGGTGTGCGGTTACACCTACGGGCCGTTGCTTGGACTTTTTGCCTGCGGTCTGCTGACAAAGTGCAAGCCGCGCGAAAAATTTGTGCCTGTGATTTGTATTTTCTCACCCGTGGTATGCTTCATTATCGACCGTGCCGTTTTTCATGCCACAGGTTACAAGTTCGGTTACGAACTGCTGATGATGAACGGTCTGCTGACGTTCTTGCTCCTACGCCTGTCGGCGACGAAATTCCGCGCAGACAATGCTGGTGGCAATAGCCACGTTTAGACTTTCCGTCGTTTGGCGCCCTGCCGGGAAGTTGGGGATTAGCAGCCGCTGCGTGACATGTTGTTCCACGGCGGACGAGATGCCGTTGCCCTCATTGCCCATAACGATGATGCCGTTGCTGCTGAGCGTCTGGCCGTAGATGCTTTTGCCGTCGAGAAACGTGCCAAAAACGGGCACACCCGCGGCAGCCAGCGTCTGGGGCAAGTCCACGTAGTGGAGACGCACTCTGGCCAGCGCGCCCATCGTGGCTTGTACAGCTTTGGGGTTGAAAATGTCGGCCGTCTCGTGTGAGCACAGAATATCCTGGATTCCGAACCAGTCTGCCACGCGGCATATCGTGCCCAGGTTGCCCGGGTCCTGCACGCCGTCGAGCGCCAGGCAGAGTTCCTCGCGTGCTGACGCGGCATCCCACGTCCAGCGAGGTAGGTCGAAGAGGGCCAGCACCTGCTGAGGCGCACGCAGAAAACTGATTCGCTGCAGCTCTTCCTGCCCGATGGCGTCCACTTCTGCCGTTGCCGGCAGCAGGGCTGCGTTTGCCTCAATCCACTGCGGCAGTGCGGCGACATAGTGTGGCGACATCGCAGCCAGCAACTCGCCCACGAGCTTCGGGCCCTCAGCCACGAAGAGGCCTTCTTCGATGCGGTGGCGGCGCGTTTCGAGCGAGCGTATGAGTCGTATTCTGTTTTTGGTGAGCATTTTCTCGAAATTTCGGTGGCAAAGTTAAGGATTTTCGGCGAAATAATCATACCTTTGTGCTATGAATTGCAAGCGTGGCCTTTTCTTTCTTCTGAACCTGCAGCTCGTGTGGCTGCTGTCGGGTTGCAGCGTCAATCGGTTTCTGGCCGAAGACGAGCTACTGCTCGACCAAGTTCGGCTACATTCCGACAGCGCCACGCTGAAGACCGCGCCACTGGAAGGTTACATACGTCAGCATCCCAATAGCAAGTGGTTCTCGCTCGTAAAGGTGCCGCTGGGCATCTATTCCCTTTCGGGGCGTGATAGCACGCGACGTATCAATCGCTTCGTGCGACGGCTCGGCGAGGCGCCGGTGGTCTACGATGCTGGGCTGGCACAGAAGACGCGCCAGAACGTGGAGTCCGCCGTCCGCAATTTGGGCTATCTGAATGCCGACGTCGAGATGACGGAAGTGCGGAAACGACGCAAGGTGCGGCTGCATTATCACATACATCCTCGCGATCGATACACCGTTCGTCTGCTGCAGACCGACATACGCGACGCGGCCATCGACTCGCTGATGCGCGGTGAGGACGGATTTGAGACGCGACTCTCGCCGGGCATGGACTTCGACCTCAACGTCCTCGATGCCGAGCGCAGCCGCCTGAATACGTTCCTTGCTAACCACGGATACTACAGGTTCCACAAAGATTACGTCCACTTCGAGGCCGATACTGCCGTGGGGCGCCATCGCGTTGACCTCGACATGCAGGTGCTGCCATTCCGCGCAGGTGGAGTGGGGGCTGTACGGCCGCATCAAACTTACCGCATCGGTCAGGTCAGCTTCCGCCACGAGACAGACAACGGCCTACCGTTTGTGCGCGAGAAGGTGATACACCGCAATACGGAACTGCACGAAGGCAATCTCTATCGCGAGAGCGATGTGCAGGACACCTACAACAGGCTGATGCGGTTGGGCGCCGTGCAGAGTGCCAACATCCGGTTTCAGGAGGATGCACACGACAGCACAAAGCTGCATACGCAGATAACGCTGATTCCCACACGTCGCAACAGTTTCTCCCTCGAGCCGGAAGGCACCAATTCGGCCGGCGATTTCGGAGCGGCACTCTCGCTTTCGTACCTCAACCGCAATATCTTTCGCGGTTCCGAGCAATTGAGCGTGCGGTTGCGAGGTGCTTTTGAGGCAATTAAGGGCTTGAGCGGCTATATTGATCAGGATTATATCGAGTACAGCGCCGAGGCGGGACTGACGTTTCCCGACTTCAAATTTCCGTTCCTGAGCGAGCGCTTCCGACATGCCGCACAAGCCACGAGCGAAGTCAACCTGATGTTCGACCTCCAGGACCGTCCGGAATTTCACCGCCGTGTGGTCACCGCCGCGTGGCGTTACCGTTGGGGAAATGCCGGCCGCCGCCGTCAGCACAGAATCGACCTGCTGGATCTCGACTACGTCTTCATGCCGTGGATCAGTTCCACGTTTCGTTCGCGCTATCTCGACAATCCTGAAAGCCGAAACGCCATTCTGCGCTACATCTACGAGAACCTGTTTATCATGAAGTGGGGCTACAATTTCACTTACAGCTCGCAGGTGCTCAACGGTAGCACGCTCAATTACGGCACAAATGCCTATACCATTCGCGTCGGCGCCGAGACGTCGGGAAATTTCCTCTACGGGCTTTCTACGCTCTTTGGCACGGCAAAGAATTCCATGAACCAGTATACGCTCTTTAATATAGCCTACGCGCAATATGCCAAGTGCGATTTCGATTTTTCCAAGAGTTTCCGCTTCGACGACCGCAACTCGCTGGCCATACATCTGGGCTTCGGACTGGCTTATCCATACGGCAATACCACGATTCTGCCGTACGAGAAACGATATTTCAGCGGTGGCGCCAATAGCGTTCGCGGCTGGAGCGTCCGCGGTCTGGGCCCCGGCTCTTTCATGGGAAACGACGGACGTATCGATTTCATCAATCAGACCGGAGATATGAAGCTCGACATGAGTGCCGAGTACCGCACCCACCTGTTCTGGAAACTGGACGGCGCCGCTTTCGTGGACGCGGGAAACATATGGACGATGCGTGAATATGCCGATCAGCCCGGCGGACAATTCCGGCTCGATGAGTTCTACAAGCAGATCGCCGTGGCGTACGGACTTGGCATCCGTCTGAATTTCGACTACTTCATTCTCCGTCTCGACGGCGGCATGAAGGCCGTGCATCCGGCATACACAGATGCTCGCCGCCATTACCCGATAATTCATCCCGACTTTGGCCGCGACTTCAATCTCCACTTTGCTGTCGGCCTTCCCTTCTGACAGAATTCTCATTTAAGATGTAGTATTCGAGCAGGAGTCCGGAGCTTTATTCATAAGGATGTGTGTTAAATTTAGGGGAACGGAGCCGGAAAAAGAAGACGAAAGGTCTCAAGAATAGTATTACCACATAATTATAATTCTCCCTTTTTCGAAAAACAACGAAAAAACCTACACGCCTACACTTTCGAGGCCTAATGTCTCGTCTTCCAGCTCGTTATTGGGGTGTAGGTTAGCGTGTAGGCAAACGAAAAGCGTGTAGGTTTCGCGTCAATGTGCCTGTATTTTGTATTTTGCACACGTGAAAACATGTACAACAAGGCGTGTCGGACATGATGACAAAAGTTTGCGAAAGATTTGCCAAATAGGGGAGAAAGATGTAACTTTGCATAAAATTTGAACAGACACATGATGAAATTCATTTCACTTGGGTCAGGCAGCAGCGGAAACTCGTACTATCTGGCGTCAGAGAGTACGGCGATTCTGATAGATGCCGGCATCGGCGTGAGAACGCTGAAGCGCCACTTCAAGACTTTCGGGCTGAGTCTCGAGTCGCTGAGTGCCGTTTTCATCACTCACGACCATGCCGACCATATTAAGTCCGTCGGCAACCTGGCTAACGAGTATCACAGGCTTATCTACGCTACGGAGCCTGTGCATGGCGGCATTAACCGCAACTATTGTGTAAGCCCGAAACTGACAGCCGAGCACGTGCGATACGTAGAGAAGGGCAAGAGCGTGCAAATTGGCGACCTCTGCATCACACCTTTCGAGGTGCCGCACGACAGTAGCGACTGTGTGGGTTATCGCGTAGTGCACGACGGAGTGACGTTTTGTCTGATAACGGACGTCGGTCACATCACGCCGGAACTGGAGGAGAAAGTGGGGCAGGCCAATTATTTGGTGCTCGAGGCGAACCACGACGAGGACATGCTGATGATGGGTCCATATCCCGCCTATTTGAAGGAACGTATCCGCAGTGGCCGCGGCCATCTGAGCAACAAGGAGTCCGCCCGTCTGCTGGCCGAGCATGCCACACCAGCCCTGCGCCACGCGTGGCTCTGTCATCTCAGCGAGGAGAATAATCATCCAGAACTGGCACGAAAAACAGTGGAGACCGTGCTGCGTGGCTATGGCATAGCCTGCGGAACCGATTTCAAAGTGGACATTTTGAAGCGCAAAGTGCCTTCAGAAGTATTCGAATTGACATAATGTGAAAAAAAGACGCCAAAAAATTTGGCCGTCACAAAATAAGTCTGTACCTTTGCAGCGCAAAAAACAGAAAGTAACATGCGTCCTTAGCTCAGTTGGTAGAGCAATTGACTCTTAATCAATGGGTCCAGGGTTCGAGCCCCTGAGGGCGTACTTAAATGAAGGATGGACTTGAAGAGTTCATCCTTCTTCGTTTCAGAAAGTATTAATAATATATATAATGTATAGAACAAAAACATGCGGCGAGCTTCGTCTTGCCGATAAAGGCCAACGAGTCACGTTGGCTGGTTGGGTTCAGAGCGTTCACAATCTCGGGGCCCTCACTTTCGTTGACCTTCGCGACCGCTACGGCATCACGCAGTTGGCTTTCACCGAGGACGCTCCCGAAGAGCTGAAGCGTCAGGCTGGTAAGCTGGGACGCGAATTTGTGGTGCAGGCCACAGGTGTTGTGGAGGAGCGCTACTCCAAGAACAAGAATTTGCCGACTGGCGACATCGAGATTCTCGTCTCGGAACTGACGATTCTGAACGAGAGCCTGACGCCGCCCTTCACCATCGAGGAAGAAAGCGACGGCGGCGACGACATCCGTATGAAGTACCGCTATCTGGATCTGCGGCGCCCAGTGGTTCGTAAGAACCTTGAATTGCGTCATCGCATGACGATGGAAGTGCGGCGCTACCTCGACAGCAAAGGATTCCTGGAGATAGAAACTCCGATGCTCATCGGTTCTACTCCCGAAGGTGCACGCGACTTTGTGGTGCCCAGCCGCATGAATCCCGGACAGTTCTATGCGCTGCCGCAAAGTCCGCAGACGCTGAAGCAACTTCTCATGGTTGCCGGCATGGACCGCTACTTCCAGATTGTGAAGTGCTTCCGCGACGAGGATTTGCGCGCCGACCGCCAACCCGAGTTCACACAGATAGATTGCGAGATGTCATTCGTCGAGCAGGAGGATATCATCCAACTCTTTGAGGGGATGGCCAAGCATCTTTTCCGCGAACTGCGTGGCGTGGAGTTGACAGAACCCTTCCCGCGCATGAGTTGGGATGAGGCCATGCGACTTTATGGCTCCGACAAACCCGATACGCGCTTCGGTATGCCATTTGTCGAACTAATGGACGAGCTGAAGGGCACGGGCGAATTCTCGGTCTTCAACGATGCAGCGTTCATAGCAGGCATCTGCGCCGAAGGTCAGGCAGTATATACCCGCAAGCAGCTCGACCAGTTGACAGATTTCGTCAAGCGGCCGCAGATTGGAGCAAAGGGACTTGTCTATGCTCGCGTGCAGGAGGACGGCAGCGTGAAGAGCAGCGTCGATAAGTTCTACACGCCGGAAGTCCTGAATCGTCTGCGCGACAAGATGAATGCCAAGGCCGGCGACCTGATTCTCATACTCAGCGGCGACGATGCCATGCGTGTGCGCAAGCAGCTTTGCGAGCTCCGCCTCGAAATGGGAAGCCGCATGGGTCTCCGTGACAAGAATAAGTTCTCGCTGCTCTGGGTGGTGGATTTCCCAATGTTCGAGTGGAGCGAGGAGGAAGGACGCCTCATGGCTATGCATCACCCCTTCACGCATCCGAAAAACGAAGACATCCCACTGCTGGATACAAACCCCGCAGCCGTGCGCGCAGACGCGTATGATATGGTTTGCAACGGCGTTGAGGTGGGCGGCGGCTCCATCCGTATTCACGACCAGGCGCTGCAGGCCAAAATGTTCGAGATATTGGGCTTCACGCCCGAGAAGGCACAGCAGCAGTTTGGCTTCCTGATGAACGCTTTCAAGTATGGCGCACCTCCTCACGGCGGTTTGGCTTATGGTCTCGACCGTTGGGTAAGTCTGTTTGCTGGCCTCGACAGCATCCGCGACTGCATTGCGTTCCCCAAGAACAACAGCGGACGCGACGTGATGCTCGATGCACCTGGTGAGCTCGACAAGAGTCAGCTCGACGAACTCTGCCTCGAGCTTCGTCTGCCCGAGGAGAAGTGATTTCCGAGTCGGACGTCGCAAGTAGATTTCTGTGTGGGATGTGCCAAACTGGTGCATCCCACATTTTTTTTAGATGCACGATGCAGAATAAATGCGACGCGTGGCATTGAGCGTTGCGACGCGTGGCATTCCGAAATCTGACGGATGGAATTCCGAGCCCGTGATGTCTCGGTGGGATTTTCAGCGCTCAGAATCGCACGTCTGAGTAGAGCGGATAGTGGTCCGAAATCCACTTGCAGTTCGTGCCGTACTGATAGGTTTTATTTTTCACGTGATAGGTGTCCACGATGGCGTTTCGGTAGAAAA